>Ga0115562_1000367_pt1 | contig 34324 bp, 30 predicted proteins | sample COGITO_mtgs_1105_6_FD_87200 | JGI IMG/M metagenome (GOLD analysis project Ga0115562, IMG submission 87200) | Pelagic marine microbial communities from North Sea - COGITO_mtgs_110516 | ecosystem: Environmental > Aquatic > Marine > Epipelagic | place: Germany:Helgoland, sampling site Kabeltonne...
CCCATGTCTTTGGCTGAAATCGCAGCAATTGCAGGCAACACCGGTGGGCCGATTGCGGGCCACCATGAGGTGAACGCCGACGGTGCTGGCGTCAGCTTTGGGGTGCATTTAGTGGATACTGAGGTGGACCCGGAAACCGGGGCCGTGAAAATCTTGCGCTACACTGTTTTCCAAGACGCAGGCAAAGCCGTGCACCCCGATTACGTCGAAGGGCAGATGCAAGGCGGTGCGGTGCAAGGCATCGGCTGGGCGCTGAACGAAGAGTATATCTACGGCGAAGACGGGCGTTTGCAGAACGCAGGCTTCCTTGATTACCGGGTGCCTGTGGCGTCGGACCTGCCGGACATTGAAACGGTGATCTTGGAAATCCCCAACCCCGGCCATCCCTACGGTGTGCGCGGCGTGGGTGAGACACCGATTGTACCGCCTCTGGCTGCGATTGCGAATGCCGTGTCTCGTGCGGCGGGAGTGCGGATGGCCGAACTGCCCATGTCGCCGCCACGTTTGTTGAAAGCAATGATGGGCTAGGCGATGGTGCGCGTCAAACTCTGGGGATCGTTGCGCGCATTGGCGGATGGCGAAGAATGGGTGGAGGTCGAGGCCAGCAATTTCAAGGAATTGCTGGATGCCTTGGCCGAAAAGCACCCAGGACTGACACCGCAGATCAAACGGGGCGTGTCATTGGCGCTAGACGGAGTGATCTATCGGGAAGCGTGGTTCACGAAGATCGGGCCAGAGAATGAGATTATTCTGATGCCCTATATGGTGGGGGGATGAGGTCGCTAGGTGGCAGCGATGAACCCAAAAAAGTCACTAAGAATTAGCCACCCTATGCCTGATAGCAGGTCACTCTTGAAAGCGTTTCAAGGACACGTTTCTCAAGGACTTCACGAGCAGCGGCTAAATCCCTTCGTTTGACTAAAGCACGCTGTGAATCTCCAGCTTCAAGTGCGTTGGTCAATTCCATTTCCAGTTCCATGCATGCAAGCCGGAGGTAGTAGTCGAGACTCTCCTTCAGGTGAGCAAGCACGATGCGCCCAGTCGCAATGGGATGGTTGCCACTTACATTGGCTGCTGGAAATTTTGTCCCATGCTCAAGCTCAATTTCCAAGCCCGCTTTGAATTCTAACAGTGGTATCTTGAGGGCTTCTTCACCAATAATTCGCCGAATGACGTCCGCCTCTCGCTCTTCAACACGACTATCCTTTCTGTTGCTCCAATCAGTAAGTCCGATTGCCTCACAATCTGTGCTAACTCGTTGATCTGAAATAAAAACATACTCGGGCATCGCAGTTCTCCTACTGAGCAATGAATGGGCCAATAACCAATCGGAACAAGACCAAGAAGCTACCGATAGGCATCTTGCTGAGGTAATAAGTTCTAAAAACGATTGGCGTGATGATCTAAATCAATCTAATCAAGAGTCCGAGTTTTTGATGGTACTCTGCAGTGATTGGATGGCGGTCTTGTATCGTCATCCCTGAACGGGATGGCGACACAGTTTGCGAAATCGGGCGCTATGTACCTTCATGCACTGACAAGAACATATCCGCACCTTTTGCGCGAAGGGAGGATAGCGCCTGATAGTCCGGGGAATTGAAGAAAGTCGTGATCGCCTCTGTGCTGGGGAAGGCAAACATCGCGATGTTTGGCTGTGCCGTTTCACCGGACAGAGCGCCATCGGCCCCGCCCTTAAACAACAGCTTGCCGCCGTGTTCTGCGATGATCGGGGCTGCTGCTTTGGAATATTCAGCGAGGGTCTCAGGGTCTTTCACTGTGAATCGGGCTGTGAAATATGCGGTCATTAGAGTCTCCTGTGTTAACGGTGCGTTCGTCGTATTATTTCTCAAATTCGCATGATATAGTGAAATGAACATCATTATCATGCGGATTTACATAGTATGGACCATTGGGACGATCTTCGCGTTTTGCTTGCCGTCGTAAGGGGCGGCTCGATCACCGGCGGCGCACTGCTGCTAGGCCTTGACCAAAGTACGGTTTCGCGCCGATTGCAGGCGTTTGAGGCTCGTCTGGGCCGGAGCCTTTTTCACGACACCAAGAAACGTTCCCATTTAACGACCTTCGGTGAAGCCTGCGCAGAGAGCGCGCGGCGCATGGAAGATGAAGCGGCTAATCTGGGCAGGGTCTTGCGTCTCGATGATCAGAGCTTTGAGGGGACGGTCACAATTCAAACAGGCGATGTTCTGTCCGACAGACTGTTGTTGTCAGTGACCGCAGATTTTCTGAAGGCCTACCCAAAGGTAAACTTGCGCGTGTCACGTGCCGGACAGGTGAATGCCGGATTTGATACGGACATTGCAATTGTTGCCAGCAATGCACCGGGACAGGACAATTTTGGCAGAAAACTAGTCACAGCAACTTTCGCGACCTATGCGACGGGCAGTTACCTGTCTGAGTTCGACGGTCGGCCAGAGGACATGACCTGGCTAAACTGGGATGACGGATCGCCCACACCGACGTGGCCTGCACTTTCACCGAAAATCCCAGACGACAAATGCCGCCTGAGGTGCACCAGCGTTGACTCATTGCTTGACGCAACACGGATGGGGTTGGGGGCGACAGTGCTGCCATGCTTCATCGGCGAGACTGATCCACAACTGGTCCGCCTGCATCCGGGCGAGGTTGTCAGCAAACGCGAAGTATGGGTGTTTGCGCAACCAGACTTACGCAAGGTGCCCAAGATACGGACGTTCCTAGACTACCTTTATCGTGAAATTCTGCGCGCCAAGCCGATGATCGAGGCGGCCTAAGGGTCGCTTCGCTGGTTGCCGATGGCGCTGTTCGATGGGGTGAAGTGGATGAGGCCCGAGCAAGCTGGTGCCTCATCACGTCATGAAAACATCATACCGGGTCGTCTTCCCCAAGATCTGGTGAGAGCATGCTCTAATTCCCTCAATCGGGTCAGCCTTCGCGGGCCACTTGAGCACCACTCGGTTCAGCGCATGCTTGAGCGCCACGCGAACCAAATCAGCGGCATCATCATCGGTCCCGACGATTTCGCGGACTTGGCGCAACTCCTGCCTGACAAGCGCTGAGCTTTTACGGGGCGGATGCATGGGGTCAATCAATATTGATTCGCCAAAAAGTTCGGGAAGCAAATCCTTGGCGTCGCCTTTCATAAGGGTCATACGGCCAACAATCTCGCGAAACTGACCACCCTCTTTTGCCGCGCGATCTATGCCCTCAGCCAGTAACGCATGCATTTGCTCGGATCGCTCGATCAACGTGACCTCGGCACCAAGCGATGCCAAAAGAAACGCATCACGGCCCAAGCCAGCCGTGGCGTCAACAATCATGGGCGTTTTACCTGCCCGCAGCCCCATTGCCTTTGGCAGGTCTTGCCCGCGTCCACCGCCAAACCGCAGCCGGTGTGCGACGGCGCCTTTGACAAAATCAACGCGCAACGCGGTTGCACCCTGTTTCAAATTCTACCCATTTTCGGTCCTGTAGAGGCTTCTGTGCCTACTTTCATATAGTCTGCATTTGCGGCGGAACTGGAGTGTAAGGTCAAAGTACTTGTCGTAGGTCTGCAAACAGACGTTCGCAGCCCCAAAGAACCTAGCCATTCTCATGGAAATAATCATACACCGTCTGCGCTAGTTTCGCCGATATCCCATCAACAGCCTTCAGATCCGCGAGGTTCGCCCTTGCCACCGCCTTGGCTGACCCAAAGTGCGCCAATAGCGCCCGTTTACGTGTTGCACCAACGCCAGTCACATCATCCAGCGGGGTCGCACCGATTGCCTTGGACCGCTTCGCTCGGTGCGTGCCAATGGCAAAACGGTGAACCTCGTCCCGCATCCGTTGGATGAAATAGAGCACGGGGTCGTTGTGCCGCAACGCCATGACAGGTTTGCCGGTGCGGTGGAATTCCTCTTTGCCCGCATCGCGATCTTCGCCTTTGGCGACGCCGACCATGGGAATGTCGCTGACGCCGAGGTTGTCCATGATTTCGCGCACGGCACTCACTTGTCCTTGTCCGCCGTCAATCAGCAGCAGGTCGGGCCAAGTGCCTTGCGTGCGTTCGGGATCCTCTTTCAGCAGGCGTTGGAAGCGGCGAGTCAGCACCTCTTTCATCATGCCAAAGTCATCGCCGGGGGTGAGGTCTTCGCCGCGGATGTTAAACTTGCGGTATTGGTTTTTGTCAAAGCCATCGGGGCCTGCCACGATCATCGCGCCGACGGCATGTGCGCCTTGGATATGCGAGTTGTCATAAACCTCGATCCGCTGCGGCACCTTTTCCATTTTGAACGCCTCTGCCACGCCTTTCAGCAAGCGGGCCTGAGTAGCGGTTTCAGACATCTTGCGCGCAAGGCTTTCGCGGGCGTTGCGCAGGGCGTTTTGCACCAACTCTGCCTTTTCGCCGCGCTGGGGCACGATGATCTCGACCTTGCGCTCGGCCTTTTCGGCAAGCGCTTGCGCCATCAGGTCATCGTTATCCAAACCGTGCGACAGGATTAGCATGCGCGGTGGCTCGCGGTTGGAATAGAACTGTCCGACGAAGGCTTCCATGACCTCGGACGCATCCTCGTCCCCGCTGATACGCGGGTAATAGTCGTGGTTGCCCCAATTCTGGTTCGCGCGAATGAAGAAGACCTGCACACAGGCCTGCCCACCATCGCGATGCAGGGCGATGACATCGGCCTCTGCCGTGTTCTGAGGATTGATCCCCTGGGCCGATTGCACTTGGGTCAATGCCTTGATCCGGTCGCGCATAGCAGCGGCGCGTTCAAACTCCATCGCTGCGCTGGCGTCTTGCATTTGCTTGGCAAGTGCTTCTTGGATACCCTTCGTCCGGCCCTGCAAGAATTTCTCGGCGTCGCCGACAGACCCCGCATAATCCGCCTCGGAAATCAGCCCGCAGCAAGGGCCAGAGCAGCGTTTGATCTGGTATTGCAGGCACGGCCGCGTGCGCGTCTCGAAATCGCTGTCCGAACAATTGCGCAGAAGGAAGACCCGTTGCAGTTGATTAAGCGTGCGGTTGACAGCACCGGCACCTGCAAAGGGGCCATAGTAATTGCCCTTCTGTTTCTTCGCACCCCTGTGTTTTTTGATCATCGGGAAAGCGTGATCTTTGGTGACCATTATGTTGGGAAAAGATTTGTCATCGCGAAGCAAGACATTGTAACGCGGTTTCAGTTGCTTGATCAGGTTCTGTTCCAGCAACAACGCCTCTGTTTCGGTCCGCGTTGTAAGAAACATCATCGATGATGTTTCGCGGATCATGCGGGCGATCCGCGGGGAATGCTGGCCGGGACGGGAATAATTCGACACCCTGGCCTTCAGGTTGCGCGCCTTGCCCACATAGAGCACCCGGCTATCCGCATCGAGCATGCGATAGACACCCGGAGAGCTGTCCAGAGTACGCAAATACCCGTGGATCACCTCGTATCCGGTCTTGGTTGGGGGGGCTGGTTGCTCGGTCATGAAGTTTTCGTCGTGATTCTCATTTGGCTGCAATGGTAACGCACGGGGGACAAGAGAAAAGGCATCCACGGTTTCTGTGGATAACTCCGTGGGTTAATCCCGGTCAGGTGGATTTTTCCGTTGTATTTGGCTGGCTTCGACGGTTTGCCCAAAAAATAGGCATAATTTCAACCCCTTGAATATAAATGATATTTTTATTGAAAACTCGTTAACACCTTGAAAAATAGGCCGTTTATGACAGTTTCGTGAATTCAGGCACGCGAAGGTGCACAACTTGTCGCAGCATTACTCAACTCCCAGCACGTCAGGGGTTTCCCAAGCAAGGTGCTGCCCCCCGTCAACGGCAAGCATTTGGCCGGTAACTGCTGGTGCATCAAGGAAATACCCAAGTGCGGCAGTGATATCTGAAGGGTTCGCGCCACGCTTCAAGATCGTCGCCGCACGTTGTCTATCAAAGTGGTCTTTGCTCTGCCTGTGTCCCTGCAATGTCGGCCCGGGACCAATGCCGTTGACCCGCACGCGGGGCGCAAGCGCCTGTGCCGTGGTCCTTGTCATCGCCCAGAGGCCCATCTTGGCAATGGTATAGCTCATGAACTCGGGCGTGAGTTTGTGAATGCGCTGATCAAGCATGTTGATGACCAGCCCTTTGGCGACAGGCTCACCCCGATCGTCCATGTCCGGATCAGGCACCTGAGCGGCAAAACTTTGCGTCAGCACGAACGGCGCACGCAGGTTTGATTCCATGTGCCGGTCCCAGCTATGGCGCGTCCCGCTCTCGATGTTGTCATATTCAAAGATCGAGGCGTTGTTCACCAGACAGGTCAGCGAACCGCCCAGCGCATCTGTTGCACGGCCGACCAGAGCTTGCGTCGCACCTTCATCCAGTAGGTCTGCATGCAAAGCGACGCCTTGACGACCCAGCGCTGCGAGCTGGGCCACAGTTTCCTGCGCGCCTTCCTCAGAACCTGCATAGTGAACGGCCACATCATAGCCACGCTGCCCTAGATAGAGCGCCATGGCCTGACCAAGCCGTGCGCCTGCGCCGGTCACCAACGCCCTCATTTGCGCGACTTCTCACATTGGCACGGCCCCTTGCCGATCCGGTAGCGCAGGCATTTTGGGCACTTGGCCTGTTCCAAACGGGCTTGCCCCGGAAAGCGCCACTTGCCGAACATGGCAAGCACCAGCATGAAAGCTAGAAAGCCGAAGATCGCTTTAAGGATCAAAGGCCAAACCTCGCAAAGGCGGCGCGTTCTTCGATACCGGCAACAGCGTCGTCTACGATCTGTGCACCAAAACGTGCCAGTAAAGGCTTCTTTTGGCCATAGCGGCGGAACCGGACCTTATCGCCGAAGCGTTCTTTCATAACGGGGGCGAGGTGGCCGATGCCATCAACCAACCCTTCGTCGATGCCCTTTTGGCCGATGTAGACTTCACCGGTAAAGAGGTCAGGGTTGTCGGAAAGCTTCGTCCCACGCTGTGATTTCACGTAATCAATGAAGGTCGCGTGCAAGTCTTCCAACCAGCCTTTCAGCTTCTTCACGTCAGCAGGCTTTTCAGGCTTGAACGGATCCATCATCGATTTGGATTTGCCAGCCGTGTGAACGCGACGTTCAACACCGATTTTCTCAATCGCACTTGTGGCGCCAAAGCCTGCGCTGATGACGCCGATAGACCCTGTGATCGAACAGCTATCAACGTAAATCTCGTCTGCGGCACAGGCGAGCCAATAACCACCGGAAGCTGCCACATCTTCAACGAAGGCGAAAACTGGGATCTTCTTTTCATCGGCAAGACGCCGGATACGCGAAGCGATCAAAGACGATTGCACAGGCGATCCACCCGGGCAGTTAATCTCGAGCGCTACAGCGGCAGGTTTGCCTTTGCTGAAGGCTTTTTCAATGACAGGCGCGAGGCTGGGATTATCCAGACCGCGTCCAGAATTCGCGATAGCCCCCTGCAGCCGAATGACGGCAACGAAAGGGTCCGATCTGAGGAAGGGGATGTATTTTTTCATATCCAATTACTTAGGCCTTTGGCTGTCACACGCAAGGGTTACTGCCTGATCCGCCAGCCTGTACGGAAAATCCACCAGATGATCGCGAGGCAAATGCCAGTAAACAGTGCGATAGCAAAGAGAGACACGCCAATCGCCACATCTGCTTCCCCAAAGAACGACCAGCGGAATCCGCTGATCAGGTAGACGACTGGATTGAACAGGGTGATCGTTTGCCAGACGGGCGGCAGCATGGTTATTGAGTAGAAGGAGCCCCCCAAGAAGACGAGCGGCGTGATAATCAGAAGCGGGATCAATTGCAGCTTTTCAAAGTTATCGGCCCAGATGCCAATGATGAACCCAAGCAGCGCAAAGCTGACGCAAGTCAGCACAAGGAACAACATCATCGCGAAAGGATGCACAATCTGGATGTCGACAAAGAAGAATGCGGTGATCAGGATAACTATCCCGATGAACAGCGCCTTGGTTGCCGCCGCCCCAACATAGCCTGCAACGACCTCTAGAAAACTGATGGGGGCCGAGAGCAGTTCGTAAATCGTGCCAATGAACTTTGGAAAGTAGATGCCAAAGCTCGCGTTGGATGTGGCTTGTGTCATGACGGAAAGCATGATCAGCCCAGGTACGATGAACGCGCCATAGCTGACGCCCTCAACCTCTTGGATGCGACTGCCAATGGCCGCGCCAAACACCACGAAATAGAGTGAGGTCGAAAGAACCGGAGAGATTAGGCTTTGCGTGATCGTCCGGAAGAACCGGCGCATCTCGAATACGTAGATCGTCCAAACTGCGTTGAAGTTCATTGTGCAGGTTCCTTCACAAGACCCACAAAGATGTCCTCAAGACTGCTTTGTTGGGTTTGGATGTCTTTCATCTGAAGACCAGCCTTTTGCAGATCATTCAGCAACGTGGTGATACCCGTTCGTTCGCCTTTGGTGTCGTAACTATATGTCAGGTTCAGCCCATCGTCTGATCTGCTGAGTTGATAATCACTCAGCGATGCCGGTATTTCATCAGTGGCAGCAACCAACTCGATCTTAAGTTGCTTCTGCCCCATCTGGGACATCAGGTCGGCCTTGTTCTGTATCAGCAGAATTTCACCTTTGTTGATGACGCCCACACGGTCTGCGATAGCCTCGGCTTCTTCTATATAGTGCGTGGTCAGAATGATTGTGACGCCCGAGGCCTTCAGCCCGGCCACGACCTCCCACATGTCTTTGCGCAATTCGACATCGACACCGGCTGTGGGCTCATCAAGGAACAACACGCGGGGTTCGTGGCTGAGCGCCTTTGCGATAAGCACGCGCCGCTTCATGCCGCCCGAAAGCGTCATGATCTTGTTGTCTTTCTTATCGTGCAAAGACAGCTGCCGCAGGACGTCTTCAATATAACTGTCGTTCCGCGGCTTCCCAAAAAGCCCGCGCGAAAAGCTGACAGAGTTCATGACAGTCTCGAATGGCTCAAGGTTAATCTCTTGCGGCACAAGGCCGATCAAGGCACGCGCCGCGCGGAAATCGGTTTGGGTATCATGCCCGCCAACGGTAATGCTGCCAGAGGTCGGAACCGTGATCCCGCAGATCGTCGAGATCAGCGTCGTCTTGCCCGCACCGTTAGGGCCGAGCAGAGCAAGGATTTCGCCCTCCACAATATCAAGGTTTACGGATTTGAGGGCCTCAAAGCCCCCCGCGTAAGCTTTACGCAGGTTCTGAACAGAAACGATCGCGGTCATGGGGAGTGGCCTTTGATTTGATTTGGACAGGGTAATGCGGCCAACAGGGAAGTGAAAGGCACGAACCGCAGGTGACGCAGAGAACGGAGGGCGGTTCGTGGCGTCGACGCATGAGGTCAGGAGTAGAAATTCGCTAATGCGGGACGAAGCAGCCTTTCGTCTTGGATTGGTTGCGACATATTCAGAAGCGACCTAGATCAAACCGAAGAATACCTTCGTTTAGATCGCCGATATAGTCACACGCGTCATTACGCTGTGACAAGTGTGCCCATGCCTTTTGTGCGAATAGATCAGGGGCCATGAAGAGCATGATGGGGCTCAGCTCATCGGATGAAACCCGTCTATCTATCCCGGATCTTTCTTCAAATCTCAATTGAGCTTGCCGGTCGAGTGACATGACCTGCATCGAATAGGCCATGTACTCGTCCGTCGCCACACATCCTTCATAGGGGCATGGAAGATCGTCATTCGCTGCGTGGGTTAGCTCGTGTACCACGACACTCTTGAAATATTGGTCGATACTTAAATCAATAAAGGCGCCATCCGCATCGCGTCGTTCCTGCATTAGGCGCGGCGAAATAATCTGGATATTGTATTCACCACAATGATAAATTGCGACGCATCCTGACTGCAAATCTTCCACGATATCTATTTGAACAGGCTGAAGCGCCGGCGATACATTGCACTGACGGAAAAGAGCATCGGCCTGTTCCGCAGCCTCACAAACAAGATCCGCATGTTCAGCTTGTTGAAAAGTAACAGAAACGCCGGTGTCCCCACATGATACCGTCTCAGCTGAAGCTGCGTATGACAATGCGGTTATGCAGCAGGCGAAAATGCCAGCCTTTGTTCCCAAACGGATGTGACGCATTAGGTTTCGCCTCGATTATGGACGATCACTTTGATACGATAGCGACCTGTGTGGGCATTGATATTTCGCAATCCAGGAATGCCCTGCATCGTGACCATGTTACTTCAACCAGTGATATCTTTGCTGTCGTTCAGCCGCGCGGACATCGAGAGTTCCGCGCACATCCGGTATTTGATTTGACGGCCGCAAAGGACTCAAAGCAGACCTTCGCTCCCAGAGACGCTCACCCCATCATGCAGGCTACATCCAGCATCCGGCACGAAAAGCCCCACTCATTGTCGTACCAGCCAAAGACCCGCACTAACCCACCTTCTGTCACGCGAGTTTCAGGCAATGATACAATCAGGCTTTCGGGACGGGCCCGCAGATCGGTCGATACCAGTGGTTTATCCGTCCAGCCAATAATGCCTGACTGCGCACGTATCACCTTATGAACTTCTTCCAGACTGATCTTGGCATTTAGCGTCACTGACAGATCAACAGCAGAAACTGACGCCACCGGAACTCGGACAGCGGCGGCCTCGATCCGGCCTGCAAGATCGGGGAGGACTTGGTTTAACAGATGTTGTGCAGATGTCGTCGTCGGCACCATCGAAAGGGCCGCTGCCCTGCTGCGCATCATATCGCCGCGCGGTGCATCAATGCTGGGCTGGCTGCCGGTGTAGCAATGGATCGTCGTCATCCATCCGGTTTGCAGCCCCCATGTATCGTCGATCAATTTGACCAGCGGTGCGAGCGCGTTTGTCGTGCACGATGCGTTCGACACAATGCGCTGGTCCTTCAGCTGCGCTTCATTCGCTCCTAGGACCATCGTCAGGTCCGCGGCACCGGAAGGTCCAGAAATTAAAACGCGCCCAGCGCCCGCGCGCAACCCGCGTTCTGCAATGTCGCGTGTGTTGGCTTTGCCGGTACACTCTAACACCACATCGACGCCTGACAGATCCAGCTGCGTAATATCGTCGGTACGTGACAGCGGAATTGATCGGCCATCCACAACCAAGGTATTGTCGTCTGATGTCACCGCGCCAGCAAACGGACCAAACACGCTGTCGTATGCAAACAGATGTGCGCATAGGTCAGGTGCGGCAATATCGTTAATGCCGACAACCTCGATCCCGGGCCACGCGCCTGCAGTATGCGCACGCAGCATTGTGCGGCCAATCCGACCAAAGCCATTTATGAATACACGTACCATCTGCCGCCCCATTGCTATCGGCGGAATGCTGCAACTTTGCGCCACAACCCACAAGCGAGGTTTTGCTGGGTGATAAAACTACCTTATTCATAGAGCGTTCATAGAATCGGTCTGATCCACACCGCGATTAAGCTAGGAATCGGATGCGGTGCTGCTAAGAATCGGCTCGCACTTGCAGAAAAACGATGCCATGTCGGAAAATATTAAGGGGAAGAGACGCACGCCGCCTCAATTTGGTTAACGACACAGGTTGGACACAAAGTCATATGTTTTCAGTTAAAATTGGAATTTATCGGCGAAATCTTGCCGGCCACTGTTTCATGTAATGCGCCTAATGGGCGAGAAACCTACTGATTAAGAACCACTAAACAACAAGTTAGCGTCACTTTTTGGCCTAATTTGGATGAGACCTAAAAAGCCTCAGGCGGAAAACCGCCAAGTGATTGATGTTTGAAAGCTGGATAGACAGATGGCTACGCCGCAAGCGAAAGAGAATACAGACGAGAAGGACAGCTTCGTTGATGAGCTGAAGCCGGGCACCAAGTTGATGCACGGACAGTACACCATCGAGAACTTCCTGAACGCTGGTGGTTTTGGTATCACCTATCTCGCCCGTGATAGTCTGGACCGTAAGATTGTTATTAAAGAATGTTTCCCTGGCGCGTTCTGCCGCCGGAGTCGCTATGTTGTGCAAGCACGTTCCCGTGCGCATCAAAACGAGCTGAAGTCGATTGTGCGCTTGTTCGTGCAGGAGGCGCGCAGCCTCGCCAAGCTTGACCACCCGAATATTGTTGGCGTGCACCAAGTCTTTGAAGACAATGACACTGCCTATATGGCTTTGGATTTTGTTGAAGGGCGCGATCTGCTCGACACAATCGAAGATCCAAACCACGGACTGACACCTACTCAGATCAAATCGATCCTGAAAGAGGTCTTGGGCGCCGTTGGCTTCATCCACGACCAGGGCATCCTTCACCGCGATATTTCGCCAGACAACATTCTGATCAACAAGGAATTCCATCCTGTTTTGATCGACTTTGGTGCCGCTCGTGAAGAAGCCACCAAGCAGAGCCGCGTTCTGTCGGCACTCCGCGTCGTCAAAGACGGCTATTCGCCTCAAGAATTCTATATTGCTGGTTCTGAACAGAGCCCCAGCAGTGACCTTTATGCGCTGTCTGCGTCATTCTATCACTTGATCAATGGCGACGTGCCGCCCAATTCGCAGGCCCGTTTAGCTGCAATTGCGTCTGGCGAACCTGATCCCTACGTGCCACTTGGTGGACGCTTCCCTGATTACGAGCCCGAGTTCCTTGCCGCGATGGACAAAGCCTTGGCCGTGCTGCCGAAGGATCGCGTCCAATCCGCCAACAATTGGCTGCAGATGATGGACGGAGAGCTCGGCAACGTCACTCCGCTCAAGGTCAATGCTACGGCGACTGCGGATGCTGCTCCGGCAAGCAAGACTGCGCCTGCATCACAGCAAGCAAAATCCAAGATGCCGATGCTTCTTGGTTCCGCTGCTGCGGTTGCTCTGATCATTGGCGTTGGTGCATTCACAATGATTGGTGGCGAAGATGCCCCAGTCGTTGCAGAGGCGCCTGCTCCGGTCGAAACACCCGTTGTTCAGCAATCCCCTGCTCCTGTAGAAGCCCCGGTTGTCGCCGAAGCGCCTGCTCCGGAACTCCCCTTCTTGACGCCAGCTCCGGCTCCGGCTGAAGAGCCTGTTGTTGCCGAAGCCCCAGCACCGGTCGTGGAAACACCTGCACCGGCTGTAGCTGAAGTTGTTGCACCCGAAGTGGTGGAAACGCCTGCACCCGTGGCTGTCGTCACTCCTCAGATCGTTCCTGAGTTGCCACCAACAGCACCGCTTGAGACTGCGAATGCGCCTGCGGTTGTCGAAGGCCCGGCGATTGTCGATGTCCCTGCACCTCTGGTCCGGCCTGCAGTTCGCCCTGAAGCTGTTGAACTTGCCGCTATTCCAGAGCCTGAGCCTCTGCCTGAACCTGTTGCGACACCACGTCCAGCTGCAACAGAGCCTGCTGCAAATGCTCCTCTGCCTGATCAAACTGACATCCGCCCCGTTGCTGATGCGGACACTGCAGCGCTTGCCTTGCCTGCCACGCCAGAAAACGTGTCGGAAATCGGCGCCGGTCCTGAAGTTGCGATTGCGGCGGTCACGCCAGGCAACGAACTGGTTATCGAAGCGCCCGCAGTCACGGCTCAATGGTCCGTTCAGATGCCATTTACACCAGCGGGAGAGCGTTCAAACATTGTCGCTGAAGCTGGCCCAATTTCGCCTGTATGGGTCGAGCCTGGTCTGGTGATTACCGGTATCAACGGCGTCCCGGTCGATGCGATTGCGGATATCCCGGGCGTTCTGCGTTCGCAGATTGTGGATGCGAACCTGTCGCCAACCATCGCTGTTGCGTTCTCTACATTGGACCCAGCGTCTGGTGAAGCTGCGGACTACACGTGGATCCTGCCCGTTAAGCAGGAAGTCACGCTGACAGACGGAACGCGATTTGAGACCGTCTATGCAGGCACGGGTTGGAAAACGACCGTCATCGCACTTGATGATGGGCAGACCGGTGGACTGGCAGTGGGCGACGTTATCACATCTTACATCCCTACGGGTGAAGCTCTGGATGGGCGCGACTCGCTATCGAACCTGTTCACGCGTGAAATTGAAACCGGCACAGACCAGTTCATGTTCGCCGTACAACGCGATGGCAGCCTTTGGGTTGCATCGCTCGCCTATTCTGGCACGAAATAGTAAACTTGGTACAGTGGGCCTGACCGGCCGCTGCGCGTTATGTAAGGAAGGTAGTAAAGATGAAATTCATTCGTGATCTACTAGGTAAGAAGCGTAAAGAAGAAGCGAAGCGCCAACCAGCGCCGATTGAATCGCTTGAGCAATCCTATCGCGACACAATTGGTTCGATGGTTGATAGCACCGACGATCTCGCTCTCCCTAACATGGCACCAGCAAGTGAAGTGCTCACCTCTGAGGTCCGTGTGGTGGACGTTGAAGCCACACCTGCTGCGACACCGGCGGTAAACATTTGGGACCTTGAAGAAGATGATGCGTCATCTGCGCTGCCGACACCAACGGCCCCAACCGCCCCAGCACCGCAAGCCGTCGCATCTGCAGCGGCCGCGCGTTCGCCAGCACGGTCCCGCCGCACAAAGACGCGCCTCATCGGTTTTGACAAGTCGGACGGCGACGTCGTTGATCTCTTCAACGATGCGCCAGCTGCACCAGCCACAAAAAGCGTCAAATACCCTGTTGGCTGGATTGTCGTTTCGGACGGTCCGGGTCGTGGCGAAAGCTTCTCTTTGTTGGCAGGCATGTCCCAGATCGGTCGCGGCGAAGATCAGGCCATTCAACTTGATTTTGGCGACAACTCAATCTCGCGGTCGAACCACGCAGCGATTGTCTATGACACCAAAACCAAGGAATTCTTGCTTGGTCACGGTGGTAAATCGAATATTGTGCGCTTGAATGACAAGCCACTGATCAGCAATGAATCACTGAAGACAGGTGATCTTATCCGGATCGGTGAAACCGTTCTGCGTTTTGTCGCTTTGTGTGACGCGTCCTTTGATTGGGACAACGGTACAAACGAGGAGGATGAAGATGTGGCGATCGCCTGAACCGCGTTTTGATGTCGCTTCGGCGATTTGTCAGGGTGGACGAGATTATCAAGAAGACGCAATCGTCACGGATTTTCCGTTCGGGGCCGATAGTGGTGTTGTCGTTCTTGCTGACGGGATGGGCGGCCATGCTGCTGGTGACGTCGCGAGTAAGATTGTCGTCACAGAAGTCTTTAGCGAGCTTAAATTTGAAAGTGCCAATTTTTCAGACTTTGAAAGTGAAATTCCGCGGTTCCTGACGGAATCTGCGTCAAATGCGAATAGCTATGTGCGTCAGCACGTTCAAGCGCATCCTGAAACACGCGGCATGGGGGCAACCCTTGTCTCTGTCGTTCTTGTGGAAAACCGCATGTACTGGATGTCGATCGGTGACAGCCCACTGTACCACTATCGCGCTGGCAAAATGCAGCAATTGAATGAAGATCATTCAATGGCGCCGCAAATCGACTTTATGGTCAAGCAGGGCTTGCTGGATGAAGAAGCCGGCAAGAACCATCCGGACCGCAACTGCCTGACATCCGTGATCCTAGGTGATCGCGTGTCGAAGTCGGATTGCCCCAAGACGCCGTTTGAGCTTCAGGTCGGAGATATCGTTGTCGTGTCGAGCGATGGCTTGCAGTATCTTGAGGATCCCAAGATCCAGAAGGTCCTTCACCGCTACCGCCGCAAGAAATCCGCTGAGATTGCCGGCTATCTGCTGGAAGCAATTGAAGCTTTGGCTGATCCTGATCAGGACAACTGCACGTTCTCTGTCATCAAACTGAACCACAACAAGCCAGTGATCCGCGCGATCCGCGCAAAGCCTGTCGGCCACTTCGATACACCGACAAAGACAGTCACGCGTGTGGTTGAATTAGATGAAGTCAAGAACGTTGCGGCCAAACCTGATGCAAAGAAGGACGCGGCGCAGATTGCGGGACCCATGGTGATCAAGGAAGTGAAACCTATTAAGAAGGTTGAACTTGATGATGAAACCAATATGACAGAGGAGGTTGAAGCGGCAGTGCCGCCGGCTAAACTAGCTGCCGGAGGGAAGTAATGTCGAATCAATCACTCGGGAACAGAGTTCAATCAGAGCTAAAGCAGGCCGTCGAAAGTGGCCTGCTTCCTGATTCTGTACAGGAGTCCGCTGAAAACCTGTTGGAGCGCTTACAAAAGCCTGTGCGGCTTGCGCTCTTGGGGCTTCCCGGTTCCGGAAAATCGACGCTGATGAACCTCTTGGTCGGCCAGCAAGTCATTCCGCCAGGTGTCCGCCTTCCAACATTACAGCTGGTTTATGGCGACACCGAAAAATCGATTTGCACCCTGCCGGACGGCTCCAAAACTGTTCTGGACAGTGTTGATGTGGGCGAAATAGCAGCACTTTCTCCTGTATTCGTTGAAATGCACATGCCGCTGCCGGCATTGGGAAAAATCTCGGTTCTCGAAGTTGTGGCACCGAATGACCCCACCGCTGTGCACCGCGCGTCACAGTGGGCGGTCAAGCGAAGCGATGTTGCCCTTTGGTGCACACGCGGCTTCAACCAAGCAGAGCAACAAATCTGGTCCACGATGCCTGATCTGATCAAAGATCATGCGCTGTGTATGATCACACGTGCCGATTTGCTGCGCGCGGAGGGCCTATTTGAGGCAACTGTTGGTGCAGTCAGTTCTGCTGCCACTGATGAATTCAAACAAATTCTCCCGATTGGCACGATAGAAGCGATTGCTGCGCGCCGCGCAGATGGTTCTGTTAACAAAGAAGTCATGCGCGAAAGTGGTGGTACGGCTTTGATGTCTGCCGTGCTCAAGCAGGTAGATTTGGGTCGTCAGTCCGCGGTTGATATGGCCGATGTGCTATTGCACCAAAACGCGGATATTTTGGCGGCACTAGATGAAGCACCGGAAGAAGCCGCACCCGAGGCCACAGAGAGCCTCATTGTCGAAGAGACTGTTGTCGAAGATCAAACAGTCGCAGAACCCGTGGTTGAGCCTGCCAAAACTTCTGAATTTGTGATGCCAAAAGTTTCGACGGAACCTGCACCAAGAACTGATGCTAGAGATGCCATTTCGCGCTTGCGCGAAATTGCAGCCAAGAAACGTGTGTCACGTGATGCATCGTTTGAGCCCGATACTCCGCCAGTAGTCGAAGGGCCCGAGACTGTCGCAGCACCAGAGGCCGTCGCAGTCCCGGAACCAGCCAAAGCGCCAGCCGAGACCATGGTGCCCTTGAGCGAGGCGACACGCGAAGCCTATGCGCATGTCATCAGCTATATCGAGGAGAACGGGGCTGGTATGTCGGCTGCGATCGACGGAAACAGCGAAGCAGGCCCTGCTGATCTGATTGCCCTGACCGTGGAGCATATTCAGTGGCTCTGCGATTATTTGAACGACAATGGTGACGATGCTGACCTGTCGCTTCAGCGTGCGCGGGATACGGCCTATGACGCCGCCGATCTCGTTCAATTGATGGAAATGGAAAAACGCGACAGTGCGGCCCTTGAAGCTGTCAGTCTGATGCTTCAGATTAAGCGTGAGTTACAAGCTGATTTGGCGGCGTAAGTTACCACTACACTTGTAGAATTTTTAATCAATACGCCATACTTTTGCCGTGCTGTTCTGTTTCCATTATGGCAATAAAGCTGGTGTTTTGGTCGCTGTTTGGCTGTCAGGAAAACTCCTGCTACAGGTTAATGGTGATTTGTTAAGGACGGACAAGGATGAAGATGGAAGATGTAGCACAGGAGGACGGTCTAAAGGTCCCGGCAGCGCAGCTCCCTTTCATGCGGCTTGGCCTCGAAAAGCTCGACGCTTTCCATGATGAAGTGGTCGATCTAGAGGCAACGCTAGCGGATGTGGTAAAACTCGGCGGTCAGGACGCTGAGAAGAAAGCAGCGAAGCTTATCAAGCAGTTACGTTCTTTTGAGCCGAGCATCACGATGATTGGTCAGATCAAATCTGGCAAGACATCCTTGGTTAATGCCATGGTGGGCAGGCCGGATCTTTTGCCTGCAGACGTGAACCCGTGGACCTCTGTTGTGACGTCGCTTCACTTGAACGCGCCACTTCCGGCAGACGCCCCAACTGCGACATTCCAGTTCTTTAGTCAGGGCGAATGGGACCACCTTGTCGAGAACGGTGGCCGAATCGGCGAATTGTCAGAGCGTGCCGGAGCAGATGATGAACTGGAAAAAGTCCGCCTTCAAATCGCTGAAATGCGCGAGAAGACGAAACAACGACTTGGCCGCAAGTTCGAGCTCTTGCTTGGCCAAAAACATAGCTATGCCGAACTGAGCGACGAGCTTGTTCAGCGCTATGTCTGCATGGGCGATGATTTCGAGGACATTGAGGAAGACGACCAGCAGGGTCGGTTTGCCGACATCACTAAATCCGCTGATCTTTACCTGAGCGCCGAAACGATCCCAATGCCGATTTGCCTGCGCGACACGCCGGGTGTGAACGATACCTTTATGATGCGCGAGCAGATCACGATCAACGCACTGCGCGATAGCCGGATTTGCGTCGTTGTTCTCTCTGCCCACCAAGCGCTCAGCTCGATGGATATGGGCCTGATCCGCCTGATCTCAAACGTGAAGGCACGCGAAGTCATCATCTTTGTGAACCGGATCGACGAACTGTCAAACCCCGGCGAGCAGGTTCCTGAAATTCGCGAAAGTATCCTCAAGACGCTGGCAGACAACAATGGCCCTGAAAACCCTCAGGTCATTTTTGGCAGTGCGTATTGGGCCAATATGGCGCTTGCCGAAGACCTTGACGATATTGTGGCCGATAGTGCCGAAGCGATGTTCAACTGGGCCGAAGCGGCACTGAGCGCTGATACCGCAGGTATGGAAACGAAAGAGCTGGTTTGGCATCTTTCCGGCGTTCCCGAGCTTTATAAGGCGCTGTCAGAGCGCATTGCAGAAGGCCCTGGTGCGGAAATCCTGGCGGCCTCGCGCAAGCGCGCCCTGAACCTTGTTGGCGGCGTACGCGCCTCAAACGCGGTTGTATCGATGCGCCTTGACGGTGACACCGTCGAGGTCATGTCAGGCGACAAGCTGGCTAAGCACCTTGATGAATTGGAAACTGAAAGCGCCAAAAACCTCGAGGACCGGTTGGATATTGCATTCCAGCAATTTGGATCACGCGTGGATCAATCGCACAAACGGTTCTTGGATCGGGCGCTTGAATCATTGCTTCAACATCTTGAAACCAATGGCGAAGAAGAGATTTGGCAATACAGCCCTGATGGCCTGCGCATGTTGCTGCGCACTAGCTATCAGGTGATGCGCCGCAACGTGACATCGACCTGTCAGGACGTATACGCAACGGCTGCGGCCGATCTGGCAAATACCTATCGCTCTGCTTTTGGGGTGGATGTGCAAAACTTCACGATCACGCCACCTGCACCACCCGAAATCCCTGCTCCTGTGTCTTTGGGTCAGACCATCGCGCTAGATTTGCAAACCTCTTGGTGGAAGGGCTGGTGGAAGCGCCGCAAGGGATATCGGTCGTTTGCAAGCGGTTTCTATGACCTGATCGAAGCAGAGACGGCACCGATCGTTGACGAGTTGAAAGTGCGGCAGGCTGATGACATCCGCGCGCACGCTCAAGCAGAACTACGCGAATTCCACGCAGAGCAGCGTGCCATCCTGGAAGATATCAGCAGCAAGTCCGAAGTTGCTATCGATGATCTTGAGGATATTTTTGGAATTACGGCACAACATGAACGTGACGAACTGTTTGATTACATTTTTGCAGAGTTAAGCGACGCGCCTCCGGTGCTCGCAGTGGGAGTTGATAAATGAGCGAGACCGGCAGCACCGTTGGGCGCAAACCGCGCATCGCTTTGATGGGCGAATTCAGCGCGGGCAAAAGCACATTGTCCAACCTGCTAATGGGGCAAAGCCCCTTGCCTGAAAAAGTCACTGCGACGCGGTTGTCACCGGTTTGGCTCTCTTACGGGACCACCGCACCTTACCGTATGGATGTTGACGGCACGACCGAGCCCGTATCAATTGAGCGGCTGGAAGATATCCCGGTTGAGCAAACGCGCCACATTCGCCTGTTTCTCGAAGCTGACATCCTCGAAGTCTGTGATTTGATCGACTTTCCCGGCATCTCTGACCCGAACATGTCGCCCTCTGTCTGGGAGCGTATGCTGCCCGAAGTAGACGCGGTCATTTGGTGCACTCACGCCACCCAAGCATGGCGGCAATCCGAGGCGGCTGTCTGGGATGATATGCCTGCCGCAGTGCGTGAGAATTCCATTTTGCTGATCACGCGTTTTGACAAGCTGACCAACGAGAAAGACCGTACGCGTGTCGTGAAGCGTGTCACACGCGAAACGAATGGACAGTTTGGCGGGACATTCCCGGTCTCACTGTTGCAGGCGATCCAAGCGGGCGAAGACTACGACCGTTGGGAAGCCAGCGGTGCGGGGCCATTCACCTCGCATCTTATCGACGTGATCGAAAAGCTGACAGCGCTGACAGCCCGCACAGAGCTGCCGCTCTATAACGTTGACAGTCTCAGCGATATTCCGGCTCCGGTGATGTCACCGGTTGTGCCGCGCCGTGTCCAGCGTGTTCCAGATGGTGGGCGTGCGACGCGCGAACGGACGCGCCATGAAACACCTTCAGAAGAGCCCACGTCATTAACTGACCAAGTTTTACGTTCGTCATAATGGCAATCGGCCTGCACAGGCTTCCACAAGTCGTGCATTTGCCGTAGTCATGGTGCGATGTATTAAGAAGCAGGCCACAAATGGTTGTTGATGAGTTGGATGCTTTGCGGAAAAAATTCGAAGGCTGCACTGCGCTTGCCTTCGCTGATTTATCCACGCGAATGATCCTTGTTACCGATTCAGATTCGAATTTGCGACGTGAGGCGCTAGATGCCTTATGTGCAGAAGCCGCACTTCTGTTGGGCGCAAAAGGTCATCCCGCCTTTGCAGACAGGCCAAGCGACTTGGCCACTGTCACTAGCCCAACTGAGTTGCGTGTTTTTGTCCGTGCTGCGGCAGATCCGAACGATGTTCTTTGTTGTATTTGCGGCCCCAAAATTGACGCTGCTGCATTTGTTGTAGACGCTGGTGAGTGTTTGGACCGCATTAGTAGCGGCGATTGAAACGAAGAAAACTGAAAGCTGGAAACAAGCTTATGAGCGATCTAAACGCTTTAACAAGAAAACTCGCCGCATTGACGGCTGGGGATACCGTTTATGAGGCGGGTGGTCGTGTCATCGTCGATGACAGCGATTCTTCGTCAGTGGCAGCCATTCTACGCGAGGTTGATGACACCGTGCTTGAACGTTTGCTGTCTTTTACCGCCGGTGACACAACAATCAACATCATCGCAGCTGGGCGGCGCATGCGCGGTATCTTAAACGTTTTGCCCCCTCGTGATGACGCGATGATAGGCCAAGTGTTGTCGCGCGAAGAACCCGAAGATGTGCAAGCCGTCTTTGACCTATTGCAAGGCCTTTGCGGTGACGCCGAGAAGATGACAGTGCGCAGCCTTCCACCAGAGCCTTTCGGCAAGGGTGGCGAGCGCGGGATTTCAGCGCTTGGTCTTGCGGATCTATGGAGCGTCGAGATCAATGAGGCGCCAAAGCCGCCGATGGAGAAATTCCTGACGATGAACGCCTCTGCGTTTTCGTCTCTATTGCATGTCCGCAAGGGCGAGGTTCTATCGACCAGTGGTGATATTTCAGCCCTCCAAAAAATCTGGAGCACCCAGGTTCAGGCCTTCCGCGAAGCGCACAACAAGACCCTCAGGGGAGAGGCGGAGGCCCAACTCATCTGCTTGGAGAGTGCCTTTGATGATGGCACATCTGCCGCGATGGCTTTGCACGAGAAAGATGTCGCCTTGATTGCCTATCAAGCAGAACACTTTGGGACGATGCAGTCATCTTGGCAACGCATCTTCGCCTGATGCATCCTGCCTCCCAATCCGCGACGCCAGCCCGCACCTTTTTTGAAGGGTTTGAAGAACGGACGCTCGACACCGCCGATGGCACTGTGTTTTATCGCATTGCTGGCGATGGGCCTCCGTTGGTTTTGTTGCATGGCTATCCGCAAACTTCTGCGATGTGGCACGCGATTGCCCCTATTCTTGCGCAGACCTATCAAGTCATTTGCCCGGATCTGCGCGGTTACGGCCGGTCACTGAAGCCGGAAACTGATGCGTCACATAGCCCTTACTCCAAACGGGCCATGGGAAACGATGTGTTGGCGGTAATGAACCATCTTGGTCACGGTCGCTTCCTCATTGGAGCACACGACCGTGGTGGACGCGTTGCCCACAGGCTGGCCGCAGATCACCCAGACCGTGTCATCGCGCTCTCAGTTCTTGATATTGCGCCGACGCGTGAAATGTACCGCGAGGCCGACAGCGGCTTTGCCCACACATATTGGCACTGGTACTGGCTGACTTTGCCACATCCTTTCCCCGAACGTTTGATCGGTGCCGATCCTGCCTTTTATTGGCTGCAAAAATGTGGGGCGGGTAAGGCCGGATTGGCGCATTTCGTGCAGCAAGCGCTGGATGAATACCTCACCTGTTTCTCAACACCCGAGGCCATTCATGGTGCCTGCGAAGATTACCGTGCCGCAGCGACGATCGACATTGCGCATGACGACGCCGATGCATCAAAATTGCAGATGCCGCTCTTGGCCCTCTGGGGGCAAGACGGTGCGATCCAAGCGCATTTCGACTGCTTGTCACTTTGGAAAGAGCGCGCTGCAAATGTGCAGGGTTGGTCACTGCCGGGCGGTCATTACCTAGCAGAGCAGTATCCTGACAAGGTGCTTGAGGCTTGGCTACCTTTTTTCGCCGAAGCCTCTGCTTAGGTAAGTCGTGCTGGGAAGCCATCCGCGCGCAGATCGGTGCCCAACAGGTCCTCTAGTAGTTTCACGATCATTGGCGACTGCGCATCCCCGCCATAGACCGCACGTGCGGCCACATAGGTCTGCTCCGTTGCTGCTGCCAATTCCAATGGGACTTCAAATTCGCGGCCAAAGCCCATCGCAAAGCCGAGGTCTTTCAGCGCCAGATCAATGTTGAAGGCCACATCATACGATCCATTCAAGACCAACGCGCCTTCGGTTTCATGCACAAATGACGTGCCAGAGGACGCCTTGATCGCGTGCCAAGCTTGGCCAAGGTCAAGACCCCCGCGTTTGGCTAGCATCAACGCCTCGCCGCAAGCTTTGAGGTGGATAAACGCCAGCATATTGGTGATGACCTTGATGATCGACGCGGACCCCAAGGGCCCCATGTGAAAGACCTGATTTCCCATTGCCTGAAGTGCAGGCAAATGCAGGTCGAACATATCCTTGTCGCCGCCCGCCAGCATTGTGATGTTACCTTGCGCCGCAAGATGGACGCCACCCGTGACAGGCAGTTCCATCATACGAACGTCATGTTCAGTTGCATTCTCCGCAAACTCCAAGACCTCTTCCCGTCCCAAAGTCGACATCTCGATCCAATGCGCCCCGTCCCGCATAGCAGGCAGCATTTCACGCGACACAGCCTCGGACACGGCAGGCGAGGGCAAGCAAGTGATGACATGATCAACACGCGCAGCCAGCTCTGCCGGGCTGTCGGCCCACTTGGCACCCAGCGCAAGCGCGGCCTCTGCCGCGTCGCGGTTGATGTCTGTTACCGTCACATCCATGCCCGCGCGCAGCAGGCACGCCGCGCAATTCGCGCCAAGATTGCCTTGGCCAATATATCCGTAGTGCATGAGAGTCCCTTACTTGAAGTAGATATTATAGTCAGCGCGGATAGCCGCATCGAGGGCAGGATCAAATTTGATCCGCGCATGTTCAAGGATTTCATTCTTCCGCTTTATCGCCTGATCAAGCAACTGCGGGCGACCCGCCTCGTTCCATTCCTTGGGGCTCATGCGGTTACCCAAGGTGGGGTAGATGTATTCGGTCTGCATCAGCGCAAGTGTTTGGTCAGAACCAAGGTAATGGCCGGGGCCACAAAGGCAGACAGCCTTCATCGCCTCGATCGACGTACTATCTTCAGTCACGTCAATGCCACGCACTGTCCGCAGAACTTGGCCAATGACGTCGTCGCCCAGCACCAGCGATTCAAGGCAGAAACCGAGGAGAGAGGCGTGCATACCGACGGCTTCATACGCCATATTCAGACCCGAAAGGCCCGCAAGGACATTGGTAATGCCCGTTTCCCAACCGGCCTGCATATCAGGGAGTTTTGCGTCCGAGATGCCCGCAGCGGCCCCACCCGGAATGTCGTAAAAGCGGTGCATCTGCGCGCAGCCAGCTGTCAACAAAGCCTGCTCTGCAGACCCACCAGACATTGCGCCGGTGCGCAGGTCGGAGACAAATGGCCAAGTGCCAAAGACGGCAGTATGGCCCGGCGCCATTGCATTGACGTAGACAACACCGGCAAGGCACTCGGCAACGGCCTGGACGATGGCTAAAGCGATAGGAGCGGGCGCTGTCGCACCTGCTTGACCCGCGGACAAGAGCAGCACTGGCATACCTGCACGTACGCAAGCCTCCATCGAGCGGCAACTCTCCTCGGCAAATTTCATCGGTGGTACGACAAAACAGTTGGAGTTTGACACGAAGGGACGGGCGCGCCACGCCTCTTCGCCACCGGCAAGACGATGCAGCAACGCGATTGCGGGCTCAACGTGGCTGGGGTCATCAAAGGACGTGCCCACGTGTTTCGTGGTGCCCGAACAGCAAGCATAGATCGTGTTCAGATCCATATCCAGATTGTCTGGGATGTCACGAGCAACCATCGCGCGTTGGAAAAAGTGCACGTTATCAAGCTCATGAGTGATCTTGGCTGCATTATGAAGGTCTTGGGCAGTACTGTCGCGGTAGGTATTTGTTTCTAAATCAACGACATGAACGGCAGCACCCGCAGTGCCAAAGTGGACGTTGGAGCCTGTGAGGTGGAGGTCATATTTTTCTTCGCGACCGTGCAGTGTGATATTCCGTGCCGCTTTCGCAAGCATGTCTTCGACCAGCGCACGTGGAAAACGGATACGGCCATCATCGCCCTGTATGGCGCCCGCCTTGGTTAGAATCTCAACACCAGAGGGCGGTGCCTGCGACAGCCCGATCTGCTCAAGGGCATCAAGGGCAGCATGGTGAATGCGCAGCACTTCTGCGTCGGTGAGCGGTTTGTACTGCCCGCCAGGAAGACCTGGGCGCACGGGGCGCATTTCTTCTGAAAGAGGCGCGCTTCGCAACGCCACACGGGCGGCACGTCCGCCGCTGCGTCCGGTTCGTGTCTTGGTTTCGGTCATGTTGCTCTCCCTGATTGGAGGGATTATTCGCATAGCTCGCCTTGGTTTCAATCTACCATACCGGTTATTATTGATCGCTTTTTCCGATTAGGCTATTATTTGTGTCATGCAAATTGAACTAATCGATACCTTTCTTGACCTCTGCGAAACCAAGAGCTTCAACCAGACGGCAGAGCGACTGGAAGTCACCCAGTCAACGGTCTCTGCACGGATAAAATCGCTGGAGGCAACTGTCGGTGTGAGGCTGTTCCAAAGATCACGGTCGGGGACTTCGCTAACGACACAAGGGCTGCGGTTTGAGCCTCATGCGCGTAGCTTGCGACACGATTGGGTCACTGCGCTCAACGCAACGCGGGATACAGCAATGGCTGGGGTCACGATGCGAATCGGGCTGCAGCATGATTTGGTAGGCTTCGGGATAGATCGTTTGATCAGTGGGCTTCGGGCTGTCCTGACAGATACGGCTTTTCGGTTCGAGACGGACTACTCTATTCAAATGTGCGCTGATCTAGGGTCTGGGGCGCAAGACATTGCCGTGCTTTATTCACCTAGGTCTTTACCTGATCTCTATTTCGAGAAGCTCGGAGAAGTCAGCTATGTCATGGTATCGACAGACGGCGATACATTGCGTGCGATTGATAAAGGGAAATACATTCAAGGGAATTACTCCCCTGCATTTGCGCTTACCCATGCGGCACTGTTGCCAGAGCTGACTCAGGTCTCGCTCTCTATTGGACAAAACGCAGCGATGGTTGATTTGCTGAAAACACTGACGGGAAGTGCCTATGTGTTAGCGCACTCCGCAAAGGCTCTGGTTGATGGAAATTTCTGCGATTACGTTAAGGACGCCCCTTTGATAACCCAACCGGTCTTTGTTGGTCTGAACATGCGCAATCGTCATCGTGCCTCATACCGCAAACTGGTTCGGGTTCTTCATGATGAGTATGGGCTAGCTGTTGTGGAGCCCCGACGGAAGCGTGTGCATCCTGTAGTTATGTAAACTGGAGCGATGTTGTCCAACGCCAACGAACCCGCGTTTGCGAAGCGTAGTGCGTTGGTCTTGAGCCGCGCCCTAAGCTCCCCCAGATTTTGCGCGGAGTCCTTGTAGGTGAAGTCTTTGAGCTAAAGCGGCCATTTTTCCCGTCGCCTTTCTCTGCAAGAATTCCATTGGCGTAAGATTTACCGTGCGGAATGTAATCTTCGCCTGTTGGACAGGTTCCTGACTTGCGCTTCGATGCCGAAATTGCCGGGTTGGCTGGCTCTGCGCATCAGGGACCACAATGGATTGGCGTAGCGTTTCTCGATCAACCGGGACAGCCATCAGGCTTCATCATGCGCCATGTTCGTCTGCTTGCGCAAACTGAAGAACATCAACCAGTGAAATGCCATGACCATCGGGACCAAGAAGAACGGGATCATGCCGATGGGAAAATGGGTCACCCTGTGCACCTCGTCGATCGCGATGAGTTGAATATAGGTCTCGGCACTTATTGCGCCAAGCGTAAAGGCGATTACAAAGTCGGTGGCGCCAAACACAATCAGAAACATATAGGGGCGGCTTCCTATGCGCCCGCCAGTCAGCAGGACAAGCAATAGCGTCGCCGCGATGGCCGCAGCCACGATGTCACCGACCCCAGATACAAGGGAAAATACGGTTCCGAGTTGGCCGTTGAAAGCCTCCAGCAGAAACAATATGCCGACAAACCTGAAGAGATGCGGCACTAGCAACCACCGCATGTTCAGGCCGTCACCGACGAAGAACTGTTTGTTGCGCGCAACCAACATCGTGGGCAACATCAGATGTATAGCCAGAAAGATTGAGACGCCAAGAGAGCCACCAGGAACGCGTGGCGAGAACTGCCAGGACGTGCAAACCAGATACATAACGACGCCCCAGACGGCGACGCCAGCGCTGATGCCCGCAGATTTTGCCAAGCTGGCACCGGAGAAATGATAAGTGCCAAAGACCAAGAGTGGTGTCAAAAGGCAACTGGCTATAATGATGCCGCCAGAGACCGCCAAAAATTCGTTCATTGGCCCCCTTCCATCAGAAGCAAGGTTACTATAATTTAATTGAGTAAGTAGTTCAATACTACCTTATTGAATCCTTTCAGGCAATCGGATAGTTTTGGGTATATGGGAAGAAGATATGGGTTGGCTTGCCCCGTCGCAAAGGCTCTGGATATTTTGGGTGAAAAGTGGACGCTATTGCTGGTCCGCGATCTGCTCGTTTGTGGTCCTCGGCGGTTTCGGGACTTTCAAGAGTCGCTCGAGGGGATCACGCCAAGCGCACTTTCTACACGTTTGAAAACCCTTGAGGAAGCGGGGCTTGTTTCAAGGCAGTTTTACTCGGACCATCCGCCGCGCGCGGAATATGTGCTGACGTCAAAGGGCCGCGAGCTTGGCCCGATTGTTGGTGGTCTGCGCGACTGGGGCGATCGCAACTTATAGGGATCAGAGGTTCTTACATTGAGCCCTCGGCTCTCGCAGCCCTTGGTTGTTTGTTGTAACTGCGCCATGGCAAGGCTTCAGAAATAGGAAATTTCAACGGTTGGAGAATCCACGTTGATTTCGCCGGAGTGCGACGGGGAACGGTACTTGCATGTTGAGAGAGCCAATGAGGCATGATCCACGCCTTTCACGTGCAAGGCTAGATTTCATTGAAGCAGACTCGTTGCGGCGTTGCCACAGTGGCGAACTTGGTTCTACTGCTTCCACAGTGCTTCCAGCGTTGTTTTGCGAACGCAAGAAGCCACCCGAGGGTGGCTGCTAGCGTGTTGTTATTATTTAGAAAGTTTGGTTGCGGGAGCTCGATTTGGACACTGTTTCACGAAACTTCGAGAAGTGCAGGTCGCCAGATGAAACGAGCCCTTCCTGCGCCATTGGACCGCATGCCGTAAGGCTTTATGAACATAGCCTGCTCCAGAAGCGTGTCCTCTGCGAACCCTGATGGAGGTTTCTATCCCACAGTTCATTTCGTCACCGCAGGCCAAAGTTGTCCCGGTTGGCGAGCAGGCTATTGATGTATCGCAATGCAACCTCGGTTGGTGGGCTAAACGCGATCAATGGTGGTGATTATGCCAATTGGCTCGGCCTGGCGGCCTAGCTGATGTTCGTGGTTTGCGAGGTTTTGCACTGCGCCAAGTCTTCGACAGCAGAGTTTTCGTGCATTGACGGAGGTCATGTTAGATTTTGGTACCAGATCATTTGAAATTATCTTCCCGCTATTGCACTGTCTCATAATAGAAACAGTATGAAGAGAGGTTTTCGCCTCCATGAGTTCGACCCAAGTTCTTATTGTGGACGATGATCCCAAAGTCCGATTGCTGCTGCGTCGCTGCCTGGAACAGGACGGTCTGGCCGTTTTGGAGGCTGAAACGGAAGAAGATGTCGTCACAGCCTTGGAGACCCATGACATCGGGTTGGTAACATTGGATGTCCAATTGGAGAATGACAACGGATTTGAGATTGCCAAACGCCTGCGACAGAATAGCCAAGTGCCGATCATCATGGTGACGGGTCAAGATGATGTTATTGACAGGGTGGTTGGTCTTGAGATCGGTGCGGATGACTACGTCACCAAACCGTTCCACGTCCGGGAAGTGCTGGCGCGCGTGAGGGCGGTGCTGCGGCGTGGTAGCGCTGGCTCCCAGCCTGCCCAGACCAACGGTGAGCATTCTACTGTAAGCAGCACAGTTCATTCGTTCGACGGCATGGTGGCGCGGTTCGATCATTTCGAACTGCTTGATCGCACCGGAGACATCGTGGACCTGACAAGTGGGGAGTTCAGGCTACTCAATGTCTTCCTGCAGAACCCCAAGCGCGTTTTGTCGCGTGATCGCCTGATGGACCTTCTGAATGGCGCGAATTGGTCTCCACTTGATCGCACCATCGACAATCAGATCGCGCGCTTACGTCGCAAAATCGAGCGTGATCCGGGCGCGCCAGTGCTGATCAAGACTGTGCGCGGGATCGGCTATGTCTTCGCTGTGGACGTCCGGACGTTATAGCGTGCTGCCGTCCAACAACTCACGCAAAGTGCGCGCTAATTCTTTCATGCCGTAGGGCTTACGCAAAATCCTGTGTGCGGCTTTTGCGGTGGCTGCATCGGTTGGCTCAACGCCTTTGGCATAGCCAGTGGCCAACAGAATTTTCAGGGCCGGCCGCAGCGCCAGTGCCTGATCGGCGACGTCAAAACCCGTCATGCCTCCGGGCATCACGACGTCGGATAGGACCAGATCAATATCCAGCCGTTGTTTGAGGATACTCATCGCTTTAGGGCCGTTCGTGGCCGCGATGACTTGATAGCCCAGCTCTTCAAGACGGATGATTGTCAGGCGCAAGACCTTCGGGTCATCTTCAACCACAAGGATCAACTCCCCACCTGCCGCCGCGACATTGGCTGGTTTTGCCTCCCCGCTTGCGTGAGCCACTGCGACATGGGTTGGCAGGAACAAGTTGACGGTCGTGCCTTGCCCAACCTCACTGTAGATCACAACATGGCCGCCCGATTGCTTGGCAAAGCCATATACCATGCTGAGCCCGAGACCAGATCCGGCACCTGGCCCCTTCGTGGTGAAGAAGGGCTCAAACACCTGGGATTGCGTCTGAGGTGTCATCCCGACTCCCGTATCCGTCACAGACAGGCACACATAATCCCCCGGCATCACATCGACCTGTGCGGCGGCATAGTCAGCATCAAGTGCAACGTTGCGGGTTTCAACTGTGAGCTTTCCGCCATCCGGCATCGCGTCGCGCGCATTGATTGCCAGATTGAGAATGGCGCTTTCGATCTGTCCGGGATCGGCCAAGGTAGCATGCAAGTCATCCGCCAGACTGGTTTCGATGCTGATTTGTTCATCAAGGGTGCGTTCAAGGATGGGCAGCATCGTGTTCACAAGGTCGTTCAAGGCCACATGCTCCGGCGCAAGGGACTGACTTCTCGAAAAAGAAAGCAACTGACTGGTGAGCGCGGCACCCAGATTTGACGCTTCTAGTGCCTCATTGATCAGCTCATGCAGTTTGGTGTCGTCGGTGCGCATCTCAAGGAGCTCAAGATTGCCGATTACAACCGTCAGCAGGTTGTTGAAGTCATGCGCCAGACCACCCGTCAATTGACCGACAGCCTCCATCTTCTGGGCGCGTTGCAGTTCGGCCTGTCGCTTCCTGTCCAAGGTCAGATCGTGCAAGATACCCAGGAAATGGGGCGCGCCATCCAATTCCAGTTCCGACACCGTCAGCCGTATTGGGACGCGTGAGCCATCCTTGCGGCCAGCATCCATTTCGCGTCCGACACCAATGATCTTCTTTTCGCCGGTCTTAAGATAGTGTTCCAGATAGCCGTCGTGTCTGCTGCGGTCCGGTTCGGGCATCAACATATTGACGTTATGCCCAATCACCTCGTCCGCACGGAACCCCAGAATGTCTTCAGCACCCGGACTGAAGGTGCCGACAATACCGCCCTCATTAATGGTCAAGATCGCCTCAGGTGCTGCATCAAGAATGGCGCTGAGGCGCGCTTCCCGGTCCAGAATGTCTCGTTGTGATTGATTGCGTTCGGTGATGTCTTCCACAGCGAGCAAAATAAGCCCCGATCCTCCCGGCCCTTCTTCCATCTTGCGGGCGTTCAGAAGCATATCCCTTTGCCCAAGGTTGCCTACATCCAGAGTGACTTCATAGGATTCCACTGCTGTCTTCTTGGGCAGAACGTCTTCTAGCAGCTCACGCAATTGTGGTGCGTCCCACTGCCGGTTCTGGATCGAAAACAGATCCTTTCCAACGACTTCGGCAACGTCCGTCGCGAACACGCGATGAAAGGACTGGCTGGCTGAAATGATCGAGAACGTTCCATCAAGCACCAGTAGCGGCTCACGCAGCGTCGCGACGATGCTCTCAGCAAATTTACGTGCAGCTGAGGTCTCTCGCTGTAAGGTTTTGATATCTGAGATCTCGAAAAAGGTCACCACGACGCCGTTTATTTTGCCGTCCTGCGTGCGGTAGGGAAGGACGCGGCGGACAAACCAACGCGCGTCTTCGCATTCAACTTCGCACTCGACCGGCACAAGGGTTTCAAGGACGGTTTCGGCGTCTTTCAGCAGATCCGGATCATTGACCCTGCCGGTGATGTCGCCGAACGAACGCCCGATATCCTTGGTAATCAGATTGAACAACTCCCGCGTTGCAGGCGTAAAGCGCATGATCTTAAATTCGGTGTCCAGAAACAGCGTTGCAATGCCCGAACTGGCCAGCAGGTTGTTCAAATCATCCGACAACCGGCGTTCATCGTCGATCTTTTGCTGAAGCTGGGTGTTCAGTGTTGTCAGCTCTTCCTTCAGTGATTGCAGCTCTTCTTTTGAGGTCTCAAGCTCTTCGTTTGTCGACTGGAACTCTTCGTTCGTCGACATAGCTTCTTCGTTGACGGCCTTCAGTTCTTCGGTGGACAATTCATAGTCGCGGATCGTTGTGCGTAAATCGACCCGCGTGGTTTCAAGTTCCTGCTCAAGCTGACGGTTCACTTCTACGTTCGGTTCGTCCGAGGCTGGAATAACCGCAGTCATGGGTTCGTCAGCGAAGGTCACCAGAAACAACTTAGCTTCATCGAGCGTCACCGGGTGCACTTGAATGGTCACATCAACCCTGTCGCCACCGCGCGTGATTGTGGCTCTCTCGCTGATCACCGCGTCTTGCGTGCGCGCCGCCCGAACGGCGCTGCTTAAACGCGCGCGCAGTCCTTGCCGCGTCATGGCCAATAGATCGCGGCTTGTTTCGCCCGATGGCACCCTGAGGTATTTGTCCGTGGGGCCTACAAAATACAGCGCTTCGGACTGGGCGTCAATCAGGACGGCTGCGGGGGCGTAGTGTTGCACCAGAAGGCTTTGGCTCAGCTCCGCCAACTTGTTGCCAGCGGCTTTGTACTGACTGCGCGTTGGCACAAGCCCGGCATTAGCGTAAGGACGTTGCACAATCGGGAAATCGAACGCGCGGCTGCGCGTGGTGCCCACACGTTTGTAAACGCGGTGTTTCTTTGACAACGGCTCAAAAAGAGCCTCGTGGTTGCCCGTCGTCTCGGACATTCCAAGAAACAGAACGCCCCCATCATTGAGCGCAAAATGAAACATCTGAATGACCCGCTCCTGGGCATTCGGCGTCAGATAGATCATCAGATTGCGGCACGAGATCAGGTCGAGTTTCGAGAACGGCGCATCCGCCAGGATGTTCTGGTTGGCAAAGACAACCGCATCACGCAATTCTGGCGTCACGCGGTAGCTGTGGTCTTCCTTGGTGAAAAACCGCCGCAACCGGGCCGCAGAGACGTCTTCAGCGATAGAATCCGGATATACGCCATTGCGTGCAACTGTCAGCGCCCGCTCATCAACATCCGAGGCAAAAATCCGCAGTTTCACATCTTTGCGGAGCGTCGATATTTTCTCAATCACCAACATTGCCAGCGAATAGGCTTCCTCGCCTGTGGCGCATCCTGGTACCCATATCCGCACCGGCTGTCCCGGATTATGAGACTTAACCAACTCTTCAAGCACCGTCTTTTCGAGGTGGTCAAAAGCATCAGGATCACGGAAGAATGACGTGACACTGATAAGAAGGTCGGCACAGAGGTTCTGCGCCTCCTCCGCCGAGTCCTTCAAAAGCGCGAGGTAGTCACCAGAATTTTCCATGTGTCGCAGCGCCATCCGACGCTCGATCCGGCGCAGTAACGTGCCATCCTTGTAGAAATCGAAATTAATCGGCGAATGCGCCTTCAGAACCGCAATGATCTGCTCCAACGAACCCTTGGCGTTTTCACCAAGCACCTTCTTGGCACTGCCATTTTGAACGAACGGATGCCGCACGTAGCTGGTAATGATGTCTGGCATCTCTGCCACCGCGACAACGTGATCGGTCGCTCCAGTCGCAATCGCGCTGCGCGGCATGCCATCATGCGGAGCCTCGGCAGGGTCCTGCACCAGAACGATGCCGCCCTGTTCCTTAATCTCGCGAATGGCTGCTGATCCGTCGCTGCCGGTGCCAGACAGAATAACCGCGATGGCGTTCTGACCTAAATCCTTGGCCAAAGATCGTAGGAACAAGTCAATCGGCAGGCGCGTGCCGCGACGGTCCGTTGGCTCCGAAAGGTGCAAAACCCCGTTCTTGATTTCCAGATAACTGTTTGGGGGAATGACGTAGACATGATCTGCCTGCACCGGCGTCTGATCCACGGCCAGCACCACGGGCATTTCCGTGTGTTTGGCTAATAGATCGGCCATCAGGCTTTTGTGGTCCGGATCGACATGATGGACCAAGACAAACGCTGCGCCAGTGTCAGACGGAGCAGCGTCAAGAAAGGCGCTATAAGCCTGAAGCCCCCCTGCAGAGGCACCTAGGCCAACAACAGGGATAGCAACGTCAACCTTTGCCGCTGCCTTCGGCTTTGCGACCGTTCCACGGATTGGCTTAGGTTTGCCTTTTTCCGCAGGTTTTGATGTCTTGCGCGCCATATCGTCTCAAATTCCTGCCAAAAAGGCTCGTATTGCAGTTTTGATGCAAGACGACCATGTGATTTGCGTCTCCAGTGTTCCAAGGAAACCGCCTCGGTGCGAATTAGTAAAGGAAAACCGGAGTGTGACGATTGACAGATATCAATGCTGCAGGGGGTTGGGTGACATATATTTTGAGTCGTATTTTAACAAGTAATACCTATTTTCTGCGCGTCCCAACCGGCTTGTTCTCTATGGTCTGGGGCGCGCAATTCTGCGGTTTTAGCATCGCGAGGCCCCATTTCAACACGTAGCGAAGGCTTGTCAAAGAAGGCTCCAAGACGACTTCCGCCGTGGCACGCTGATATATGTCAGAGGGAAATTTGCATGTCTGGACTTCGAGTGAATATCGATAGCGTATGGAATGATACCGGATTTCCGATGAGCCAAGCTGTCGTTGAGCCTGATGGAAAACGGGTTCACCTTACTGGTCAGGTTGGCTGGACAACGGAGTTTGAGGTCATCGGACTGAACGACCATTGCAAGTGACCTGCCCCCCGAAACTTCCCTCACTTTAATGTAGAGTTTGCTCAACCTTCGAAGGAGCAAACACATGCGACAGAGTCGTTTTACTGAGGCCCAGATTATCGGGATGATCAAAGAGCAA
>Ga0115562_1000381_pt1 | contig 33876 bp, 31 predicted proteins | sample COGITO_mtgs_1105_6_FD_87200 | JGI IMG/M metagenome (GOLD analysis project Ga0115562, IMG submission 87200) | Pelagic marine microbial communities from North Sea - COGITO_mtgs_110516 | ecosystem: Environmental > Aquatic > Marine > Epipelagic | place: Germany:Helgoland, sampling site Kabeltonne...
CACTGATCCGCACTGATGTGGTGATCACGCCAAAGCTTGGCTATTTGACCAGCGACATGATGCTGAGCAATTGGGCCAAAGTGGCAACCATGACCAACACAAGTATCGGGGCCGTCGCCGAAGAGTTGCATGACAGGTTCGCACGCGCCGCATTTTGCCTGATCACGGCGCTGATCGGCTTTGCCACGCTCTTGGTCGGGGGGTACTCGCGGTTTGGGGTGCAGCGCGAAATCGTGATTTCGTTCCTTTTGCTGATTGCGCTCGACGGCATGCGCGGCAGTCTGTCGGGGCCTGTTCTGGAAAATCCGAGCCTGTGGCCAATCATGTATCTGCCCTCTATCTTGGGCGGGCTGATCGTCTGCGGGCTGTTGTGGGTCGCCTCTGGCGGGTGGGCCATGCTGCGCAAGACGGAGCGGGTCGCATGATCCTGCATCTCTATTTCGCACGCCGCTTTGCGGTGGCACTGTTGGTGATAACGACCATTCTCATGACACTTGTGATGCTGGTTGATCTGATCGACCAGACACGCAGGTTTTCCGACTTTGACGTCAGCCTTGCCAAACGGGTTGGGCTGTCCCTGTTGAATCTGCCGGAAACGCTGAACCAGATCCTGCCGCTGATCGTGATCCTGGGCACCGTGAGCCTGTTCATCTCGCTGGCACGCTCGTCAGAACTGGTGGTGGCACGCGCAGCGGGGCGCTCGGCGTTGCGGGCCTTGATCGCGCCTGTGGTCGTTGCGATTCTGGTCGGGACGTTTGCGACGACCATGCTGGGGCCGATCGTGGCGGCAACGTCCAAACGATCCGCAACCCTGTCCGAAGGATACCGCTCGGGTGGCATCTCAGCCTTGTCCGTCTCCGAAGATGGGCTGTGGCTGCGCCAGGGAGGGGCGACAGGGCAAACAGTCATCAGTGCGGCGCGGTCAAACCGGGATGCGTCCATACTTTATGATGTGACGTTCGTCAGCTACGCACCGGACGGTGGCCCATCCCGCCGGATCGAAGCGGCAAGTGTCTCCTTGCAAGAGGGCGCATGGCTCTTGCGCAATGCAAAGGTCTGGCCGCTGGCATCTGGGCTAAATCCCGAAGCGAATGCCGTGGTGCATGAGACGCTGAAACTCGAATCGACCCTGACCCTGGATCGGATCAGAGAAAGCCTGGGCACACCCAGCGGCGTGTCGATCTGGGACATGAACAGCTTTATACAACAGCTTGAACAGGCAGGTTTTTCCGCGCGAAAACATCAGGTCTGGATGCAAAGCGAATTTGCCCGGCCTCTGTTTTTGATGGCGATGGTTCTGGTTGCCGCTGCGTTCACGATGCGCCATACCAGATTTGGGGGGACCGGCACGGCAGTGCTGGCCGCAGTGTTACTGGGGTTCAGTTTGTACTTCGTTCGCAGTTTTGCACAAATTCTGGGGGAAAACGGGCAAATTCCCGTGATGCTGTCCGCATGGGCGGCACCTATGGCCGCGGTTCTGCTTGGGCTCGGTCTGCTGCTCAGGGCCGAGGATGGGTAGCGTGCGTACAGGCTTGGTGCGGTTTGCCGTTGTGGCAACGATCAGTCTGATGGTCTGGACAGGCTTGGCACACGCACAAACGACAGATCCCGATCCAGCCGCTCCTGCCATCCTGATCGCTGACGATATCCAGATTACCCGCGACCGCATTCTGATCGCTCGCGGCAACGTCGAAGCGTTTCAGGGCGAAACCCGTATGCGGGCCCAAGAAATAATATACGACCGCGAAACCGGCATCCTGACCGTCACCGGACCCATCACGATCGACGACGGCTCCGGGTTCAAAATTCTGGCGGATCAGGCCGAACTCAGCAACAACATGCAAGACGGGCTGCTCAAGGGCGCGCGGCTTGTGCTGAACGAACAGTTGCAACTGGCCTCCGTTCAAATGAACCGGGTGAACGGGCGTTACACACAGCTCTACAAAACCGTCGTGACCTCGTGTCAAATCTGTGCAGACGATCCGCGCCCGCCCTTGTGGCAAATCCGGGCACGCCGGATCGTGCACGACCAAGAGGCAAAGCAGCTTTATTTTGATGACGCCCAGCTGCGTATTCGCGATGTGCCGGTCTTTTATTTGCCCCGCCTGCGCCTGCCGGACCCGACACTGGAACGCGCCACCGGCTTCAGAATTCCCGAAATCGTGTCGGACTCGCAATTGGGCACTGGCATCAAGGTCCCCTATTTTATCCGTTTGGGCGATCACAAGGATTTGACACTCACGCCCTATGTGTCCGACTCGACACGCACACTCGAATTTCGCCACCGGCAGGCCTTTACCAACGGGCGCATCATTTTCGAAGGGGCCGTGTCGCGCGATAACCTGCAACCAGACGAAACTCGGGGCTATCTGTTTGCAGCGGGCCGCTTTGACGTAAGACGGGATTTCCGACTGCAATTCGACATCGAAACGGTGTCTGACGACTCCTATATCAGCGACTATGATTATTACGAGCGGGACAGGCTCACCAGCCAGATCCAGCTAAGCCGGGCACGGCGGGACGAATTCGTACGGCTGTCCTATATCAATTTCAGATCCCTCCGCGACGACGAAGACGATGATGTGCTGCCCTCGAATGTGGTCGAAGGCTTGTACGAACGGCGGTTTTTCCCTCAGATCGTGGGAGGTGAGTTACGCCTGTCCGCCCAAGCCCATGCGCATCAGCGCAAATCCACATTCGACGGCGACCCCAACGGGGACGGTGTGGCAGATGGGCGTGACATAATGCGGTTGAACCTGGATGCAGACTGGCTGCGTACGTTCCAGATAGGGGCGGTACAGGCGCAAACGCAGCTCGGGATTGCGGGAGACGTCATAGACGTCAACGACGACGCCCTTTATCCGGACAGCGACAGCGGATTGGCCCCGAACGCGGCGCTCACCTTGCGCTACCCGCTGGCCAAACAAGGTGCCGATGGGGCGCGCCACATCATCGAACCCATCATGCAAATCGCCTGGATCGGCGGCGACGGGCTGAACGTTCCGAATGACGAAAGCACGCGCGTCGAATTTGACGAAGGCAACCTGCTCAGCCTGTCGCGCTTTCCGGCACCGGACCGGCGCGAACGGGGGTGGGCTGCCGCTCTTGGGGGAACTTGGGCGCGCTATGATCCGGATGGATGGTCGATGAACGTGACAGCCGCACAAATCCTGCGGCAGGAGGCACAACCCGACTTTACGATCAGCTCTGGCCTGACAGGCACCGAATCTGATTTTCTGCTGGCCGGTCAGGTCCGTTTTGAAGGCGGATTTGCCATAACCGGGCGGACCATCTTTGACGAAAAATTCGATGTGGCCAAGGCCGAAGTGCGCGGCAACTGGCGCAACGCACGCCTGGATATCAGCGGCAGTTATCTTTGGATCGACGAAGATCCGGCCATCGACCAGTTTTCGCCGATCGGCGAAGTCACCTTTGACGGGGACTATCGGATTGATCGGTTCTGGACCGCCTCCCTTGATGTGCGCTACGATATCGAAACAGGCAGCGCCGCCACCGCAGGGGCCGGTCTGACCTATGAAAACGAATGTGTGCGCGTCGGAGTATCGCTCAATCGCAGGTTTGCGCAGTCAACAACGGTTGAGCCCTCCACCAGTCTGGGGTTAACAGTGTCCTTGCGTGGGTTCTCGACGAATACGGGCGAGCGCACCGAAGTACGATCATGCGGAAAGCAGGCAAAATGAGCACAAAGACGATACTTGAGCGGGTGACACTCACTTTGGCAGCCAGCGCGCTGGCCCTGACTGCGTCCTTTGGTCAGCTGCAGGCGCAAAACCTGTTCGCCCCGATCGCACAGGTGGGCGAGTCCCTGATCACCGAATTCGAGGTGGAACAGCGCATCCTGTTCCTTCAAATTCTGGGCGCACAGGGCGGCACACGCGATCAGGTGATCCAAGAGTTGATCCGGGATCGCCTGCGCATCTCAGCGACACAACAAATCGGGATCACCCTGAGCGAGGGTGAATTGCAGTCCGGGCTCAGTGAATTCGCCGCACGCGCCGAACAGACCGCCGAAGAATTCGTCGAAACACTGGAAAGCGCAGGCGTCGCACGTGAGACTCTGCGCGACTTTGTGGCCACGCAATTGATCTGGCGCGACTTTATTCGGGCACGGTTTGGCGCGCGCGTCCAGATCAGCGAACGAGAAGTCGACCGCGCCGTGGCCAGCACCACCAGCAGCACAGGCATCGAAGTGCTGATTTCTGAAATCATCATTCCCGCCCCCGCCGAACTCGCAGCAGAAGTTCTGGAACAAGCCGAAGTCATCGCGCAATCCAAGACCCAAGCCGAATTCTCGGATTACGCACGCCGCTTTTCGGCGACCGCATCGCGCGAAAATGGCGGCAAACTGCCGTGGACGTCTCTGAGTGACCTCCCCCCGGTACTGCGCCCGTTGCTGTTGGCCCTCGCGCCGAGCGAAGTCACATCACCCCTGCCCATCCCCGATGCCGTCGCCCTGTTCCAAATGCGCGACATCCGCGAAACATCGACGGCAGCGCCTCGCTATTCTGCCATTGAATACGCAGCCTATTATATCGCAGGCGGACGCACACCCGAAGCTTTGGCGCGCGCGCAATCTGTTATGCGGCAAGTCGACCGCTGTGATGACCTCTATGGGGTCGCACGCGACGAACCCGAAGCCAATCTGGATCGCGGCAGCCTGCCCCCATCCGAGCTGCCAACGGATATTGCCGTGGAACTGGCCAAGCTGGACCCCGGAGAATTCTCAACGGCACTGACCCGGTCCAACGGCACCACATTGGTGTTGTTGATGCTGTGCGGGCGCACACCACAACTGGAAGAAGACGAAGAAATCGACCGTGACGCGGTCGCAGCGCAACTGCGCAACCAGCGCCTGAACGCATTCTCGGAAAACCTGCTGAACCAGATGGCGGCAGAGACGACAATCGTCGTCTTTGAATAATCAGGGCATGACCACCGCCCCTGTCGCCATCACCTGTGGCGAACCTGCCGGTGTCGGCCCTGAAATTGCGGCCAACGCATGGGCGGCACTGTGCAATGACATGACACTTTTGTGGATCGGCGACCCGCGCCACCTGCCCGATGGGGTGCCCTATCGTGAAATCGACAGCGCAGCACAGGCAGCCAGCGTGTGCCCACAGGCCCTGCCCGTTCTACGCCACGATTTCGCAGCCCCCGCGACCCCCGGCACCGCGACTTTGGCAAATGCCCAAGGGGTGATCGACGTGATTGCACGGGGCGTTCATCTGGCGCTTTTGGGCAAGGTGTCAGCCATCTGCACGGCCCCTATCCATAAAAAGGTGCTGATTGACGGGGCCAGCTTTGCCTATCCGGGTCACACCGAATACCTTGAGGCGCTGACCGACGCGCCGCGCGCGGTGATGATGCTCGCCTCCGAGGCGCTACGCGTCGTGCCAACCACGATCCACATCGCGCTAAAGGACGTGCCGCGCACGCTCACACCCGCAATGTTGCGCCACACAATCGAAATCACAGAACACGGGCTGCGGACACAATTTGGCATTGCCGCGCCCCGTATCGTCGTCGCAGGGCTGAACCCGCACGCAGGCGAAGGCGGGGCAATGGGCCACGAGGAACTGGATTGGATCGCACCGCTGATCACCGACATCGCGGCCAGCGGCATGGACGTCACAGGGCCGTGGCCCGCCGACACGCTGTTTCACGCAGCCGCCCGCGCGCGCTATGATGCGGCGGTGTGCATGTACCACGATCAGGCCCTGATCCCGATCAAAACGCTGGACTTCGACCGTGGCGTCAACGTGACCCTCGGTCTGCCCATCATCCGCACCTCTCCCGATCACGGCACCGCCTTTGACATCGCCGGGCAAGGACGCGCAAATCCCACCAGCATGATCGAGGCGATCAAACTGGCCGCAAGGATGGCATACGCATGAGCGCAATCGACGACCTGCCGCCGCTGCGCCAAGTGATCGCCGATCACGGGCTCAGCGCGCGCAAATCGCTGGGCCAGAACTTTCTTCTGGACCTGAACCTGACGGCAAAAATCGCGCGCCAAGCCGGGAACCTCGCCGACACTGACGTTCTGGAAATCGGGCCCGGCCCGGGCGGGCTGACGCGCGGGCTTTTGGCGCAAGGGGCGCGCAAGGTGCTGGCCATCGAAAAAGACCCGCGTTGCCTGCCCGCCTTGGACGAGATCGCGGCGCGCTATCCCGGACAACTGCAAGTCATGATAGGCGACGCGCTCGACATTGATCCGCTTGCGCATTTGGCTCCGCCAATCCGGGTGGCGGCGAACCTGCCCTATAATGTGGGCACGGAATTGCTGGTGCGCTGGCTTACGCCACCCACATGGCCGCCGTTCTGGCAGTCCCTGACCCTGATGTTTCAGCGCGAAGTGGCGGAACGGATTGTTGCGGCCCCCGGCTCCAAGGCATATGGCCGTCTGGCTGTGCTGGCACAGTGGCGCTGCGACGCGCGCATCGTGATGTCCCTGCCGCCCGAAGCGTTCACACCCGCGCCCAAAGTCTCAAGCGCAGTGGTACACCTGACGGCCCTGCCCAAACCGAAATTCGAGGCCGACCCGGACGTGCTTAGCCGCGTGGTAGCGATGGCGTTCAACCAGCGCCGCAAAATGCTGCGCTCCGCACTAAAAGGGTTGGGCCCGGACGTCGAAGACAGGTTGCAAGCCGCAGGCATCAAACCAACGGAGCGGGCAGAACAAGTCTCTCTCGAGGGGTTCTGCGCCTTGGCGCGCGCCGTTTCCGCCCGCTAACGGCACGCCCCATCACAACATAACAAAGATGGATAAAGCGGCGTTACTCCGCCGCTTCGGGGGCAGAGCCCTTGTCTTCAGCGGTATCCGCAACGGGTGCCTGCTCAGCAGCATCCGCTTTTGGGGCGGGCTTGTTTCTTGGCTTGCGTGTACGCGGGGGCTTGGGCTTGGGCTGGCTCTCTGGGGTGTCGACCAAAGTGCTGCGGTCTGATGGCTCAACCACGTCTGGCTGCGGTGCCTCACCGGGATCAGACGGGGCCTCGTTTTCTTCGCGTTGGGCGCGCTCGCGGTCGCGTTCACGGTCGCGCTCTGCTTGACGATCCCGTTCGGCCTGGCGCTCGCGGTTCTGCCGCTCCTGCTCTTCGCGGCGGGCATCAAGCTCGCGCTGTGCTTCGCTCAACAGGCGCAAATAGTGTTCTGCGTGCTGCTGAAAGTTCTCGGTGGCCACGCGGTCACCGGACAGTTGCGCATCACGCGCAAGCTGGTTGTACTTGTCGATGATCTGCTGGGGCGTGCCACGCACTTTGCCCTCGGGACCAGAGCTGTCAAAGACCCGGTTTACGACGCTGCCACCTGTGTTGCTGTTTGGGCTGCGATTGCGACTGTTCTTAGACCGTGACCGTGATCTCGAAGATTTCATGGAGTTATGTTCCGCTCTTGGCGTGTCTTTTGTGGATCAGCCGCGGTGCCATATCAGCACCAAATGAAACGATGTCGGCGATCTAGTGGATAATACGCCAGCGAAGTGCGCTGCATAATCCCTTGGCGTCTGACACTGAATAAACATGGGAATGCGGCCGCGACAAGTAGAAAAGGCGCATTTGAGGCATTTTTGAACGCCTTACGCCGGATTTCGCGCAACCACAACACGATCCCGCCCATCCAGATCCGGCAAGATCGACACATCCCCCCATCCCTCAGCCTCGAATATGGCGCGCACGTCAGACCCTTGGGTGGCCCCAAATTCACAAATCACGCGACCATTCGATGTCAGATAACTGCCCGCAACAGCGGCAATCTCGCGATATGCGGACAGCCCGTCGCCCTCATCCGTCAGCGCCATGCGCGGTTCGTGATCGCGCAATTCTGGTGACACCGCATCCATTTCCTCGGCGGCAAGGTAAGGCGGATTGGCCACGATTAGATCAAATCGCCCCTCGACGGGTGCGAACCAACTGCCTTGCAGAATATTCACCCGCGCCGCCACGCCCTGCATCACCGCGTTCGCGCTGGCCTGCAAACAAGCGACCTCGCTCAGATCGACGCCAGTGCCTTGCGCCTCGCCGCGTTCCGCCAGCAGGGTCACCAACAAACACCCTGATCCAACCCCAAGGTCCAGCACCCGATCAAAGTCCTCGGCCAGCGCCGCCTCGATCAGGCTTTCGGATTCCGGGCGCGGGTCGAGCACATCGGCGCTCACCTTAAAGGGGCGGCCATAAAACGCACGCTGGCCGATCAGATGGCTGACAGGCACGCGAATAGCGCGCAGGGCGATCAACTGGTCATAGCGTTCCGCAATATCAGGCGCGATATCCTCGGGCGCGATCAAGGTGACGCGGGTCGCATCCACTTGAGCGGCATGGGCCAACAACACACGCGCATCGCGCGCAGGGTCCGGGACACCCGCCGCCCGCAGGCGCGCGGTGGCAGCCACCATCGCCTCTGCGGCTGTCATGTGCCCATCTCTGCCATCATGCGCGCTTGTGCGTCAGCCGTCAGCGCATCAATCACATCATCCAGATCGCCCTGCATGATCTGATCAAGCTTATAAAGGGTCAGGTTGATGCGATGATCGGTCATGCGCCCTTGGGGGAAATTATAGGTGCGAATGCGTTCCGAGCGATCGCCCGACCCCACTTGGGCCGCACGATCAGCCGAGCGTTCGCTGTCCATGCGGTTGCGTTCCAGATCATAAAGCCGGGCGCGCAGCACCTGCATCGCCTTATCGCGGTTGCGGTGCTGGGATTTTTCGCTGCTGGTCACGACCAGACCTGTGGGCAAATGGGTGATGCGTACTGCTGAATCCGTGGTGTTCACATGCTGCCCACCCGCGCCAGACGATCGCATCGTGTCGATGCGGATGTCATTTGCGTTAATTTCGATGTCGACATCTTCGGCTTCAGGCAACACAGCGACCGTGGCAGCAGAGGTATGGATACGCCCGCCACTTTCAGTGGAGGGCACGCGCTGCACACGGTGCACACCAGATTCGAATTTCATACGGGCAAAAACATCCTTGCCGGTGATATGGGCAACAACTTCCTTGATCCCACCCAATTCGGTCGTCTGTTCCTCGATCACATCGACCTTCCAGCCATGTGTTTCGGCATAGCGGATGTACATTCGCAGCAAGTCAGCGGCAAACAGAGCCGCCTCATCCCCGCCGGTGCCGGGCCGAATCTCCAACATCGCCGGGCGCGAATCGGCAGCATCCTTGGGCAACAAAGCGATCTGCAACGCATCCTCTGCACCAGGCAGCAAAGCAGACAGACGTTGAATTTCATCCTGCGCCAGTTCGGACATATCGGGATCGTCCATCATCGCCTTGGCGTCGGCAATACCGTCAATCAGGGCCATATAGGCATCAATCTGATCTACAACCGGCCTTAAATCCGAATATTCCTTGGCCAGCGTGGCAATATCGCCCGTGCCACCGGCCATCGCTGCCTCAAGATATTGAAAGCGCTGTGTGATCTGAAAAAGGCGGTCTTGTGGGATCATGAACGCGGGTGTGCGCCAAGGTTGCGCTTTGGTCAAGAGGTGCGCTGTGGTACACTTAATCTATGATGCGCTTGATTTTCATATCGCTTCTCATGGTCAGCCCGGCACTGGCCGATGTCACATCACCATCCGGCAAAACGGTGGAATGCTACTGCACTGACAAAACCGGCGGTCGCGTCGAACTGGGACAAACGATCTGCCTGCAGGTTGACGGACGCATCTTCATGGCGCAGTGCCAAATGTCGCTGAACTCGCCCATGTGGCGCGAAGTCCAAAAAGGATGCCCCAGCTCATCCCTCGACGGCAGCCAACAACCCCTGCAGTCGTTTGGCATTAACGCCCATATCTAAGTAACCAAAGCGCAGCCGGGCAAACATTTTCAACTGCCCGTCGCTATATTCAATCGTGGTGAAATCAGGAAAGCCGATCATGGCAGAGCGGGTCACATAGGTAATGCGCCCCTCCTCCACAGATCCCGCCAGGACGCGTGTCCGGGGCAAATCGCGCGCCGCCGCGTCAACACGCGCCAGCGCCGCCTCATCAGCCGCAATGACACGGATCGCGCCACTAGGCAGGTCTGAACTCACGCGGGCCTCAACAGCCTGATGCCAGCGGGTCACATCTGTCGGGGCCAACCGCACATAGGCGATGCCCACGACGATTAAAACCAGCGCAATAACAGCTATATACATCGCGACCTTCATTCCGCTTCCATCTTCATCTCGCCAAATAAACTCCCGCCGGAGGCACCCGCACCCTCAACGATAGGCAACGCCGGGCAGGATGCACAACAGCTCAAACAAAAGGTTGGCCGCCGTCAGTGCAGTGTTGCCCGTGGTGTCATAGGGTGGTGATACTTCGACCATATCACAGCCCACAACATTCAGGCCGCGCAAGGCACGGATCAACTGCATCGCCTGCGGCGTGGTCAACCCACCGATCTCTGGCGTACCCGTTCCGGGGGCAAAGGACGGATCAAGGCTGTCGATATCATAGGTCACATAGGTCGGCGCATCCCCGATGTCACGGCGCACCTCACCCCCGAGCGTGCTCAACTCACGCCCCCATAATTCTGGTGCCAAAAACTGCTGAAATCCCCAGTCCGTTGCCGTGCGGAAATCATCCGCAGAATAGCCAGTGCCGCGCAATCCGATCTGATAGGTCTTTTCAGGGATGATCAGCCCTTCTTCAAAGGCGCGACGAAATACGGTGCCATGGGCCTCGCGCTCTCCGAACATCTCGTCACTGGTGTCGGCATGGGCATCCACATGCACCAGCGCAACAGGACCGTGACGTTTGGCGATGGCACGCAGGATCGGCAGGGTCATGGAATGATCTCCGCCAATCGCCATGGGAATGGCATCATACTGCAGGATCTGATGGTAACTCTCTTCAATGATGCGCAGACTGTCAGACAGGGAAAACGTATTGATCGCCAGATCGCCAATATCTGCGACCTGCAAACTGTCAAACGGGGCTGCACCCGTCTGCAGGTTATAGGGGCGGATCATCGCAGATTCGTTGCGCACCTGTTTCGGGCCAAATCGCGTCCCCGATCGCCACGACGTGCCAATATCAATCGGCACGCCCAAAATCGCGACATCCAGCTTTTGCAGCTCATTGGAGGACGGCAAACGCATGAACGTACCGGGTCCGGAAAAGCGGGCCAGATCGTTGCCACTGATAGGTTGGTTCTTAGGCCCCATTGCGCATTCTCCACCCCAACAAACAACAGATTTCAGTTGCCACATGTGCCCCGGCAATGGCCGTCGCACCCGTGGTATCAAAGGGGGGCGACACCTCGACGATATCCCCGCCACGAATATTGATCCCCGCAAGGCCACGCAAAAGTGCAGCCGCCTGCGCCGAACTCAGTCCCCCCCACACAGGCGTACCTGTTCCGGGGGCAAAGGCCGGGTCCAGCCCATCAATATCAAAACTCAGATAACAGGGGCGATCCCCCACGATCTCGCGGGCACGGGCCGCTGCCGCCTCAGGCCCGATGCGATGAAACTCCGGGGCATCGATGATGTTGACGCCCAGCGTGTCCTCGTTGGTGGTGCGAATGCCGATCTGCACAGAGGTGGCGGGATCAACAATGCCGGACTTCACAGCCTTGTAGAACATGGTGCCATGATCCACGCGGGCCATATCATCATCAGGCCAGGTATCCGTATGCGCATCCACCTGGATCAAGGAAATCGGGCCATATTTCTCTGCATAGGCCTTTAGAATCGGGAACGAGATATAGTGATCCCCACCCAACACAACACTGGCCACATCAGCCTGCAGAATATCGCGAATATGGGCCGTCAGCCGATCCGGAAAGGATGGAACATCGGCATAGTCAAACGCCAGATCGCCATAATCGACAATCGCGCGTTCGCTCATCACATCAAAGGGCCAACCATAAGGCGCATCAGGGGCCTGCAAGGCCGACGCCTCGCGGATCGCGCGCGGCCCCAACCGGGTGCCAGGGCGGTTCGTCACTGCCTGATCGAACGGCACGCCGGTTACGGCAATATCCACCCCCGTCAAATCCTTGGTATAGCGGCGACGTAAAAACGACGTCGCCCCCCCAAAGGTCAATTCAAACGACGGCCCGCGCAAATCCGTACGTGTAAATGCGTGATCAATCTCAGTCTTGGCATCTTCCAGACCCATGGCAACAACTATCCCTATGTCTTTTCTGTTTTTAAAAACCCCGGGGGAGGCACGCCGCGCCGGGGGCAGAGACGCCTAGCGCAGCGGTTGTGCTGTTTCCACCAGACGGGCAAGGAATGAGGCGCCGATCGGCGCGACCTCATCGTTGAAATTGTACTTCGGGTGATGCACCCCCGCCCCTTCGCCTTGCCCAAGCATCAGATAAGCACCCGGACGCGCCTCAAGCATATAGGAAAAGTCCTCGGCCCCCATCACCGGCGTCACGGCATCATCCACCCCGTCGGCACCTGCCACATCGGCTGCAACCTGCGCGGCAAAGGCCGCCTTGTTTGCGTCATTCACAGTCGGGGGATAACCAAATTCAAATTCCAGCCGGGCCTCGCAGCCATAGCCCGCAGCCACGCCTGCCACGACCTCTTGCATGCGCGCCACGACCATGGACTGCACGTCCTTGTCAAATGTGCGCACCGTGCCGTTGATATAGGCGGTCTCGGGGATCACATTGTCCGTCGTACCTGTATGAATCTGGGTCGTTGAAATCACCAGTGTTCCGGCCGTGTTGTGATTGCGGCTTACGATGGTCTGCAGGGCTGTCACAATACCACAGGCCGCCACAACAGGGTCCACGCTGTCATAGGGGCGCGCGGCGTGCCCACCTTTGCCGCTCACATGGATATGAAACGTATCGGCGGCGGCCATGATGGGGCCAGCCGTGGTGAGAAACTTGCCGAAATCCTTGTTCGGCGCGTTGTGAATGGCGTAAACTTCGGTGATGTCAAACGTGTCCATAATGCCCTCTTGCACCATGACCTCACCGCCGCCGCCATCCTCTTCGGCGGGCTGAAAGATCAGCGCAACTTTGCCGGCGAAATTCCGCGTCTCACTCAGATACGTCGCCGCCCCCAATAGCATGGCCGTGTGTCCGTCATGGCCGCAGGCGTGCATTTTTCCCGGATGGGTCGAGGCATAGTCGACCCCCGTTTCCTCCGTGATCGGCAGCGCGTCAAAGTCCGCGCGCAGGCCGATGGTGGGCCCATCACCCTGCCCTTCAATGATCGCCACGATACCCGTTTGCGCAATCCCGTCATGGATCGCATCCACCCCAATCTCTTCAAGCCGTTCCTTGATGAAAGCCGCCGTCTTGGGGCAATCAAAAGACAGTTCCGGGATCGAATGCAGATGCTGGCGCCATGCGGCCATGTCTGGGCCAAGATCGCCGATGCGGTTGATGATTGCCATGGGTGGACTCCTATGTGCCGGACACGTCACATATCAGCAAAACCGAAACCACGGGGCGCTGCAATGGCTGACGATCTTATTCACGACCAAACTGCCGGGATCGAGCGGCTTTTGGAGATTATGCGCCGCCTGCGTGATCCCGATACGGGCTGCCCATGGGATATCGAACAGACCTTTGCGACGATCGCGCCCTACACGATCGAAGAAGCCTACGAGGTGGCGGACGCAATAGAACGACAGGACTGGCCCGACCTAGAGGGCGAATTGGGCGATCTGCTGCTGCAATCGGTTTATCACACCGCGATTGGGCAAGAGGCCGGGCATTTTTCGTTTCAATCCGTGGTCACCAACATCTCAAACAAGATGGTCGCGCGTCACCCGCATGTGTTTGGCGACGAGAGCCGGGACAAATCCGCGGAACAGCAAACCCGCGATTGGGAAGCGATCAAGGCAAGCGAACGCGCAGGCAAAGCCCAGAAAGGCACGCTTGACGGGGTGGCGATGAACCTGCCCGCCCTGCTCCGGGCGCTCAAGCTGCAAAAGCGCGCCGCCCGCGTCGGGTTTGACTGGCCCGACGTGTCCCACGTGATCGACAAGATCAAGGAAGAAGCCGCGGAACTCGTCGAAGCGCGCGACACCATGGGTCACGAAGAGATGGTCGACGAGATGGGCGATCTGCTGTTCGTTGTCGCCAACCTTGCCCGCCACCTCGATATCGACCCCGAAGAGGCGCTGCGCCGGACCAACGCAAAATTCACCCGCCGTTTTGGCGCGATTGAAACCGCCCTCGCCACCCAAGGCAAACGTCCAGAAGACAGCACGCTTGATGAAATGGACGCCCTGTGGAACGACGCGAAATCGGCGGAAAAACCCCGCAACGCCTGATCGCCGCACGTCCCATTCTGGACAAGCCAGACCAAAGCGGCCACGGTGCGCCAAAACGAGCAGGAGATCAAAATGGCACAGCGAAAAATCATCATCGACACCGATCCCGGACAGGATGACGCTGTGGCGATCCTGCTGGCCTTGGCCAGTCCCGAAGATGTGGACGTGTTGGGTATCACGGCCGTTGCTGGCAACGTACCGCTACATCTGACAGAACGAAATACACGCATTATCTGTGAGTTGGCGGGCAAACCTGATGTAAAAGTCTATGCTGGGTGCGACCGCCCGCTGGGCCGTCCACTGGTCACGGCAGAACATGTGCATGGAAAGACCGGGCTTGATGGTCCCGACCTGCCCGAACCCACAATGCCCCTGCAAGACGGCCATGCCGTTGACTACATCATCGACACGCTAAGAACCGAACCTGCGGGCACTGTCACGCTCTGTCCGTTGGGCCCGCTGACAAACATTGCCACGGCATTGGAAAAGGCACCCGACATTGCGGGACGGATTCAGCAGATCGTTTTGATGGGGGGTGCATATTTCGAAGTGGGCAACATTACCCCAGCCGCTGAATTCAACATCTATGTCGATCCGCAAGCCGCTGATATTGTGTTTAAAAGCGGCGTTGATATCGTTGTTATGCCGCTTGATGTCACGCACAAGGCACTGGTGACCCAAGCCCGCAACGATGCCTTTCGTGCGCTCGGCACGCCTGCGGGCATTGCAGTGGCACAAATGACCGACTTTTTCGAACGTTTCGACAAGGAAAAATACGGCTCTGCCGGGGCACCGCTGCATGATCCCTGCGTCACCGCCTATGTGATCCGCCCTGATCTGTTTGCGGGTCGCCACGTCAACGTGATGATCGAAACGCAATCCGAACTGACCCTTGGCATGACCGTCGCGGACTGGTGGGGCGTCACGGATCGTGCGCCCAACGCGACCTTCATCGGTGATCTGGACGCCGATGGGTTCTTTGCCCTTTTGACCGAGCGTTTGGCCCGCCTATGACACTGTTGCTCGCCCCTGTGCAGGGACATTTGGGCACGCGCCAGCATCTGGCCTTTCGCAGCACGTTGCACACCAACGCGCCCTTGCAGGCCGCTATCAGCGCTGTCAAAGGCACCTGTGCCGCCCCTTTCACTGATGGCGGCGCGGGACATGGCGCGCGCATTTCAAAATGGATCGCCAAAGCAAAGGCACTGGAGAGCTATAGATGAGCGCCGCCCTGACCCTTGCCACGGCAGAACATTTTGATCGCCTGATGGTGCTGATCACCGCCTTTCACACAGAGGCCGGGATCGAGCAAAGCGACGCGCATCGTGCCGCTGCGATCACCCCCCTGCTCGAAGGCAGCCCACATGGTGCCGCCTATCTGATCGGCCCGCCCCGCGCGCCAATAGGGTATATCGTTGTGTGCTTTGGCTGGTCCTTGGAATTTGGCGGCATGGACGGGTTCGTGGACGAATTGTTCATCCGCCCCGGCGTGCGCAGGCGTGGCGTGGCGAGCGAAGTGTTGATTTCGCTGCCACGCGCACTGGCCGGTGCGGGCCTGAAGGCGCTGCATCTGGAAGTGGCCGTTGAAAACGCATCGGCGCGCCGCCTTTACAAACGGGCCGGGTTTGCGGTGCGTGACGGCTATCAGTTGATGACCCGCACGTTCTAGGAAATCCATGGCCTCGGCCCTATCTGAAGGACATGACCATGCACATTCCCTTTGACAACAGCTATGCGGCCCTGCCGCAGGCGTTTTACACCCGGCTTGATCCCACGCCCGTGTCCGCCCCGGATATGTTGGCATGGAACGCGGACCTCGCGGCAGAGCTGGGCATCGAAGAGCCCGACGCGGACACATTCGCAGGCAACGCAGTGCCTGATGGCGCATCGCCTTTGGCACAGCTGTATTCCGGGCATCAATTTGGCACCTATAACCCGCAACTGGGCGACGGGCGCGCCATCCTTTTGGGCGAAGTCATCGACACCAACGGACTGCGCCGCGACATCCAGCTCAAAGGCTCCGGGCCGACCCCGTATTCCCGGATGGGCGATGGGCGCGCATGGGCAGGCCCCGTGCTGCGTGAATATGTGGTCAGCGAAGCGATGCATGCCATGGGCATCCCCACCACCCGTGCGCTGGCGGCCGTTTCAACCGGCGACCCGGTTTACCGCGAACAGGGCGCACTGCCCGGTGCCGTACTGACACGGGTTGCGGCAAGCCATCTGCGGGTCGGCACATTTCAGGTATTCGCGCATCGCGGACACATTGATGAACTGCGCACCCTGACCGATTACGCGATCGCCCGCCACTGGCCCGAGGCAGATGGCCCATTGGGCCTGCTGGCCGCCGTCTGCGCAGCCCAAGCCGAATTGGTGGCGGCATGGATGTCGGTGGGCTTTATCCACGGGGTGATGAACACCGACAATTGCACGATTTCAGGCGAAACCATCGACTACGGGCCCTGCGCCTTTATGGATGCCTATGACGAGGGGCGCGTGTTTTCATCGATCGACCGCATGGGGCGCTATGCCTATGGCAACCAACCTCGGATCGCCGTGTGGAACATGGCCCAACTTGCCACATCATTGATCCAATTGTTCGAGGACAAGGATCAGGCGATTGTGGATGCCACCGCGATCGTCCACGCGATGCCTGCGCAGTTGCAGGCCGCATGGTTGCGCCGCTTCGGGGCCAAGGTCGGGCTCAGCGATCCCACGCCCGTCGATCAACCGCTGATCGAAGAACTGTTGAGCATGATGCAGGCCCAAGGGGCGGATTTCACCAATGTCTTTGCCGCTCTTGGCAGTGACACGGCCCGTGATCAATTCACGGACAGGGCTGTTTTTGATGAATGGCACGGGCGCTGGGCGGCGCGGATCGGGCCGGATGCGTCTGACGTCATGGCCGCCGCCAATCCGCAGATTATCCCCCGCAACCACCGGATCGAAGCGATGATCGAGGCGGCCGTCGCTGGAGACATGGCCCCCTTCGGGCGGCTGACAGATGCCTTGCGCCGTCCCTATGACCTTACCGACAGTGATCTGCGCCGCCCACCGACCAGCGCAGAAATCGTGCCCGCAACCTTCTGTGGCACCTAACGGCGATTGATCAGCAACAGGCCCGCTGCCACCAACCCAAGGGCAGCCCAAATGCTGATCCCAACCTGTTCGCCCAATATGAGCCAGCCCAAAAGAACCGCAAACACAGGTGACAAAAAGCTGAACGAGGCCACACCAGAGGCCGGGTACACCTTGAGCAACCAGAACCACGCAAGAAAGCCAATGCTGCCGATTGCGATGATCTGATAGGCAAGGCCCGCAATGTGAACGGGCTGCAAATCGCGGATCAAATCGCCCAGACCCAGTGCCGTGATCAGCAGGATCGGCGTTGAGATCAACAACTGCCACAGCAATTGCTGTTCTGCAGGAACGTCACTCAGCGGCGTGATCCGAACGCACAGCGCGATGCCCGCCCAACACATGCCCGCAGCAATTGCCATCAGATCACCGGCCAAGCTAGCCTGCCCCGCCCCACGATCTGCAACGGCCAGAACAACCCCGGCCATCGCCAGCGCCATGCCCGCCATCCGCGTGCGCGACAACCGCTCGCCCGGCAACAGCACATGCGAGGCCAGCGCCAGCCAGATCGGCATCGCATAAAACAGGATAGACGCACGCGACACCGTCGTGAGGTCCAGAGCGTTGAACAGAAATATGAACTCAAACGCAAACAGCGTGCCCGCCAGCACCCCACCCACAAGGCTGGCCCGCGGCAGGCGCAGGGATATGCCCCGCGCACGCATCCAAGCCACCAGCACAACAGCCGCCCCGATCGAGCGAAGTGCCGCCATAAACACGGGCTGAAAGCCGCCATTCGACACTTTGACCACCACCTGATTGAGGGCAAAGTTCATTGCGAAGGCCGTCAGCGCGACAACGCCGATCAGATCAATATGGGTCTTGCGGATCATGGCCGCACTTGGCCGCCGCTTTGGCGTCAATGTCAATTGCAAGCAAACATTCCCCGCAGCAAAGACGCGGCTCTATGCAAGGATCGCAGCATTGATTCTTGAGGTAATGACGGAGAACGCGCGATGAGTCTGATGAAAACCCTGGCCAAAGTGGCCATTGGCGTGGCGATGGCCAAAGGTGTGAATTCACTGATGAACACTCAACAGTCTGCGCAAAGTTCTGGGTCGGCAGGCGGTCTTGGCGGCTTGTTGGGTGGTCTTGCGGGCGGCGCGTCTGGAACAGGTGCGACGGGTGGGATTCAAGATATGCTGGGCGGTCTGATGGGTGGAACGCAAGGCGGTGCACAGAGTGGCGGTGGATTGCAGGATATGTTGGGCGGCCTTATGGGCGGCGCACAGGGCGGCGGTACTGGCGGCCTGGGCGGATTGTTGGAAAGCCTTGGCGGCGCGGGCGGCAAAAGTGGTGGATTGCAAGACATGCTCGGCGGGCTTGCGGGCAGCGCGGGGGCTGGTGGCCTGCTGAGCGCATTGGGCGGTGCCATGGCAAAACGCCCCGCCAGCAACAGCGCCAGCTTTGGCACCGTGCTGAATTCAGCTTTTGATCAGACGCCAGAGGACCCGATCGAGCCGACAGCAGATCAAGAGGCCGCAGCCGCCCTTATGCTTAGTGCGATGATCCAGGCCGCCAAATCTGACGGCACGCTGGATGATGCGGAGCAGGAAAAACTGATGGGCCAATTGGGCGGCGATATCGACGCCGAAGAGACCGCATTCCTGCGCGCCGAAATGGCCAAGCCGGTCGATATTGATGCGCTGGTGGCCGAAGTACCGACCGGTTTGGGCCCACAGGTTTACGCAATGTCGCTGTTGGCAATTGATCTGGATTCCCAAGCCGAGGCAAAATACCTGCACGGTCTGGCCAAGGGTCTGGGCATGGACCCGGCATCCGTCAATGACGTGCATGCACAGCTTGGCGTGCCGTCACTCTATACCTGATGCCGACGCACGGGCCCGGGTCGCGCCACGGTGCGCGACCCCAAAAGCGGTCACCGCCCCTTGAATAACCCGCCCAAGACGCCGCGCACGATCCGGCGGCCTGTTGTGCCCGACAACTCCTTGATAACCATCTTGGTCATCGCCTCGCCGAAGGTCGGACCAGAGCGGACAGGCCGAGAGGTAGAGCGTGGCACACCTTTGGCCGAAAAGCGCCGCGCCGCGTTGAATTCGCGCAAGGCCGGCTCCATGTCTTCGCTTTTTTCCTCTGCTTGTGCCGCCTCCTGCGCGGCGGCGTCCGCACGGGCCTTGAGGATTTCAAAGGCTGAATTTCGATCCAGCGTTTCATCGTATTTTCCAGCCATGTCACTGGCAGCCAGATGGGCCGCGCGTTCAGCTGTGGTGATTGGTCCAAGTTGCGTCGAAGGGGGCCGGATCAGCGTACGCTCGACAATGCCCGGTATCCCCTTTTTCAACAACATCGAGGTCACAGCCTCGCCCACGCCGACCTCGCGGATCGCCTCTTCGGTCGAAAAGCGGGGGTTTTCCCGGTAGGTTTGCGCAGCCAGTTTCAATTCCTTGCGATCCTTGGCGGTAAAGGCGCGCAAGGCGTGCTGGATACGGTTGCCTAACTGGCCAAGAATATCCTCGGGCACGTCTGCCGGGTTCTGAGTGATGAAATACACCCCCACTCCTTTGGAGCGGATGAGGCGCGCGACCTGTTCCACCTTGTCGACCAGCGCCTTGGGCGCGTCATCAAACAAAAGGTGCGCTTCGTCAAAGAAGAACACGAGCTTGGGTTTGTCCGGATCGCCCACTTCGGGCAATTCCTCGAACAACTCGGACAGCAGCCACAGCAGAAACGTGGCGTAGAGTCCGGGGGAGTTCATCAGCTTGTCTGCGGCCAGTATGTTGACCATGCCCCGTCCGTCGCTGTCTGTGCGCATCAGATCGGCAAGCTCCAGCGCAGGTTCACCAAACAGCCCGTTGCCACCCTGGTTTTCCAACACCAACAGACGGCGCTGGATCGCACCGATGGATTGGGTGGACACGTTGCCGTAACGCAAGGACAGGGTTTTGCGGTTCTCACCAATCCAGACCAGCAAGGCTTGCAGGTCCTTGAGGTCAAGCAATGGCATTCCTTCTTCGTCCGCGAGACGGAAGGCGATGTTCAAAATGCCCTCTTGGGCTTCGGACAGATCGAGCAGACGCGCCAGCAGCAAAGGGCCCATGTCGGACACCGTGGTGCGCACCGGATGGCCCTGATCACCAAACAGATCCCAGAATGTCACCGGACAGGCGTGATAGGAATAGTCGGCAAACCCGATCTTGGCCGCGCGGCTGGTAAATGCCTCGTGCAATTTGTGATCCGGTGTGCCGGATTTGGCGAGGCCGGATAAATCACCTTTGACGTCCGACAGGAACACAGGAACGCCCGCATTTGAAAACCCTTCGGCCAGAATTTGAAGTGTCACGGTCTTGCCTGTGCCCGTGGCCCCGGCGATCAGCCCATGGCGGTTGGCGTAACTCAGGGTCAGTCCCTGCTGCTCTGCATAATCCGGGCCGCCGCCGCCGATAAAAATGTTCGCGGTCATGTTGTTAACCTTTTGTCCTTGGGCACTGTCGGGGCGACCATACAAAGTTAACACTTGGGTGCCATAGTGTTTTTCGTTCCCATCTCGTGTCCTCTTGGTGTGGAACACTTCCTCCCTGTCAGACTGGCCGCGCCATTGTGCGCGGCCTTTTTTCGGCATGATCCGGCGTTCGCCCGCGCAGCCACTGGGTTCCTCAACAATAGCGGTTGACGCAAGCCCATCGCTTTCGTAACGTCCGTTTCAATAAGTCGGCCAGTCCGACGGGGAGATAAAAAACGACCGGAAAAGGAGGCTCTTCAGCCTCCTTTTCTGTGTCCGCTGCCTGCCATGTAGAACAGGCGCCGCATCCTTGGATCAAATCTTTGCGCTTTGGCCCTGACAGCGCTGCATTGGCATGCTAGCAAAGCCGCGAAACGCAACTGAACCGGAACAACCATGCGCACCTCTTTGATTGCACTGACCACGGCCATTCTCCTGCCAGCCGCCCTGATGGCGCAAACAGCCGAGACAGAAACACCCGCCGCCAACCCGCCCAGCCTCGAAGACCAGCTGAGCCTTGGCGAAGATGCGAGCCTGCCGCAGATTGGCGAAACCTATACCTTGGAAACCAATGGGGATTGGTCAGTCCGCTGCATCAAGGCCGAAGAAGGCGTGGAAGAACCGTGCCAAATGTATCAATTGATGCAAGACGCCGATGGCGTGCCTGTGGCTGAAATCTCGATTTTCCGTCTGCCCGAAGGGGGCCGCGCCGTCGCAGGGGCCACCATCGTGGTGCCACTGGAAACGTCTTTGACCCAACAATTGACCATGCAGGTCGATGATGGGCCAGCGCGCCGCTATCCATTTTCCTTTTGCAACTCGATTGGATGCTATTCCCGCGTTGGTCTCGTGGCCGAAGAATTGACCGCGTTTCGCGCGGGTAATGCGGCAACTCTGAAAATCGTACCGGCACTTGCCCCTGATCAGCAGGTTGTGCTGACGTTGTCGCTGGCCGGCTTCACCGCCAGCTTTGAAAAGGCGACGATCAACGCCAACTGATCAATACGCGTCTTGTTGCGACAGATTTTAACCGCCCCCTCAACCGGGGGCGGTTTTTTGTTGGCTAAATCCGTTGCAGCGCGAGAACCGCATTCATGCCACCAAAGGCAAAGGCGTTGGACAGCACCACATCGACATCTGCATCCCGCGCCTCATTTGGCACGACGTCCAATGCGCACTCCGGGTCCGGTTCTTCATAGCCGATGGTGGGCGCGATGATCCCGTCCCGCAGCGCCATGATGCAGGCCAGCAATTCAACCGCGCCCGTGCCGCCGATCAGATGACCATGCATCGACTTGGTGGATGAAATCATCAGCTTGTCCGCGTGAGGGCCGAACACATCCGCCACTGCGGCACATTCTGTCTTGTCATTGGCGGCAGTGCCCGTACCGTGCGCGTTGATATAGCCGACCTTGTCGCGGTTCACACGCGCATCCGCCAAGGCCCCCTCCATCGCCCGCGCCGCCCCGTTTTTCGAGGGCATGACGATATCACTGGCGTCAGAGGACATGGCAAAGCCGATCACTTCGCACAGGATGTCAGCGCCACGCGCGCGCGCATGTTCGAACTCTTCGAATACAAAAATGCCCGCGCCCTCGCCCTGTACCATCCCGTTGCGGTTGGCCGAGAACGGGCGGCACGCATCCTTGGACATGACGCGCAACCCTTCCCATGCCTTGACCCCCCCAAAGCACAGCATGGATTCCGACCCACCCGTCACCATGGCCGGGGCCATGCCGGTGCGCACCATCTGAAACGCTTGCGCCATTGCATGGTTCGACGACGCGCAGGCCGTAGACACAGTAAACGATGGCCCCTTGAGGTTGTGTTCCATGCTGACATGGCTGGCGGCCGCGTTGTTCATCAGTTTGGGCACCACGAACGGGTGCACCCGGTTCTTGCCTTCTTCATAGACGGATCGGTAATTGGCGTCCCACGTGCTGACACCCCCCCCGGCCGTTCCCAAGACGACGCCCGATTTGGCGGCCAAATCACCGGAAAAGGTGATGCCGGACTGTTCGATTGCTTCCTTGGCGGCCGCCAGCGTGAATTGAGTGAACCGGTCATACAGGCTCATTTGCTGGCGATTGTACCGCCCCTCGGCCTCAAAGCCGCGCACTTGTCCGCCGATCTGGATCGACAACCGTTCTACGTCCTGAAACTCAAGCGCACCGATGCCGCAGCGCCCCTCGCGCATTGCGGCCAGCGTATCCGGTACATCGTGCCCCAGTGCGTTCACCGTGCCCGCACCCGTGATGACAACGCGGTGCATCAGGTCTTTTGGTCCGCAATCAGCGCTTCGATGCCCGTGATTATGGTCTGGACATTGGTGATGTCGAAATCACCCTCGGTCGGATCATTGGCGTTGAACGGGATCGACACATCAAACTCTTCTTCGATGGCGAAAATACTTTCAACAAGGCCAAGTGAATCGATCCCAAGATCCTCTAGCGTGCTGGTCAAAGCGACGTCGCCAGATTCCAGAACCGCCTGTTCGGCAATGATTTCGATCACCTTGTCTTTGACGCTCATACCACCTGCCCCACTGTTTGACCTGATGATGATTTAGTCCTTGGTTCTTGCGTTTAAAACCGCTTTCTTAAGTTCCGATACGTCGCGCAGGAAACGCGGCAAACGGCGCAGCGCCTTGTAGCTTTCCATATGCGATTTCATCTCGATTGCGGGATAGCCCATCATCACTTTGCCCGGTCGCACCGAACTCATGACTTTGGTGCCCCCGGTTATCACGACCCGGTCCCCGACAGAGATGTTATCGGCCACGCCCGCCTGTCCCGCAATGATGACGAAATCACCGACCGTCGCTGATCCGGCAATTCCCACCTGACCACAGATCAGGTTGTCATTGCCCACAACCACGTTGTGTCCAAGATGACAGAGCCCGTCGATTTTGGTGCGGTTGCCCACACGGGTGGCGCGGATCGTGCCATTGTCGATCAAGGAATTTGACCCGATTTCGACATCATCGCCAATTTCGATCCCGCCAAGGCTCGCAATCCGGGACCAATGCTGATCCTTGGTGTGGCCTTCGGCCCCCAGCGTTTCGCGGACGGTTTCGGCACCGCTTTTTTCCGGGGTGACAAAGGAAAACCCATCGCCGCCGATGCGCACACCGGGATGGGCGTGAAACCGTTCGCCGATACGCACCTTGGCACCAATGCTGACGTGTTCGCGCAGATAGGCAAACCGCCCGATCACAGCCCGCCATCCGATATAGCACAGCGGCCCGATCACAGAACCGTCCCATATCTGCGCCTCTGGCCCGATGACTGCGCCGGGACCAATGCTGACGTCGGCACCGATGTGGGCAGAGGGATCAATGATAGCGGATGGATGAATTCCGGGGGTAAACCCCTGCCCCTCGTCCATCATATTGGTCAGGCGGGACAAGGCATAGCGCGGGCGCGCCGGCAAAATGGCGGCCCTGAGCCCAAGAGCCTGCCAATCTGCGTCTGCCCACAACAGCGCGGCCTGTGCGGCCCCATTTGCCAGTGCTTCGGCATATTTCGGGGTGCTGGCCAGGGCCAAGTCATCGGCCTTGGCCTGACCGGGTTCGGACAGCCCCGAGATGGTGAAACCAGCGTCCCCTACAGCCTCAAGGCCAAGCGCCTCGGCAAGTTCGCCAATCGTATACTGCATGGGCCATTCCCCTAAGTGTCAGGGGCAAGTTTTACCCCTGAACAGCGCGCAGGGCCACCCCTGCTTGCGACAGCGCCCGCCAGATTTGTGCATCGCGGCCGTAGATGTCGCGGCGGTACTGGGTGTGTCCTTTGGACGTAGTGAAGGCCGTGCGATAAATCAGATGCACAGGCACCGGATTTATCAGATCCACGCGGGTTTCTCGTCCTGTGGCCAGAACCGATTTGAAATCTCCCTCGGGGTCGCTCGTCTGTTTTGCGAGCAGCGCGTAAGCAAAGTCAAAAGGATCGGCCAGTCGCACACAGCCGTGGCTATACGCGCGCACTTCGCGACCAAACAGATTTTTGGCGGGCGTGTCATGCAGGTAAATATTGTGCGGGTTGGGGAACATGAACTTGACCAGCCCCAGCGCATTGCCCTTGCTGGGAGGCTGACGCATGGCAAACGGGAATGTCCGTTCGGAATACTGCGAAAAATCAACGGCACCGCGATTGACCACACGGCCCCTGCTGTCAGTTATTTCGATATGACTGACTGCATTTGGATTGCTTTTCAATGCAGGCAAATATTCGCCCGTCACGATTGAACGGGGTACATACCAGCTTGGATTAACAACCATGAACTCCATCACATCCGAAAATTCCGGCGTTGGGCGGTCACTGCTGCGCGCGCCCACAACCGAACGGGTCGAGAAGGTTACCTTGCCATTGTCCACGACCTTGGCGGTGAAGTCCGGGATGTTTACGAGGATATGGCGTTTGCCGCGTTCCTGATTGACCCAGCGTTCCCGCTCCATTGCAACGATGATGGATTGCAGGCGTTCAGCCACACCTTTGTTGAGTTCGCCCATCGTCGCCTCACCCGCTTCGCCATCGGCGCTTAGCCCGTGGGCAAGCTGGAACTGCTGCACTGCCGACGTCATGGCCGCATCATAGCTCTGAGAGTTGGTGCGTGTGAGAAAGCCCATGGCAATCAGGCGATTGCGCATCGCCACAACGGACGCGCCTGATTGACCGGGCTTTAGCGCCTTGGCAGGCACGGATGCGCCCCAGCCGCCTTTTGCAAGCAGGCGTTCCATCGCCAGCTTTTCCTTCATCAGGGCGTTATATTCCATGGTCTTTGGCGAGAGCGATTTCAGAAAGCCCTTGGGCGAGGATTTGGAAAAGCTTACCAGATAGGACGTACGATCCCAATAGGGCACCTGACGCACAATGGCGCGGTTGATGCGCGAAGGAACAAGAACACCGGTCTGCACATCGCGCGCATACTGCAGGAACGTGCGGCTCAACGCGACCTCGACCAAGCCCCGATCGCGATCGTTTTTGGCGGCCTTCATCTGCGCTTGCAGGGCCTCCGCTTCGTAGCGTGCTGTGGGCAGACCGTGGTTGCCGGACTTTGACAGGGCATCAAACAGGGCGACGCGACGCTGGCGTTCCCGCCCCGAATTGCCGGTCCACAGGCTTGCGTATCCGTTTGCTTTATAGAATGCGGCAATGTCTGCGTCGCGCGCCGCCGCTTCGGCTACGGCCTGTTTAAAGGCAGTCACTTGCGCAGAGGCCGACTGGGGAAGCCCAAATAACATGGCACCCAGCGCCATGCTTAGGATGAAAATCCAACGTCGGGACATCGCAACACACATATTGCACCTCTTAAAATGATCAATTTTGGCTGGCTGCAAGTATCCCAAACGGGCAGCAGAGGTGTCCATTCACATTGACACAAGGCCCACAATCAACCTGTGCATGATGCGCCATTGCATCGCTCAGGGGCGCGATGGCCACATTTGTCAAATTTTGCGCACAAATCGGCCGAACTGCCTTGCGACTATTTAACTCGCATATTCAGCACTTGGTAAACGAATCAAATTATGCCATACACAGCATGCATCTGGGGATGAGATGACTTCATTCGTGTAACATCACGGACAGCGGGCGAACGGGACGACATAATAAATGAGCAGTAAACACTCTTCGGGTATCACCCGCCGGGCACTCCTCGGCGCATTCGCAGCTACAACATTCGCAGCAGCACCTACGTTTTCCAAAGCGGCGGGTTTCTTGCGTGGATCAGGCGACATTCGCCGACTTCGTATGTATTCGGGCCGCACTGGCGAACGCATCGACATGATCTACTGGATCGAAGGCGAATACATCAAAGACGCCGCAAAAGAAGTGAACCACTTCATGCGGGATTGGCGCACGAACACATCCATCTCAATCGATCTACGCACCATTGATATCATGGCCGCCTCGCATAACCTGCTTGATGTGCAAGAGCCTTATATGCTGCTGTCGGGCTACCGCAGCCCGCAAACGAATGCGATGCTACGCTCGCGCAGCCGTGGCGTTGCCAAGAATTCCCTGCACGTCAAAGGACAAGCCGCAGACCTGCGCCTGTCCACCCGCTCTGTCAGCCAAATGGCGCGCGCGGCCCAAGCCTGCCGCGGCGGCGGGGTTGGCAAATATTCAGGATCGAATTTTGTTCACATGGATTGCGGCGTCGTTCGCACCTGGGGTGGCTGACAGCGATACACAGCTGTCGGACCACGAAGGCGCGGCTTGGCTGCGCCTTTTTCGTTTTTGCAATTGCGGTGTGTTGGGCCGCTGGCTATACCGCCCACATGGACCCTTAGCTCAGCTGGATAGAGCGCTGCCCTCCGAAAGCGGAGGGCAAATCTAGCAAGGCTATGGACTGAAAGAATAATTCGGGATACAAAAACAATCCCGCACAGTTTCCCGCACAGAAATGCGGGGAATCAATGCGGACCCATAGCTCAGCTGGATAGAGTGTCGCCCTCCGAAGGCGAAGGTCGCAGGTTCGAATCCTGCTGGGTCCGCCACAATAAAAGATACAGGCATGGAACAGCTAAAAACCAAGTCAGTAATATTGCCAGCGCTGCTGGCGGCTCACAGGCGTGTCCAGCCCGACTATAAACCCGGTTCCATACACCTCGGACCACTTCACGATGTTGTATATGAGAAAGAGGTCAAAGAGGCTATCGAGGCGATAGATGACCCTTCTGACTGGACGCACGATTTCTCAGAGCTGCTGCTGGCTGAACAAGAGCTGGTTGTCGAGATAGTTCTCTGGCTTCAGGGCATCGGTCTTGCCAATATGAACCCCGACGAGATGGTTGAGTGGGTCGTTCTACTGTCCCTTTGTAAGCTAAATGAGGACGAAGTGGATTAGACGACCGTGACGCAATCCCCAGCGTCTGCTCACTTGTGATGTGGTCGGCTCAGTTTTGAAGTGGGGTGCCAAATTGTGACACGCCCTTCATGCTACAAACAAACAGTAGAGCAAGCCAGTCTATGGTGCTTGGAGGGCGGTTTCGTCCAATAAACTTTTCATCTCACTTATATTCCCGGAAACTCTCCACCAATTGCGTGAAGCTCGTTGGCTTGTATTTGTTGAAGCTGTCTTCATCGACATAAACGAAATCGAAGGTCGTTTCGGATTGCGCGGCGTTGGTGTCTTCGCACCATTGCCGCAGACGATTCATCTTCAAGGGCACATCGAGGTCCTCTTGGCCCTTCGTCTCTACGATGAAGATTCGGCCATCTTTAAGTTTTACGATGAAATCTGGGTAGTAGTTCGAGATGCTTCCATCGGCGTTTACATAGTCAATCTTGAAGTGAACAGCGAAGTAATTTTTGGCGTAGGACTGAACCTCAGCACCGCCTTCAAGAAAGCTTGCGAACCGAAGTTCTAGGTGGCTGTCGCCAATGACCCGATTAAATAGGCTGCGCTTTGGGATGATGTAACCTTGGTCTTTAACGACGAAGGGCCGCGTGTTCCGTAGCTTGATGGTATCGCGGATTTCTGCGTCACCCCGGTCCTTCACTGTCAAAGCATTTATGGCCTTCTTGAAACCTTCCAAAATGGTTTTCGTCGCAGCCAGTTCAGAAAGGTTCCGAAGCGTGTTAGCGCTTTCGAGGTCGATGGTTGTTCCGAACAGGTGGTTCTGGACGAAGCTCTTCACCTTGCCATAAAGAACATCATAGCCGCTTACCAAGCGCAAATCGTCCATGATGGCCTTGGTGAAGTAGCCGATGACACTTCGATAGTCGGCAATCCCGGCGGTATCCAGCACCGTGGTATGCGTCACTTCGCCGGTTGTGATGTCTTTGAAGACAATTTCGCGCTGCTCTTCCTCGCTGAAGCTCTGGTAGATAACCTTCTGGTGGCTGAAGGAAGAAGCATCCAGGTCGGCCAGGTTCTTGTATTCCCGGTAAATACGCGGCGTAAGAACTGGGATTTCGATGTCCAGGGCGTCGAGGTCTTTGTTGGGGTCGTCCTTGTCAATCTCGATGACAATAGGAGTCTTGGGTTTAGTGCCTGCTCCCATGGGTTTGCGTTCAAGTTCGACACCTTCGGCCTGGATGGACTCGACAAACTCCATGAAAGCGTCGGTGCCAACAACGCTCAGGTATTCTTCAACGCCGCCAGGATACATCTTGCGCAAGCCACGCCCCAAGGTCTGTTCGGGCAGGATGTTGCTTTTGGCGCTGTATGCGCGTAGCCCGACAATCGTTGTCACATTGCGCACATCCCAGCCCTCTTTGAGCATCAGGACGGACACAACCGCCTTGTAGGGGCTGGTGGGGTCGTCGATTTCGTTCGCGTCCTTGCGAAGTTCTTCCAGCTCTTCTTTCTTCTTGCCCGTGCTCGCCTCGGAAATCTCACCGTTCGCCTTGGTGTGAATCACCAGTACCGAGTCCTTCAAATCCGGGTAGGTGCCTTCGAGATAGGACGCAACATCGTCACAGTTTTTGGTATCATCCGTCATGACAAAGAGGATGGCCTTCTTGCCCATCTTCTGGTGCTCTTCATAGGCTTTGCGCCATTCGATAACGCCAAGGTCCAGATAGTCAGCATATTTCTCGGTGTATTTCGCGCTCTGGCGCTCAGCCAGCTTCGAGCGGCTCGCCGCGTCGGGAAGCACCGGGTGCTTGACCACATTTTGGGAAATTGCTTCCACCAGAGGGTAGTCGGCCACGGTCTGGACGAAGATTGCGCCGTTGTTGTGCTTTGGCGTCGCCGTGACATCTACTTGAAGGGCCAGGCCTGAACCTTTCTGGACCAACCGATTGTGGATGTCCTCAATCGATTTGAACCAGGCCAAACGGGAATCGTGGATGTGGTGCGCTTCATCGTTCAGCACCATCAGCTCGTCGATGTCGCGGACAATCACACCCAAGTCCACTTTGGAGTCGGTCGTCCCGCCCGTTGGTCGCTTACCCAGGAAGAAATCCATCGTATCTTCGTCATCTGCCGTTGGGGGAATATCTTCGCCCGCATAGACACGGTGGATGTTGGTCAGGAAGATATTGCCAGTCGGCTGCGTGACGCGCACTTCGTCTTGGAGGTGTAGTGTTAACTGGAAGTCATCATGCCAATTTTTGCCATCGAAGCCGTTATCCGGAATAACCGGGTCTTCGTAGAACAGCCTTAGCCCCTCGAAATCCTTGTAGATACGGTCGAGCACGATGATGTTCGGCGCAATAAGCAGGAAATTCCGGGCCAGCTCACTATCCGGCTCATAGTGCTTGTGGAAATAGGCCCACGCCAGGGCGAGGCTAAGCACTTTGGTCTTGCCCGCGCCGGTCGCCATTTTGACGACATAGCGCCGCCAGGTCTCGTCGAACATACTGGCCGACACAGCGCCGGAGCTGTCGAAGCGCATCAGGTCAAATTTGTCCTTCGCGCCCACTACATCATAGAGGTAGATGATGGTTTCCAGCGCCTCACGCTGCGAGAAGAAATACTGAAACTCGGCCATGGTGCCGTCTGCTTGCGGCAAAAGATGTTGGGTGTTGAACCACCAGTTCAGTAGGCTCTTGCTGGTGTCAGTCGCACCGACATAGCCGCTATCGCGAAACTCCTTCACCTTGACGCGCAGCGCGGCCACTAACGGCGGCATAAGCTTTTCCATGCCCGTATCACGCAACGCCTCGTCCGCAGGGAACCAACGGATGGACGGGTCGAGGATTTCGTGGGGGGAATCGGGGAAATCGGGGTGAAGCGCCATCAGTTCGACCCTCCGACATTCACATCCACAATCGTCATCGTGTCATTCCCAAAGATGTCCACGACTTTGACGGCAATCTTACGCCGTCCTGGCTCACATTCTTGATAGACACTTTTCAGGTCAAGCGACCGGTCCTTCTTGGTACGGAAAGACTGCCATTCGTTCTCAAAGATATAGTCGCCCGTCCATTGCTCTTCCCATTCCTCAGTATCGGGGTTTTGGACACGAATGATTTCTCGCTTGCTTTCAAAGTCGAAATCAACAGACCAGTAGTCAATCCAATCGGTCCAAGTCTCGGTCAGTTGCTCGCGGTTAAGGATACCGTCCTTGTCTTTGCTGACCTTGATTATTTGCCCTTTCTCGACAACAATTTTGCTCTGCTTGTCTTTCAGCGTAGCCTCCGCGTGAGCGATTGAGTCCTGAGAGTAAAAGACCGAGAAATCGGTCAGTTCTACGGCAACACTGTTGCCTTTGAAGTGCGGACGCACCTCGATGAATGATACATCATGGAAGACCACCTGGTTGCGTTCTACGGCACGCTTGTCAAAGACATCGCGAGGGATGTATTTCGGTGCGATGTCGATACCCTTCCCACGAGCTTCGTCCAGCACATTGGGGAAAAGACCCATCTCGAACTCGAAGCCGAGGATATCGACCTTGGTGATGTGCTTCTTGCGACATTCTAGGATAATTTCCTCAACAAAGAGTCGCGATACCGGCATGTTTACTGGACCAATCGCGACAAGGCGACCAGCTCTTTTGCCGTGAAAGCTTGCGAAACCGTCTGTCTTCTCAGCGCGATAAGCCCGCAGGATGAGGTCAAGGAAGGCGCGCTCTCGAGCTTCAAGTTGCTGCTGGCGCTGCTCTTCGCGTAAATCCGGGTTCACTCCGACATAATGCTGCCGCTCATACTTGCCGAGGTTCAGGATTTCGAAGGCACGGTAGTCCTTGCCCGCAGCTTTTAATTCGCGCTGAACGCCAATCAAGCGTTTGCGCGTTGTATGAACCGCAAACTTTCCCAAATCTGAGGCTATCCATTTTCTCCCTAATCTCTCTGCCACATACGATGTTGTACCGGAACCAGAAAAGAAGTCGGCGACAAGGTCACCAGTGTTGGAAGACGCACGAATAATCCTCTCCAAAAGGGCAGTTGGTTTTTGAGTTGGATAGCCCACTGCTTCTAAAGCCTGTGAGTTGATGGGGTAGATGTCATCCCAAAGGTCAGCGACAACATCGCCTTTCATCTCGTCTAGATATTGAACTTTCTCGGGCCTTCCATTGGATGTGAACCTTATCCGGCCCTCCGTCATGGCTTTGTCAATCCGCTCTTGGCTCCATATCCAATGTCGCCCTGGTGGCGGCTCGAGTACTTTCCCTCCAAAGTTTCTAGCTGGACCTTGGCCTTTCTGGAGCATTGAAACGGTACGGTATAGCCGCCCAGAGCGCTCTTCCTCTTTGTAATGAGATTTAATGTACGCAGGGTCAAAATCACCGTACTGGTTATTGAAGGTATTTTCGTCTGACTTGGAATACAAAAAAATTGTATCTAACACGTTCCCAAAGCCAATCGACTGAGCTTTTGTTGTACGAATTTTTTGCCATGAAATAGCATTCACGAAGTATTTTGAGCCAAACACTTCGTCCAATACTAGGCGAATGTAAGAGTTGACGCGCCAATCACAGTGAACATAAACGCTACCATCATTACTCAACAAATCGCGCATCAGAATAAGTCTTTCGTAAATCATCGAAATGAAGGAGTCCGCGCCTTTTCCCCAAGTATCTCGATAGGCGATTTCTTCTAGAATATTTGGTTTCTTTGTGAAGCTTTCTTCCCCAATCTCGATATCCATCGAAAAGTCCGCACCGACATCAAACGGTGGGTCTATATAGATAAGCTTGATACCGCCCTGGCGCTCAATCTCTTCGCGCAAGGGGCCATTCTTCAAGGAAGATAGGATGAGCTTGTTGTCTCCCCATATCAGCTTATTCGTCCAGCCTTGAAGCTGACGGCCACGATTATCCATGGCGAACAGGTCTTGCTGCGCTGCTGTGTCCTCAGCCTTCTCGGCGCGGGGCTCATCCACTTGCTCAATCGTCTGGAATGGAAGGACGACATTGGTGATGTCGTTGGTCTTACCGTTCCACACCAGCTCAACCTCGCGCTTGTCGTCGAACAGAAGAAAGCGATACTTGTCAGGCAGCGGCTTGCCCGCTTCGACGAACCGGATGATTTCCTGCTGTTCCTGCTCTGTCAGTCGTGCCATCGGTTCACCTCCACTGACCTGCCCCGAGATTCGGACAGGCTCTTGATTTTTCACCATTCTGCATAGGGTTGTATGCGGTTCAAGTCGGTGTAGCAGGGTATGTGGACGGACGCGCTGTCAAAAATACCGGGTGGGGTCTAGATTTATTGAGAAAAGCTCTCAGCTTAGTTGTTGAAGAACCAAACGAGAGCATTGAAATGAAGATAGAACAAGTTTTTGAAGAGTACCCGGTGATGTATGCCTTGGCCCATGCGTTGGAAGTGGCCCGCGCGGCTGAGATAGAGCAATGGGGTGGCGTTTCCGACCGTGAAGATGGTCACGACGAAACGAATGACTACTTTTTCCTTATCAATGAAAAGGTCGTCAATGATACTCTAGATATGCTTCAAAATAGACTTTGCGAGCCGGCTTGGCGCATCATAAGGGACTGCGATGATTATCACGGAATTCGGCTGGAATTAGGGGATTCCGACGCTTGGGCCAACGACGCCGAACACGCTATCAAGCTGGTTTGTCTCTACGGTGCGTGCCTGAGAATGAACAAAAAGCTGGTGGAGGAGGCCCATCTTTCTGCGCACGAGCTTATCAGCATTCGCGCAAAAGAAGCTGCCTTCCTTGCGAAAGCGAATGCGGGTGAGTTCCATGCTTCTGTTATCGGGCCACTATGGGAGCACGCAATTTAAATTTTCCCTGCCGTTTGAATTTTTTCTCTGGTTGCGAAACACCCATATCATCATTGTCAGTTGGCATCTCCTGCGTAAGCGTCCGGTAGAGGCGCTATTTGTTCACTGACTTGCAGGCCGCACGCCGATCCACGGGCCATTTCGTTTTTCTCGGATGACGGCCACCCATCTATCGGCACTTGAGTTGCACCAGTTTGCTATGACTGGATCCAGTTGCTTGTCGATGTAATCGATTGGTTTTGCTGTCGCGAGGTCGACGCGTTCCAGCTTGGTCGTCGGGAGCTGCTGTGAGATTATCTCTCCCAAACTGGCAAGTGCATCTCGCTTGACCTGGTCTTCTCTTGGGAAGCTGGCGCTTAAGCTCAGGCCATCTGTGG
>Ga0115562_1000394_pt1 | contig 33390 bp, 32 predicted proteins | sample COGITO_mtgs_1105_6_FD_87200 | JGI IMG/M metagenome (GOLD analysis project Ga0115562, IMG submission 87200) | Pelagic marine microbial communities from North Sea - COGITO_mtgs_110516 | ecosystem: Environmental > Aquatic > Marine > Epipelagic | place: Germany:Helgoland, sampling site Kabeltonne...
CGATTAGAAGCAATTATTTCTAAGATGGATAAGTAACATCAATATTTTATCAATAGAACCCTTGCAGAAATGTAGGGTTTTTAAATAATTTTATTATTTTTACATTGTTAAGGACAATGTCTTTAAAATTGTAAATATTTTCCCTTTAGCAATGGGGTTTGCTAGAGGGTTTTTTATTGAATTTATAAGACTCCATTACTAGACTTAATAACTATTCATTTTACATCTATTTTTCTCTTGCCTTAGATGTTCAGTTTTGTAAAAAACTAGAACTGAAACAATTAATTTCTTTTAAAGTGTATTAAATGTCTGCCAAATGTCTGCCAAATATTTATATTTGATACATCTTTGAAAGTTATGTCAAGTATTGGAGAAAATAAAAATTAAATTGTTGAGCAGTTGGCTAGAGCAGTGAGAGTCATAAAAAAAAGCCCCTACATTTCTGTAAAGGCTTTAAAACCAGCTCCTCCTCTTGGGCTCGAACCAAGGACCCTCTGATTAACAGTCAGATGCTCTAACCAACTGAGCTAAGGAGGAATTTGCTAAAATATTTTTTTAGCGTGTGCAAATATATATCTTTTACAAAAAGCACAAAAACTTTTTCGCAAAAAAACAACGAATATTATTATTCCTCACAAAAAGAGAGAACAGAACGTCTATTTTATCTTAATTCATGTCTATTTAAAAAGAACAATCCAAACTATTGCAGGATGTATTTAAATACCGATAATTATTTCTATTTTTTGTAAAAGTTGTATTTTTACAGCTAATAATTAGCTTAGATACACAGTATTCTATTTTTATGGATAAGTTTTCTTTCTTAAATGCAGCACATACAGGCTTTATAGCCGATTTATACGATCAATATTTACAAAATCCAGATGCCGTAGAACCTAGTTGGAGGAGCTTCTTTCAAGGCTATGATTTGGCAAATGAAAATTTTTCTCTCACAGAAGAGGAAGAAATCCCCGCTGAAATCCCACAATCTGTTAGAAAAGAGTTTTTAGTTGTAGACTTGATTAATGGTTATCGAACAAGAGGCCATTTGTTTACTAAAACAAATCCTGTCAGAGATAGAAGAAAATACACTCCTACTTTAGACATCGAAAATTTTGGATTATCTAAAAGCGACTTAAACAGCATCTTTAATGCTGGAGAAATTTTAGGGATTGGACCTAAGAAACTTTCTGAAATTATAGAGCATCTAGATCGTATCTATTGTGATTCTATAGGTGTTGAGTATATGTACATGCGAAACCCAGAAAAATTAAAATGGTGGAAAAATCGTTTAATTAAAAACGACAATCATCCTGATTATTCTGTGGATGCAAAAAAATATATCCTATCAAAATTAAATCAAGCGGTTACTTTTGAAAGTTTTTTACAGACTAAATATGTAGGTCAAAAGAGGTTTTCCTTAGAAGGAGGTGAAGCATTAATACCTGGAATTAGTGTTTTACTTAGAAATGCTGCAGAGGACTATGGTGTAGAAGAATGTGTTTTAGGAATGGCACATCGAGGTCGATTAAATACCTTGGTAAATATTTTTAAGAAACCTGTCAGAGATTTATTTAGTGAATTTGAAGGTAAAGATTTTGAAGATACAAATATTGATGGTGATGTAAAATACCATTTAGGATTAACGCTCAGCAAAACCTTTAGAAATGGGAAACAAATTAAAATGAATTTGGTACCCAACCCGTCTCATTTAGAAACTGTTGCCGCTGTTGCCGAAGGAATCACCAGAGCAAAAATAGACAGAAAATACAACGGAGACGAAAGCAAAATTCTACCGATTATCGTTCATGGAGATGCTGCTATAGCCGGACAAGGAATTGCCTATGAAATAACACAAATGGCCAAATTAAACGGCTATAAAACTGGTGGAACTATTCATATTGTTGTAAACAATCAGATTGGTTTTACTACCAATTATTTAGATGCTCGTTCTAGTACCTATTGCACTGATGTTGCTAAAGTAACATTATCGCCAGTATTGCATGTTAATGTAGACGATACAGAAGCTGTTTGCCATGCCATGGAAATGGCATTAGATTTTAGAATGAAATTTAAAACAGATGTATTTATAGATTTATTAGGCTATAGAAAATACGGTCATAATGAAGGTGATGAACCCCGTTTTACACAACCTAAATTGTACAAAGCCATTGCCACACACAAAAATGTAAAAGACTTATATGCCAAGCAACTGTTGACAGAAAACACTATAAATTCAGATTATTTAACTACAATTACCAACGAATTTAAACAGCTATTAGAAACTGAATTTAACGAATCTAAAAAAGTAAAAACCTCTAAAGTTAGAGAGTTTATGGAGTCTACTTGGAAAGGGTTTAAAAGACAGCGACTAGCATCAATGCTACAAACTGAAAACACTACTTATTCAGTTGATAAATTAAAAAACATTGCCAAAGTAGTTTCTACCGTTCCAGAAAATGTTCAGTTTGTCAGAAAAGCAGAGCGTATTTTACAAGGTAGGGCTAAAATGGTATTTGAAACAAATACCTTAGATTGGGGTATGGCAGAAAATCTTGCCTATGGTAGTTTAATGGAAGAGGGTTTTAACGTTCGTATTTCCGGACAAGATGTAGAAAGAGGGACCTTCTCTCATAGACATGCTGTTTTAAGAGATGAAGTATCTGAAGAGCGTATAAATCTATTAAACAACAATCCAAACAATTCTGGAAGAATGACGATTTATAATTCGTTGTTATCAGAATATGGCGTTTTAGGGTTCGATTATGGGTATGCTATGGCAAACCCGAATACCTTAACCATCTGGGAAGCACAATTTGGAGATTTTTCTAATGGTGCCCAAATTATGTTTGACCAGTATATTTCTGCAGCTGAAGACAAATGGAAAATGCAAAACGGAATTGTAGTTTTGCTTCCGCATGGATATGAAGGCCAAGGGTCTGAGCATTCATCGGCAAGAATAGAGCGTTATTTACAACTCTGTGCCGAGGATAATATGACCGTTGCTAATTGTACAACACCAAGTAATTTTTATCATTTGTTACGTAGACAAATGAAACGAAATTATAGAAAACCTTTAATTGTTTTTACACCAAAAAGTTTACTACGTCATCCAAAAGCAGTAAATACCATAGAAGATTTAGCCACAGGAGAATTTCAAGAAGTAATAGATGACACCCTAAACCCAACCAAGGTTACGAAGCTTGTTTTTTGTATGGGTAAATTTTATTACGATCTATTAGCAGAACGAGAAATTTTAGCAAGAGAAGATGTTGCCTTGGTTAGAATAGAGCAATTATTTCCGTTGCATTTAGAAAAATTACAACAAGTTATAGACCGGTATCCATCTGTAGAAAACTATGTTTGGGCACAAGAAGAGCCTAGAAACATGGGTGCATGGAGTTTTATGCTAGAACGATTAGATTTGGTAAAACTAAATGTATGTTCTCGTAAATACTATGCAGTTCCTGCAGCGGGTTCTAGCACACGATTTAAAAAACGTCATAAAGCAGTGATTGATAGTGTTTTTAGTGACGCCCAATAAGCGAGTTTAGAATAAAAAACAAAAGAAAGCTGATATATGTTCAGCAAAAGTAAAATAAGAACTGATGATTTTAGAAATGAAAGTTCCTTCGCCAGGAGAATCAATTACAGAGGTAGAAATTGCAACGTGGTTAGTTGAAGATGGAGAGTATGTAGAAAAAGATCAACCCATAGCTGAAGTAGATTCTGACAAAGCAACCTTAGAGTTGCCGGCTGAAGAAAGCGGTATTATTACTCTACAGGCAGAAGAAGGTGATGCTGTAGAGGTTGGAGCGGTGGTTTGTCTTATAGACACAGCTGCAGCAAAACCAGACGGGTCACCTGCTGGGCCAGTAAAAGCAGCGGTACAAGAAACACCAAAAGTAGTCCCAGTAAAAGAGGAGATTGCTACTACCTATGCTTCAGGAACTGCCTCTCCAGCTGCTAAGAAAATTTTAGCTGAGAAAGGTATGGATACGGCAACAATTAAAGGAACAGGCAAAGCGGGAAGAATTACCAAAGATGATGCTGTAAAAGCGGTACCTTCTATGGGAACCATGCCATCAGATGGTAAGAGAGGAACAACACGTAAAAAAATGTCTATGCTACGAAGGAAAGTAGCAGAGCGTTTGGTAGCTGTAAAAAGTGAAACAGCCATGTTAACTACCTTTAACGAGGTAAACATGCAACCTATTTTTGATTTAAGAACGCAGTACAAAGAAGCATTTAAAGCCAAGCACGGTGTTGGGTTAGGGTTTATGTCTTTCTTTACATTAGCAGTAGTGAGAGCATTAAAAATGTACCCAGATGTAAACTCTATGATTGATGGAGATTTTAAAATTGAGCATGATTTTCAAGATATATCTATAGCGGTTTCAGGTCCAAAAGGATTGATGGTGCCTGTCATTAGAAATGCAGAAAAATTAACATTTAAAGGCGTAGAGACTGAGGTAAAACGCTTGGCAATAAGAGCCAGAGACGGACAAATTACCATTGATGAAATGACAGGGGGTACTTTTACCATTACCAATGGTGGTGTTTTTGGATCTATGCTATCAACACCTATTATCAATCCACCACAGAGTGCTATTTTAGGCATGCATAATATTGTAAACAGACCTATGGCAGTGGCTGGAGAAGTTGTTATACAACCTATCATGTATGTAGCCTTGTCTTATGATCACAGAATTATAGATGGTAGAGAATCTGTAGGGTTTTTAGTAGCTATTAAAGAAGCATTAGAAAACCCAGTAGAATTATTAATGGATAGTAACCCAATTAAGTCCTTAGAAATGTAAGTCTAATACTTTTAGAACAATATTAAAATCCCAAGCAATTTTGCTTGGGATTTTTTTATTTCGAATAGTATTTACTAAATTGGACATAAAAAATGCAATTAATCCAATACAATCACTTTAATAATAATTAAATACCCAAATGATGAAAAAATACATTTTACTTCTGGTATTACTAGTTCAACTAGCAGAAATTCAGGCTCAAACACCAGAGCAGCGCCTTGAAGAACTCGGTATTAGCCTTTCTGAACCTGGAGAGCCTGTAGGAACATATGTGAATTGGCGTAGGGTTGGTAACTTAGTCTACATTGCAGGTGTGGGTGCAAGTGTATTTGGTAAAGTAGGTAAAGATTTAACTATTAAAGAAGGGTACGAAGCTGCTCGTTTAACAGGTGTTCAAGTTATATCTATATTGAAAGAGGCTGTTGGTGATCTTACTAAAATCAAACAATTTGTTAGAGTTCATGGAATGGTCAATTCATCACCAGATTTTTACCAACAACCAAAAGTTATAAATGGGTTTTCAGATCTTATGGTAAAGATTTTTGGAGAAAAAGGACGACATGCTAGAGCAGCAGTTGGGCAAGTAGCACTCCCTTTTAATATAGCTGTAGAAATAGAAGTTACTGTAGAATTGGAGGATGAAAATTAAATGAATTGAAAGAATTCTTTTAGACTATGTATTTACTTATGAGACAATCCGAATTAAAACCTATATGATTGATAATCATAAGATGTCTCTTCCGTCAGGTTTTTAACGGTTTCACAAGAGGAGAGAAGCCTAAAAGGTATTTCCATTGTAGGGTTTGCTTTTTCCAATAATAAACAAACTCATAAAAGTCAATAGTAGATTACATGTAAAATCCCCGCTTACTGTGTTAATCGTAAAATGTATTTTTTCTCACCTTACAATACTTTAATCATGATTTGAGAAAAATCATATTTATACCAAGGCCTGTTGATAAAATTCATTTTTAGTATATTTAGCTACTAATCAGATTCTACAAAGTCATGAAAAAATTGAGCAACATTCTAATACTAACGTTATTATTTTCTTTAGCCACTTCAGCTCAAAAAACAAAGATAGCTGTGTTGAAAAAACTAGATTCACAAAGTGAAAAATATGGTTCTATAGCAATGCAAATATGGAATTTAGCAGAAATGGGGTATTTAGAAGAGCAAAGTTCTTCTCTTTTACAAGAAACCTTATCAAATGAAGGTTTTACCATAAAAAAAGGAGTGGCCAATATTCCTACTGCTTTTATTGCCGAATATGGTTCGGGCCTACCAATCATTGCCATTTTAGGAGAATTTGATGCCTTACCTGGTTTATCTCAACAAGCTATTCCAGAAAAAAAATCTGCCAATGGTGATGCTGGTCATGCTTGTGGTCATCATTTATTTGGGACAGCGTCTGCAGCAGCAGCTATTTCAGTAAAACAATGGATGCAAAGCACTAAGCAAAAAGGAACTATTAGATTTTATGGTTGCCCTGCAGAAGAAGGTGGTGGTGCAAAAGTATATATGGCAAGAGATGGGTTGTTTGATGATGTTGATATTGCATTACACTGGCACCCAAGCTCGCAAAATGCGGCTAGTGCTGCTGCGGCACTAGCTAATATTTCTGCAAAATTTAGATTTCATGGTGTTTCTGCCCATGCAGCTGGTGCACCAGAAAAGGGACGCTCGTCTTTAGATGGTGTTGAAGCCATGAATGCTATGGTAAATATGATGCGTGAACACGTGCCACAAGAAGCAAGAATTCATTACGTAATAACTGATGGAGGTAAAGCACCAAATGTAGTTCCAGATTTTGCAGAGGTCTACTATTATTCTAGGCACAATAGCAGAGATGTTGTTCGTAGTATTTTTAATCGAATCGTGAAAGCTGGTGAAGGTGCCGCTTTAGGTACAGGTACAACTATGGATTATGAAATAATTAATGGAGTTCATGAACTACTACCAAACCTTAGCCTACAAAAACTTGTTCATGACAATCTTTCTGCTATTGGAGGGGTTACATATTCTGCTGAAGAAAAAGAATTTGCTGAAAAAATAGCCCTTAGTTTAGGTCAGACAAAAGCTGATTTGGATAGAGCAGTCAATATACAACCCTACAAAGAAACTGCCCAAGCTTATGGTTCTACAGATGTTGGGGATGTTAGTTTTGTAGTACCTACCGTTGGTTTTGGAACTGCAACTTGGGTTCCTGGAACTTCCGCTCATAGTTGGCAAGCGGTTGCTGCTGGCGGTACCTCAATAGGTGAAAAAGGGATGATGGTTGCAGCAAAAACTATTACGGCAACAGTCATAGATTTATTTAAAAATCAAGAATTAATTGTGAAAGCAAAAGTAGAATTTAAAAATCGAAGAGGGTTGAATTTTATTTATAAACCTCTTTTAGGCAATAGACCTCCAGCACTAAATTATAGAAAATAGAAAAACTAGGTAGGATTAAAAAATTTATGGCAGTATAAATGACTGTCATGTCCAGTAAAGCTTAGATGACGCACATATGAAATCCTTATAAATAGATCTCATTTTACTCACATTTTTTTTTTAGCAAATAGCCAATAATTAGGTATCTTGCTAAAAAAAGCTGAAATGTCTAAAAATGCTGAGCTAGATCTGGCCCTCCAATTTATTGAGAAAACTGATAGAAATCTTTTTATTACTGGAAAAGCAGGTACGGGTAAAACTACTTTTTTACACAACGTAAAGGCAGCATCACTAAAAAGAATTGTTGTTGTAGCACCTACTGGTGTGGCTGCCATCAATGCAAAAGGTGTTACCATTCATTCTTTTTTTCAAATGCCTTTTGGTCCCATTTTACCAAATCAAATTGCCCAAACTTCTAACCAACAACGTAAGTTCTCCAAGACTAAAATAGACATTATCAAATCCTTAGATTTGGTGATTATAGATGAAATAAGCATGGTACGTGCAGATGTATTAGATGGCATAGATCAAGTTCTGCGAAGGTATAAAAACAAGTACAAAGTTTTTGGCGGAGTTCAAATTTTAATGATTGGAGATCTGCAACAATTAGCTCCCGTAGTAAAACCAAATGAATGGAGTTTACTGCAACAACATTACAATACTGTTTATTTTTTTAGTGCCAAAGCTTTTCAAGAAGCAAAAGTAGTAGCCATAGAATTACAACATATTTATAGACAGAAAAATGAAGATTTTATTCAAATATTAAATGAAATCAGAAATGATCAATTGTCTGAATCCTCTGCTGCTATTTTAAATGAACGCTACCATCCAAGTTTTTCTCCACATAAAGATGAAGGTTATATTACCCTTACTACTCACAATAGAAGAGCGAGCATAATAAATGATTCTGAACTAAATAAACTGAATACAAAAAATTATTTTTTTGAGGCAGAGGTGTCCGGTAAATTTAATGAAAACGCGTTTCCTAACGATGAAAAATTAGCTTTAAAAGTTGGTGCACAAGTCATGTTTATTAAAAATGACTCATCGCCAGAAAAAAGATATTACAACGGTAAAATTGGGGTCATAACAGACATTTCTAGAGAAAACGTAACTGTACAATGTTCCAATGAAATTGATGAAATTATCACAGAAAAAGAACAATGGGACACGGTTAATTATTCTATTAACGAAGAAACAAAAGAGTTAAAAGAAGATATTGTAGGAACCTTTACCCAAATTCCCTTACGCTTGGCCTGGGCCATCACAATTCATAAAAGCCAGGGGTTAACTTTTGAGAAAGCGATTATAGATGCTGAAGCATCTTTTGCGCACGGACAAACCTATGTAGCCCTGAGTAGGTGTACCTCTTTAGAAGGTTTGGTTTTAAAAACACCCATTACTAGTAACGCTATTATTAATGATAACACTGTGCGTGTTTTTAACAAAGAAGTTGAAGAAAACCTCCCAGATGAGACTATCTTAACAGCCTCTGAAATACAGTTTCAATTAAATTTAATCTCAGAGTTATTTGACTATCAATCATTCTTGTATCCAATAACTAGATTGATAGATGTCTTTTACAAAAATAGAACCAGTATCAAAGGAAACATCATTGATTATTTACAAGTGATAAAAGATGACGGTATTGTTGCCTTGATGAAGGTTTCTAATGGATTTAAAAATCAGTTAATAGCTATTTCTGAAGATGGTGTTTTACCCGAAAACAGTTCTCAAATTCAAGAGCGTTTCATAAAAGCAGTAGATTATTTTCTAACTGCAACCATTAAAAATATTGTTCAGCCTATGGCTAGCATCTCTTTTTCTTCTGATAACAAAGCCGTAAAAAAAGATTTTACAACGCAGTTTGATAGGTTACAAGAAGTGCTAAGTGAAAAAGTTTTTGCCTTAAAAAAGATGACTGAAGGGTTTAAAGTACAGCCATACTTAAAAGTGAGATCAGATTCGGTTTTGCAAAAAACAGATCCAACAAAAAAGAAAAAATTAAGCTCTAAAAGAGATCCTATTTTAGCCATCAAATTGCGAGAGCTACGAGATGATATATCAAAAGCAGCGAAGATTCCTCATTTTCAAATTTTTACCCAAGAGACCTTGTATGCTATTTGTGATGAATTACCAAGAAACGAGAAAGCCTTATTAAAAGTAAACGGAATGGGAAAGATACGGGTAAAGAAATATGGAGAGGAGATCCTTGCAGCAATTGAAATTTATTGCGAAGAAAACGGAATTAATAAGTTCAACGAACAAAAAAAAGAGGATAAAAAATCCACCAAACAAATTTCTTTTGAGTTGTTTAAAAAAGGTCTAGCTATCAAAGAAATTGCCATAGAAAGAAGTTTAACTTCGGGGACTGTAGAAAGTCATTTGGCAAGTTATATTCCGTCAGGTGAAATAGATGTATTAGAACTTATTCCTATAAAAAAATACCAAAAGATGGTAAAAGCTATAGAAGCTATAGAGTTTAAAAACCTCACCCATTTAAAAGAAAATATGGATAAGTCCTATACGTTTATGGAGTTAAGAATGGTGTTGTTGTCTCTAGAATTAAATTCATAAAAAAAACCCAAGTTATGAACTTGGGTTTTTTATAGATAAATCTAAAATTTTTATTTTACCTCTCTTGTACTAATATGAAACTCTTCATAGGTTTGTAATAAACTCATTAAAGCTGTAATTAAATCTTGTGTTTCTAATAAAACACTAAAGTATAAGGTTGTGTTTTTTGGACTAGATTCTTCTTGTCTTATTCTAGTGACTTGTTTTTCAATAGAAGCAGAAACATCTTGTAATAAGGCTTGCTTTTCAATCAATATTTGATCTAAATCATCAAAAGATCTGTGTTCAAATACGTTACTAACTTTACTTAGCAAATCACTTAATTTATTGTCTATTTCTTTTAAATCAGTAACTTGACTTTTCTTTAAATTTTTATGATTGTTATTTACATGTTTAAAACTTGCCCTAGAAATATAACTAATAGACTGCGCAACATCTTGTAAATAACCAAGTACTAGAATGTAAAATCTACTTGCTTGAACAGATGTATCATCTAAAGATTTTATAAAATAGAATACTCCGTCTTTTAAGCTGTCTATTTCTTCATTAAGCTTTCCAACATGTTTGTCTGTCTTGCGTAATTTATTTAAGTCGTGATTTGATAAATCATTCACAACATTGGTGTATAATTTATTTACACGATTTGCAACCTCAGAAATATGATCTGCACTTTCTTCAATGACTCCATTTATGGTAATTAACTCTGTTCTTTCTATATACTGTTGTTCTTTTACTTCTTTAGATTTTTTTCTGTGAATTAAGGTGTTTCTTCCAATTAAAAAAGCAACAAGAACTAATAACACAGGAATCATGACCATGTCCCAACTAATAAGATACGCCACCAATGCAGCAGCTAAGAAGGCGGTAATAGCAGTTAAAAACCATCCCCCGACAACATTAATAACTCCTGCAACCCTGTAAACAGCACTTTCTCTACCCCAAGCCCTATCGGCTAAAGAAGTACCCATGGCTACCATAAAAGTTACATAGGTCGTAGATAAGGGTAATTTCATAGAAGTAGCAATAGAAATTAAAATACCAGCTACAATTAAATTTACAGACGCTCTTACCATATCAAACGCTGGTAATTCGTAGGTTTTATCTTTTGGTAATTCAATGATTGGTTTTTGGAACTTAGAATCTACATATGCTATGGTTTTAGCAGGTAGAATATAACTCAAGCCGACATTAATTCCCATAGAGGCTCTTACCACCAATCTTGATAATGGATTTGGTTGAAACTTTTCATGACCTTCACCTTGACGAGATAAATCAATTCCTGTTTTAATCACATTTCTAGCTTTACTAGAAGTCCATAGGGTAACCACCATAATTCCACCCGCTACTAATAACAACCAGACATTAGAAGGTACTTTTTTTGCTAAAACTCCCATAGAGAAAGCATCAGGGGCTAATCCTGTAGTATTTATTAATGGATCGTTTAAAGCTTGATATGAATTCCAAGCTGCAATAGGTACACCTACAAAGTTTACCAAATCATTTCCAGAAAAGGCCATGGCCAATGAGAAGGTACCAATACCAATAATTAGTTTTAATACATTTACTTTTAAGAATTGAATTAGTACTTGAGATATTAACGACCAAACCACAAAACTGATTGCAATAATCATAATTGTATTTCCTTCAATTAAAAACTTTACATCTTTGTAAAAAGGGGTTCCTTTCATCCCTTTAATGATAATAAAATAGGTAATAGCAGTAATAGCAAATCCACCAAATAAAGCATTGATATAATTAGGCCTTTTTTCAAAATTAAATGAATAAATTAATCGAGAGACAAACTGGACAATTGCTCCCACGGAAAAAGCAACAATAACTGACAGTAGTATACCAAAAATTATTTTGGTTGCTGTTTCATGGTTAATATAAGTCCATAGATCTGAAAAAGATTTTGTTCCTTCAGGGCCATAAATTTTTATTAAAGAAATACAAACAGCAGCACCCAATAATTCAAACACAATAGATACTGTTGTAGATGTTGGCATTCCAAGAGAATTAAAGATATCTAACAATAGAATATCTGTAATCATTACCGCCATAAAAATAAACATGATGTCTTGAAACATGAACATATCAGGGTTGAAAATTCCTTTTCGAGCAACTTCCATCATACCACTTGAAGTAATGGCACCAAAAAACACACCTAAACTAGCAATTATCATAATATTTCTGACTGATATTGCCTTTGAACCGATGGCTGAATTTAAAAAATTTACAGCATCGTTACTTACGCCTACTACTAAATCTACAATAGCCAATACAGCTAAGGCTATTAACATTAAAATATATGGATCTCCCATGTTCTTATTTTTATTTTAGCACGAATTTACAGTGACTTCCTTTTATGAATGTTACCGTTATGTTATTTATTAAAAATGAATATCTACTTGTAATCTATACATGAATTGATTGTTACTGGTGGCTAAATCTAAATAACTCACATCTGTTTGAACCTTTAATTTGTGACCAACAATATATTTAGATAGTCCAATAGTATATTGGTTTTCAGCTCCTTTACCAGTTACGTCACTATCCCAATCTATATTTGTATACCTTCCTGAAACTTCTAGAGTTTTAGATACTAAATACCCAGTTTGTAAATTTAATCCTTTTCCCACCTGAACTTCATCACCTGTTAAACTACCATCAGAGTTTTTTGCAAAAGGATCTGATGCATCTCTAAGTGCATATTCGCCCATAAAAGAAAACCCGTTGTGTTTATACATGGCGTCTATAAATAGGGTTGAAATATTTGTTGAATAAAAACCAGTATCATTGGCCATATATGACCCTTGGTTACTCCTGGTTTTTACGGCATCATTGTTATAATCATATGAGAAACCAATGGCTAATTTTGGTTTTTCTTCAAACTTTAGATCGCCTCCTTTGTAATCTCCTTTACTCTTAAAATTCCCAAAAGGATATAATTCTACTCTTGCGGTATATTGATGGCCACCTAAATTTCCTGTGGTAACATTTCTACCTTCACCTTGTGCCATAGAAAGCGCCTCTTTTACAATAAAATTTTCAGAAAGTTTAAAGTGATGCCTTAATTGGAAACCCATATCTCGGTCTATCGTAAACCTACTATTTAATAAAGAGCGGTCTACCTGTTGTAAATTTCCAGAGGATATAACACGTTCTCTATTTCCAGGCAACTTAGTTTGTCCAAACCAAAGAACAAAATTTCCAGAAAAATTCCATTTTACAACAGCATCTAAAATATATTTTGGTGCATCGTTTGTAAAAGAGGAGGCTTTTCCAATATCTCTATTGGATAGCCCTAATTCTAATTTATATTTTAATTTTGTAGAATAGGCAAAACCGTCAAATTTTAAACGAGCTCTTCTTACCAGAAGAGAAGATGTTGGGTTTGAGAGTCCATTGTTAACATCCCAATTTGAAGTGCCTAAAATTTGCATTCTAGCACTCATGTTCATAGAAAATGAGCTGTCTTTTCCAATTAAATTAAAGAGTCCCTTCCCAAATTTCGGAGCATTTGTTTCTTGAGAACTCAGACTCACACAAACAAACAGGGCTGTGTATAGATACACATGATTGATTCTCATAATACGTATTAGTTTTTGTCGCTACAAATAACTAACACCAATGTTAACTTAATGTTTCGTATATATTAAAAAACTGCCTTGGCCAAAGGCAGTTCATAAATCAATAATATTAATCGACAAAAACTAAGTATTATGATTCTAATTAATCTTTAAGATTACCCAAATATCTAGATATTGTTTGAATACATTGTTTTTAAAAAATTAAGGAATTGTTAAGTGTTCTTTTAGAATAGACTTCAGTTGTAAATTAAATTAAAGCTTCGTTAAAAATTAGATAACATTTTAGTAATAACAATAAAGTGCACTAAACTTTCTTTTTTTCTTGAGTTGCAATAAAGTTTTTTAAATAAAAAGGCTTAAAATAAGCAAGATCATCGGTATTGTTTACTTTGTATTTTTCGTAAGATAATTTCACCATTTCTTTGGCTGATGGGAATGCGTCTTTAATGAATACTGCATTCTTATGAAGAATGATTTCTTGACATTTTTCTGTACCATCACCCAAAAAATAAACAGTGTGATTTTGCAGTTCATCTATGAAAGAACTTTTGTCTATAATTTCAGCCTTAGTTTCTCTAATAAGTGTGAAAGATTCATCATATATAGCGGAATAAACTTCCATTCTTCGGGCATCAATCATTGGAATAATATTCCCTTTATCAATAGGAATCGTATGTGCTAAGATTTCTAGAGAATTTATGGAAATTAATGGAATATCATTGGCAAAACACAAACCTTTTGCAGCAGAAACACCAATGCGAAGACCGGTATAAGAACCAGGGCCTTTTCCCACAGCAATGGCATCAATTTGATTTATCGTTAACTTGCTTTCTAACAATGCTTCTTTAATTAATGGATGAAGCATTTCCGCATGAGAATAACCACCATTATTTATCTCTTTCAAAGAAATTAATGCTCCGTTTTTAGCAATACTAACCGAACAGTTTTTAGTAGAAGTTTCTATGTTTAAAATATGGGTCAACGTTATTTTTCTTTAAAGATAAAGCTAAAAAAAATAGTCATAAAAAGTTACCATTTTATAACTTTTTACGAAATCTAATCTAGATTAAATTCTCCATAATAAAACTGTAATACCTTGGTTTTAAACACATAATCATATTTTGCTCTAATTAAAGCAGATGCTGCTCTTACCAAACGAGTTCTTACCAAATCAAAATCAAATAATGTACTAGCACCTAAATTATAACTTTCTTGTGCATTTTTAAAAGCTTCTTTTTGGGCATCTAAAGAAATTTTAGATGCTTCATAGGCCTTTGCTGCAGCTTTAGAATCTACAAATGCTTGCTCTATAGTTTGTTGTAACTGTAATTTTTCGTTTGTTAAATTAACCTGGCTTATTTCTTTATTAATATATTGACGGTCAATATTTGTTTTTGATTGAGTTCTATTAAAAATAGGAATGCTAAGATTAAAAGAAAAGTTGTAACCTAAATTATCAGAAAATTGTTTAAAAAAACCATTTGATATTACTTCTTGTTCCATAGTTATAGGGTCAAAGATGGTAATTTCATCTTTTTTACCCTGTAAGTGTTGGTAGGAGGTGTTAGCCCCAAAAGAAAAATTTAGAGTGGGTCTTAAAAAGCTTTCAGCTATCTCTATATTAAAATCAGCATCTTGAATTCCTAATTCAGCATTTTTTATTTGAGGTTGACTCCTCAAAGCTTTTTGATAAACAATTTCAGAGTTGTTGTAGGTTAAAGTTGCTGACGGACTGTCTATGTCTATCTTAAAAATATCAAAACTATCTGAAGGAATTTGTAGTAATTGTGACAGATTTAACAATGCTAATGTTAGTATATTTTCTTGTGTCACTATGTTTTGTTGATCATTTGCAGCTGTAGACTTAGTATTTAATAAATCTCCTTTTGCAGTGATCCCTGCTTCATATCGTTGCTTTGCAGCTTGGACTTGCTTTTTACTAATTTCCGCCTGAATTCTTGCAACATCTAAATTTTCTTTAGCAAATAAAACATTAAGGTATCCATTAACTACAAATAATGAAATGTCATTTTGAATTTTTTCTAAAGTTAGTTTACTTCTTTCAACTCCTAATTGAGCCTGTTTATAGGTGTTTAAGTTTCTAAAACCATTAAAAAGTGTTGTGGATGAATTTGCGCTTAAGCTGTTTCTTCTGGAGTCTCTAGAAATTCGAGAACCATCAATTCCTAAGAAGGATCCAAAGTTAAACCCCTGAGAAGCAGAGCCATTCAAGTTCGGTAAAAAATTTCCTTTGGCATTTTTTACATTAAGTTCTGCGAGTTCTAATATTAATATATTTTGTTTAACAGAGATGTTATTTTCTAAGGCGTGATTAACACATTCTTTTAATGTCCATTTTTTTTGAGAAAAAGATACGGACACAGATAAGATAGCTATAATTAGTAAAAATTTTATTTTCATTTCAGATAGGTTGTTAACTGTATAGTGCAATACAATTTTTTATAATGTATGTTATAATTAAATTTTAAAGATCTACCATAAGACGATTAAAATTAGAATTTGTTACAAAGATTGGCTCTTATTGAAATCTTAATTTTTGACCCTTTTTTTATTCTTATAAATAAAATAGAATAAAACACCAACCAAGATATATGGGAATACCATGAGATAGGTGATTCCATCATTTATTCCCTCTGCCATTGTAACATCACCATTTTCAACTACAGCTTTACACATGGCGCATTGTGAATACATAGATGTTGAATTCAGAAGCAAGAATAGCATTACTAAAAAAGAGCTTATATATTTAGACATAGTAAGGTGATATCATAAGGTATACAATTACTCCTGTTACAGCAACATACAACCAAATAGGAAAAGTAACCTTAGCGATTTTTCTATGTTCAGAAAATTTGCCCAATTTAGCTCTCATTAAGGTAACCAATACAAAAGGTATTACAATTACAGAAAGTATTATATGAGTAATTAAAATAAAATAATAGAGATATTTTATAAATCCTTCACCTCCAAATGTCGTAGAATCTGATGTCATATGGTAGGCAACATACATGACAAGAAAAAGAACTGAGCAGATAACAGCGAGTGTATTTAATCTTTCATGTAGTGCTTTTTTACCATTTTTAATTGCAATCACTGCAGCAATTAATAAAACAGCAGTAATTCCATTTACAGTAGCATATATAGGAGGCAAAAAGCGAAGAGGTTCTACATCAAACCCTAATTTTCTTAAATTTATTCCAAATAAAGCTGCTACGGCCACAGGAATTATAATTGATAAAATGGTGATTACTCGTTTGTATTTTTTCTCTTTTAGTTCAATTGTACTCATTCAATAAAATTTTAATGTCTTCTTTTAATTCATTTATTTGGTCTGGAAAACTACCATCTTCAATAGCTCTGTAATATAATATTGGATTTCCTTGGTTATCTTTCCTAGACCTAATAGTTCCGGTTTTATCAACTAAAGCAAATAGACCAGAATGCTCAAATCCACCGTGTTCAACCTTGTTATCTACTCCGGCATATAATTTAAACCCATTGTTTGATAAATTAAAAACAGTTTCCTCTGATTTTCCAGATAATAAATGCCAATTTTTATGGGTAATGCCATTAGAAATAGCATATTTTTTTAAAACTTCTTGACGATCAATGGCAGGTGTTATAGAAATTGAGGCGATTCCTACTTTTGAATTCTCTGCAAATTCTTTCTGAATAAGTAGCATTTTCTGATTCATAATCGGACAGATTGTAGGGCAGGTTGTGAAGAAAAATTCTACAACATATACTTTCCCCTTATAAGTCTCATTGTTGATGACGTTACCATCTTGATTTGTAAATTCAAAAGAAGGCACTTTATTGTAAACAAACAGGTTATTGCTCGTTAGTTCTTTAACGTCATTTTTTTTATTAAGTCTGTTACTATCTATTATTGTTTGATTAGTAATTCTATCATCAAGATTTCTGACGACATAAATACCAAAAATTAGTATGACAAATGAGATCCCTATGTATGAATTCTTTTTGCTCATATAGTTAGTTTTTTCTAACTGCTTTATTTTTATTTTTAAATGCTGCTCTATACTCATAGAGTAATACTTTTATATCATCTTCCATTTTATTATTCAATTCTGCAACAGATTCAATATTATAGCCATATAGTATCTGTTTTTCGTCATCACCATCTTTATCTCTTCCTCTAAGACTTAGTTTTTTGTCTATAAGGTATACTTTTTTAGAATACAATGAAGTATTTAAAATGTCTTTCGTTTTGAGGTTCGCATGTAATTCTGAAATCGTTTCTCTGTCCATAGAAATAAAATTCCATTTATACATGTCTGTAAAAGTACCTAAATCTGAACTTAATTTTTCCACATCCGTTACTGATGCTTCTGGATATATAGCAATTATTTGAAAAGGTCTGTATCCATAAAATTCTTTGTAAATTTTTTGATTCAGATTAAAAAAACCTCCTTTTTTAGCCTCTATATTATCTCCTAAAAAACATAAAATGGTTACATGGTCTTGCATAGAGATTGTATCTTCTATGGCATCTAAAGAAACATTGTATGTTAAAGTAGAGAGTCTTTTGAAGTTGTTTATTCCGGTAGATAGTAGTAGAAAGAATAACAACGGAAAGACAAACAGTGCTATTAGTACAAATCGTTTCTTAGTAATTTTCATATTTAGTGATAAAAAAAGGCGGTTAAAAACCACCTTGATTAAAATTTTGTTACCAACGCACTAAGGGCGCAAGTGTACTATACAAATAGTCTCCTTCTATTAACAAAAGTGTTACTAGATAGATGATTAGAAATACAGCAGTCCACACAACAGCTCTTCTAAACCAAGTTTTTTCACCTTCCATGTGCATGAAAGACCAGGTAATACCATAAGCTTTAGCTAGGGTTAATATTATAAAAATCCAATTTAAAGGACTTGTGCCTATAAAATTCGTTAGATGTAATACATTAGGCTTATAAATACCTAGTATAACTTCTACTATTGTTATTGCAGACAATATCCAGAATACATTCCAAATTCTTTTTGTATGTGATTGTGCGTGTGCCATGTATAATAATATTTAAAAATTAAACTAAGTAGAAAAATGTAAATACAAATACCCAAACTAAATCTACAAAGTGCCAATATAATCCTACTTTTTCAACCATTTCATAATGACCTCTTTTTTCGTAGGTTCCTACGATGACATTAAAGAAAACGATGATGTTAAGAATGATTCCAGAAAAAACATGAAATCCGTGAAATCCTGTAATGAAGAAAAAGAAATCTGCAAAAATAGTATTTCCATATTCATTTACTTCTAGATTGGCGCCTTCAACAACAAGTCTAGTTTTTGCTAACTCTGCCAGTCCTTTTTCTCTGGATAGTATTGTTTTTTGTTTTTTATCTAACTCAATTAATTCTGTTCTAATTTGAATGTCAGGATTGGCTTCGAAAGAACTAATAACTTGTGCTATTGAATACTGTGCAATGGTAGCCTCTTCCTCAAACCACAGACCGTTCTTTTTGGTATGTTGTTCTCTTACATCTCCTCTGTCTCCAACTACAAAATCTGCTAATGCAATTTGCTTTCCATCTGCATTTACAAATTGTAAGATCTTACCATCAGTAGTTTTTACAGCTCCGTACGTGCCGTTAATAAAAGTATTCCATTCCCAAGCTTGTGAGCCTACAAAGATAATACCACCAATAATTGTTAATAACATATAAACAGTTACTTTTTTCTTATTCATATGATGACCAGCATCCACGGCTAATACCATGGTAACAGATGAGGCAATCAATACAAACGTCATAAACGCAACATATATCATAGGGAATTCACCATGAAAAAAAGGAACGTGTGTAAACACCTCGTCTGCGATAGGCCAAGAATCAATAAATTTAAAACGAGTTAAACCATAAGCAGCCAAAAAAGCAGAGAATGTTAGGGCATCTGATATAATAAAAAACCACATCATCATTTTACCATAACTGGCTCCAAAAGGTTTTGCTCCTCCACCTCCCCAAGTAGGTTTCTTTTCATTAGGTACAGCAATGTTTGCTTCCATATATTTTATATAAATATTTTTTTAGTAGTTGCCAAAATTAATCAATTTTCATCATCTAATAAAATAGAAAAAGAAAAATAAATAAATCCATAAAACATCTACAAAATGCCAAAAGATAGCACCTAGTTCAAAGCCTAGTAAATCATCTGATTTGTAGTGATATTTAAAATGATTATAAATTACAACAAGTAGCACAATAATACCTGCAAACACATGAAATGCGTGCATTAAAGTAATCCCAATAATAAAGGATGTTGAGACAGTACTGGTAGGTCCTGTAAAAAATAAACCAGCATTCCTTAAATCTTCAAAACCGGCATATTGTTGCCAAACAAATGAAAGTCCTAATGCAAATGTGATCAATAAAAATACGATAGATAATTCTCTTTTATCCTTTTTGAGCAGTTTTTGAGATATAGCAATGGTGATGCTGCTAAGTATAATGAGTATGGTACTAATATAAAAAGCATCTGGCAAGTCAAAAGTCACCCAATCATCTCGTCTCATACTAATTACATAGGCACTTGTAAGTCCGGCAAAAAACATCACCATACTTATCATAGAAACCCATAACATAGGTTTTGCAGATTTCTTTTTACCAACTTTTAATTCTTCTTGTAAGTCCTCTTTGTTAATATTCATGTTAGTGTAAAAATTTATCGATTACATATATAATTTGAATCACTGTGATGTATAATACGCTTGATAGCATTAATTTTCTAGCTTCAATATTTGTTTGTTTTTTATGAAGTAAAACTCCATAATACAACATAAACAATCCTAGAAGTGCAATAATAATGGCTGTAATTGGATGTATGTAAAAAGCACCAGTCATTTTTAATACTGGAGCAATAGATACTAGTATCATTATTATGGTGTAAAAAATAATTTGTTTTGTTGCAGATTGATCTTTTTTATCCATTGGCAACATGATAAAACCAGCTTTCTTATATTCTTCAAACTGTAGCCAACCAATAGACCAGAAATGCGGAAATTGCCAAAAAAATTGAATCATAAATAAAAAACCAGCTTCAATTCCAAATTCATTGGTAGCAGCTACCCAGCCGAGCATAAATGGAATTGCTCCGGGCAGTGCGCCAATAAAAACTGCTAATGGAGTAACAGGTTTCATAGGAGTGTAAGCACAGGTGTATAAAAAGATGGATATAGCTCCAAAAAGTGCACTTTTAGAATTGATGCTGTATAAAATACCAAGGCCAATTATGGTGAATGATATTGCAAAAATGAATGCGTTAGTCTTAGACATTCTTCCGGTTGGAAGTGGTCTATTCATTGTTCTTTTCATTAAAGCATCCGTATCTTTTTCAATAATTTGATTGAAAGCATTTGATGCAGCTACCATTAAAAAGCCTCCCAAACCTAATAAGAAAAGTATTTGATAATTAATAATATCTACAGCTAATAAATACCCAGCAATAGAAGAAAAAACAACACTCAGAGACAATCCTACTTTTGCAAGCTGTTTGTAGTCTGATAGGACCTTTTTAAAGGAAATTTTAGTGTCAATAACTGTTGTTAAACTCATTAGAAATAATATCGATGGCAAAGATATTTCATAATAATTGAAATCCAATAGGATTTGTAAAATATTCAATTAAAATAAAAGTAAAATACTTTTCAAAAGTCTTTGTAGTTTCCTTTTTTGTTTTAAATTTGCAACCGCATTCAAATGAATGTTAGTTCATTAAAATACGACTAAGCGAAAGTAGCTCAGGGGTAGAGCATCACCTTGCCAAGGTGGGGGTCGCGGGTTCAAATCCCGTCTTTCGCTCTATTCTACAAAACATACCAATGCAGAAGTGGTGGAATTGGTAGACACGTTGGACTTAAAATCCAATGGGCAGTAATGCCCGTGCGGGTTCAAGTCCCGCCTTCTGTACTAAAAACCTTTACAAGAAATCTTGTAAGGGTTTTTTTATTTTAGAAAATCACCATAGTATCAATCTAAATTCAGAAAATCAGTAGTTATTAATTACTAAAAAAACAAAAAACCATCGATATCGATGGTTTTTTTATGAATAAAAGATGGTTTTAATCTTTTTCAGTTGTAGAAGAAATTACCTTCATTAAAGGTCTCATTTCCCATATTGCTTTTTCAATTTTATCAAAAGGTAATCCTTTCATTACGCTTTCTCCTGCAAGATGTCTCATGGCATTTGCCAAAGTATCATACGAATCATAAAACATAACCGATGAATAATCTTGGCCTTGAGGGGTTATTTTAGTTGCCATTCCCCATCCTACCATTCCATGATCATCCATATTTTTCTTAAAATGTGGAACTACATATTTTTCAGCGCTCGCTATAACTGCATCTACATCCTCTGGAGAAGTAAAATTAAGAATAACATACGCTGCTGGAGCTGAATTAGGAATAGTCATTTCCATTTTATAAGTATAGCTTCTGTCGTATTTATACTTAGAACTATCGCTAAATAATACATCAGGCTTTATACCTACTACTTTTTCTGAATTATTCCACCATGCATTTTCATTTGCTGCTGTATTGATGTCTGGATAAATATTTACCCAAATAAAATTATAATCATCAGGTCCTGGATTTGTGTTTTGTAATAATGCCCACCCTACAAGTTTGTCCTTGTTTACGGCATCTTGAGCAATCTTTTTACTGTAATTCGTTTCCACATTGAGAAATTGTTCTATATCCTTTTTTTCAACTTTTACTGGAGTAAATACTGCTATTTGAGCAAGTAAAATATTAACACTAAATAATGCAATTAGAGTACTAAACAGATTTTTTTTCATTTTAAATTTGATTTAATGATTAGAAACAAAAAATGAAATTTAATTTCAAATAAAAGCTAATTTGTGTTTTTGCTTTTTTTTTATATGGTAATTTGCCTATTAATTTGTTGATCTAAAGAGATAAACGTTTCTGTTCTTGATACCCCTTTTATTCGTTGTATATCATTGTTAAGTAAATACATAAGATCTTCATTATTTTTACATAGAATCTTAATTAAAATTGACCAATTTCCGGTAGTGTAATGACATTCTACAACTTCAGGAATGTCTTTTAGTTTTTTTATTGCTGAGGAATACAAACTTGCAGACTCTAAAAATATTCCAATGAAAGCAGTTGTTGTAAAGCCCAAAGCTTTCGGGTTCAGAATTAATCTCGATCCAACCATTAAATCAGAATCTTCTAATTTCCTCAGACGTTGATGTATTGCAGCACCAGATATACCTACCTCTCTTGCAATTGCTAAAATTGGTGTTCTTGCGTCGTCAACAAGTCTTTTGATGATAATTTTGTCTATACCATCTATTTTAATACCACTAGACATCGTCTTATAATTTTAGTTATTGATTATAAGTATAAATATAAAAAAAAGAAAAGATATAATTTATATCCTTTCTTTTAATTATTAACTATAAGTAAAGTAGTTTGTTAAGATTCCATTTCGAAACTTTCCATAAATTTTGTAGTATAGTTTCCAATAACATAATCTGGATGGTCCATTAATTGCCTGTGAAAAGGAATGGTTGTTTTTACGCCCTCAATAATAAACTCATCTAAGGCTCTTTTCATTTTACTAATTGCTTCTTCTCTAGTTTGAGCTGTAACAATAAGTTTAGCAATCATTGAATCGTAATTGGGAGGAATCATATATCCAGAGTATACATGAGTGTCTAATCGGATTCCATGACCTCCTGGAGCATGAAAAGTTGTTATTTTACCGGGTGATGGTCTAAAGTTATGATAAGGATCTTCTGCATTTATTCTACACTCTATAGAATGTAATTTTGGTAAGTAATTTTTTCCTGAAATTGGGATACCTGCCGCAACTAGAATTTGTTCTCTAATTAAATCATAATTGATAACTTCTTCAGTAATTGGGTGTTCTACTTGAATACGAGTATTCATTTCCATAAAGAAGAAATTCCTGTGTTTATCTACTAAAAATTCAACGGTTCCAGCACCTTCGTATTTAATATATTCTGCAGCTTTTACGGCTGCTTCACCCATTTTATCTCTTAATTCATCAGTCATAAAAGGGGAAGGAGTTTCTTCCGTTAACTTTTGATGACGTCTTTGAACAGAGCAATCTCTCTCAGATAAATGACATGCTTTGCCAAAAGAATCTCCTATTATTTGAATTTCAATATGTCTAGGTTCTTCAATGAGTTTTTCTAAATACATGGCATCATTTCCAAAAGATGCTTTTGCTTCTTGACGGGCTGAATCCCACGCGTCTTGTAGTTCTGCAGCAGTCCAAACTGCTCTCATTCCTTTTCCACCACCACCAGCAGTAGCTTTAAGCATTACAGGATATCCTGCGTCAGTTGCTAGTTTTTTGCATTCTTTAAAATCTTTTATGATTCCTTCAGAGCCAGGTATACAAGGGACACCAGCAGAAATCATAGTTGATTTTGCTGAAGCTTTATCTCCCATTTTATCGATCATTTCTCCAGTGGCTCCTATAAATTTTATCTCATGCTCTTCACATAATTTAGAGAACTTTGCATTTTCAGATAAAAACCCATACCCTGGGTGAATAGCATCTGCATTTGTAATCTCTGCTGCTGCAATAACATTAGACATTTTTAAGTAAGAATCTACACTAGGCGGAGGGCCAATACAAACTGCTTCATCTGCAAACTTTACATGCAAGCTTTCTGCATCTGCTGTAGAATAAACAGCCACAGTTTTTATTCCCATTTCTTTACAGGTTCTTATAACTCTAAGAGCAATTTCACCTCTGTTGGCAATCAATATTTTTTTAAACATAATTGTATCGTTTTATTCTTAATGTTAAAAGAGTATAATAAAATCTTTTAACTCTTAAATTATGAAGGATCTACTAAGAATAAAGGTTGATCAAATTCTACTGGAGATGAATCGTCTATAAGAACTTTTACAATAGTCCCTGAGACTTCAGATTCAATTTCATTGAAAAGCTTCATTGCTTCAATAATACAAACTGTATCACCAATATTAATTGTACTTCCAACTTCTACAAATAACGGTTTTTCAGGAGACGATTTCCTGTATAGAGTACCTATAATTGGTGATTTAATAGTGACATATTTAGAGTCATCAGCTAACTCATTTTTAATTGTATTTTTTGGAGTTTCAATAGGCGTCTCAATTGGAGTAGCTTGTGAAACTTGAGGAACTGCCATCATAGGAGCAGGCTGTGTATAAGTAACTTCAGTTCTTTCAGAACCTGTTTTAATGGTGATTTTTATATCTTCCATTTCTAACTTAACTTCACTAGCGCCAGATTTAGCAACAAATTTGATAAGATTTTGAATTTCTTTAATATCCATTTCACTTAGTTTTAGTTGTTTATTTTTTATGAATTATAAGCCCATTTTAAATAGATAGCCCCCCATGTGAAGCCTCCACCAAATGCGGCAAATATTAAATTATCTCCTTTTTTTAATTGATGTTCATAATCTGCAAGTAGCAAGGGTAGCGTTGCAGAAGTGGTGTTGCCATATTTGTGAATATTCATCATTACTTTTGATGGGTTTACATTCACTCTTTTAGCTGTGGCTTCTATGATTCTTTTATTCGCTTGATGCGGAACTAACCAACTAATATCGTCGTTGGAAAGATTGTTTCTAGTAAGCATTTTCTCAGCAACATCAGCCATGTTAGAGACAGCAAACTTAAAAACTGTTTTACCTTCTTGATGCACAAAGTGTTGTCCGTTTTTTAATGTTTCTAATGAAGCAGGAAGCATTGATCCACCAGCTTCTATTTTTAAGAATTCTCTCCCAGAACCGTCACTTCTTAAGTATTCATCTTGTAATCCCATACCGTCAGAATTTGGTTCAAAAAGAACAGCACCTGCACCATCTCCAAAAATAATGCAAGTTGCTCTGTCTGTATAATCAATAACAGAGGACATTTTATCAGCTCCTATAAGTAATACCTTTTTATATCGTCCAGATTCTATGTAGGAAGCAGCTGTAGACATGCCATATAAAAAACTTGAGCATGCTGCTTGTAAATCATAAGCAAATGCATTTGTTGCTCCTATTTCTGTTGCAGTAAAAACAGCGGTGGATGCTACAAGCATATCGGGCGTTGCAGTAGCAACAATTACCATGTCTATTTCTTTTGGATCTATATTCGCTTTATGGAGCAAATCTTTGGCCGCTTTTACAGCCATAAAAGAGGTTCCTTGGTTTGGCTCTTTTAAAATTCTTCTTTCTTTGATGCCAGTTCTTGAAGTAATCCAATCATCGTTAGTTTCAACAAGAGTTGCCAACTCTTTATTCGTTAAAATATAATCAGGAAGATACTTCCCAACTGCTGAAATGGCTGCAGTTATTTTTGACATATGAAAGCTTATAAGAAGGAGATTTTTATCGTTTATTTTCTACCTTCAATCGGGTGACTAAAGTAGTAAAAATTATTTTAGTTTTTTTCAATAAAACAGGTGAAATAAACGATTTTTTGACCAAAAGCATAAAAAAACCCTCAAAAAGAGGGTTTTTTTATGCTTTTGCCTTAAAATACTACACTTCAGTAGCTGCAGATTCTAGAACTATCTGACCTCTGTAATATAACTTTCCTTCGTGCCAATGAGCCCTATGGTAAAGATGAGCTTCTCCTGTTGTTGGATCTACTGCTATTTGTTGATCAGAAGCCTTATAATGTGTTCTCCTTTTATCTCTTCTAGTTTTAGATATTTTTCTTTTAGGATGTGCCATTTTATGTATTTTTTTCTGTGATTAAACTTTTTAACTTATCCCATCTAGGGTCTATGTCATCTTCTTTTGTAGAAGATTTATTTTCTTTTATTTCTAACTCTTTTAATTTAGTTAAAGCTTCCGAGTTCATTGTACCGTCAAGTACTTTTGGATGAACTTTTTTTGTTGGTACAGAAAGTATTACTAATTCATAAATGAATTGACTTATATTTATTTCATGATATTCATGAGGAATAATAATCATTTCATCATTGTCATCATTATATTCTGTTCCAAAATTTACAACTAAAGGCATATTTCCTTTAATTTCTTGTTCATAAGGTTCTAATGATGTATCACAATCAACATTAACAAATCCTTTGACACTTAAGTTTAATTCAAAAAAAGTTGATTTTTTATCAAAAACTAATATGATTTCTAATTTACTGCTATTAAAGTCATTAAAACCGAAAGCTTCAAAGAACGTATTGTCAATTTCATAATCAAATAAATGTTTTCCTTGCTTTAATCCTATAAAAGGAATATTAAATTGTTTCAAGTTTGACATTGCAACTGAATGAATTTGAGCGGGCAAAGATAATAAAAATGTTTTAATAAATTATTATTTATTATATCAAAATGTAGACTGTTTTTTTGGTCTTAAAACATTTTGCGTGAGTTCTTTATACTCATTTCTATTTTTGAATATTTTAATCCCTGCAAAAACGGCTTCTTTAAAAGAATCTGAGTTTGCTTTTCCTTTGCCTGCGATGTCAAAAGCGGTTCCATGATCTGGAGAAGTTCTAACATGGCTTAATCCTGCAGTAAAATTAACTCCGTTACCAAAAGTTAATGCTTTAAATGGTGCTAATCCCTGGTCATGATACATCGCCAAAACACCGTCAAATTGCTCATAGGTTTTAGAACCAAAAAATCCGTCTGCAGCATAGGGTCCATGAACAAAAACACCACTTTCTTTAATTGATTTGATTGTAGGATTAATAAAATCGTTTTCTTCCTGTCCTATAACACCATTATCTCCAGAATGTGGGTTTAATCCCAAGACAGCTATTTTAGGTTTATTGATGTTAAAATCTTGCTTTAATGATTGGTTCAGGATATTAACCTTACGTTCAATGAGTTCAGGAGTGATAGTCTCTGTTATTTTAGAGATAGGAATGTGTCCGGTAATAAGTCCGATTCTTAAAAAATCATTCATTAGTATCATTAAACTTTCTCCTTCTAAATTATTTTCTAAAAACTCTGTATGACCAGAAAAATTAAATTCGTCAGACTGAATCGTTTCTTTATTTATGGGAGCAGTAACTAGCACATCAATTTTTTCTTCTTTTAATGCCTTAGTTGCTTCATCAAGTGATTTAAAAGCATATTTCCCTCCAGTTTTTGTTGCATTTCCAATCTCAATTTTTACGTCTTCTTTCCAACTATTTAAAAGATTTATTTTTCCATGAATAATCTGATCAATTGAATGAATGCCGTGAATGGAAGTTTCTATATTTAAAATTTTCTTGTGAGTAGAAATAATTTTAGAAGATCCAAATAAAACAGGTGTACAAAATTCTAACATCCTTTGATCTTCAAATGTTTTCAAGACAACTTCTATTCCAACACCATTTACATCTCCTAAAGAGATTCCAACTACTATTTTATCTTTTTTATCCATAACTCAAGGTTAATATGTCTATTTTTGTATGCAACAAAAGTAACTAAATTTATATAGATGTTTACTGGAATTATTGAGACATTAGGAAGGGTAAAGAAGATTGAAAAAGAATTAGAAAATATTCATTTTACAATTGAAACAAATATCACACATGAGTTAAAGGTAGATCAAAGTGTTGCTCATAATGGTGTTTGCTTAACAGTTGTTGCAATTTCTGACACTAATTATGTTGTTACTGCTATTAAAGAGACCCTAAGCAAATCTAATTTGGCTTTTTTGGCCGAAAATGATATGGTAAATATAGAAAGAGCCATGAAGTTAGGTGACCGTTTAGATGGTCATATTGTTCAAGGGCATGTAGATCAAACAGCTATTTGTACTGAAGTTTTGGACAAAGATGGTAGTTGGTTTTTTACTTTTATGTACGATGGAGATGCTAAAAACATCACCATAGAAAAGGGGTCAATAACTGTAAACGGTGTAAGTCTTACTGTGGTAGATTCTAAAAAAAATCAGTTTAGTGTGGCTATTATACCCTACACTTATGAGCATACGGGATTTTCTAAATTTGAAAAAGGAACGGTTGTGAATTTAGAATTTGATGTCATTGGTAAATACGTTGCAAGACTTCAGGGATTAAATAATATTTAAACGTTTTTTTAAACACAAATCACTTTACATCTTACAATACTGAATCAATAAAATACATTTTCCATTCGTTTTTTATCTTCTTGTAATAATAGATTCCTTTGCCAGTATGAATTCTATTATAATTTGAATCAAACCTACCATATGTTACCTTAACAAAGCAAATTTTTTCTGACAACATAGTAAATTCATAGTTGTCTAGAAGAGAATATTTGTAGCCATTTTGAATGGTTGTTTCTCTAATGTTTTTGTATTTTTTTATCAGTTCACTTTTATTATTTAAGATAATTGAATTGGAAGAAGTTCCAAAAGTAGACGGGTAAGAAAAAAAGGAGGCTACTTTTTCATAATCTTTATATTCAAATGCCTTGCTGTAATTTTTCCATAGATTAATAATCTTGTTTTCTAGATTTAAGTCTATTTTCTTTTCTTCTTTTTTATTAAAGCTTATATCAATATTTTTAACTAGTTCCTCTGCTTTTTCTAATAAGTTTTCTAAACCATTTTTAGTATTTGAGTTCTCTTGGCCGAAAGAGAAAATTGGAATCATAAATAAGATTAGAATAATTTTTTTCATTTTTTCAAATATTTGGAATTAAATATATTAAAAAATTATATTTAAAGAATTATTTTTTTCGTTTAAAATAACTAAAACTATATAAAATAAAAAAAGGTTGCAAAGCTAAAAAGCTACAACCCTTTGTTTTATTAGTGGACCCACAAGGGCTCGAACCTTGGACCCCCTGATTATGAGTCATAATCTTACCAAAAAACAAATAAATAACAAACCACTAATAAAATGTATAAAATCCTTACTAACATTGTATTTTAAGGCTTAATTTTTAAAATTTTTATAAGTATTATTTGTTATAGTATGCTATATTTGTGTTACAAATGTGTCACAATTTTTTTTAGGTTATGAAAACAGCAAATACAGAAATTTATTTAGACAAAGGCAGACCAAAGAAATGCGGTAAATCTTCTGTGAAAATTAAAGTTACTTACAATAGAAAAAGAAAGTATTTTTCAACAGGTATAGATATGTTGCCTGATGACTTTGATAAGGTTTTTTATGCCAAAAGGAAAACCCAAGAACAAAAGGAAATTAAATCTAAAATTGAATACTTTGAAAAAAAAGCTGTCGAGGTAATTAATATTTTGAAGGTATTTTCTTTTGATGCGTTTGAAAATCAATTTTTAGATAATAGAAATTCCGCCCACAGCGTCAAAACTGCATTTGATGAATACATAAAAAACTTAAAATTTGAAGATAGGATTGGTACAGCTGTAAGCTATGAGTGTGCTAGAAATAGTATTGAAGACTTTAAAAAGAATTTAACCTTTGCAGAGGTAACGCCAAAGTTATTAACGAAGTATGAAAAATGGATGACCGGTAAGGGTAATAGTATAACTACCGTAGGCATTTATTTGCGTAGCCTTAGAGCAGTTTATAACCTTCAAAGTATAGATAAAAGCGTTTACCCTTTTGGGGTCGGTAAAAGTAAATATACTATACCTAGCAGTAAGAATATTAAAAAAGCGCTTACTGTTCGTGAAATAGGTATGATCTATAATTACGAAGCTGAACGAAACAGCACAAAAGAAATGGCAAAAGATTATTGGTTGTTTTTGTATTTGTGTAACGGTATGAATGTAAAAGATTTCTGTTTACTGAAATGGGAAAATATAACAGAAAATATACTGAGTTATAAAAGAGCAAAAACAACACGAAGCCAAAAGGAAAGTAAAAAAATTTCGGTTGCATTAAAGCCTGAAAGTATTGAAATAATGAAAAAATGGGGGCAACCCTCTTTGAATAAAAAAGCATACATATTCCCACATATTGACAATAAAATGGATGCGGAAAAAAAAATGGCGACCTATAAAAACTTAGTAAAATTAATTAATAAGTATCTTAAACAAATAGCTATAGAAGTAGGGATTAATAAAGTAACTACTTATTATGCCAGACACAGCTTCGCGACCGTTTTAAAGCGTTCAGGCGCTAAATATGAAATGATTAGTGAATTACTAGGTCATAGTAGCGTGAGCGTAACAGAAAGCTATTTAGATAGTTTTGAAAATGAACATATTCAAAAAGAAACCGATATACTTACTTTAGCATTTAAAAAAACTAGTTAAAAGATAATGGATAATAAAACTGAAAAATGGCATTCACAAGATGAAATTATACAATTTATCCACTTAGCTACAAGATGGAAAATTAATGCAGTTTTTAAAAGTAGAACTGATAAAAGACCTTATTCAATTTTTACCGATTATGTATTTAACGCTAGAAGAAATTTTGATTTATTCGCTACACAGTTAAATACTAAACTTACTAAAAATAAAAATTGGAAAGCAATACAAATAGATTTGAAAGATCGTTTTATTGAAGCTATAGATCGTTACATAGATTGGTATGATCAAAACAAAAAAGATATAGAAAAGTTTCAGCCGTTTTGTCCATATTCTGATATGTTGAACGTAATGGAAAGTACAAAAGCACAAATACTAAAATACTTTCCTGATTTAAAGGATAATTTGCAACAACCTCTAACAGTTTTAAAAGAAAAACCTAAACTTACTATTAAGCAAATAGCATTAATTTACGTTTATAAAGATGCATACGTAAATAGAGAAAATGCAAGCGAAATTGTTAAAAAATATGGTCACAATTCAGGCGATAAATTATACAATGAATTTATACATTTTTCAAGCAAAGCAAATAGAAAAGGTGTGCCAACCAATTTGACAAAAATTACACTTAATAACAAAATAAAACTGATTGAAAGCGTCATAAAACAGCTACCCATAATTAAGCAGAAAAGTGCAAAAGATGAGGTTTCTATATTAAAAAAGATATACGAAGCCGAATATCAATAAATTTTGTAACTGGTTATAACCGGTTCTTCACTTTGTAACTATAGCACCTTTGTATGAGTATTTTAAAACTTGTACATAATGAATAATCCATTTGAAGTAATTGAAGCTAGGTTAAGCAGTATTGAAAACTTAATACTTGACCTCAAACACCAACCTAAACAGGTTAAGCCTTTAGAACAGACTGAACAACTCTTGACCGTTCAGGAAACAGCACGATTTTTAAACCTTACCGTACCAACTATTTACAGTAAAGTAAGTAAAGGCGAATTGCCAGTAATGAAAAGAAGTAAGCGCCTGTATTTTTCAAGTACCGAGCTTATGAGCTATCTAAAAGAGGGGCGTAAAAAAACAAATGCCCAAATAGAACAGGAAGCAGAAGCGTATTTGTGTAACAATAAAAAAGGGTTGAAGTAATGGTAAGCACTAACAACAACCCTTTAGTTAAAAGACACAATAAAAGTAAGAACATTAAAACTCAACTGAAAACCATATTTCAGTTTTTACAAGAACATATTGCTACGGCTTCTATGGTTTCGGATGCCACTGGGATTGATCAAAAAAATATTTGTAGATATAAACGTGATTTAGAAAAGGCCGGTAGGCTTTGGGAAATTGAAAAGAGAAAATGTAAGAAAACAGGTTTCAAAGCCTGGTATTTAAGCACGAACCCTGAACAAGCTTCAGCTACCAACCAGTTAAAAATGTTTTGATTGATATGTATGGCAAATAAGAAAATAAAATACATTCCCATAGATTTTATAAAAGCAGAGGTATTGGGTCTTAAGCCAAGTCATTTTTTTAACAATTCGCTGTTAGATAATCCTAAAAGTATATTTGACGGCGAGCTTCTAATAAAGACAATTTTTAAGTATAAAAACTTAACTATTAAAATTTTTGAGAGTAATAGAATAGAGTTTTCAGGTAGCTTGCATACCTTCTATAATGACGGTTTGCATAATTATAATGATTTCAATTTTAGAGCCTTTAAAGTCGCTTTAAATAATCTTTATTTAGATTTAGGGATTACGCCTGAAAACTTATATTTAATTCATTTAGAATGGGGTTTTAATCTTAGGCCACCTATAAAGACAAATTGTATTTTAGATAATATGATACAGCATAAATCGGTAAACAAAACAGCTGGCATAGATTGTAAAATCGAGGGTAAGTACATACAATTTAAGCACTCAACTAAAATTTTAAAAATATACAATAAAGCTATGCATTTCGGACTTGACTATGAGTTATTAAGAATAGAGATGAAGCAAACTAATTGGAGTTTCTACAGGTTAAAAGGTATAATAACATTACAGAATTTTATTAACGCTGATAAAAAATTATTTTTAGATGAATTAATTCATCAATGGATGCGAGTGATCTTATACGATATCAACCATAAAAAAAGTCAAGAATATATTAAATACCAAACACAATCTTATTGGACTGAATTACGAATGATAAGATCTAATAAAAATTTTAAATACCACTTTGATAAATTAAGTAGACTAAATAAAAAAATTGGTTACGATACAAAAAATAAGATTACTGAATTAATTATAAGAAAGGGTAACGAATTACAGCTTAATATTTAGGTAATAGATATTAACTTTAATTATACTTAAAATATGTTACCCATAGAATGAGCAAAAAAACTATTAATTAAGTAATATTCTTTAATTATTTAGGTTTCAGAAAAATAATAATATGCCAAAAATTTCAACCTTACCAACCTTATACGATGAGGTATTACAATTAAGTATTAGTATGCTTAAAGAATGGAAATACCTCAACATTGAATATATTAAAAGCGGTAAGATAACTTGGAAAAGTAACGGAAAAATAACAGACAGTATATTAATAAGTGTAAACACATACGGCGAACAACCTTACATTAGACTTAATTACAAGTACAAAGACGAACAAAGAAACTACAAAGTAAGATTGGTTTCAGAGCTCTCTAATTTAGGCAAAGGGTTTATTTGGTATTTTCTTTGTCCTCAAACAAATAA
>Ga0115562_1000405_pt1 | contig 32801 bp, 30 predicted proteins | sample COGITO_mtgs_1105_6_FD_87200 | JGI IMG/M metagenome (GOLD analysis project Ga0115562, IMG submission 87200) | Pelagic marine microbial communities from North Sea - COGITO_mtgs_110516 | ecosystem: Environmental > Aquatic > Marine > Epipelagic | place: Germany:Helgoland, sampling site Kabeltonne...
TCAATGTCAGCGACCGGACAATGGACAGCCACTTGCGCAATTTGCGTAGTAAGCTTGGCAAGGCCGGTTGTACCGATGCGATCGAGACGGTGCATGGTGTGGGCATCAGGATGGGTGCATGCCGCGGCGTGTGATCCGCAAATGGCGCCCGCCTTTGGCCTTGGTGCTGGGTGGCACGTTGGCTGCCGTGTTCTTCCTGCCGATTATCGGGATTGGCTACTTCCGCGTTGCAGGAGGGGTTTTGGGGTGGGCGGAAACCGCTTGGATGATCGCATGGATGGCGTTCTTTGCGACACTTATTCTGGGTGCTCTGCTCTGGCGGTTGGTTTTGCGCCCCGTCCGTGCGTTGACCAAATATGCCCAGCAAGAGGGTGCCGTCGACGCACCTGAACATTACGGCACCCCAGAGTTTTCACAGTTGGGACAAGCGGTGCTGGAAATGACCTCTGCTTTGCGCGGGCGCGAAGCCGTGCTTCGGTCCTATGCCGATCACGTGACCCATGAGTTCAAATCACCACTTACAGGGATTCAAGGTGCGGCGGAATTATTGGGAAACCCCGACATCAGCGACACGGACCGCGCCAAGCTTTTGTCTGGCATCACGGCTAATACCCAAAGAATGGAGGCTTTGCTGGACGGACAACGCGCGCTGGCACGTGCGCAGGAGGTCATCCCAGCGGGAACCTGTCGCCTGTCCGAGGTTCTTGATGGTGTGCAGGGCGCAGAAATTGCCAAGGATGGCATCATTCCCTTGCCGCGACAGGTGATGGATGTTGTTGTCACGCACCTTGTTGGAAATGCTCGCGCACATGGCGCGCGCGTAGTGCTGTTTGATCACCAAGAAACACGGTTACTCGTCCACGATGACGGTCCTGGGATTAGTGAAGGGAACCGTGCTCGCATCTTTGACCCATTCTTTACGACACGGCGCGAAACAGGTGGCACTGGTATGGGTCTGCCCATTGTGCGGCGCATGTTGCAGGCGCAAGGCGCTGAGATCTCTTTGCTGGACGGCCAGCGTGCCGAGTTCGAAATCCAGTTCTGAGCAAATAAAAAGGCCCCCGATCCAATAGGACGGAGGCCTGTTTGTGGGTAGGTGGCGAACTAGAAGGCGACTTCAGTCGCGACGCCCTTTTCAACGGCCAGATCAACCACACTTGCGGCGACCGCCAAGTCCTGCAGGCCAACGCCTGTGCCATCAAACAACGTAATCTCATCGTCAGAGGTGCGCCCTGGGTGCGTTCCGTTGATGACCGCGCCCAGTTCGTTGACGTCGCTTTCCTTGATCAGACCAGAAGCGATGGCATGTTGTGCCTCGCCAATACTGATGGATTGGGCGACTTCGTCGGTAAAGACCGTAGACTTAGCCAAGAGCGCTGTCTCAAGTTCCTGCTTGCCTTTGGTATCCGTGCCCATGCAGGCAATGTGGGTGCCGGGGGCAATATGCCCTGCCATGATGGTCGGTGCAAAGGTTGAGGTGATCGAGATCACAACGTCGGCTTCGACCATGCCTTCAAGCTCCACAGCCTCAAACGGGACACCCGCTTCATTCGCGATCTTCTCGATATTGGGCAGCATTTCAGGGTGATAGTTCCAGCCAATGACCTTTTCAAACTCACGTTGCTCAAGGGCGGCACGCAATTGGAATGTTGCCTGATGACCCGCGCCGACCATGCCCATAACCTTGGCGTCTTTACGGGCCAAGTGCTTGATTGAAACCGAAGAGGCCGCAGCTGTCCGGAGTGCCGTCAACAAGTTGCCACCCACCATTGCCTTCACCATGCCAGTATCAGGATCGAACAAAAAGACGGTGGACTGGTGATTGATATGTCCGTTCTTTTCAAGGTTGTTAGGCCAGTAACCACCGGCCTTCAAACCCAAAGCCATCCCCGCTTTGTCAAACCCGCCTTTAAAGCCGTAAAGCGCATCTTCGTGGCCGATGGCTTCGCGGATCACCGGAAAGTTGTAAGCGTCGCCTTTGGACATCGCGGCGAAGACATTTTCAACGGCAGTAAAGGCATCGGCACGGTTCAAAAGGCCTGCCATCTCTTTTTCGGGAACGATAATCATCTTTGGTCTTCCTTAAAGTTCGGGCCGGTCAATCGACCGACCCTATGTCTTTCTTCGTCCAATCAAACTTCCCCCGGAGGGTCCGAGATCAGTAGGCTTTGCCGCGTGCAGAGACAGGCCACAACGTTTCAACCTTGCCGTTACGCACACCCACGTACCAATCATGCACGTTGCAGGTCGGATCACAGTGACCGGGGACCAGCTTGAGCTTGTCATTGACCTTCAGAACACCGTCGGGATCAGCAACAACGCCATGCTCGTCTGAACACTTCACATATTCTACATCGGTGCGGCCATAGATCGTTGGCAAACCACTATCGACAGATTGGGCCTTTAGGCCTGCATCGACGATAGCTTTGTCGGCTTTGGCGTGGCTCATGACAGATGTCAGAAGGAACAATGCGTTCTCCCACTCACCTTGGTCGATGCGTTTACCTTCTTTATCAAGGATACGGCCATAGTCGGCGTCCATGAATGCGTAAGATCCACACTGAAGCTCGTTAAATACGCCTGATGCACTTTCAAAGTAGTAAGAACCTGTGCCGCCGCCGCCGACGATGTCGCACTCAAGCCCTGCTGCCTTCAGAAGGTCAACGCTTTCGCGGACTTGCTCGATCGCGATCGCGGTTTTGCCTTGGCGGTCCTCATATGAGTCCATGTGCTGCATAGCGCCTTGGTACGCCTGAATGCCCGCAAACTTCAGGCCCTCTGCGCCGTCGATGGCAATTGCCAGATCAACAACGGGCTGACCGTATTGCACGCCACAACGGCCTGCGCCTACGTCGATCTCGACGAGGCATTCAATCTGCGTGCCGTGCTTCATCGCCGCAGCTGACAGATCAGCGACGTTATCAATGTCATCCACACAGCAGATTGCGCGCGCACCCAGCTTCGGCAGGCGTGCCAAGCGGTCGATCTTTTCTGGCTGACGGACTTGGTTGGACACCAACACATCCTTGATGCCGCCACGGGCGAACACTTCTGCTTCGGATACTTTCTGGCAGCAAACACCGACAGATCCACCCAGCTTTTCCTGCAGCAACGCTACGTCAACGGACTTGTGCATCTTGCCGTGCACGCGGTGGCGCATGCCGTGGGATTTCGCAAAATCGCCCATCTTTTTGATGTTGCGCTCTAGCGCGTCCAGATCCAGCACAAGGCAGGGTGTCTGGATGTCCGCTTCGTCCATACCTGGCAGGGCAGGAACGTCGTAGCCGACTTCGAGGTTCTTAAGGTTGCTCATATCGTTCATGGGTCTTCTCCCTTTAACCTTGCATCCAAGGTAGTTTGTCGAGGTCAACGTTGCCGCCGGTGATGATAACGCCAACGCGCTTACCGGCGAATTTCTCTTTGTTCTTCAGGATCGTCGCGAGCGGCACAGCGCAGCTGGCCTCCATCACGATCCGCAGGTGCTTCCAGGTGACCTTCATCGCATCAATGATTTCTTCCTCGGAGGCGGTGTAGATATCGGTCACATAGTTAGACACGAAATGCCAAGTCCGTTCTTTCAGAGGCACCAAAAGTCCATCTGCGATGGTCTTGGGCGCATCGTCTGCGATGATGTGACCAGCCTTAAAGCTGCGATAGGCATCGTCTGCCTGCTCTGGCTCTGAGGCGATAATCTGCACCTCAGGTGCAAGCGTCGAGAGTGTCAGGCAAGTGCCCGAAATCATCCCACCACCACCAATTGGAGCGACCATCATTTCTAGACCGTCCACTTGCTCCATGAATTCTTTGGAACAAGTGCCTTGGCCTGCGATCACGCGCGGATCGTTGTAAGGGTGCACAAAGTCACCGCCGGTTTCTGCCTGTACACGGGCGAACGTTTCTTCGCGTGACGTCGTGGACGGTTCACATTCTGTAATCACGCCACCATAGCGGCGTACGGTGTCTTTCTTGGCCTGCGGTGCCGTGCGCGGCATAACCACATTGCAGGGAATGCCCCGGCGCATCGCGGCATAGCTCAGGCAAGATGCGTGGTTGCCGGATGAGTGTGTCGCCACTCCGTTCTTGGCCTCTTCGTCACTTAGGCCAAAGACTGCGTTTGATGCGCCACGGACCTTGAAGGCGCCAGGCTCTTGAAAGTTTTCACACTTAAAGAACAACTGCGCCCCGGTCAGTTCATTAAGGTAGTCCGATGTGCGGATCGGCGTGCGGTTGATGTGCGGCTTGATCCGTTCGTGCGCATCGAGCATGTCCTGATAGGTGGGGATATACATATCGCTTTGGTCTTTCATCACGCCGCGTCCTTCAACATCAGGCCGGTGCTGCTGCGGTAGTACTCTTGTGCCGCCGCAACGCCAGAGCCGAGTTTGATATCTAGGCCAAGGTCCACCATGCACATTTCAGCAGTGGCAATACCCGAAAGGGCCATAACATCTGTCATGCTGCCCAAGTGGCCGATGCGGAACACTTTACCTGCGACTTCGCCAAGTCCAACACCAAATGCGACACCATACTTTTCAGCCGCATGGGTCACGATGTCAGTCGCGTTGAAACCATCCGGTGTTTTGATAGCACTTACCGTATCAGAATAAACGTCAGGTGTCGCCGCGCACAGCTCAAGGCCCCACGCGTCAACCGCTGCACGCACCCCAGAAGCGATGCGCGTGTGGCGGGCGAAAACATTGTCGAGGCCTTCTTTGAGAAGCGTCTCAGTCGCCAGCAGCAACCCGTTCATTAGTCCTACAGCAGGTGTGTAAGGATATGCGTTTGCGGCATAACCTTTGGTCATATCGGCAATGTCAAAAAACGTGCGCGGCAATCCAGCTGTCTTGCTTGCGTTCAGCGCCTTTTGGCTGAAACCAACGATGGCCAGACCGGCTGGCAGCATAAACCCTTTTTGCGAACCGGCGACGGCAACATCGACGCCCCATTCATCAAAGCGGAAGTCCATGGAGCCAATAGAGCTAACGCCATCAACAAACAGCAGCGCAGGGTGGTTCGCAGCATCAAGCGCCTTACGGACCGCTGCGATGTCAGATTTCACGCCCGTTGCGGTTTCGTTGTGTGTCGCAAGAACAACTTTGATCTGATGAGCGGTGTCAGCTTTGAGGATTTCTGCGTAGCGATCTGCCGGAATGCCGTGGCCCCACGGTGTCTCGACGATCTTCACGTTCAATTCGTGGCGCAGGCACATATCAATCCAGCGGTGGCTGAACATGCCGTTGCGGGCTGCAAGAACTGTGTCACCTGCAGAAAGCGTGTTAGTGAGCGCCGTTTCCCAGCCGCCTGTACCAGTGGACGGAAAGATGAATACTTCGGCTGTTTCGGATTTCAGGATTTCCTGAACACCAGCACGGGCGGGGTGCAAGATCTGGCCAAACAATGGCGACCGGTGGTCGATTGTTGGCATGTCGCAGGCCTTGCGAATAGCTTCGGGCATATTCGTTGGGCCAGGAATAAATACAGGGTTCTGAAAGCTCATAACCAATCCTCCATTGGGTTGAGTGTGTTTTGGCAGAGCAGGCGGCGTCTGCATATTTTTTTGAAATTATTTTTCAGAATGGCCGGAGGTAAAAAAATTGTTTATTGTCAGATGCTTAAATTTTTCATAATATGAAAAGGCTTTTCAAAAGTGAGAAAAATGATGGAAGAAGAGATCAAGCGCGGTCGCGGTCGTCCCAAAGCCTGGGATGACAAAGCGGCACAAAATACGATCAAGTCTTTGGATCGTGCACTTGAAGTGCTGGTGCAGCTTGGTGAAATGCAGGGCGGGACATTGTCCGAAATCGCAGGCGCTCTGGATCAATCCCCCGCCACGATCTATCGCGTGCTCACAACATTTCAGGGGCGGGGCTTTGCCGACTTCGACGATCAGAGCCAAATCTGGAGCATTGGTCCTGCGGCTTTTCTGACCGGGTCGCATTTCTTGCGGCGCACATCACTGGTGGAACGCGCCCGTCCAATCATGCGTGACTTGATGGAGGCGACGGGGGAAACGGCAAACCTTGGGATCGAACGTGATGGCAAGGTCTTGTTCCTTGGTCAGGTTGAAACCCACGCCACGATTCGCGCCTTTTTTCCGCCGGGCACAGCATCGGCAATGCACTCATCAGGGATCGGTAAAGCGCTGTTGTCGCGCATGGATGATAAACGCCAACGCCAAGTGCTGGCCGCCAGTCAATTAGAACAATTCACACCCTACACGCTGACCGACCCCGAGGCGATGATCGCCGATCTGCAGGCCACCAAAGCGCGCGGTTATTCGATTGACGGGGAAGAGCGGAACATCGGCATGCGCTGTATCGCTGCCCCAGTCTACAATGTGTTCGGCGAAGCGGTCGCGGGCATTTCTGTATCCGGCCCCACATCGCGGATCACCGAGGATCGGATCGATGAACTTGCAACGCCCGTCATGGAAGCCGCAGCGCGATTGACCCGCGCGATCGGTGGAAACAACAGGCCGCCGGGTTAGCGTTTAGCTGACCGAATGGCACTATGTTGGTAGTTTGGATCGTCGCGGTATGGGTGGTCACCAACTGGATCGATGAAATCATCTTCTGCAGGCACATTCTTTTGCATCAGCTTGGCCCACAATTTGCGCGCGACAAACTGTGCAATAACCACAAGAACCATGAATGCCACAAAGGCGGATAGGATCGATCCCAGGCTCAGCATGATGCAGGCGCCGTCCGCCCCAAAGACAAGGGCGTAAAGAATGCTAACGGTTTCTGCGCAGGTCTCGAACATTCACACGTCCCCTTCATTTGTGTTTCTACAACCTAGTCATACGACAGCAAAACGGCAAATTTTCGGCCTAGCAGAGTTTTCACGTCCATTTGCGGAATTCCGCATGACTTTTCAGAAAACGGTTCTTAGGGTCCCTGTTGGAATACCTAAACGGAGCCTGCCATGCAGTTTGGCCTGACCGATGAACAGCAAATGATCGTTGATACGGTCCGGTCCTTTGTTGAGAACGAGATTTACCCCCATGAAGATGCTGTCGAGCGGAGTGGCGAAGTCCCGCAAGAGATTGCGGACGAGATCAAGAGCAAGACGATTGAGTTGGGTTTTTATGCCTGTAACTTCCCCGAGGAAGTGGGTGGTGCCGGCCTGACCCACGTCGATTTCGCGCTGGTTGAGCGGGAGTTGGGGCGCGGGTCGATGGCGCTGAACCATTTCTTTGGGCGCCCGCAGAATATCTTGATGGCCTGCGAAGGCGATCAGCGCGAACGCTATCTGCTACCTGCTGTGCGCGGGGAACGGATGGACGCGCTGGCGATGACAGAGCCAGATGCAGGGTCCGACGTGCGCGGTATGAAATGTTCGGCTGTGCGAGATGGTGGTGATTGGCTACTGAACGGATCTAAGCACTTTATCTCAGGCGCGGATCATGCAGATTTCTTTATCGTGTTTGTGGCGACTGGTGTGGACGAAACGACCAGAGGTCCAAAGAAACGGATCACCACATTCCTTGTTGATCGCGGCACGCCAGGGTTTGAGGTGCGTGACGGTTATGCGTCTGTCAGCCATCGCGGCTATAAGAACTGCATCCTTGATTTCGACAATTGCCGCCTGTCCGATGCCCAAGTGTTGGGCGAGGTTGACGGCGGTTTCGCGGTGATGAACGAATGGCTCTATGCCACACGGATTACGGTCGCGACCATGTCGGTTGGACGCGCCCGCAGATGCTTTGATTATGCGCTGAGTTATGCTGCGGAACGCGAACAATTCGGCCAACCGATTGGCAAGTTCCAAGGTGTTAGCTTTCAGATCGCCGATATGATTACTGAAATTGATGCCGCAGACATGCTGACCCTTGCGGCTGCTTGGCGTCTGGACGAAGGGCTGCCTGCAAACCGTGAAATCGCCTCGGCCAAGGTCTATGCCACTGAAATGCTGGCCCGCGTCACGGATGCGACGCTGCAGATTTACGGTGGCATGGGCCTGATGAGTGATTTCCCGATCGAGCGGTTCTGGCGTGATGCCCGCGTCGAACGCATCTGGGACGGCACGTCCGAGATTCAGCGCCACATCATCAGCCGCGAGTTGCTGCGCCCTTTGGGGGCCTGATGGATCGGCTGGCGCGGCTTTTCAATCCAAAGTCCATTGCTGTCATTGGCGGCGGCGCTTGGGGAAGCGAAGTGATCCGGCAATGCCATAAGATCGGCTTTGCGGGGGAAATCTGGGTGGTGCATCCGAGCAAAGACGATGTAGCCGGATTGACACCCTTTCGCACGATTGCAGATTTGCCCAGCCCGCCGGATGCCGTTTTTATCGGCGTCAACCGTCATGCCACTGTTGATGCGGTGCGGTCCTTGTCCGGCATTGGTGCAGGTGGCGCGATTTGCTTTGCGTCGGGGTTCAGCGAAGCTGTGCATGAGGTGTCAGACGGGGGCGAATTGCAAAAAGCGTTGCTTGCCGCCGCGGGTGAGATGCCGATCATCGGGCCCAATTGCTATGGTTTTCTGAATTATCTGGATGGAGTTACGCTTTGGCCGGACCAACACGGCGGGTTGCCGACTGATAGTGGTATTGCCTTGATTGCACAGTCGTCCAATGTCGCCATTAACCTGACGATGCAGGCGCGTGGATTGCCTTTGGCTTATGTCGTAACCGTGGGAAACCAAGCTCAAACGGGGCTTTCTGAAATCGGGAAAACGTTGCTGGCGAACCCCAAGGTGACCGCGCTGGGGCTATACCTTGAAGGTATTGATGACCTTGGCAGTTTGGTTGAACTGGCGCATACGGCGCATAAGCTGGGCAAACCTATCGTCGCCCTGAAAACTGGCCAATCTGAACAAGCCCGGCAAGCTGCCATTTCGCATACAGCGTCGCTTGCCGGCAGTGACGCAGGCGCGACCGCTCTCTTTGAGAGGTTGGGGATAGGGCGCGTTTCTTCGCTTTCAGCCTTCCTTGAAACACTTAAGTTGTTGCATGTGGTAGGTCCGCTTGCTGTGCCAAATATCGCGTCTATGTCCTGCTCCGGCGGTGAGGCCAGCTTGATGGCGGATATGGCGCACGGGAGTGCGATTGTCTTCCCAACCTTAGACCCCAACCAAACAACTATCCTACGCGAGACGCTGGGGCCTATCGTAACTCTCTCAAATCCGTTGGACTATCATACATTCATCTGGGGCAATGAGGATGCGATGGCCACCACCTTCGCCGCTATGATGTCACCTCAGGTGGCGCTTGGCGTGGTGATCCTTGATTTTCCGCGACCAGATCGTTGCACATCACCCGACTGGGATTTGGTTCTGAACGCTGTGGTGCGTGCGCAAGGCGAGACTGGCAGGCCCATCGCCGTTCTAAGTTCACTGGTCGAGAACATGCCCGAGGACGTGGCGCGAGAGCTGGTGGCGAAAGGGATTTTGCCGCTGTGTGGAATGGCCGAAGCGGTTGAGGCGATTACGGTGGCGTCGCGTGTCGGCATGGCGAGCGATGCTGAGGTGTTCATTCCACCCGAGATATCAGTGTCGGATGTCTTGACCGAAGCAGCAGCAAAGCTGGCGTTGCAACAATTTGGGCTGGTTGTCCCGCAATCTGAAATAGTGGCTGATCGAGCCGATCTTGCGATGGCGGCGATGAATGTGGGCTATCCTGTTGTTCTGAAAGGCGAGGGGATAGCGCATAAAACGGAAGCAGGGGCAGTTGCGGTTGGGCTCGAGGATGAAGCTTCATTGCTTGCCGCCGCAGATGCCATGCCAACGCCCAGCTTTCTTGTGGAGCAAATGATCGCAGATACGACGGTCGAGTTATTGATAGGCGTCGTTCTCGACCCTGCGCACGGCTATGTCCTGACACTTGCCGCTGGTGGTACACTGACGGAAGTTCTCAGCGACAGCGTCAATATGATCTTGCCCGTAGATAGAGCGGACGTTCTTGATGCTCTGGCCCGCTTGCGGATCGCCCCGTTGCTAAAAGGTTATCGCGGTGCGGCCCCGGCCAATCTGGACGCCATTGTTGACGCGGTGCTTGCCGTCCAATCCTATGTCTTCGCAAACACACCTTACGAAGTTGAAATCAATCCTCTGATGTGTGGCCCTGTCAGGGCTTTTGCAGCGGATGCCCTTATCACAACAGGAGAACGCCATGACTGACGGCCCCATTAAGACCACGCGCAACGGGCATGTTCTTGAGGTCACGCTGGACCGCCCCAAGGCCAATGCGATTGATTTGGCGACCAGCCGAATCATGGGGGATGTCTTTGCTGGGTTCCGCGATGATCCTGATTTGCGGGTCGCGATTGTTACTGGCGCAGGCGAGAAATTCTTTTGCCCCGGATGGGACCTTAAGGCCGCCGCAGATGGTGATGCCGTCGATGGTGACTATGGTGTTGGTGGTTTTGGGGGGCTGCAAGAGCTGCCGCGCCTGAACAAACCGGTGATCATGGCAATCAACGGGATTTGCTGCGGGGGCGGTTTAGAGTTGGCGCTTTCTGGCGATATTCTGCTGGCCGCTGAACACGCCAGTTTTGCATTGCCTGAAATCCGTTCGGGCACTGTGGCCGATGCGGCTTCAGTGAAGTTGCCCAAGCGTATCCCCTATCATATCGCGATGGAGATGCTCTTAACCGGGCGCTGGGTCGATGCCGAGGAAGCCGCGCGCTGGGGCTTAATCAATCGGGTCGTGCCTGCGGATCAACTGATAGATGAGGCACGCAAGATGGCGACGCTGATCGCGTCCGGCCCGCCGCTTGTCTATGCCGCATTGAAGGAAGTCGTGCGCGAAGCAGAGGATATGAAGTTTCAGGATGCGATGAATCGGATCACCAAGAGCCAGTTTGCGACTGTCGAGACGCTCTACAATTCTGAAGATCAATTAGAGGGTGCGCGGGCATTTGCGGAAAAACGTGATCCTGTTTGGAAAGGCAAATAGCCTGCTTTTCATGTAGGATCTTAGCGTCAGAATAATATTCCGACAAAAATGATCAGGATATCTTGCGTTACCCGATCTTTTTTGTCAGGTTCTACGCATTAACGTCACCCTCGCAAGGATTCTCTTATGCGTACGCCACTCCGAACCTCACTTATTCTGATGACTGCTGTCTCATCGCTGGCCACGGCTGTTTATGCCGAAAGCCATGCAGGCGACTTAAACCTCTATTCATCCCGCCACTACGACACTGATGAGCGGCTCTATTCCGACTTCACCGATCTCACCGGCATCACAATCAACCGGATCGAAGCAAATGCCGACGAGCTGATCGCGCGGATGCAGGCGGAAGGCGCTAACTCTCCCGCTGATATCCTTCTTACGGTCGATACATCGCGTTTGGAACGCGCCAAACAAGCGGGTGTCTTGCAATCCATCGACAGCGACGTGCTGGAAGCGCGTATTCCCGTAAGCCTGCAAGATGCAGACAACCAGTGGTTCGGCTTCAGCCAGCGCGCACGGATCATTTTCTACGACAAGACCGAGGTCGACAATCCACCAACGGACTATCTGTCGCTCGCTGATCCAGCCTATGCGGGCATGGTGTGTCACCGCTCATCCACGAATGTCTATTCGCAGACATTGCTTTCGGCAGTGATCGAAAACCACGGTGAAGAAGCCGCGACTGCTTGGGCGCAAGGTTTCGTCAACAACTTCGCACGTGATCCGCAAGGCGGTGACACGGATCAGTTGCGTGGGCTGGTGTCTGGCGAATGTGATATCTCCATCTCCAACACTTATTACTTTGCCCGCGCCTTGCGCAGAGAAGTGGACGGCCTCGATGCTGAAGCGATGGCGAATATTGGCTGGATCTTCCCTGCACAGAATGCCGAAGGCGCGCATATGAACTTATCTGGTGGCGGTGTTGCGGCGAACGCGCCAAACCGAGAAAACGCGATTAAATTCATGGAATACCTCGCCTCTGATCAAGCGCAGAAGTATTTTAGCGCTGGGAATGACGAATATCCTGCTGTTCCTGGTGTAGGCCTGTCACCATCTGTTGCTGCAATGGGGCTGTTCCGCTCCGACGCTGTCGATCTAAGTGCAGTTGCCCAGAACCTGCCAGTGGCGCAGCAGATCTTTAATCAGGTCGGCTGGGAATAAATTCTAACAAATCGAATAGAAGAAGGGCGTCATGGAAATGGCGCTCTTTTTTTGTTTGATACCTAAGCGCGTCCTGTTCCGATCTTGCGACATAGCAAGATGACGGGGATCAGACCGATTGCCGCAATAACCAAACTTGGCACCGCCGCCCCTTCCAGTCGCTCATCCGATGCCAAACGATACGCTTGAACGGCGAGTGTGTCGTAGTTGAACGGTCGCATGATCAAAGTGGCAGGCAGTTCTTTCATCACATCCACAAAGACGATCAACCCAGCTGTCAGCAGGCTCGTGCTCAGCAGCGGCATATGCACCCGTCTTACCAGTCCGGGTATATCTTGGCCCAAGGTGCGGGCTGCTGCATCCATGTTTGGCGCAACCGAGGCGATCCCGCCTTCATAGGCGCCAATGGCCGCGGCCAAGAACCGGATCAGATATGCCGCGATCAAAAGCCAGATTGAGCCTGTGAACAGCAACCCCGTTGAGACGTCAAACGTCGCCTGCATCCATGCGTCCAGCGCGTTGTCGAAGGCGGCAAAGGGTACCAAAAGGCCTACTGCGATGACCCCACCGGGCACTGCGTAGCCAATCCGTGCAAGATAGAGCGATGTTCCCGTAAGCCGACTTGCACCAACGCGGTGTAGAGTGCCGAGGATGAGCGCTGCGAGGACGGTCAATACAGCGGCAATACTGGCCAGCGTCAAAGAGTTTCGGATGAAGCCGAGGTAGCGTGGGCTTAGTAGGTCCTGCTCTGATCCCAAGGCCATAACGCTGAGCGCGACAACAGGTAGCAGAACGCCAAGCAGGATCGGTGTCAGGCAAAAGAGGGCTGCACCCAGTTTCTGACCCGATGTAAGCGTTAGTCGTTGCAACGGCGCATTCCGCCGTCCGTTGGCGTATTTGGCACCGCCGCGACTGGTGCGTTCCAACATGACCAACAGCAGGGCAAAGCTAAGTAAACCCAGTGCCAATTGCGCCGCCGCTGCCCGATCGGCCAGCGTGAACCAACTGGTGTAGATGCCAACTGCAAAGGTCTGCACCCCGAAATAGGCCACAGTGCCGAAGTCTGCGATCGTCTCCATAGCCACCAGCATGACACCCGATGCAATCGCGGGGCGTGCCATCGGCAGCGAGACATGCATGAACGCCGTCATGGGGGACCGCCCTAAGACACGCGCCGCTAGGAACGTGCTGGCCCCTTGCGCGGCAAATGCCGCCCGTGCCAGCAAATAGACATACGGATAAAGCACCAGCGTCAGCATCATGGCCGCCCCGCCCAGCGATCTGATCTCTGGGAACCAATAATCGCGCGGTCCCCATCCTGTCAGGTCACGCAACAGCGTTTGCACGATACCCGGGTGATCCAGCACATGGGTATAACCATAGGCCAGCACATAGGCCGGAAAGGCCAGCGGCAGAGCCAGAGCAATTTCCATCCAACGGCGACCGGGGAAATCGGTCATCGTTACCAGCCATGCTGCACCAGCCCCGATGAACGCGCTCCCTGCCATCACAAGCGTTACAAGGATCAGGGTTGTCACCGTGTAGCGGCCAAGCACGGTATCTGCGAGATGGCCCAGCGTTTCAAACGACCCCGAAAACGCAGCCGCCAAGACGCCCAGATAGGGGATCACGCAAACGATCATCACAAAAATAGCGACACCGCGAAAACCTTTGGTTAGGGCGGCGCGGCCGGTTCTGCGTTGTGCTGCTTGCTTGTCCATACGCAGCAGGTAATCCAAAGCAGGGCACAGGGGCAACCTGCTGGGTGCACGAGATGCACATGCTTCGGCGTTTCAGGCAAGTTATTGAACAATCGCGGCGTTGGGTCGCGGGTATTACGGAGTTGTGTGTGGCGTTTTGCGGACTGAAGTGGTTTTATCTGCTGAATTATAGTTTTCCTAAACGAACGAGACGCAACATGCGCAATCTAATCGCTGCAACCTTCATTTCTCTGCTTCCTTTCGGGGCGATGGCGCAAACGATGTCCGAGGACGACATCAAGCAGCTCGCGCTGGAGGCGATCCTTGAGAATCCTCAAATTATCATGGACGCCATCGCGATCCTTGAAGAGCAGCGTAATGAGGCGCAGGCGACTGCGCAGGCCGAGGTTTTGCTGCGGCAACGCGCGTTTCTCGAAAATGATCTGAATGCACCCTTCGTCGGGAATGCCGAAGGTGACGCGGTTGTGGTTGAGTTTTTCGACTATAACTGCCCCTACTGCAAACGTGCTGCCGGAGATGTGAAGGCGCTTTTGGCTGCCGATGAGAATGTGCGCGTTGTTTATCGCGAATGGCCGATTTTGGGCGAAGGCTCTGTCTTCGCAGCACGCGCTGCATTGGCGGCCCGTGCGCAGGGAAAGTATGAAGAAATGCACTGGGGCATGATGGAAATGCGCGGTCGTGCCGAAGAGGCCTCGGTTCTTGCTCTGGCCCGCTCTGTTGGTTTGGATGTCGAACAAATGATCGCCGACATGGACAGTGAAGAGGTGAATAATCACATTCTTGCATCACGGCAGTTGGCACAAAGTCTGGGCTTTACCGGCACCCCAGCCTTCGTCATCGGTGATGCTTTGGTCCCGGGTGCGGTGCCTCTTGCAGACTTGCAAGGCTACATTGGTGCAGCACGCGCCGCGAATTAATGTGATCCACCTCTTGACCTTCCAGTGAGTGGAAGGACTATCTACGGCGTGTACAAAAGGAAACACGCCTATGAAACACGAATCCGTCACTCTTCAAATCACCAAAATGTCTTGTGGATCCTGCGTCGCGCGGGCCGAAAAAGCAGTACGCGATGTCGATGGTGTGACAGAGGTCGCGGTCAATCTTGCCTCTGAAACGGCAACAGTGGTCTTCAACAGCCCCGCGACCCTTGCGACGATCACGGACGCTTTAGTGGCGGCCGGCTATCCTGCGGCTGAGGAGCAGATTACCTTCGATATTGAAGGGATGACTTGCGGTTCTTGCGTCGGACGGGTGGAAAAGGCGTTAAAGGCTGCGCCATCTGTGACCGATGTTTCGGTCAACTTGGCCTCTGAAACGGCGCAGGTGAAATTCTTGTCAGGCACAACAACATCGCAGTCGCTGGCAAAGGTTGCGACGGATGCCGGATACCCCGCAAAGTTACACGGCACGTCAGATGAAAAGACGGATCACAAAGAAGCGCAAATGACCGCATTGCGCCATCACTTGATCATTGCGGCCGTCCTGACTGCCCCGGTTTTTGTCTTGGAAATGGGCAGCCACTTCGTGCCTGGCGTGCACGAGTTGGTGCACCAATATATCGGCATGCAAACAAGCTGGGTATTTCAGTTTATCGTCGTTACCCTTGTGTTGGCCTGGCCGGGGCGGTTCTTTTTCACGCAAGGGCTGCCTGCTTTGTTCAAAGGAGCGCCTGACATGAATGCGCTTGTCGCGATCGGGACGGGGGCAGCTTGGAGTTTCTCGACTATTGCGACCTTCTTGCCCGGACTGCTGCCGACCGGAACGCGTGCTGTCTATTTTGAAGCTGCTGCCGTGATTGTTACGCTGATCCTGCTCGGGCGATTCCTTGAGGCCCGCGCCAAAGGCAAAACCGGCGAAGCGATCCGTCGCTTGGTCGGGCTGCAGCCGAAAACGGCGAGTTTGATGCGCGATGGCGAACCCGTTGATGTGCCGATTGCGGATATCGTCGTGGGCGACGTCTTACGCGTGCGTCCCGGTGAAAAAATTGCCGTCGACGGGATTATCATTGATGGGCAGTCGTACGTCGATGAAAGCATGATTACGGGCGAACCACTGCCGGCTGAAAAATCCAGTGGTGATGTAGTCACCGGTGGCACTGTGAACGGCAGCGGTGCGTTCACTTTTCAGGTTGCCCAAGTGGGCGCAGATACGATGCTCGCCCAGATCATTCGCATGGTTGAGGACGCCCAAGGGGCGAAGTTGCCGATCCAAGACCTTGTTAACAAGATCACGCTTTGGTTCGTCCCAATTGTGCTGGGGCTTGCTGCTCTGACTGTTTTGGGCTGGCTCATCTTTGGTCCCGATCCTGCGCTCAGCTTTGCTTTGGTCGCAGGCGTTTCCGTTCTGATCGTGGCGTGTCCTTGTGCGATGGGTTTGGCCACGCCAACATCAATCATGGTAGGGACAGGGCGCGCGGCAGACCTTGGCGTTCTGTTTCGCAAAGGTGATGCATTGCAGGCCTTGCGATCCGCGCAAATCGTTGCATTCGATAAGACGGGAACGCTGACACAAGGACGGCCAGAAGTGACGTTGGTGTCTTTGGTCGATGGCCTTGATGAGGCATATGTTATGGGTCTGGTCGCGAGTGTCGAGGCAATGTCAGAGCATCCAATCGCTGAAGCGATTGTGCGTAAGGCTACAGTGCATGAGACAGCATTGACGAAAGTCGAGGACTTTAGTGCACAGGCGGGTTTTGGCGTCAGCGGTACGGTTGGGGGCCATCACGTGCTGGTCGGTGCAGATCGCCTGATGCAGCGCGAGGGGATTGCGATTGAAGCGTTTGCATCGCAGGCCACGCAAATTGCAGAGGACGGACAAACACCGTTTTACGCGGCGATTGATGGGAAGCTCGCGGGCTTAATCGGAATTTCTGACCCCATCAAGGCCGAGACTCCGGCGGCAATCAAAGCACTGAAAGAGATGGGTTTGCAGGTCGCGTTGATCACAGGTGACAACGCGAAAACTGCGCATGCAATTGCTGCTAAACTGGGCATTGAGACAGTTGTCGCTGAAGTGTTGCCGGATGGAAAAGTGGCGGCCTTGCGCGATCTTTCAAAGACACATGGGAAGATCGCCTTTGTCGGTGATGGGATTAATGATGCGCCTGCGCTTGCGGCCGCTGATGTTGGCATCGCGATTGGGACAGGGACGGATGTCGCCATAGAAAGCGCCGATGTGGTTCTGATGTCCGGTGACATCACAGGTGTCTGCAATGCCTTCGAAATCAGCCGCCAAACAATGCGGAATATTAAGCAAAACCTGTTCTGGGCGTTTGCCTATAATACCGCGCTCATTCCAGTCGCGGCAGGCGGCTTGTATGTCTTTGGCGGACCGCTCTTGTCGCCAATGCTTGCCGCCGGTGCGATGGCGCTGTCGAGCGTCTTTGTGCTGTCAAATGCGCTGCGCCTACGCTGGGTGGGGCCGGCAAAATCGCGGCCAGTGATTGTGAAGCAGGCATCTTACCAAGAGGTGACAGCATGAACATTGGGCAAGCAGCCAAAAAGGCTGGGCTTCCGGCGAAAACGATCCGGTATTACGAAGATATCGGATTGGTGAAGCCGGGGCGCGATACCAATGGTTATCGCGCCTTCGTAGAGACGGACATTCACAAGCTGACCTTCCTCGCGCGTTCGCGCGCTTTGGGTTTTTCAATCGAAGACTGCCGCGATTTGCTGGCGCTTTGGGAGGACACTTCGCGCGCAAGTTCGGACGTACGTCAAATCGCGCAACAACATCTGACGCAGATCGAAACAAAAATTGTCGATTTGCAGGACATGCGCGATACGCTTAAGGTCTTGGTGCGTGATTGCGCCGGTAACGACAGGCCTGATTGCCCGATCCTGAACTCCCTAGGTGATCGCCACTGATCAAGAGGTACGCTGTTACGTTTCCTGTTCGGTCTTTGGTACGCTTAATGTCGACCACGTCTCGTCTTGGGGCGGTGAGGGCGGGGTATCACACGCCCGGCGGTGGATATTGACCTTCGCGATAAAGTTTGCCGAGATCGGCGCTGTGACAAAGAGAAACGCCATGATCAGCAATTCATGCGTCGAGGGTTCTCCGATATCGTAGGAATGAATGATGGAAGCGACGAGCAGCATGCCAATCCCAACGGTGCCAACCTTCGTTGGTGCATGAAGCCGTGTCATCGGGTCATTAAATTTCAACAACCCGATTACGCCCACAAGAATAAAGCCCGATCCAATGATCAAAGACAGGCAAACGATATAAGTGCCAATAATCTGTGCGGTCATTCGATGATGTCCCCCCGCAAAATGAAGCGCGCCATTGCGACGGTCGAGACAAATCCAAGCATCGCAATCAGTAGCGCCACTTCGAAGTAAATCTGTACGCCTTGTTGAATGCCAAGCACGATGACCAGACCCAGCGCGTTGATGACCATCGTGTCCAGTGCAAGGATACGATCGCCCGATGTTGGCCCCAAGACGAGCCGGACCATCGACATGATCTGCCCAAGCGCCAAGGCGATAAAGGTAATCGCCAATGCGACATAGAGAAATTGGTTTGCAAGTATCATGAGAAAATCTCCAACAAGCGGGCCTCGTAGCGGGTTTTGATGTCGTCGAGCACGGCGTCGGGATCATCAGTGTGTAACACATGGACCAACAGACTGTGCCCTTGATCGGACAGGTCTGCGGACACTGTTCCCGGTGTGAGCGTAATTGTCCCCGCAAGCATTGTGATCGCTTCAGGCTCACGTAGTTTCAACGGAACCACGATCCAGGCTGGTTTCAGCTTTGATGTCGGAACCGTCAATACAATCCAGGCCACTTCGATATTGGCGACGATGATGTCCCAGATCACGATAAAGCTGTAGCTGATCATCTTGCCGGGCCGGAACCCTTTGGGCGTATCAGGCCACCAGATGGACGTGCCCCATGGGATGATGATCCCTAGGATGAAGCCAAAGACGAGCATCCCTGCCGAAAGTTCGTTTTGCAGCAGCATCCAGACAATCGTCAGGATCAGCGTCAAAAGAGGGTGTGGCATCAGCCAATTGAACGCGCGTGCCATGTTAGTGATCCTCCTCTTTTGGTGTGCTGAGCTTGCCCGGTGTGTCCACCACGGTGGAGATATAGGGCGCGGGGTCGAAAAGTTGCGCTGCAATGGAGGTGGTATAGCGATGCACTTGGCCAGCGAAAACAGTATGCGCTGCCAACAAGGCGATCAGCCCGCCCACAGCAACATATGACATTGTTGCTGGGGGCGCTGAGGCCGTGTCCTCTTGACCGGGCTCAACGCTTTGCGCTTTCCAAAACAAGATGCTGCCTGCGCGGGCAAACCCGACAATGCTGATCAAGCTGGACCCCAAAACAATCACCCAGATCCAGACCATCAGGTCCGAGTTAAATGCCGCATCCAGCACAAGCAGCTTTCCCAAAAAACCAGACAGTGGCGGCAGACCGGCCATTGCGATTGCGCCCAAAAAGAACAAGCTGGCTGTGAGCGTTGCCCCTGCAATGGGCGGTTGCGGTGTCAGGTCCAGATTGGCACGGCTGCATCGCACAAGATCAGCGATCAAGAACAAAGCAGCCCCCGCCAAAGTCGAATGCACGATGTAGTAAAGTGCCGCTGCAATGCCCTCGGGGCTGAACAGCGCGATAGATACCAAAACCATACCCATTGATCCGATGATCGAGAAGGCAACCAATCGATCCAATTGCTTGGCCGCCAGCACGCCGGTCATGCCGATCGCAAGCGATATCAGGGCAGCAGGCAGCAGCCAGACATCATGCAGGCCAGATGTCACCGCTAGATCGGGTGGAAAGATCATCGTGTAAACACGGATGATCGCATAGGCGCCAACCTTGGTCATGATCGCAAAGAGTGCGGCGACTGGCGCGGGCGCTTCGGCATAGCTAGAGGGTAGCCAGAAATGCAGCGGCACAAGGGCCGCCTTGATGGCAAACACCAGCAGGAGCAAGACGGCAGCGACGCGGATACCGACTGTCTCTTCGGGCGAGATCAGCGCTACACGGTTTGCCAGATCAGCCATGTTGAGCGTCCCGGTCTCTGCATAAATGGCCCCAAGTGCGAACAAAAACAGGGTCGAGCCTATCAGATTGAACAGCACATATTGGACGCCTGCGCGCAATCTGCGTGTGCCGCCTGAGTGGATCATCAGACCGTAAGATGCGATTAGCAGTACTTCGAAGAAAACAAACAGGTTGAATAAGTCACCGGTCAGGAACGCCCCAAGGATACCCATGAGCTGGAATTGAAACAGCGCATGGAAGTGCCGCCCTCGGTCATCCCAGCCCGAACTGATTGCGTAGATCAGTACAAAGAGCGCTAACACGACTGTCAGCAACACCATCATGGTCGACAGCCTGTCGCCCACAACGACGATACCAAAAGGTGCGGCCCAATCGCCCAATTGGTATAGCAATATTGTGCCGTCTGACGTTGTCCATGCCAGCCCAGCGGAAATGGCGATGAGCATCAAGACACCCACAACCGAAAACACGCGTTGAATACCGATGTGATAGCGGGCGGCCAGTACGATGAACGGCGCCAGCATTGCGGGCAGAATGATAGGAGCAATGAGCCAATGGGTCATGATGAACCCTCCGACTGGTCGGGTTGGTCATCGACATGGTCATCATCAGACCCCAGAAAGGCGCCGAGGCCGATCATCACAACGACAGCCGTCATGCCGAACGAAATCACGATTGCCGTCAGCACGAGCGCTTGGGGCAATGGGTCGGTGTAAGTGGTGATGTCGTCGCGCAGCACAGGTGGTGCGCCAACGACAACACGTCCTGATGTGAACAAAAAGACGTTCACTGCATAAGTGAGCAATGAGATACCCAAAATGACAGGGAATGTCCGCAGGCGGAGCACAAGATATATGCCCGCTGCTGTCATGACGCCGATGGCGGATGCGAGGAGAAATTCCATGTTACACGCCCTCCTTTGGTGTTGGAGGAGGGATGACGTCGAGACGGGAAGGGTCAATGTCCATCGGGTAAATATTCTCGGGTGTTTCGGCACGGCGCGCGAGGCGAGAGAAGCTTTCAAGTGATAGCATGACAGCACCGACAACAGACAGGAACACGCCTAGATCAAAGAGCGCCGCAGTCGCCAATTCGAACTTTTCGAATGGTGGAATGCGTACGTAGGTGAAGTCAGAAGTCAGGAACGGTTTGTCGACGAACCAGGATCCGATGCCTGTGAAGCCAGCAACGAGAACGCCCGCGCCAATGACGCCGTGATAGGGGTATTTCAGTCGCGCAGATGTCCACGCAAAACCGCTCGCCATGTATTGCATGACCACGCCAATCGACACGATTAGACCTGCGATAAAGCCACCGCCGGGTTCGTTGTGGCCGCTGAGAAAAATGTAGAACCCGACCATCGTGACAACTGGCATCATTCCGCGCGTGAGCACGACCATCATCATTGGGTGGACGCCGCCAGCCTGTGGTTGATCAGGTTCACGGTTCAAAAGACGCGCACGCACAGGGCCGGTCAGAAGCGAATGCGTCAATGCATAAATCAGTAGCGCGGCAATGCTCAGCACGATGATTTCACCAAAGGTATCAAAACCACGGAAGTCGACCAGAATGACGTTCACCACATTCGTGCCGCCGCCACCTTTGTAGGAATTCGCCAAATGGAATTCCGATATTGAGGTGCTGACCGGATCGCGCAGCAGATAGTGATAGGCAAGCGCAAAGCTCGCCAAACCACCCGCAATCGCTACACTGGCATCGCGCATCCGACGCAACACTGTGCTTTCAATCGGCGTACTGTTGGGCAGGAAATTCAGGGCGAGTAGCATCAAGATAATCGTGACGACCTCAACGGTGAACTGGGTCATGGCCAGATCAGGTGCGCTGAGGAAGACAAAACCAATGGACACCATCAGGCCGACAATCCCGATCAGGATCAGCGACAAGAAGCGGTTGCGATGCAAGAAAACCATGCCCACGGTCGCAGCTACTAACATACCCCAACCAGAGATCAGGACCGGACCAGCGGCCTGCAATTCATGTGTTGGCGCGCCAAGCGTACCTGTGGTCCAAGCGTAGTAGCCCGCAACGATAATCGTGATCGTTCCCACGGCGGCATAGCGTGTGAACGCGCCATTATGCAGTGGCAGGATCAGGCTTTGGGCCAATCGCGCGATAGCTTCAACGATAGCTTCGAAAATCACCTTTGCTTCAGGGCGCGGTGTGTTTTCCCAAATGCGCAGGGCAGGATTGAACATGAACAGCATAGCCAATCCGCCAACTACGGCGATGATCGACATATAGAGTGCAGGCACTAACCCATGCCAGATTTTCAGATGCGCAGAGGGCAGTTCGGCAGCGTTGCCGAGCACAGCGGCCGTGACTAGCTTTACAAACGGTTCGGCCACAAACGGCGCGACACCAATCACGACAACTGGAATAATCAGCAACGCGGGCGGCAGCCACAGCCCCACGCCCGGATCATGTGGTTTTGCCGGATAGTCGTCACGAACGGGGCCAAAGAAAACATGCCCGATGAGGCGGAAACAATAAGCGGCAGAGAAAAGCGAGCCCACTGTTGCAAGGATCGGCACCAACCAAGGGCTATTGAACAGCGCCGTATGGTTCGCCTCTTCCAGCATCATTTCTTTGGACAAGAAGCCGTTGAGCAATGGAATACCAGCCATAGACAAGGCGGCCAACGAGACAATCATAAAGGTCAGCGGCATCAATGTGCGCAGACCACCCAATCGCCTGATATCGCGGGTGTGGGCTTCGTGGTCGATGATGCCCGCAGACATGAAGAGCGCGGCCTTAAAGGTCGCGTGGTTCAGGATGTGAAAGACTGCAGCCATCGCACCAAAGGCTGTGCCTGTCCCCAAGAGCATCGTGATCAGGCCCAAATGACTGACCGTGGAGAACGCCAACAAAGCTTTCAGGTCATGTTTGAACAGAGCGATCACAGCGCCCAGAACCATCGTGATCAAACCGGCTGTGGTAACGATGGCAAACCATTCGGGCGTGCCGGACAAAACCGGCCACATGCGGGCCATCAAGAAGATACCTGCCTTCACCATCGTCGCCGAGTGCAGATAGGCCGATACGGGCGTCGGTGCAGCCATCGCGTGTGGCAGCCAGAAGTGGAACGGGAATTGTGCTGACTTTGTAAAGCAGCCCAACAGGATCAGGACAAGCGCCGGGACATAGAGCGGATCAGCTTGGATCAATTCGCGGTTCTGCAAAATGACGCTCAGGTCATAGCTGCCCACGATTTGGCCAAGGATCAACATACCGCCGATCATGGCAAGCCCACCCATCCCCGTTACGGTAAGGGCCATGCGGGCACCTTGGCGGCCCTCGGGAAGATGCTTCCAGTATCCGATCAGCAAGAAGGACGACAGCGACGTCAATTCCCAGAAAATCAACAAAAGCAGTATGTTGTCGCTTAGTACAATCCCTACCATCGCGCCCTGGAAGAGTAGCAAATAGGTAAAGAATTCCCCCATATTGTCGTCGCGGCTTAGATAATTACGCGCATAGGCGATGATCAGCAGGCCAATGCCGAGGATCAGCAAGGCAAAGAAAAATCCCAAGCCATCCAGCATCAATGTGAAGTTCAAACCTAGCGCAGGCATCCAATCCACCCGCGCCATCACAACATCACCGGCAATTATTGCCGGTAGATTGGTCAGCAGGCCCACAAAGGCAGCAAGAGTGACGGTGAAAGTCACGCCGGCACAGGCTGACCTGCCAGCGGCATTCATCAGACCAGGGAGCAGAGTACCAAAGAACGGCAAAGCGACAATGAAGAAAAGGGACACGAGAACTCCTGATCGATTAGTTCTGCTATCTTGCCCAGAAATTCTACGCAATTGCAAAAGGCGAAATACGTATTTGTGAATCTTGCGGGTGAAAATTAGCGTTCTTTCGAGGTGCAACGCCGCAACTATGCCTACAGGCTACGCTTCTACTCGGGGCTGCTAGAGCTGTAGGCCAAGAAACATAACAGCCAAAGGTACGGGTGAGACGGCGACAGCGATGGTCAGAAATGTGGGGAGCGGGGAAAAAATTCCACTTAGACCTGCCATCATCATAATGCCGCCGCCGCCGCCAATGATGGAATTGCCGGGCGTGTTAACCGCGAGGGCGAGGGCGATGTGGCGGTAACGCAGACCAAGTTTCAACGCACGTTTTGATTGCCCGTCTAGCAGCATCGCGATCCGCTCTTCCTTAGACAGAGGTGCAGCGCGCGCCACAAGCGCTGCCGCACGGCGCATGCGCAAAAAGGACAATAACCGCTCCAGTGCGCCAATCGGCAAGGAGCGACCGACGATATAGGCAAGCATCATCGACGCGACCGTAGTGATGTAAATCAGCGGCGCAATACTTGGGCCAAACGCAGCCAGCATCGCAAGCCCGATCTCGGCGCCTGGCACAAAAGGAAGCGCCAACAGCCCGACATAGGCCGCAGAGCCAAGCATTATGGCGCGATGCACCTGCTGTTCGTTGTCAGGCCTGATCTGAAGGTTCAATGCGTCACGGATCATGTGCGCGCCCCATGTGGCGAGCACAAGAAACACGACAAGAAAGAAAAGCCGAAGAAATAGGCTACTCGGGCTCAGTCCGTTTTGTGTCACTTTAGACTATCAGCCCGAAACGCTGGTGTTTTCGCTTGCGACAGAGACACCGCTTGCGGAGATCGGGATCTGGTTGGTCCAGTACCAACGTCTGGTGGTCCAGGTTGCATCCACTTCGACTGTGTCACCGGTCACCGTTCCATACCAAACCACCGTGTGAGGCGCATCCGGACATATCGCACGTGCTGTGAAATGGACTACGCCATTGATGACTTTCGTCTGGTAATCCGACCAGCCGAAATCACAGTACATCTGACAATCCATCGACTGGAAAGTGCCGTCACGAAAGACAATGTCATCCTCAAGCGCGGCGCCGCTGGCCAAATCCGTTCCTTGGATTTTGAACGTCCGGCCATCGAGCGCGCTTCCGGCGGACCAATCTCCGGCCGGGACGGCCAAGTCAGGGATATCGTCGTTCATCACGGTCATCGTCGCAGCGCCGGTTCCGACCGTTGCCAAGGCAATAGCAGCGATGTGCAAGAGTTGGGTCATAATCGTCTCCAAGTAATGTCTTGGTTAAAAGGCGTCAGAAGACTTATTAATTGGCATAATGATAGCGTCTAGATAGACGCAGTCAAAGGAAATACCGCTCTAGAGCGACGCTTGCTAGCGACAGCCGAGAATGACTGCAATCCCGACTGCAATTTCTAATACTCTAAATATGCTCGACCAAAGGCTTAGCATTCTTCACGTGACGTTCGATCAGTTTCATTGACAGCTGGCCCTTTGGTGTCGGTCGTGCCAGCGGTCGGTCCAAGTAGGGGACTTCTCCAAAAATCTGCGCGATTTCCTCTCGCGCCGCTGGTGACATCGCCTTCATTGCCTCGGAGCCAGTATAAAGTGTCTCTGCCAATGCGCTATCAGCGTGAATGATTTCATGGTCGTCACACATTGCATGGACATAAGTGACCGACGGCATGTCATCCGCAATCTCAACGCCATCCAGTCCCAAAAGATGCTTGGCATGCACCAACACCTCGGTTTCATCAAACATCCGCATGGCGATCTTCGACCGCACCAGTAAACGGTGTTGTGGCGACACGGTCAGATCACGCGCAGGCATGCCTTCGGCAAATGCACCCGCCTTGATACGGATGGGGCGAAGGTTCGGGTTCTCTTCTAGTTCAGAGGCGCTCAGCGTCCGCTGGCCTACCCACCTGATAGGTTGCAGACCGTGATCAAGCGTCATGACCAAATCGCCAGGGGTCAAGCTATCTATGGCGATCTCACCTTTATCCGTTTGCACCATCGTGCCAGCGGCAAAACAAATAAACGATGGATAGGACGGGGCACCGGTACCCGTCGAATTACCAATTGTGCTGGTAATCGTGAAAGATGTACCGTCGGGAATGGCTCCTGTCAGCGTATAAGCCGTGGTTGACAAGCCGCTGCCACCTGGCGTGCCGGGCGGATCAAAACGCAAGACGATGATCTGTACAAACCCGCCATCAGGATCAGGCACGTCAGTTACCAGAATGAATTCGTTCTGAACCTGCGTACCAGCCGGATAGGTGAAACCATTGATTGAAAGTGGTTCAGTCAGGAACTGTAATCTGTCCTGATCATCCTGAAACAAGCCGTCTTCCTGATCATCGATAACAATGGTCTGGGCGTCTTCGGTTCCAATCGTGAAAGTATCGCCGTTCTGCTGGCTCCCATTGGTCTGATTAGTCCCAATTGCCGAGCCGCCAAGCAGATTGGTCGTCGACCAAATGCCAAATTCAAAAAAAGCCATATGATAGCCCTCTCACAGACTAAGGGATTGCTATTATCTAACGCAAAGTATCGAATCCAGCTTACCTAACAGTACTGACGATGAATACAGGCGAGTTGTTGAGACCGAGGAAAAGAGCAGGCAATTGCCAGCCGTGACCGTCACACTGGAAGGATCAAGATACCGTCCGAACGAAAAAGGGCGCCAAAGAGGGCGCCCTTGTCCAATACTATTTTCCAGCATTCAGCCCTTCTTCAGGCACTCACGCCCCAGCAGTTCCGCAATCTGCACCGCGTTCAACGCGGCACCCTTGCGCAGGTTGTCCGACACACACCAGAGGTTCAGACCGTTATCGATGGTGCTGTCCTGACGGATGCGGCTGATGAACGTGGCGAAATCGCCCACGCATTCAATCGGGGTCACGTAACCGCCGTCTTCGCGCTTATCGATCACCATCACACCTGGGGCTTCGCGCAGGATGTCGCGTGCTTCGTCTTCATCAAGGAAGTCTTCAAACTCGATGTTGATGGCTTCAGAGTGACCAACGAAGACAGGCACGCGCACGCAAGTGGCCGTGACCTTGATCTTTGGATCAACGATCTTTTTAGTCTCGGCGACCATTTTCCATTCTTCTTTGGTCTCGCCGCTGTCCATGAACACATCAATATGCGGGATCACGTTAAAAGCGATCTGCTTGGTGAACTGGCGGGGCGGTTTGCTGTCAGTGGGGTTATAGATCGACTTGGTCTGGTCCCAGAGCTCATCAATGCCGCCTTTACCAGCGCCGGACACGGACTGGTAGGTGCTGACAACAACGCGCTTGATCGTCGCGCGGTCATGTAGCGGCTTGAGCGCCACAACCATTTGCGCAGTCGAACAATTCGGGTTCGCGATGATGTTCTTCTTTGAGTACCCGTGGACCGCCTGCGCGTTCACTTCGGGCACGATCAGCGGCACATCTGGGTCATAGCGATAGAGCGAAGAGTTATCGATCACGACACAACCAGCTTTAGCCGCCTTAGGCGCGTAAATCTTCGTAGCCTCCGAGCCAACGGCAAACAGCGCCATATCCCAGCCCGTGAAATCAAACGTATCAAGGTCCTTCGCCTTCAAGGTTTTATCGCCAAAGCTGACTTCGGTGCCAAGCGATTTACGGCTGGCAAGTACGGCAATCTCGTCGACCGGGAATTCCCGTTCAGCGAGGATGTTCAGCATTTCGCGGCCCACATTACCTGTGGCACCGACAACGGCGATTCTATAGCCCATTTGGCTGCTCCTTGTTTCAGATGCGCCCCTTTACCGCGTGGGTGGGGTAAGGGAAAGGGGGGGTGTGGTTGGGTGAAACGGGACGGATCACTTGTTTAGCAGAATTGATGGAGATTCGGTGACTTTTGCCACCTAAGGGCCACCGCACATAGGGCGTTGCTGTTATCGATTTGATGTTCCCGTGATCCATTATATGAATGGCCATGACATTTGATCAGATCAAAACCTTTCTTTGGGTGACGCGCCTTGGCGGCTTTCGCAGGGCGGCAGAGCGGTTAAACCTTTCTCAGCCGGCGGTATCCACGCGGATATCCAATCTTGAAAACGAACTTCGTGTGCCATTGTTCGAGCGTGGACCGGGCGAGTTGGTTTTAACGAAACACGGCACCTTGTTGTTGTCCTATGCAGAGCAAATGTTGTTTGTCGAAGAAGAGATCAAGCAACGCGTTGCAAACCCGTCTGAAGCCGAAGGTCTGTTCCGCATCGGCGCATCCGAGACGATTGCACAGGCGTGGCTGCCCGAATTTTTGACCGCCTTCAGCGCGCAATATCCGCGCGTCAACGTGGATTTGACGGTCGATATTTCACTGAATTTGCGTGCTGCACTGTTGGAACGACGCTTGGACCTCGCGCTGTTGATGGGACCTGTGTCTGAGTTTACGGTCGAGAACATCGCACTGCCGCCATTTGACCTGCATTGGTATCGCTCCACCAACAATCCTCAGATTGACCTAAGCGAAATACCGATCATTTCATATTCTAGCAAAACCCGGCCCTACCGCGAATTGATGTCGGAGCTGTCACGCAGGGTTGGCCCGAAACTGCGTGTCTTTGCATCGGCGTCTTTGTCCGCCAGCCTCAAGATGATCGCAGCGGGAATCGCCGTGGGCCCTTATCCACGCGCTTTGGCAAATGATTTTCTGGAATCGGGTCAGATCGTTGAATTTGATCCGGGCTTTCGTCTGCCGCCGCTCGCTTTTACTGCGTCATATCTTGCAGAGCCGCGCAGCTTTATCGCTGAAAACAGTGCAGAAATTGCCCGTGAGGTCGGGATATCTTGGGACAAGACGCATCCAAAGTAGATCAATATTATCTATCACTAATGATATAAAATGATAATTTGCATGAAAGATGTGTGTCATGTGATGCTTTGCCAAACTTGCAAAGGCTGCACTGATGCTTACGAATCCTATGTCCCATGCTGATCTTATGGCCTCCAGCGCCACTGACGTGCGTCGCGCCATTCGCAATGGGTCATATAGTGGGCACACATCGGGATTGGCGGCAGGCAAGCTGCAATGCAATCTCGCGATCTTGCCCGCGCAGTTCGCTTTGGATTTTCTGCGGTTTTGCCAACGCAATCCAAAACCTTGCCCTGTTGTGGGTGTCGGTGACACGGGCAACCCGGATATGTTTACGCTTGGCCACGACATCGATATTCGCAGCGATGTGCCGAAGTACCGCGTGTTTCGCGGGGGTGTGTTGACCGAAGAACTAACTGACATCACCGATGTCTGGACCGACGATCTTGTGACAGTTGCCCTGGGGTGTTCGTTCACCTTTGAAAACGCGCTGGTTCGCAACGGCATCCCAGTACGCCATATGGAAAGTGCTAAGAACGTGCCGATGTTCCGCTCGAATCTGGATTTGGTGCCCGCAGGACCATTTCATGGTAAGATGGTCGTCACGATGCGGCCAATTCCTGAACATCAGGTTGAACAGGCGATTGCCATCAGCGGACGCTTCCCCCAAGCGCATGGCGCACCGATTGCGACTGGCGATCCTGCCAGCATTGGCATCGCGGATTTGGCGCAACCCGATTGGGGCGATGCCGTTGAGGTCAAACCGGGCGAAGTGCCAGTCTATTGGGCCTGCGGCGTCACCCCGCAGAACGTTCTTCTTGATGCGCAGCTGCCGCTTTGCATCACCCATTCGCCGGGACACATGCTGATCGCGGATGTCGCGGAAGACGCAGAAACAACAATCATAACAAAACAGTAATCCAACAAGGAGTTCTAAACATGAAACATACACTCGCACTGCTTGCCGCAACCACGGCGCTGGCAACACCCACCTTTGCCGAAGACCTTTCGGTCGTTGGCAGCTGGTCCAGCCTACCACTGCATAACCAATATGAGGCCCCATTCTGGAGCACGACTTTGCCAGAAGCTTCTGGTGGCAACATCAATGTCGAACTGACAACCCACAACCAGATGAGCCTTGGACTAGGCGACATCTATCCACTGCTTGGCCAAGGCGTTTATGACGTCGCAATGACTGTTGCTGACTATGCGGTCGCAGACGCGCCGGAACTTGAAGGTCTCGACGTGCCATTGCTGGCTCTGACAGCTGATGAGGCCCGCGCAATGGTTGATGCTGCTCGGCCAATGTTGCTCGATATCTACCATGACCGCTTTAACTCGCACGTATTGGCTGTGGCACCTTACCCGCCGCAGGTCGTGTTCTGTAATGCCCCGATCACAAATCTGGCCGATCTTGAAGGCCTCAAAGTGCGTGCATCTGGCCGTATGACCGCCAAATTGCTCGAAGCGCTGGGTGCCGAAGGCGTGAATGTTTCCTTCGCAGAAGTTCCCGGTGCGCTACAAAAGGGCGTCGTCGACTGTGCGGTTACAGGCGCTGGTTCCGGTTACAGTGCGGGTTGGTGGGAAGTCTCCACTCATCTGCTGCCGATCCCGCTGGGTGGTTGGGATCCGGTTGTGACTGCCATCAATTTGGACAAATGGAACAGCCTTGATGCGGATACGCAGGCGTTGATCTCATCTGAAATCGTCACGGGATTTGAAGATCCTGCATGGGCCAGCGCACAAGGCGCTTTGGTCAATGACATCGCTTGCCTGACCGGCAATGGCGAATGTGTTGGCGGCGACGCGCGGTCTATGACGCTTGTTGAAGTAAGCGACGCAGATTTTGACCGTGCCCGCGATATCCTGACCAGCGAAGTTCTTCCTGAATGGGCAGAGCGTGCAGGTGACACTTGGGCCGCGCGTTGGAACGATAGTGTCGGTTCCGTGGTCGGCGTTACGATCAACTAAGCATCTCACTAGGGGGCGGACTGAACATGGAACTTAAGATGATACATGGCCTGCGGGTCATCAACAAAGGGGTGGCGCTGGCCGTAGGCTTTGGCCTGTTGCTTTGCGCGGCTTTTGTACTGCTTGATATCATCATGCGCCGGTTCGGGACGTCCCTTGGTGGCACCGAAGAAATTGCAGGCTATGCCATGGCACTCGCCACGGCTTGGGGGATGTCTTACACATTGCTTGAGTTAGGGCATGTGCGCATCGATCTGCTGCGCACTCGTTGCACAAGCTTTCAAAAAGCGCTGTTCGACGTGTTCTCGATGATCGTCATGTCCGGAGTGATCGTCACAATCGCCATCAAAGCCTGGCCAGTCGTCGAAAGATCACTGGTGAACGGATCAACTGCAAACACCCCGCTTGAGACGCCTTTGATCTGGGTCCACTTACCGTGGTTCGCAGGCTGGGTCTGGTTTGCAGTGATGTCGACTTTGACAACACTGGCAGCGCTGAGCTTATTGCTTAAACGCCGGCACGCTGAAACTGAAAACTTCGTCGGTGCCTTCGCCGAGCAGGAGACACTCCAATGATCGGTTATGTCTCAGTCGCCCTGTTGGGCCTGCTGGCTCTGTCTATTCCCGTTGGCATCGTATTGTTCCTTTTGGGTTTCGGTATCGATGCGTTCTTTTCCAGCTTTCCGCTGACCAAAGGTCTGGGAAACATGGTCTGGTCATCGTCCAATTCGGCAACCCTGATCGCCATCCCATTCTTTGTGCTTCTGGGCGAAATCCTTGTGCGCAGCGGTGTCGCAAACCGTACCTATGCTGCGCTTGATCGGTGGGTGTCTTGGCTGCCCGGTGGTCTGGTCCACGCCAACATCGCAACTGCGACGATGTTCTCGGCAACGTCTGGTTCGTCCGTGGCGACCGCTGCAACCGTGGCAACGGTGGCGATGCCACAAGCTGAAAAACTGGGTTACGATCCCAAGCTCTTCTCTGGCGCAATTGCCGCGGGTGGCACGTTGGGGATCATGATTCCGCCATCCATTAACTTGATCGTTTACGGGTTCTTGACCCAATCTTCGATCCCGCAATTGTTCCTTGCTGGTCTGATCCCCGGACTGGCACTGGCTGTTGCCTTCATGTTGGTAACAGCAATCATCTGCATCATCCGACCAGATCTAGGTGGAATCCGGCGGACATTTCCGTTTCCACAGATGCTACGTGCGCTGATCGATCTCGTTCCGATTTTGTTACTGTTCGGCATGATCGTCGGCTCCATCTATCGTGGCTGGGCCACCCCGACGGAAGCCGCAGCCGTCGGTGTTGCAGGCGCGTTCCTGATCGCCTTAGCGTTTGGCGGCGTGTCTTGGTCGATGCTGACCCAAAGCCTGACTGGCACAGTGAAGATCACATCAATGATCATGCTGATCGTGATCGGCGCATCATTCTTGAACTTCACACTGGCCTCTGCCGGGTTGGGGCGCGAGCTGACCGAATTTATGAACGGCCTTGGATTGACCCCAATGAAGACGATTTTGGTGGTTGTCGTCCTCTACATTGTGCTGGGTTTTTTCATCGAGACACTCTCGCTGATGGTGGTGACCATCCCAATCATTGTCCCGCTTGTCGTTGCTCAAGGGTTTGATGTGATCTGGTTTGGCATCTTGATGATCGTGTTGATCGAGATGGCATTGATTACACCGCCTGTGGGTCTGAACCTTTATGTTGTGCAAGGTGCGCGAAAGTCCGGAAGTCTAAACGAGGTTATGTTAGGGGCGCTGCCCTATTGCCTGACAATGCTCGCCATGGCCTTCTTGTTGATCGCTTTCCCCGGCATCGCGCTCTTCTTACCGAACGCGCTGCAGTAGCACTTAATCCCTCTAATTCGAAATGACTGCGGGCCAATACGCGCCCGTAAACAAAGGAGATACGTCTGATGTGGCAATTCTGGGTTGATCGTGGCGGCACATTCACCGACATCGTGGCCAAAACACCAGATGGCGGGCTCAAGACGCATAAGTTGCTGTCGGAGAACCCTGAAGTCTATCCCGATGCCGCCGTGCATGGGATTCGAGAGTTGCTGGGGCTTGGACCAAACGACGCGATCCCACCGGGCCGGATCAGCGCTGTGAAGATGGGAACAACCGTTGCCACCAATGCGTTGCTAGAGCGTAAGGGCGAGCGGACGCTGCTATTGATCACCAAAGGCATGCGCGATCTGCTGCGGATCGGATATCAGAACCGTCCAAGGTTGTTTGATCTCAACATCCAATTACCGGAATTGCTGTATGATGATGTGATCGAGATCGATGAACGCGTTGATGCTGATGGCAAGGTCCTCTCGCAATTGGATGCCGAACCAGCGCGTGCAGCACTGATGAAAACACACGGCGA
>Ga0115562_1000409_pt1 | contig 32713 bp, 29 predicted proteins | sample COGITO_mtgs_1105_6_FD_87200 | JGI IMG/M metagenome (GOLD analysis project Ga0115562, IMG submission 87200) | Pelagic marine microbial communities from North Sea - COGITO_mtgs_110516 | ecosystem: Environmental > Aquatic > Marine > Epipelagic | place: Germany:Helgoland, sampling site Kabeltonne...
CCTTTAGCTTGCTCAAGTAGGGCTTTACTCTGCTGCTGTCGATGCATACTGTCACGCAATGTCATCTGATCTCTCTTGGGCTTTGTGTTGGATACGTATGGTCGCAGTAAATCATAGACTAACGCGCTAACAAAGCTAGAATACCGACAGAATTTAATTATCAATTAAGGAAAGTGATCCCTATGTATAAAGGACAGACAGTCAGTCTCAGGCTTATCGACAATGGTTTTGCAGAAATTCAATTCGACAATCAAGGCGAGTCGGTGAATAAATTCAACCAGCAGACATTGGCTGATTTGCGCCACGCGGTGGATAAGCTGAAAGCTCAGTCGGGTATCCGCGGTCTCTTAGTCAGCAGCGCCAAGCCAGTATTTGTTGTGGGCGCCGATATTACTGAATTCAAGGACATGTTTACTGCCAGCAAAGAAGAGTTTATTGCTGGGGCACAGACGGCCAATGGCCTGTTCTCTGAGATCGAAGATTTGCCCTTCCCATCAGTGGCTGCGATCAATGGCTTTGCGCTAGGCGGCGGTTTTGAAATCTGTCTGGCCTGTGATTCTCGAGTGCTTTCTTCCAGGGCGGCTATAGGCCTGCCTGAGACGGGTCTGGGTATTATTCCTGGCTGGGGTGGCACTGTGCGTCTGCCACGTTTGGTTGGCTATTCCACAGCAGTTCACTGGGTTGCTTCCGGTGAACAGCAGCGTCCTAAAGCGGCTTTAGCAGCCGGTGCAGTTGACGCCATCGCCGAACCAGAGCAGTTGCGTGACGTATCACTGGCTTTACTCGAAGAGCTGGCATCCGGCGAGCGGGATTATCAAGCGCGACGTACTCAGATGACCTCAGCACTGACACTTTCTGATGCCGAGCTGCAAGCCACTGCCGCAGGTTTCCGCAGCGCTATTCTCGGCAAGGTTGGCAATCATTATCCAGCACCTTTAAAGGCGGTTGAGTTGGTCTCCAACGCCGCGCATTTGGGCCGCGATGAAGCGATCAAAATGGAAAATGAAGCTTTCTATGAGATTTCTCAAACCCCACAGGCAAGAGCTATGGTCGGTTTGTTTTTAAGCGATCAATATATTGTTAAGCAGGCGAAAAACCGCAGCCGTGCCCTGGCGGACAAGTTGCCTGAAATTAAAACTGCTGGGGTTATTGGCGCTGGCATTATGGGTGGCGGCATTGCCTACCAAAACGCTATCCGCGGTTACTCGGTTGTAATGAAAGATATTAATCAGCCAGCTCTGGATCTGGGTATTCAAGAAGCCAATAAGCTGCTGGCTAAGGGCGTTAAGCGTGGCAAGTTAACCGAAGAGAAAGCCGGTCAGATACTGAGTAAGATTCTGCCAAGCCTGGAAGATAAGGATGTGGCTCCCTGTAATATGCTGGTTGAAGCCGTGGTTGAGCTGGAGTCCGTCAAGAAAATGGTACTGCCCGCGGTTGAAGCGCTGCTCGACGACAGCGCCGTTATTACTTCAAATACCTCGACCATCTCGATTAACCGTCTCGCCGAGTCATTAAAGCGCCCCGAAAACTTCTGCGGCATGCACTTCTTTAATCCGGTTCACGCCATGCCACTGGTTGAAATTATTCGCGGCGAAAACACCTCTGATGCGACCATCGCGGCAGTCTGTGCTTATGCTTTGGGTCTTGGCAAGAAGCCTATTGTGGTTAATGACTGCCCAGGGTTCTTGGTCAACCGGGTATTGTTTGCCATGCTCTTTGGTCTCGAAATTATGATCTCTGAAGGCGCTGATTTCCAGCAGGTGGATAAAGTCATGGAAGCTTGGGGGCTGCCAATGGGTCCTGCTTACCTAATGGATGTCATTGGCATAGACACGATCAATCACTGCTATCCGGTGATGATCAACGGCTTGCCAGAGCGCTTTAAGAAGACTGCTGATCTGTGGCCCACTGAGGCGATTTATCAGGCCGAGCGCCTGGGTCAGAAAAATGCGCTGGGGTATTACAGCTACGAATTAAATGAAAAGGGTAAGCCAAGTAAGGCCGTGGATGAGACAGTTATTAATATGTTTGCCGATCTATATGGCGACGCCAAGTTGGTGGATGGGGATCAGATTGTTGATCGCCTGATGATTGCCATGGCCATGGAAATGGTTCACTGCTTGGAAGAGGGCGTGGTTGCCTCACCGGCTGAAGCGGATATGGCGCTGATTTACGGCGTCGGTTTCCCAGCATTCCGCGGTGGCGTCTGTCGCTGGATGGATGAGATTGGCTTGCAGGAAGTCTGTGATCGCGGTGATAAATATGCGCATATTAGTGAGTTGTATCGGCCCACTGAGAAGTTGCGGGCTATGGCTGTTAAGGGTGAAACGTTGTATTGAGATCTGCCGCCCAGCTGGTCATCATTTTGAGCGCTTTACTGCCTAATCCAGAGAGGCTCGCTATGAAGTCCCGACCAACTGCAGCGCTGTCATCCCGACCGCAGTGGAGGGATCTCACGACGCTGGCACTGACCCAGAGCATGGGTTATCTGTTCAGGAGATCCTTCGGCTTCGCTCAGGATGACCTTGGGTGCCAAGTCTGACCAACTACAACGCTGTCATCCCGACCGCAGTGGAGGGATTTCAAGACGCTGGCACTGACTCATGGTTTGGGATATCTGTTCAGGAGATCCTTCGACTTCGCTCAGGATGACAGGCTTGGGCGCCAAGTCTGACCAACTATAACGCTGCTAATCCTTTATAACTCCACAGGCCGCTCTGGCGTACCCTGCATAAAGGGTCCGTCGACACAGATACGTCGACCATCAGGCGAGGCACAGGCGCCACAGATACCCACACCGCACTTAGTCAGATAATCAATCGCACTAAAGATCTGATCATCGCGACAGAACTCGCGCTGCACTTTTGCTGCGGCATGGACCATAGGTGAAGGGCCGCAGTTATAGAACACCAACTTATCCAATTCTTGCTGATCCATCTCTTCAAGGCGACTGCGCAACAATTCAGTGACAACACCTTTAAACCCTTCACTGCCATCATCTGTGGCCACGTGAACCTTGGCGATCTTTTTGCACTCCTCGAGATAATAGAGACGCTCAGCGGTGCGAGCACCGGTAAACACCTCAGCATTGCCAAAGTCTCTGGCCAGCTGATAAACCGCAGCCAAACCGGTTCCGCCAGCGACGGCCATAATCTTGGCATCTTCAGCGGGCGACACGGGAATGCCATGGGGACCGCGGACATAGACTTCAGTGCCCACGTCTAGATCCATCAGTGCATGGGTAAAGATACCCACATCGATAACCGCCAGTTGGAAAGGGTCATCGGCAAGTGCAGAGAAGGGCTTTTCGCCGACTCCTGGCACCCAGAGAAAAACGAACTCACCGGCCTGTATATTTACTTTGCGATCAAAGGTGAGGACGCAGATATCCTTGCAGACGCGCTTATTTTCCACCAGTACCACTGGCGAGTAATCCATATCTATATCGTAACGAATATGGGCTTCAGCCTTATCCGAGTCGAAACTGAGATCCGACTCAAGCTGATTAAAGTAGCTGCCAATTTCATCTGTGGTCATGCCTGTCAGAGCAGAGCCAATACCAACAATTGACGCGCCGGCATTAATAAATTCTCTGGTGTCGGCAGCACTGCTGGCACCACCACAACCGATAATCGGTAAATCGGTCACTTCACGTATTTCGCGGACGCATTTTAATGCGATGGGCAGTACGCCTTTGCCTGACATGCCACCGGCGCCGTTACTCAGCACTGGGTGTCCATGAGATGCGGTATAACCTGGCCCAACAGTATTAATCGCGCAGATACCATCGGCACCACCAGCGGCGGCGGCTTGAGCAATCTCACCAATATTAGGCGTGTTGGGTGTCAGCTTGGGGATCACTGGAATATCAACCACGGCTTTTACCGCCGCGGTAATGGCGCGAACCATCTCAGGATCCTGACCCATGGCCATGCCATAACCTTTGGCGTGAGGGCAGGAGAGATTGAGCTCTAAGCCATCGGCTACCGGTGCCATGATCTTGGCGACTTCGACAAATTCTTCAAGGCTGCCACCGAAAATAGACACCAGTAAAAAACGATCTTCGGGAATACGCAGTTTTGCCATGGCTTCGGCGGCTACTAGCGCGCCTGGGTTGGTTAGGCCAACGGCATTGACAAAATTACCCGGGGAATACTGGCTGTAAACCGGTTCACGGTTACCCTCGCGAGGCACAGGACCAACACTCTTGGTGGTGATCACGCCAATTTGCGGCATATGATCAAACATGTATTGGATTATGGGCACCGCGGTGGTGACGATTCCGGATGGCACTGTAAAGGGGCCTGAGAGGGTCTTGCCAAGAAATTCTGTTTTCAAGATAGCTCGCTCGAAACTAGTTGTGTGGGAGGGTATACGCAGGTCGAGATTATACCGATTTTAAAGAATTAATCTGCCTCTCTTGTGCCTATGCTGCGAAAAAAGGCTAGGTGACCTTTACTGGTTCTGGGGTTGGCTCTCGGGAGGCTTCAGCTACTCAATAAGTTAACTTACCGCTATCTAATCTGCCCCTCATTTGCGCTTAATCTGGGTAGGTCATGGCTAGCTTAAATTTTAATCATATCTGGCTATAAAAAACGTCTATTTATAAGAGGGCGGTTATTGGTCAGGCAATAATTCTGTTTCTATTAGTAGGGGAAATATGCTTTCACGATTAAAAAATACCGGTCCTGCCATTTTGGTCACAGCAGCCTTTATTGGCCCTGGAACTGTCACTGTCTGCACCATAGCCGGCGCTCAATTTCACTACGCTTTGGCCTGGGGACTTGTTGTGGCCATGCTCTCAGCCATTGCCCTTCAAGAAATGGCCGCCAGACTGGGAGTCATTGGGCAAAAAGGCCTCGGTGAAACCCTAGCTGACAGCTTGGCCGGGAGTGTTTGGAAATGGCCGTTGATTCTACTGGTTATTTCGGCCCTGTATGTTGGCAACTCAGCCTATCAAGCGGGCAATCTTACCGGAGCAGCCTTAGGTGTTGCCGCGGTCACTGGCGATGATGCCAGCGTGAAAGTCTATGCAGGACTAATAGCACTGATTGCTGGGGCGGTCTTTTTACGGGGATCCTACAGGCTGATAGAGCGATTTTTGATTGTTGTAGTGCTGTTTATGAGCCTCGCGTTTATCACTACGTTTATGGTTGTAAAGCCGAACCTGTCGGCGCTATTGCAAGGAGCAGTAGTGCCGGTAATACCTGAGGGCGGTTTATCCACATTGATTACCCTGATTGGTACCACTGTCGTTCCCTATAACCTATTTCTGCATTCATCTGCTGCCCGCACACGCTGGCAAGCTTTAGACCGGCTCAATGCTGTAGACGGGCCCAGGGCTATAGAGGGGCTCAGGGCTGTAGAGGGGCTCAGGGCCGTAGAGGGGCTCAGGGCTGTAGAGGGGCTCAGGGCTGAAAACGCACTCAAGGCTGCGCGCTCGGACACTATTATTTCAATCAGTATTGGTGGCTTGGTTTCTATACTGATTCTTTCAACCGCGGCGGCAAGCTTCTTTGGTAGTGGGGCTGTTATCGAAAATGCCGGGGATATGGCCTATCAACTGGAACCGGTTTTTGGCGACTCTGCCAAATACCTACTGGCGGCAGGGTTGTTTGCTGCGGGCCTTAGCTCTGCAATTACTGCGCCTATGGCAACAGCCTATGCGGTGTCTGAGATACTGGGAATGAAGTCAGATACTACTGGCACAGTCTTTCGCTTTATTGCTCTGAGTGTTCTCGCCTTCGGCTCACTCTCTGCGTTGTTAGAATTGCGGCCTTTAGAAATCATACTCTTTGCCCAGTTGGCCAATGGCCTTTTGTTGCCGATTATCGCGCTGTTTTTAGTGGTGGTGATGAATCAGAAGAGCCTGCTCGGCAAACATACAAATACATGGGTCAGCAATATTATCGGACTCACTATTGTGGTGCTCACAAGCTCCCTTGGAGTCCGCATGGTGTTAAGCGCCCTAGATCTTTTGAGGTAGGAACCCTAAGACGGCTTTATCCAAAAGCTTTTAATCCAGAGCCTTTTAATTTAGAGCCTTTTAATCCAGAAGCTGTTTTATTCAGAGGCTATTTTATTCAGAGGCTATTTTATTCAGTGGCTATGCTGCGAAACAAGGCTAGATGACTGTAGTCACTGCTGGGGATATAGCTGAGGTCGTTGTAGTGGGGGTTGGCGGAGAGTTTAACGATGACTGTGTTGTTCACTGGATTGACATAAATATACTGGCCATAGACACCCATTGCCATATATTCGCCGTCCTCTGAGAGCGGCAACCACCACTGGTAGCCATAACCAAAGTCATTTTCCTCTGGCTGGATGTGCGGGGCGTCGGCAGCAGTTGACAGGGCGACCCACTCAGCGGGAACAATCGGCTTTCCATCAAGTGAACCCTCGTGTAAATAGAGTGACCCGAGCTTGGCAAAATCTCGCAAGGTTAGATTGAGACCACCAAGAGCCATCTCTTTGCCGTCGCCATCGACGATCCAATAACCGTCGTATTCCATACCCAGAGGCTGATAGAGTTTCTCCTGCATATAGTCAGTGACTGATTTTCCAGTGGCGCGACTCAGCACCATACTCAGAACATGGGTGTCGATACTGACATAGTGGTTTAGCGTGCCGGGTTCGCGCCCACGCGTCAGGCTGGCGGCAAAGTCATCCTGGGGGCTGCCTAACGCAAAGCCGCGGCCCCAGCGATTGATATCGCTGTTAAAGTCGCCGTAGTCTTCATTAAAGGCTATCCCCGATGACATCTGCAGTACATCTTTAATGCGCACGCCGTCATAGCCTGAACCTTTTAGTTCTGGGGCATAGGTATCAACGGTTTGTTCAATGCTGGCGATGCTGCCTTCATCCACTGCGATACCCACCATAGCGGAGATAAACGACTTAGCCATGGACCAGGAAATAGTGCGGGTGGATTCACTGTGGCCGAGAGAATAGCTTTCGTGAACGATTTGATCGTCCTGAATAACCAGAAGTCCGGTGGTCCAGGAGTCGGCTAAAAACTTCGCGGTATTAAACGATTGCTCGGCAAACAAAAAGTCCTCCGGCAGTTCTATGGCAGTGCCTTTGCTGTAGGGCCGTGGTTCTGAGGAGGCGCTCATAGTGCTGATTGCCCCGAGCTGATCAGCGGAGCGGAAGTTTTCGACAATGCGATCCTGGTCAAAAAGGTGTACGGCGCGGTAGAGACTCTGCGCTGTGGGTAGGGCCCAAAAACTGCCGATTAATAGTACTGTGGCGCCGATTAAAACACTGTTGCGTGAAATGGCCATATCTTCCCCAGGGGAGCTTTAAGCTGCTTATGCAGTCTTATTATTTATCCCATCCTACGGGAGTTTGCAGAGTAAGGGCAATTAAAGTCTTTTTCATTAAAAAGCCTGTAATAGAAAGCGGGCATAAAAAAGACTAAAAAAAGAACAAAAAAAAGAGCAACCCTGAGGCCGCTCTTCTCGATCACACAAAAACCAGTACTAGAACTGATTCATGGTGTTGTCTTTACCTGATGCTTTCAGTGCAGCATCACCGGCAAAGTATTCTTTATGGTCGTCGCCCATATCGGAACCGGCCATATTTTGATGCTTCACACAGGCGATACCCTGACGGATTTCCTTGCGCTGAACACCAGCAACATAACCCAACATGCCTTGCTCACCGAAGTACTCTTTGGCCAGATTGTCAGTAGACAGAGCCGCAGTGTGGTAGGTAGGCAGTGTAATCAGGTGGTGGAAGATGCCGGCTTCACGAGCCGAGTCGGCCTGGAAGGTACGGATCTTGTCGTCTGCAAGAGCAGCAAGATCAGTGTCGTCGTAGCTCACATTCATCAGGTCAGCGCGATCGTAGGCTGAAACATCTGCACCGGATTCGCTCAGGCTATCAAAGATCTGCTGACGGAAGTTGAGGGTCCAGTTAAACGATGGGCTGTTGTTGTAAACCAGCTTGGCGTTAGGCACCTCTTTACGAATCTCAGCCATCATTGCGCCAATCTGGCCAACGTGAGGCTTCTCAGTTTCGATCCAGATCATATCGGCGCCGTTTTGCAGGCTAGTGATACTGTCGAGAATACAGCGTGCTTCGCCAGTGCCAGCCTTAAACTGGAACAGGTTGCTTGGCAGACGCTTAGGACGTACCAGCTTGCCATCGCGATTAAGGACGACATCGCCGTTCTTCATATCAGCGGGGCTGATTTCTTCAACATCGAGGAATGAGTTGTACTGATCGCCGAGATCCCCAGGCTCACGTGTTACAGCGATCTGCTTAGTCAGGCCAGCACCCAATGAATCGGTACGGGCAACAATAACGCCATCATCTACACCCAGCTCAAGGAATGCGTAGCGAACCGCATTGATCTTAGCGAGGAAGTCTTCGTGTGGAACGGTAACCTTGCCATCCTGGTGACCACATTGCTTCTCATCAGACACCTGATTTTCAATCTGGATACAGCAAGCGCCGGCTTCAATCATCTGCTTGGCCATCAAGTAGGTCGCTTCAGCATTACCAAAACCGGCATCTATATCAGCAACGATGGGCACTACATGTGTCTCGTGGTTATCGATTTGATCCTGAATGGCTTGCTTGGCGTCGCCCGGAGCAGCGTCCAACTGACGGAACAGGCCGCCCAATTCGCGGGCATCAGCCTGACGTAAAAATGTGTAGAGCTCAGCGATCAATGAGGCAACCGAGGTCTTCTCGTGCATTGACTGGTCGGGCAGGGGACCGAACTCTGAACGCAGCGCTGCAACCATCCAACCTGAGAGGTAAAGGTATTTACGCTTGGTGGTACCGAAGTGCTTTTTAATCGCAATCAGCTTCTGCTGACCGATAAAACCGTGCCAGCAACCAAGAGACTGAGTGTACTGAGATGAGTCAGCATCGTATGCCGCCATATCTTCACGCATGATCGCCGCGGTGTACTTAGCAATTTCGATACCGGTTTGAAAACGGTTTTGAGTGCGCATACGTGCCGCAGAGTCAGCGCTGATCGCGCCCCAGTTCCCGCCGTGTTGCTCTTTTAGTTTGGCAACGGCTGCAAGATCATTTGAAAAGTTGGACATATTTAAAACCCTTAATTGAAGTCGGTTCGTTTGACAGTGCGGTGAGTTTAGGTATGATGCCGGTATAAATCTAATTGATAGTTTCTATTGCGGGCATTTTTATTATGAATATAGCGCGAGTTGATTTAAACCTATTGGTCTACCTAGATGTGCTGTTGCGGGAGTGCAATGTTACTCGCGCTGCCGAAGAGCTGGGTATTAGCCAGCCTGCCATGTCGAATAGCCTGAGGCGTCTGCGGGATCTCTTCGATGACCCGCTATTGGTTCGCACCAGCGATGGAATGACGCCCACCGATCGTGCCCTAGAGCTACAGCCGTTGGTACGTAATGTGCTGGCTGCGGCTGAGATCGCAGTCTTGCCCAAGACAATCTTTGATGCTGCTGCCTCCGACCGTATCTTCCGCATTATGGCCAGTGACTACACCGAAGTGACGCTGCTTCCCCAGCTGTTAACCCGGCTGCGCAAGGAAGCACCAAACATTCGCCTGGATATCATGACCCCCAGTGATGTGAGCTTTCACGATGTCGAGCGCGGCAAGGTGGATCTGGTGATCAATCGCTTTGATACGCTGCCACAGTCCTTTCATCAGGTGCATCTCTGGGATGACAGCTTCTCCTGCGTGATGAGTGCCTCGAATCCGGTAATTAAAAACTGGAGCCTCGACAGTTATCTGTCGCACAAGCATGTGTGGGTCAGCAAGACCGGTATGGGTGTCGGCGTCGGCATGAGCTCTGACGATGTGCAGCGACTGGGTTGGGTAGATGAGGCTCTGGGCAAGCTCGACGCCAAGCGTGAAATCACCGTATTTACCCGGCACTATCAAGCGGCGCTGTTGCTCGGGGAACAGGAGGATCTCATTGTCACCATACCCACTATCGCGGCGCGCACCATGTCGAATAACCCCAAGGTGGTGATTCTTGATCCGCCCTTTGAGATACCACGGATGCGTCTAAAGATGGTCTGGAGTCCGCTATTACAGAGAGATCCCGGTCATAAGTGGCTGCGCCAGATGATCAAAGATGTCTCTTCAGAGATCGCTCGGTAGGCTCATTGGTTTAATCGCTTTGCTAAATAGCTTTACTGAATAGTTTTACTAAATAGTTTTACTAAATAGCTTTACTAAATAGCTTTACTGAATAGCAGAGATAGAATCCATAGATTTGGATTATTCCAGGGTTGAGATTAGACTCTGCGAAAACAAGTTGTTACAGCGGAGAGAGAACCATGGTCGAACGTATCCAGCAGTCCGGATTACAGATTGCAAAACCTATTTATGATCTGGTCAACCACCAAATCTGTCCCGGAACCGGTATTGAGCCAAATCAGTTCTGGCAAGATTTTGCCGAGATTATCAATCACTTCGCACCGATAAATCGAGAACTCCTTGAAAAGCGCGAAACCCTACAGGCTCAGATCGACACCTGGCATCACCAGCATCGGGATGATTTTAGCTTCGCCGACTATTTCGCCGACTATAAAGCCTTCTTACAGAGTATCGATTATCTGGTTCCCGAGGGGCCCAGCTTTAGCGTAACGCCGCGCAATGTCGACCCAGAAATAGCCCAGCAGGCCGGCCCTCAACTGGTAGTACCCATTATGAATGCCCGATTTGCCCTAAATGCGGTAAATGCTCGCTGGGGCAGCCTCTACGACGCACTCTATGGCAACGACGTAATCTCCGAAGAGGGCGGTGCTGAGAAAGTCGGCGCCTATAACCCTGTTCGCGGCCAGAAGGTCATCGACTATGGGCGCGATCTGCTGGATACCGCAGTGCCTTTAGATAACGGCTCACACCATGCCGCGACCGGCTATCAGGTGGTTAATCAGCGTCTCCTGGTAACATTGGATAATGGGTCGGAGGCAGGCTTAGCCAATCCCGAACAGCTTGCTGGGTATCTGGGAACTGCCGAAAATCCTGCATCAATATTACTAAAAAACAACAGGTTACATCTTGAAATTCAAGTAGATTCCGCACACCAAGTGGGCTCTACGGACAAGGCCGGGGTCAAGGATATCGTTCTTGAAGCTGCCCTGACTACGATTATGGACTGTGAAGATTCCGTTGCCGCTGTAGATGCGGAAGACAAGGCTCTCGCCTATAGCAACTGGTTGGGCCTAAATAAAGGCACTCTCGAAGAGACCATTACACGCGGCGACAAAAGCTTTGTTCGCTCGATGAATCCTGATCGGGACTATCTGGCAACAGATGGCTCAAAGCTCTGCTTAAATGGCCGCAGCCTAATGTTTGTGCGCAACGTTGGCCACCTGATGACCAATCCTGCGATTCTCGATGCCCAGGGCAATGAGGTTCCAGAAGGGATTATGGATGGCGTGATCACCAGTTTGATTTCTCTCCACGATCTGAAGCGCACAGGCGGCCTGAGCAACTCCGCAGCCGGCAGCAGCTATATAGTTAAACCGAAAATGCATGGTCCCGAAGAAGTGGCGTTTACCAATGATTTGTTCGATGCCATTGAAGATGCTCTGGGCCTTGAGCGACACACCATTAAAGTCGGCATTATGGACGAAGAGCGTCGCACCTCGGTGAATCTTAAAGAGTGCATCCGCGCCGCTAAAGGCCGGGTGGTGTTTATCAATACCGGCTTTTTGGATCGCACCGGTGATGAAATCCATACCAGCATGCATGCCGGGCCCTTTGCCCTAAAAGCTGACTTAAAGGCGATGGCTTGGATCAGCGCTTACGAAGATCGCAATGTCGATATCGGTTTGGCCTGTGGCCTCAGGGGCAAAGCCCAGATAGGCAAGGGCATGTGGGCGATCCCGGACAATATGGCGGATATGATGCGCATCAAAATTGGCCATCCTCAATCCGGCGCCAATACTGCCTGGGTGCCATCGCCAACGGCGGCCACTCTGCATGCGATGCACTACCATCATGTGGATGTAGTGGCGGTGCAAGAGCAGGTGTCGCAGCGCAAACAAGCCAGTGTTGACGATATCTTGACCATTCCACTGCTTGGCAATCGTCAGCTCACTAGCGCAGAAATTCAGCTTGAACTGGACAATAATGCTCAGGGCTTGCTGGGGTATGTAGTGCGCTGGGTTGAGCAGGGCGTCGGTTGTTCAAAGGTCTTAGATATTAATAATGTCGGCCTGATGGAAGATCGCGCGACGCTGCGTATTTCCAGCCAGCATATGGCCAACTGGTTACACCACGGCATCTGTAGCTCAGGCCAGATAATGGAGACGCTAAAGCGCATGGCAGCGGTGGTTGACGGTCAAAACGCTGGCGATGCCGACTATGTTGCTATGAGCCCCAACTTTGAGCAGAGCATTGCCTTTAAGGCGGCCTGTGATCTGGTGTTTAAGGGTGACACTCAGCCCAGTGGTTACACTGAGCCATTGCTCCACGCCTACCGCCAGCAAGCGAAAGCTGCGAGGTAAGAGGCTCAAATGATGAAATCCACTCCCGATCTTTGCGACCAGTACCCGGAGCTGATTCAGGTGGTTGAACCCATGTTCAGCAACTACGGCGGTCGCGAGCGCTTTGGTGGCGAGATCGTCACGGTTAAATGCTTTGAAGATAATAGCGTTGTTAAACAGCTAGTGGCCACTGAAGGTCAAGGTCGGGTGATGGTAGTCGATGGCGGTGGCAGTATGCGCCGCGCCTGTCTTGGGGATATGTTGGCGGAAAAGGCATCAGCCAATGGCTGGAGCGGGTTGATTATCTATGGCTGTATTCGCGATGTGGATGAGATTATGGCTACTGATATTGGTGTTCAGGCTCTGGGTACGCACCCAATGAAAACCGCAAAGAAGGGTATTGGTGAGACGCAGATCCCAGTGACCTTTGGTGGTGTCACCTTTAACCCGGGGCATTATGTCTACGCCGATAACAACGGTATTGTTGTGGCCTCCCAGCCGCTTCTCTAGACAGTTCGTCTAAATCAACACCAGCTTCATAGCTATATGAGGCATATCCGCATCCATAAATTCCTCGCCGTAACTGACAAACCCAAGACCGCTGTAAAACGGTAGGGCAGTTAGCTGGGCATGTAAAAATAATTCAGGCAGTTGCTCTACCGCGGCGGTTTTAATCACCGCCCGCATAATGGCATCGCCGATTCCGCACTTGCGATTGGGCTTGAGCACAGCCATACGGCCAAAGTGGCCATCGGGTAACAAACGAGCCGTACCAACCGGCCTGTTCTCGTCGTCGTAGGCTAGCCAGTGAATACAGTCTGGGTCGAGGCCATCAAAATCCAGTTCAAGGGGAACCTGTTGCTCTTCGACAAATACCCACGTACGAATGCGCCGGATCTCGATTTCACTGGTTTGCCAGCTGATTTGTTCAACGCGGATTGAGGGTTTAACCTGCATATTTAGCCTTTATATGAGCATCTTCGGCAATCTGTTAATTCAAGGGGTAACATTAAACCATCTGCTGCTGAATTTCTTGCCGATTAATCGCAGGGTCAATACCCCGCAAAGAACTTTACTATATAGAGACTAAACATTGCCTTCTGCAACCGAATCAGAAAAGATGGCAGCATCGTTTTGCCTACGGCCCAACTAGAGATCAATTAGCATGATAAAAAGTCTGTTTCATACCGCCCATATTGTTGTTTTCCTGCTGGTCAGCAGTGTTGCCTTAGCCAACGAAAAAGCCATTATTGATCCCAGCGCACGCTTTCACCCAGTGGTCAGTGATCGTGGCATGGTGGTCTCCCAAGAGATGATCGCCAGTCAAGTGGGTGCGGATATTTTAGCCGCTGGCGGCAATGCCGTGGATGCAGCTGTGGCAACAGGCTTTGCTCTGGCCGTGACTTTGCCCCGGGCGGGCAATCTTGGCGGTGGCGGCTTTATGTTGGTGCACTTGGCGGAAGAGAATAAAACCATCGCCATCGATTACCGTGAGATGGCGCCGGGTTCCGCCTCCAAAGATATGTTCCTCGATGCTGAGGGTGATGTGGATAACAGCAAAGCGCGCTTTAGCATTCAGTCTTCAGGTGTCCCAGGTACCGTTGCTGGCCTGCTTCATGCCTTGGATAGCTATGGCACCATGAGCCTTAAGCAGGTCTTGCAACCAGCAATCGAGTTGGCTCGCGACGGTTTTCCGGTGTCCTTTGATCTGTCTTTATCACTGAAGGCGCGACAGAAGACATTACACAAAAATGCCGCCTCTAAAGCCTACTTTTATAAGGCTGATGGTTCTGGCTACGAATACGGCGAGACACTGGCGCAGAAAGATCTTGCCACCACGCTTGGGCGCATTGCCAAGGAAGGTCGCAGTGGGTTTTATCAGGGCAAAACCGCGGCGCTTATGGTTGCCGAGATGCAGCGCAGCGGCGGCTTAATCAGTCATAAAGACTTGGTCAGCTATAAGGTTGTCGAGCGTGCGCCGGTCTGTGGCGACTATCGCGGCAACAGCGTCTGCGCCATGCCACCGCCATCCTCTGGCGGCGTGCATATGTTGCAGATGCTCAATATTCTCGAAGGCTATGACCTGAATGCCCTGGGGCATAACAGTGCGGCCTATATTCACCGTCTGGTGGAATCCATGCGTCGAGCCTATGCCGATCGCAGCAGCTATTTGGGCGATCCGGATTTCTTTCCGGTGCCGGTGGCGGAGTTAACTGACAAGCAATATGCCGCTGAATTGCGTGGACAAATCGATCTGCAAAAATCGAGTCGCTCGGCCGATATCCGCCCGGGTCTCGACGGCACTTCAGCAGGCAGTGAAAGCACTGAGACCACCCATTTTAGTACCTGGGATCAGTGGGGCAATGTGGTGAGCAACACCTACACCCTTAACTTTTCCTATGGCAGTGGCATCTCAGTGGCTGGCGCAGGGTTTCTGCTGAATAACGAAATGGATGATTTTTCCGCCAAGCCCGGCTCCCCCAATGGCTATGGTCTGGTGGGTGGCGTGGCCAATGCCATTGAACCGGGCAAGCGACCTCTGTCGTCCATGACACCGACCATCGTATTCGACGATACCGGTGCGCCCATACTGGCCACAGGAAGCCCCGGTGGCAGTACCATTATTACCATTGTCATGCAGATGGTCTTGAATCATATCGACTTTGATATGAATGTAGCGGAAGCCACAGCAGCGCCGCGCATTCATCATCAATGGCTGCCGGACAGAGTGTTTTATGAGTCAGGGGTGTCAGTGGATACATTGCAGCTGTTGCGCGATATGGGCCACCAGCTAAACGATAAAACCAGCCGTCTCGGCGCGACTCAAAGCATTCAAGCGGGGGCTGTTGTTAAAGGCGCTGTTGATATAAGCACTGTTGATATAAGCACTATGGTTTATGGGGCCGCCGACTACCGTCGCGATGGTTCCGGTGCGGCGGTGCCTATTAATAGTGAGCCAGTAGCCGAAAAGTAGTAGAGAAGTAGCAGAGAAGCAGCCGTCCAGTAGCCTTCCAGTAGGCAAAAGCCTACTGCTTAAGACCATTCTCATAATGGCTGATGCTGCCATCTGCATTGCGCAGATCGGCAGTTCGCTGTTCGCCAGTGTCATCCACTAGCATCTGATACTTGGGTGTGGTCATAAAGATCGCAAACCACTCCGCCAACAGTTTATCGTCATCCAAGGTTTCTAATATCAGCTTCTTCGCCTGCGCCACATAGGCTTCGGGGATTGGCCCCTGGGCTGACTCTGGTGTTAGTGGTGGATCAATTAGGTAGCGTGGCGCTGGGCCTCGACTGAGTAATTCTGTGGCCAAATCATCAAGCATTTCAGTGGCGGCGGGGGATCTAAAGCCCACAGAGAAAGTTGTACATTCACCAATAGCAACGCCGTGATGAGCAATCTGCGGCGGCAGATATAACATATCACCCGGCTCTAATACCCACTCATCGGTGGGAGCAAAATCAGCCAGTATTTTAAGATCGGTGTTCTCTGCTAAGGCAGTGTGCTCATCGCAGTGCTGACCAATCTGCCAGCGGCGCTGGCCAGCACCCTGAAGCAAAAACACATCGTAGTAATCAAAGTGCGGCCCGACACTGCCGCCGTCTTCGGCATAACTAACCATAATGTCATCGAGACGCCAGGAGGGTAGAAAGTCGAATTTGCAAAGTAGCTCGGCAACTTCAGGAACCCAGAGATCAACGGCCTGAACCAGCAATGTCCACTGGCTTTCTGGAAGATTAGCAAAGCGCTCTTCATCGAAGGGGCCATGCTCAAGCTGCCAGTCACTGCCAACCACCAGGCGAGACTCAACCTCAGCTTCTAGCGCCATACCGGCAAGCTCATCACCATCAATAGGTGGCTCAAAGTTGGGAATCGCGCCACGAATTAACAGTGGTTTTTTCTGCCAATAGTTGGCCAAAAAGTCTGCAGTACTGATCTCGCCGAGAATACTCTGAAGTGAATCCATAGGTTTAAATATTCTTTGCTTGGTCGGCGGCATTGCCAATATAAGAGGCAGGCGTCATGGCCTTGAGTGCAGTCTTAGCTGCTTCCGGCATATCCAACGTATCAATAAAGGTCTGAATGGTCGCCTGATCCATCACGTTGCCGCGGGTCAGTGCTTTGAGCTTTTCATAGGGTTCTTCAATACCATAGCGGCGCATAACCGTCTGGATCGGCTCAGCCAACACTTCCCAGCTATTATCCAGATCCGCAGCCAGCTTGACTTCATTGAGCTGTAGCTTACTCATTCCTTTAGTCAACGAGGCATAGGCAATCATGGAATAGCCGAGGCCAACACCCATATTGCGCAGTACCGTGGAATCCGTCAGATCGCGCTGCCAACGTGAGATCGGTAACTTGGCCGCCAGATGACCATAGAGCGCATTGGCTATACCCATATTGCCTTCAGCGTTTTCAAAGTCGATAGGGTTAACCTTGTGCGGCATAGTCGAAGAACCCACTTCACCGGCAATGGTTTTTTGCTTGAAGTAACCGAGAGAAATATAGCCCCAGATATCCCGCGCATAATCGATCAATATAGTATTGCTGCGAGCCAGGCCATCAAATAGCTCAGCTAAATAATCATGTGGCTCAATCTGTGTGGTGTAAGGGTTGTAGTCGAGACCCAACTGCTCAATAAACTCTTGAGCCACCGCCTGCCAGTCAATCTCTGGGTAAGCTGAAAGGTGAGCATTGTAGTTGCCCACTGCACCGTTGATTTTGCCGAGCATGGGTACCGCTTTAATCTGTGCAATCTGACGCTCTAATCGATAGGCCACATTGGCCATCTCTTTACCCACAGTGGTGGGCGAAGCGGTCTGGCCATGGGTGCGGGCAAGCATGGCGGCGTTGGCATAGTCACGACCCATAGTGGCCAGATTCTGATGAATCTCTTGCAGGGCCGGTAGCACAATATTATCGCGGCCTTCTTTGAGCATCAGCGCGTGGGAGAGGTTGTTGATATCTTCTGAGGTGCAGGCGAAGTGAACAAATTCACTTACTGCATTGAGTTCAGTATTGTCAGCAATGGTCTCTTTAATAAGGTATTCCACGGCTTTAACATCGTGGTTAGTGGTGCGCTCAATCTCTTTAATGCGCAGTGCCTGCTCAAGAGTGAAATCATTAACCAGCTGCTCTAACAGACCATTGGCGGCAGCGGAAAACGGCGCCACTTCGACAATAGCGGGATGCTGTGAAAGATGCTGCAACCAGCGCACTTCAACTATGACGCGATAGCGAATCAAACCATATTCACTAAATACATTGCGCAGTGATTCAGTTTTGCTGCTGTAGCGGCCATCGATAGGAGAAACAGCGGTCAGAGAAGAGAGAGGTATGCTGGTCATTAAAAGTCCAAATGAGGTCATTAATTAAGCCGCGTATGATAGCGGAATCACTGTGGGATTTCAGATTATTTGCGCCTCAGTAAATGACGCGCGGGGATCCACCAGGCCTAGTTTTGCAGAGCCCGAATCAAGGCTTTGCGATAGACCACCAGGTGGTATCGCTTGCCGCCTAATTGACGCCAGAGAAAGGCGCTCCTGACAGCGGCAAACAGCAGGCAGCGAATGCGCTCGGCAACACCGGGCTGCTGTAGATAAATGGGATTGCCCTTGACCTGAATACGCTGGCGCAATGTGCTGATCGTCTGTTGATACAGCGAGGCAATATTGGCAAACACATTGTCGTGAATAACAGAAAAGTGCTCGGCCTGGCGAGTCGCGCTATCGATGCCCTCGGCAATATTTTTTAACATTACCGGACGGCTATCCAACTGCCGTTCAATGCTGAGAATCGAGATGCCATAAACCAGGATAACACTGCTGAAGACGTCATTGCCCTTATGCTCACCGAGCAATAGGGTCATAGCTGCTACACCGGTTTGCAGATTTTGCTCTGAACCATAGAGATCGATTAAAGAGTCTGGATCTTGATTGAGCAGGGCACTGATACAAACTTCCATCTCATCGGTGGAGGCTTCGCCGGTATTGGCCAGCTTATCCACCAAGTGGCAGGCTTGAAATACGGCTGCTAGAGCCATAGCTTGATCATGCGTGGGTTTAGCAAACATCAGCGACTTCCATTTGACCATTCCACGTGGCTTCAATGGTGCCACCACCAAGGCAGTGATCGCCCTGATAAAACACCACTGACTGGCCCGGCGTTATGGCCCGTTGCGGCTCATCAAACTGCACCTCACAGCCAGTGGCTGTTGGCGTCACCAGACATTGCTGATCGGGCTGACGGTAGCGAGCTTTGGCCATACAGGTAAATGCAGCGGCGGGCTTGCCATTGATCCAATTCATACCCTCGGCGCGCAGATGATCAGTAAATAATAATGGATGCTGTGTACCCTGACCGACCACTAGGCGATTCGTTGTAAGGTCTTTTTGTAAGCTATACCAGGGTTCGTCGGGGCTATCTTTGACCCCACCAATTCCAAGACCCTGACGCTGGCCAATGGTATAAAACATCAGACCCTGATGCTCGCCAATCACCACACCTTCTGGGGTCACCATTTTGCCGGGCTGTGCCGGAATATACTGCTCAAGAAAATCCTTGAAGCGGCGCTCGCCAATAAAGCAGATGCCGGTGCTGTCTTTTTTAGTTGAGGTAACAAAGCCATGCTCTTCGGCAATACGGCGCACTTCAGGCTTTTCCAGCTCGCCCACAGGGAACAGCGATTTAGCAAAGGCACTCTGTTCCACGGCATGCAGAAAGTAGCTTTGGTCTTTGTTGTTATCCAATCCTTTTAAAAGCTGGGTTTGACCATCCACCTCGGCAAGGCGGGTGTAATGGCCAGTGGCAATGGCATCGGCACCCAGAATCTGGGCGTAGTCGAGAAACACTTTAAATTTGATTTCCCGGTTACAGAGAATATCCGGGTTAGGGGTGCGGCCAGCGCGATACTCTTCGAGAAAGTGCTCGAAGACATTGTCCCAGTAGTCGGCGGCAAAATTGGCCCTGTGCAAGGTGATGCCGAGCTTGTCGCAAACCTGCTGGGCATCTGCTAGATCCGCTTTAGCGGTGCAGTATTCGGTCTCGTCATCTTCGTCCCAGTTCTTCATAAACAGGCCCTCGACGCTGTAACCCTGCTCAATTAAAAGCAGCGCTGCGACGGAGGAATCAACGCCGCCGGACATACCGACTATGACTTTTTCTACTTTGCTCATGGTTTACCAAGTAAATAACAGAGGAGTTCGCTTCAGGCCGCTGCCGTGAAGGTGACCACTATAAAGTGTTGCGAAATATTTCCATAGGAAAAATGCGCCCGGCCAAGTAATCTTCTAGGCAGCTTATTACCCCAGGACTGCGCAGCTGCTCGAGGTTTTGTTGAATCTCCTCGTAGCTCATCCACAGGGCGTAATCTATATCCGGGTCTATTACTGCCTCGGGGTTAAACGCTACAGCCTTGGCGGCAAAGCCCAAACGGTAGTAGGTGATACCGCTGATCTCATTGTAGGAGGTCAAGATACCGAGGAAGCCACTGAGCTCCACCGTCCAACCGGTCTCTTCGAAGGTCTCGCGTATGGCGGCGGTCTGAATATCTTCACCCGGCTCCACATGGCCCGCAGGCTGATTGATTACCTGACGGCCATTCTTGGTTTCTTTGACCATCAAAAACTGGCCGTCGCGCTCGACTATAGTGGCGACGGTGAGATGTATTTTATTCGGCACGATTAGCGGCCTCTCTTTAATGGCGGTTTTCGTGATGAAGAGCTTGATGAAGGGCTTTTTGCCGGAGGTCGACCTGTCCCCCGGATTGTACCCACAGGTCTTTTCGCGCCTGTTTTTTTAGCCTCAGGCATATCCACAGATTCAATTCGATACTCTCCAGGGAGTACATCTGTAACTTTCCAGTCGCCAATGGCAGCGCGAATTAAGCGCAGTGTTGGCAATCCTACAGCGGCAGTCATCCGTCGTACCTGCCGATTACGGCCTTCATTAATAGTGAGTTCAATCCAGCTGTCTGAAACGTTTTTGCGTTCTCGGATGGGTGGAACTCGGGGCCACAACGTTGGCGGCTGCATCAGACGGCAGGCAACTGCCGAGGCGGGTCCATCTTTAAGATCCACGCCTTTAATGAGCTCTAGGCAATGTGCTTGGGTAGCTGTGCCCTCCACCTGAGCCCAGTAGATCTTATTGAGCTTATATTTTGGGTTGCTAATCTGCGCCTGAAGTTGACCATCGTCGGTCAATAAAAGTAACCCTTCAGAGTCATAGTCAAGACGTCCAGCAGGGTAGATGCCTTTGATCTGAATAAACTCAGACAGGGTTTTTCTCGCCTCTGAGTCGGTAAATTGGCTCAGGACATGAAAGGGTTTGTTAAAGAGGAGTAGTTTAGACACAGGTTTCTCAGTTTTTTCTTATTGTAAATGAAACAGGGTTACAAGAAAGGGTAGAAATGATGCTAAAATGTGCGCCTTTGGTAAATCTTTTACAAATAACTTTAACCCCGCGGAGACACTAATGGGATATCAGCATATCCAGATACCCGAATCTGGTAAAAAAATAACCGTCAATTCAGACTTTTCACTCAACGTTCCTCACAATCCAATCGTGCCTTTTATTGAAGGCGACGGCATTGGCGTAGATATCACTCCGGTGATGATTAAAGTTATCGACGCGTCGATCAAGAAAGCCTATGCCGGTGAGCGCAAGATCTCTTGGATGGAAGTCTACTGTGGTGAGAAAGCCGCTGAACTGTACGAGGGTGACTGGTTCCCCGCTGAGACATTAGAAGCGGTTAAAGAATATGCCGTCTCTATTAAAGGACCACTGACAACACCTGTAGGCGGCGGTTTCCGCTCGCTGAATGTTGCCTTGCGTCAAGAGTTGGACCTGTTTGTTTGTCAGCGTCCAGTGCGTTGGTTCCACGGTGTTCCTTCACCGGTCAAGCAGCCTAACAAAGTTGATATGTGCATCTTCCGTGAGAACTCTGAAGATATTTACGCAGGTATTGAGTGGAAGGCCGGCAGTGAAGAAGCCACGAAGGTCATCAAGTTTCTGCAAGAAGAGATGAGTGTCACTAAGATTCGTTTTGACGAAAACTGTGGTATCGGCGTTAAGCCCGTATCCGAGCAGGGCACTAAGCGTCTTGTTAGCAAAGCGATTCAGTATGCCATCGACCAAAACAAGCCGTCTGTGACTATCGTTCACAAGGGCAATATCATGAAGTTCACCGAAGGTGCTTTCTGTGACTGGGGCTATGAAGTAGCTCGCGAGCAGTTCGATGCACAGCCTTTAGATGGTGGCCCATGGCACGTCATTAAGAACCCTAACACTGGCGAAGACATCGTGATTAAAGATGTCATCGCTGATGCCATGCTACAGCAGATTATCCTGCGTCCAGATGAGTACAGCGTGATTGCCACGTTGAACTTGAATGGCGACTACATCTCTGATGCGCTGGCCGCTCAGGTCGGTGGTATTGGTATTGCACCAGGCGCTAACCTGTCTGATGACGTTGCGATCTTTGAAGCCACTCACGGCACAGCACCTAAGTATGCTGGCCAAGACAAGGTTAACCCTGGCTCACTGATTCTCTCAGCTGAGATGATGTTGCGTCATATGGGTTGGGGCGAAGCTGCTGACCTAGTGATCAAAGGCATCGAAGGGGCTATCTCTGAAAAGAAAGTCACCTATGATTTCGAGCGACTGATGGACGATGCAACATTGATGTCCTGTTCAGAGTTCGGCGATGTAATGATCGAAAATATGTAATTGCTCGTTTAGAAGGGCTCTTTTACAAGGGCTCTCTACAAGTGCTCTTTCGATCCATTAAAAAAACCGGCCTCGCAGCCGGTTTTTTTCTATCTATTGATTATTGTTGTCGATAGCTGCGTTGCATAGTCGCTTTTAATAGTCGCTTTGAATAGCTGTTCTGAACAGCAACGTTAAAAAGCGGCCCTAAACATCGGCCTTAGAAATTTGCGATTTTGGAGTATCACTACTCTTTTGCGGTTTCGGTGCTTCACCGGGGATAATATTCACTGCGTGGCGGCCATTCTCGCCATGTTCCACCTCATAGGTGACCCGCTGAAAACATTTTAGTGTTTTATAGCCTTCCATAATGATGTTTTGATGATGCGCAAACAGCTCTCGTTCGCCATTGTCAGGCTCTATAAACCCAAAGCCCCGATCATTGCTAAACCACTTAACTCTACCTGAATCTGCCATGCTTTTTGCCTCTCCATTTTGTACTTTCCCATTCCGTTGTAAAAAGACAAGATGTTACAAGCTGCGCCCACTGTAAATAGTTGAATATCCCTGTCAAGACCGCTCATCGTTTAGCAGAATCACCAATCTGATGTAAGATGAAAGACGTACCCTATATGTAAACTAATTGGCAAAAATTGTATGAGTGACGATAAAAATATACCTTCTTGGCAACATGACGGCAATACTGTGGTCGAAACAGAAAGGCCGAAGCTAAAGAAGCCATCAATGTTCAAAGTAGTGCTATTAAACGACGATTACACACCGATGGAATTTGTCGTCGAATTACTGGAAAAGTTTTTCTCAAAGACTCGCGAAAACGCTACGCGAATCATGTTAAGTATTCATACCGACGGAAAGGGCGTCTGTGGCATCTATACTAAGGATGTGGCAGAGACGAAAGCGGGCACAGTTAATCAGTACTCGAGGGACCACCAGCACCCGCTTTTATGTGAAGTAGAACCCTGTAACGATGAAGAAGAGTAAAGACTATGCTAAGTAGAGAACTGGAAGTTACCCTCAATCTGGCGTTCAAGAGTGCCAGAGACAAGCGTCATGAATTTATGACTGTCGAACATCTGCTTCTGGCACTGCTGGATGATGCCTCGGCATCAAATGTGCTCAAAGCCTGCGGTGCGGATATCAGCGTGCTGCGGCAAGATCTTATTGAGTTTGTCGACTCGACGACGCCAATCATTTCAGACATTCAACTGGAGCAAGAGACTCAGCCAACACACGGTTTTCAGCGAGTATTACAGCGCGCAGTCTTCCAAGTTAACTCGGCTAACCACAGCGAAGTGGTCGGCGCCAATGTGATTGTTGCGATCTTTAGTGAACAGGAAAGTCAGGCGGTTTACTTTTTGCGGCTACAGAATATTGCTCGTATTGATGTGGTCAACTACATCTCCCACGGCATCTCGAAGTATGTCGATCAGCCCGAGAACAGCAGTGAAGACTCCACAAGCAACGCAGAGTCTGCCACGGCCACTGATTCTCAGGAAGAGAGCCTGCTCAGTCAGTTTGCGACCAACCTCAACGAACAGGCTGCCCTGGGCAATATAGACCCCCTGATCGGACGTGCCGCAGAAGTCGAGCGGGTCAGTCAGATATTGGTGAGACGGCGCAAGAACAACCCGCTGTTAGTCGGCGAATCCGGTGTCGGCAAAACCGCCATCGCCGAAGGTCTGGCAAAACTGATTATCGAAGACGCAGTGCCAGAGCCATTAAAAGGCAGTGTCGTCTACGCATTAGATATGGGTGGTCTGCTGGCCGGCACCAAGTACCGCGGCGATTTTGAAAAGCGCCTCAAGGGCATTATTGCCGAGCTGGGTGAGCGGGATGGTTCGATCCTGTTTATCGATGAGATCCACACCATAATTGGTGCGGGAGCAGCATCCGGTGGCGTTATGGACGCGTCCAATCTGCTCAAACCATTGCTCTCGTCAGGCAAATTGCGCTGCTTTGGTTCCACCACTTATCAAGAGTACCGCGGTATTTTTGAGAAAGATCAGGCCCTGTCGCGACGCTTCCAAAAAATTGATGTGGAAGAGCCGTCGGTGGACGAGACCTATCAGATCCTTAAAGGGTTGAAGTCACGCTTTGAAGAGCATCACGATCTCAAGTTCAGCAATCCAGCCTTAAAAGTCGCCGCAGAACTGGCCGCCAAACATATCAATGATCGCTTCTTGCCCGATAAGGCTATAGATGTAATCGATGAAGCCGGCGCCTATCAGCGTCTGCAGCCTGCCAGCAAGCGCAAGAAGACCGTCGGTGTCAGTGATATCGAAATGGTTATCTCAAAGATTGCCCGGATACCCGCCAAGAGTGTTTCAAGCTCGGATAAAGAGCAGCTCAAAGGCCTGTCTGAGAAGTTAAAGATGGTGGTATTTGGTCAGGATCCAGCTATCGATGTACTCACCACCTCGATCAAAATGGCTCGCGCTGGATTGCGTGAAGGCACTAAGCCTATTGGTAGCTTCCTTTTTGCCGGCCCCACTGGCGTCGGTAAAACCGAAGTTAGCCGTCAGCTGGCGAATATCCTTGGCGTCAATCTGATGCGCTTTGATATGTCCGAGTATATGGAGCGTCACACCGTGTCGCGACTGATCGGCGCGCCTCCAGGCTACGTTGGCTATGATCAGGGCGGCTTATTAACCGACGCGGTTAACAAGCACCCGCACTCCATCGTGCTCTTGGACGAAGTGGAAAAAGCCCACCCGGATGTCTTCAACCTGTTACTTCAGGTTATGGACCACGGCACGCTCACCGACAACAATGGTCGCAAAGCGGATTTCCGCAACGTTATTTTGATTATGACCACCAATGCCGGCGCTGAGTTAATGAGCCGTTCGTCTATGGGCTTTGCGCAACAGGATCACCGCACCGACGGTATGGAAGCGATCAAGAAAATGTTTACCCCTGAGTTCCGCAACCGTCTCGACAGCATTGTGCAGTTTGCTGAGCTGTCCATGGATGTGATTACCACGGTGGTGGACAAGTTTTTGGTGCAGTTGCAGTCCCAACTGGACAGCAAGAAAGTCTTCCTGGATATAGATGACGATTCACGTGAATGGTTAGCGGTAAATGGTTACGACGCCAAAATGGGCGCACGGCCAATGGATCGATTGCTGCAAGAGAAGATTAAAAAGCCACTGGCTGAAGCAGTATTGTTTGGCAGCCTATCTGAGAAGGGCGGTACCGCGTTTGTGCGGGTCGAAGATGGCGAGTTGGTTGTACACACTGAGGATGAGCTGGCTACTAGCGAGTAAATCCCGGCGAGTAAATGACAGCCAGCAAAAAACCGTCCTATGGAACCCATGGGACGGTTTTTTTATGCACGCTATAGTGTGAAAAGGACTGAGCTTACCGCTCTCTAAAAGTAATACGACCTTTAGTTAGGTCATAGGGAGTCATCTCAACCTTAACCTTGTCACCCGTAAGAATACGGATGTAGTGCTTGCGCATCTTTCCAGAGATATGGGCAATGATCACGTGATCATTTTCCAACTTCACTCGAAAAGTCGTGTTCGGCAGAGTGTCGATGACCTCGCCTTCAAATTCAATGTGATCTTCTTTCGCCATAAGCTTAATGTAGTGCCCGTCAAATGAGATTATTTAAAACCAATGCTAAATGGACACCTAAGCGGAACCCAAAAGCGCGGCAAGTTTGCCCTAAATCCGCCCGTATAGCAAAGTCATTCGGCAATTCGCCAGCTATTTTGTCTGTACAGCTCAAGGGGGCGGTAATTGGTCTTATATTTCATTTTGTCACAGCCGGAAATCCAATAGCCTAAATAGAGATGCTCTAGGCCAAGACGCTGAGCCAGATCGATCTCCACAAGGATCGCCAGCACCCCGAGACCACGGTCGGAGAAGTCTGGATCAAAATAGGTGTAGATCGCCGAGAGCCCATTTTCAATCACATCGATCACCGCACAGCCGATCAGTTGATCGCCCAATCTGAACTCGAGAAACTGAGTACACTCCCAGGGGTTACCGAGAAAATCTTCAAACTGACGTCGCGAGGGCGGGTACATATCGCCGTCGCTGTGGCGCTCTTCTATATAGCGTGCATAGATCGGAAAATGCTCGCCAAGATTAATCCTGTCCAGCTGCTCAACCATAATATCGTCGTTTTTCTTCCAACAGCGCTTCTGCCCCCGAGTCGGTTTAAAGTCGTCAACCGGCAAGCGCGCCGGAATACAGGCATTGCAGCCAGAGCATTTGGGTGCATAGAGAAAGGGGCCACTGCGGCGGAAGCCGAGCTTGGTCATGCGTGAGTAGAGCTCAACATCAATGCGCATTTCAGGGTCGACAAAAGCGGTTGTCGACTGTCGGTCAGGCAGATAGCTACAGTCATGGGCCTCGGTCAAACAGAGCTTGATCGTGCGTATATCTGGCGATATATCGCGGGTCATATGTTGCTACCTTGTAGTGGACGTACTCTTCGACAATAGACACAAGAGTAGTTCAGCGGCGGAGGATACTCAATGAGATTTTTTCAGCCATCTGATTACCACTGATAATGCAATCTGCTGGACTCTTCACCACTACTGGGGGACGGCCAATTTAGCGGCTTATCCCGGCACTCTGAGAGCTGAGTTAGAAATGCGCTGCGCTCAATGCTCACAGCACCGAGGCTAACCAGGTGGGGATTGACCAGCTGACAATCGATAAGCTCTAGGCCTGATTCCAAGCCCCAGCGACAGAGATGGGCCATCGCTATTTTCGAGGCGCTAGCCTGGCGACTAAACATTGACTCACCGCAAAACAGACTGCCAATCGCCACGCCATAGAGCCCGCCAATCAGTTTATGCTCGAGCCAGACCTCAACCGAATGAGCCTGCCCCTGACTATGCAGTTGGCGATAAGCCGCCATCATCTCCTCAGTGATCCAGGTGCCGCCATCATCGTCGCGGGGTGCACTACAGGCTTGAATGACCTCGCCAAAGGCATGATTAATAGTGACCTGATAATCATTGCGGCGCAGCGTCTTGCGAAGACTCTTTGAACAGTGCAGATCTGAGGGTGGCAGCACACAGCGGGTGGCAGGGCTCCACCAGAGAATCGGGTCGTCGTCTTGATACCAGGGAAAGATACCTGAGCGATAGGCACTCAGGAGAGTTTGCGGTTGCAGATTACCGCCGACGGCGAGCAGGCCGTCGGGTTCCTTTAAGGCACCCCGAGGATCGGGAAACTGGGGATTGTCATCATCGAGCAGAGGTATCTGCACAAACAGACTCCAGAGTTGCTATTTAATTACTGATCCAGGAAACGCTCGGCATCCAGTGCTGCCATGCAGCCACTGCCCGCAGAAGTCACCGCCTGACGATAGACATGGTCAGCCACATCGCCAGCAGCAAATACGCCAGGTACGCTGGTTTCAGTTGCGTTGCCCGCCATGCCGCCAGTAATCGTCAAGTAGCCATCTTTCATGGCCAGCTTGTCGGCAAAGATATCGGTATTGGGTTTGTGGCCAATGGCAATAAACACACCATCGACAGTCAGATCTTTGGTAGCGCCATCAGCGGTACTCTTAATGCGCACACCAGTGACACCGGCATCATCACCCAGTACTTCGTCGAGATTGTGGCTCCACTCAATGGTGATATTGCCGTTTTTCTCTTTTTCGAAGAGCTTATCTTGCAGCATCTTCTCCGCGCGCAACTCATCGCGACGGTGAATCAATGTCACCTCACTACAGATATTCGACAGATAGAGCGCTTCTTCCACAGCAGTATTACCGCCACCGAGAACCGCAACCGGCTTATTGCGATAGAAAAAACCATCACAGGTCGCACAGGCACTGACGCCTTTACCCATAAACGCCTCTTCAGAGGGCAGCCCCAAATACTGCGCCGAGGCACCCGTAGCAATAATCAGCGAATCGCAAGTATAGTTGTTGGAGCCTTTGAGGCGGAAAGGGCGCTCGTCGAGAACCACCTCATCAACATGATCAAAAATCGTTTTAGTATCAAAGCGTTCCGCGTGCTTTTGCATGCGTTCCATCAACTCTGGCCCCTGGACGCCATCGGCGTCACCAGGCCAGTTATCCACATCCGTTGTAGTGGTCAACTGACCACCTTGCTGAATGCCAGTAATAACGACTGGGCTCAGGTTGGCCCTTGCGGCGTAAACAGCAGCGGTCCAGCCAGCGGGGCCAGAACCTAAAATAATCAGTGGATAATGTTGTGTCTCAGACATGGTCTCTCTCTACTCTGTATATATGCGATTTGTATGGGAACGAAGGCCAATAAAGGCAGCGTTTAAAAACAGAGCGCCATCATAATCAATCCCATGGCGCGGACAAATAAGTTTTTACACTATCTTTAGGGCCCGCACACTTTAAGATGCTGAATTGATTAGGCAACTGGGCGATTAAGCGCGGCTCAAACATAGCATTTAATTCTCAACGGGCTACAATTGCCCCTGCATTAACACACAGGGAAATACCCGTTGAGCACAGATAAGCGAAAGCCGCGTAACCCAGCACCAGTGGAAGCCAGCTATAACGAAACCCGCGGCAAGCGATTACTCGCCGAGGGCGCATTAATCGGCTGGATTGCTCTCTGCTCGATACTGCTCCTAGCCCTGCTCAGTTACTCTGCCAATGATCCCGGCTGGTCACACACCGGCACCCGCGGCGAGCTCAACAATGCCGTGGGTCTTGCTGGCGCCTGGATTGCCGACATCTTCTTTGCGCTGTTTGGGGTGATGGCCTACCTGTTTCCTGCACTGCTTGCCGTCAGAGCAATACAGATACTGCGCACCTATATACTCCGTGAAGCAGACGCCTTTGACTCAGTGACCTTCACCCTGCGGGTGATCGGTTTTATTCTGGTGATGATCAGCGCCACCTCACTGGCCAACATTCAATACGCCGAAGTCCACAACAGCTATCCCTTTGGCGTCGGCGGCATACTCGGCAACAAGATCGGCGAAGCCACCATGGCAGTATTCAGCTATGTTGGCAGCACCTTGATCCTGCTGTCCCTGTTCTTGTTCGGACTCACCGTCTTTGTCGATATCTCATGGATCTCGCTGATTGACCGCCTCGGTCTTGCCGCCATCGATCTCTACGACCGAGCACGGAGCAAGCTTGCGGCAATGAAAATCGCCCGCGCCGAAAAAGCCAAGTCCCGAGAAGCGGTTCTCGAACGCCAGGCAAAAGTCGAAGTCGAAACCAAGATGCAAAAGCTGCGCATCCCGCCGACCATTCAGCCGCCCAAAGCCAAGCCGGTGGTCAGCAAACGCATAGAACGTGAAAAACAGCAGACACTCTTTGGCGACACCGAAGTGATTGGTTCACTGCCGCCGATTAACCTGCTAGATCCCGCCGACAACAATAGTAATAATGGCTACTCCGCTGAATCCCTAGAACACCTGTCGCGCCTGCTCGAACACAAACTCCTCGACTTTGGTATCAAAGCCGATGTAGTCGAAGTGCTGCCTGGCCCAGTGGTTACAAGGTTTGAGATTCAGCCCGCCGCCGGCATCAAAGTCAGCCGCATCAGTGGCTTGGCCAAAGATTTGGCCCGCTCCATGGCCGTAATCAGCGTGCGCGTGGTGGAAGTGATTCCCGGAAAGTCCGTCGTCGGCATTGAAATTCCCAATGAAAAGCGCGAGATGGTACGCCTCAGTGAAGTACTTTCATCTGAAGCCTACGACCGCTCCAGCTCACCCGTCACCCTGGCACTGGGCCACGATATTGCAGGTATCCCCATAGTCGCCGATCTGGGCCGCATGCCACACTTGCTGGTGGCAGGAACAACAGGCTCAGGTAAATCTGTTGGCATCAACACCATGCTCTTGAGCCTGCTGTTTAAAGCCTCACCAGAAGAAGTGCGGTTGATCCTTATTGATCCAAAAATGCTCGAGCTATCGGTTTACGATGGCATTCCCCACCTGCTGACGCCAGTTATCACCGACATGAAAGACGCCGCCAGTGGCCTGCGTTGGTGTGTTGGTGAAATGGAGCGACGCTACAAGCTGATGGCCGCACTGGGTGTGCGTAACCTGGCGGGTTACAACCGTAAAATTGAAGACGCCATTAAAGCTGGCGAGCCGATTACCGACCCCCTGTGGACCTTTAATCCAGATGAAATGGGTTGGGATGCCACACAAGAAGCTCCAGAGGCACCAGCTCTGGAAACACTGCCCTACATCGTTGTAGTGATTGACGAATTCGCCGATATGATGATGATCGTCGGCAAAAAGGTAGAGCAACTAATAGCCCGAATTGCCCAGAAGGCACGAGCCGCCGGTATCCACTTAATACTAGCCACTCAGCGCCCCTCGGTTGACGTTATTACCGGCCTAATTAAAGCCAACGTCCCCACACGAATTGCCTTCCAAGTCTCCTCAAAGATCGATTCAAGAACCATTCTTGATCAAGGCGGCGCAGAGCAGCTATTGGGCAACGGCGATATGCTCTATCTGCCCCCGGGTACCAGCGTCCCAGAACGTATTCACGGCTGTTTTGTCGACGACCACGAAGTGCATAAAGTGGTTGCCGACTGGAAGCGTCGCGGCGAACCCAACTACCTCAACGATATCACCGATGAAGCGGCTGTCTCGTCTATTCCTGTACCGGGCTATAGCACGGGAGAAGAGAGCGAGGATGATCCAGAATCGGATCCCTTATATGACGAAGCAGTGGCCTTTGTACTCGAGAGCCGCAAAGCCTCGATCTCATCGGTACAGCGCAAGTTAAGAGTCGGCTATAACCGCGCTGCGCGTTTGATTGAGCAGATGGAGGTGGCTGGTGTGGTGAGTCCCATGAGTAGCAATGGTAGCCGTGACATACTGTCGCAGAGTGGGCGTTGATAATCGCCGCAAAGAAAAGTTAGAGAAGTCTCAAAGGCCGACTAGACTAGCATCAGGATGATGGGTCACGGCTAAATCAGGGAAGAGTTCTAAATCAAGGAAGTACCATGCAATTGGAATTGCAAAACATATGGCGGCCAGCAGTTGCCGTCCTCGTTTTGGGTTGGCTTTTAGTCCTTGGCTTAACTGCCAGTTCTGATTTTAATCACCTGCTTGCTGAGCCTCAGCTGCCTGAAAATTCAATACAGGCTTCCACCAAGGCCAATGCCTCAGAGCCGGTCAATCTAGACTACTCATCTATCGCCGATATGTTTCTTATGGGAACCGTCGAAGAAACCGCCACACCAGAAATAGCCGTCGCAGAACTTCCAGAAACACGACTGGATCTAAGCTTACGGGGTCTATTTGTCAGCCAGGGAAGCGAAGTCAGTGGCGCAGTGATTGAAACCGGCGACAAGCAACCGAGTTTCTTTCAAATTGGCGCCCTTATTCCGGACGAATTCAGTCGTCCATCAGCCTTTAAATATAGACTTTCTTTGGCCTCTGATGGGAACAGGGAGGTTGTAAGTTATTCCGCCGTCGACTTGGGCGACTGCGTGGAAGTTGTTTCAACAGTTGGGTTGGATGTACTGCGTGTGATTACCGAACAGGCCGAATGCCTTCACGGGCCCGAGGCAAACTCGGGAGATTGATTGCCCAGAATAGCCTGTATTTTCGATGTTTACCCAATAAGCTTAATAGGAGAAAAGCCACATGCCAACAGTTATCAGGGAAGATGAGCTATCTCGTTATTTTGATCTGGTCATTGATCTCTGGCCAACTCAACTGACACTTGATTCTGCGGATAAAAGCACACTGCGGGTCTTGGATGGCTCTTGCTTGCAGAAGACCTATTTGGCTGTTCGTAGGGAGTTGCGAGCGAATGTTGAGGATTGGGATTTACAAGTGAGCACCGCTCTCACCGCGGCGATCTATAAATTCCTCCGTATCAAATCTCAAACTCACTTTAGCGTCGTGCTGTCACGTGACTGTATTGATAAGGCTGCTGTGATGGACATTATGGATCAGTATCAGACCTGGTCGGTGTTGCGCAAGGAGACGTGCTAAGGCGGCCGTTTGTCGGGGTAGGGCATTCAATCTTGCACCTCGCGGAGGCTGGTCTATACTTTTTGGAAACTTGGCATTAAGGGCTTATATGTGCAGCTTTTTTCACCAAAAGCCACTAACAAGGATTTTATGTCAATCAGTGTTCACGAAGATTTTGGTGGGGTGTCTTGTGGCGCTGGCGTAGATATTGAGGTTAAACAAGACCTGTCGACCAATATTGAGTACATGCATTATTTTGATACCGTTGGTATTGAATTAACCGGTTTTTCAGTGGGGCTAACTAAGTCTTTTTAGTGACGTAGCCGATTTAGATAAAGATACGCATTAAAAATGGCCTTAACAGTTGGTGGTGGAACAACCTCTAGGAGTCTTCATGGCATAAACCTTAATCAAGGTTACTTGCGCTCAATACTTAAAAATTAAAGGAACAACAATAAATGAAAATGAATAAACTGTCTTGCATTGCACTTACTGTATTCGCCTGCATATCCACGCCTACTTTCGCCGAGATGGGCGACAAAGCTGTCGGTTCTGGCCCTAACCCATTTGTTGACTGCGGTATTGGTGCATCTCTGTTTCCAGATACCCATTGGGCTGCCATCACTTCCAACG
>Ga0115562_1000422_pt1 | contig 32151 bp, 22 predicted proteins | sample COGITO_mtgs_1105_6_FD_87200 | JGI IMG/M metagenome (GOLD analysis project Ga0115562, IMG submission 87200) | Pelagic marine microbial communities from North Sea - COGITO_mtgs_110516 | ecosystem: Environmental > Aquatic > Marine > Epipelagic | place: Germany:Helgoland, sampling site Kabeltonne...
CACACTGACGAGGTTCGCAGTGGCAAGGAAGTTGGTCAGCACCTTGAGCACCGATGCACTGCCCAGATCACCGGTGTGCAACACACGCCGCCCCATTGTGACCAGCAACGGCAAGATACGTTCAAAAGTCGCGCGGTCGCAGCCTGCAAAAATGGCGATATTGCCAGTGTCAGCGCGGTGGCATCCACCTGACACCGGGCAGTCAACAGCCGCGCCGCCTGCGTCAATGACTTGCGCGCCGATGCGTTTCACCTCGGCCTCGTCCGTGGTCGACATTTCCATCCAGATCTTGCCGGGTCCAACATAGGGCAGCATTTCAGCCATCACCGCCGCAGAGGCGGCAGGGCTGGGCAAACAGGTGATCACAGCGTCACAGGTTTGCATCAAGTGCGCCGGGCTTTGCCCATCAGTTGCCCCTTTGGCCACTTTTTCCGCCACGAAGTCAGCGTTCAGGTCGTGGACCGCCACGACGTGGCCGTTGCGCAGCAGGCTGCCCGACAATTTGCCCCCGACATTGCCGAGCCCGATAAATCCTATTTTCATGTGTAGTCCTCGTGTGTTGTCTTTTGTTTATTGAGATGTGGGGCAGTGCCTTTGTCCGTCCCATTTGCGACACGTCAAGATTGGGGCGTGAAGTTTTCGGCGTAAAAACGGTACCAGTTGCCACCCATGATCCCGGCCACTTCGACATCGGTCATGCCCACGGCGCGCAGCCCTGTTTCAATGTTCCCAAAGTCGCGGTTGTCGCGAAACCAGCCCGGTTGGGGTGGAAAGCCGGGGGCGGCAGCGGACCCTTCGCCGTAGTCGATGACCTTGCTCCAGCGGCCAACGCGCATCCATTCAACGATGCTGTCGGGCTGGTCCTGACACAGGTCCGAACCAATCCCGATCCGATCGGTGCCATAGCGTTCGGCCGTCCGCGCGACGGCCTCGCAAAAGGATTGCAATGTGCAGTCCGATCCGCCTTTGAGATGGTGCGGGTACAGCGAAAAGCCCAGCATCCCCCCCGCCTGCGTCACGGCGCGGATCACGTCATCGCGTTTGTTGCGCAATGCGGCGTGCCAGTCATGCGGATTGGCGTGAGTGATGGCGATGGGGCGTTCAGAAATCTCGGCCGCTTCAATGGTGGAACGATCCCCGGAATGGCTCATGTCGACAACCAGCCCAACGCGGTTCATTTCCTTGATGACCTGACGGCCCATGCGAGTGATGCCATTGTCCTCGGCCTCGTAACAGCCCGTCGCCAGCAAAGACTGGTTATTATAGGTCAATTGCATGAACCGCGCGCCAAGGGTGTGCACGATTTCGACAAGACCGATATCATCCTCGATCGGGCTGGGGTTCTGAAAACCAAAGAAAATGGCTGTTTTACCCGCGGCCTTGGCGGCATCAATATCGCTGGCTGACAGCCCCTTGGTGATCAGGTCGGGGTAGCGTTCGAACCATCCGTTCCACTGTTCAAAGTTCAGCACAGTTTCGCGGAAGTTTTCATGATAGGCGATGGTCACATGGACGGCGTCCACACCCCCCTCGCGCATCTGGCGGAACACTTTTTCTGACCAGTTACAGTATTGCAGGTTGTCGATACGCATCGGGCTATTCATCTTCCGCTTGGTCAAAATTGAACAGGCCCATCGCGCTTTGGCCCAAAGGAATGCCGGCGAATGGTCCACCATGGCGATAATTCGATGGATCCTGGGGATTGAGCGGCCCGAACTCTGCATATATCTTTTCAGCAAACTGTTCGGCGTTGTCGCGTGGGCGATAGCCCAAGTGACGTGCCGCCGTGTTGTCCACCGGGGCACGATCATTGTCGGACACACCGTAGACGATGGAAAAGCCGGTGATTGGGGTGGTTATCGACCGCTCAACCAGTTGGATCATATCATCGTAGCTGAGCCAGCTGCCAACCGCGCGCGGGTTGGTCACAGGTGCGCAGGACAGGATGCGCAGGCAGACTGCTTCCAGGCCACGCTTTTCCCAGTACATGCGCCCCAAGTCTTCGGCAAAGCACTTGGCCAGACCGTAAAACGTGTCAGGGCGGTGTGGGACGTCGATGCCAATCGCTTCGTTCTTGGGGTACATGCCCACGGCGTGGATGGACGAGGCATAGACCACCCGGCGCACGCCATGCTGGTGCGCGGCCTCCCAGATATTATAGGCCCCTATGAAATTGGGCCCCAACATCTCCTCGAACGGGACCTCATCAACAAGCGCGCCAAAGTGGATGACCATATCGGCACCCTTTAATAACGGGTTGATCGCGGCCATATCCGCAAGATCGGCCTGCACATATGTTTCGTTTCCGGCCAGATCACCAACACTTTCGGCAATATCTGTAGACAGCAATTCATCACACATCGCAGCCAAAGGAGCGCGCAGGCGCGAACCCAGACTACCTGCCGCCCCTGTCAGAACCAGTTTTTTCATGTCGTCTCTCCTCGTGCCTCAGATGATGGCTTTTTCGATGATGGGGCGGCCTTGGGCAATCCGTTCATAGTTGAAAGGGGTCAGATCAAGCGTACGATATGCACCATGCGTCAGCCATTCCGCCGTGCCCCGGCCCATTGCAGGCGACTGCTGTAGCCCGTGACCGGAAAACCCGTTTAGAAACACGAAATTTTCCACCTCGGGGTGCGGGCCCATAATCGCGTTGTGATCAAAGGTGTTCATCGCATAGTGCCCGGCCCATTCATGGGTCACCTTGATCGCTTCGAACTGGGGGATGCGTGTGGCAATGATCGGCCATATGTGACTTTCCCAAAGGGTGTGATCCATGGCGAAATCGTCATAATCGACGGCCGGATCAACATCCGAATGCCCCCCCGCCTGATAAGTGCCACCACCGTTTTCACGGACATGCACACCGGAGGGATCAATCGTCAGCGGCAGATCCCGATCCAGCGGCGTTTCGGCCGAGAATATCCAGCTAAAGCGTTTGCGCGGTTCGACCGGCACCGCGATCCCGGCCATCTGCGCCGTGCGCGCTGCGCGCGGTCCAGAAGCGTTGACGACCTGCCCGCAAGAGATGACCTCGCCGCTGGCGAGCGTAACGCTGTCCACCCGCGTGCCTGCCGCGTTTCGGGTCATGGCCACCACTTCGTTCTGGACATATTCCACGCCACGTTCGCGCGATTGGCGTCGCCACCAATCAAAAACCGCGCCGCCGTCCCAATACCCTTCGTCCACCGTATTGATCGACCCCAGCACGATGTCATCGACATTATAGAACGGGTACGCCGCCTTGATCTGGTCGGGCGTCATCAGTTGCGTGGCCGCCCCAGTCGCGCGCTGCACGGCGATGCTGTCACGCAGCACCTGTGCAAAGGCGTCCGTGTCGGCCAGATACATGTATCCAAAGTTGCGGATCGAAAGATCTGGCACACGGTCGTCGCCCCCCATGTATTGGCGGATATTCTTGACGAAATCGGCGGCGAATTGGCTGATACGCACGTTCAGCTCAGCCGAAAACTGCTGTCGCATGCAACTGTTCGTATGCGCGGTTGAGCAGTTGGCATAGCTTGTGTCCCGTTCGATCACGAGAACGGAGCCGTCAAAGTCGGCGTTCTCGCTGAGAAACCATGCGGTAGATGCCCCCATGATCGCCCCACCCACAATGACCACGTCATATAAAGTGCTTTGGGGGGCCGATGTGATTTGAGACATTGGGTTTCTCTTGCGTCGTGTGTCGTGGACTGGGTCGGGACACCTTGGGGGTAAATTTTGACGCGCACCAGAAGGGATTTTATGTGTCGCCCAACATTCAGGCAACGCGCCTGCGCATGCATCGCTTTGTGCGCGTAAGGCAGTGGAACATTCGATCCGCCCGATCCGTCGCATTGGCAATCGCCAGCCGCTGGCAGCAGGCATGGGCGTGGCACAAAAAATGAAAATTGCAGTTGTCGAATCCGATCCGTCCCGCGCGCGTGAAATCATTGATGCGCTCAAAGAGGATGGGTGGGATGATGTGGTCGTCTTGGGTGACGTCATCGGACTGGCCCGCAAGCTGGGCGCGCTTAACCCCGACTTGGTTCTGATCGATCTGGCCAACCCCAGCCGCGACGCACTGGAACAGATCAGCGCCGCCTCTGACGCGCAAAGCCGTCCGGTGGCCATGTTCGTGGACAGATCAGATGACGAAATGACCCAGGCCGCCGTAACCGCAGGCCTGTCGGCCTATGTGGTCGGTGAATTGCAGCCCGAACGGATCAGGCCGGTCCTGAAGACCGCCATCGCCCGGTTCCAGATGATGAGCCAGATGCGCCTCGAGTTGGAGGCGGCCAAGCAGGCCCTTGTCGATCGCAAGACCGTGGACCGCGCCAAGGGCATGATCATGCGCGCACGCGGGATCGGCGAGGAAGAGGCTTATGCGCTGTTGCGCAAAACCGCGATGTCCCAGAACCGCAAGGTCATCGACGTGGCCCAAGCCCTGTTGACCGCATCGGATTTATTGTCATGACCATGACCGCCCTGAATTGCGGCTATGTTCCACTGGTGGACAGTGCCCCGTTGGTCGTCGCCCAGGAATTGCGGTTTACCGCCGACGAAGGGATCGAACTAAACCTGCTGCCACAACCGTCGTGGGCCGCGCTGCGCGATCTGCTGGCGCTGGGGCATTTAGACGTGGCGCATATGCTGTCCCCGATGCCGACTGCGATGTCTTTGGGCCTGAGCGGACCGCCTGCGCAGATAGACGCGCTGATGGTGTTGTCAGCCAATGGAACAGTGATCGGCGTGTCGTCGATGATGGCCGACGCCATGCGCGCCAAAGGGTGGGACGGAGGGTTCAGCGACCCGGCGGCAACCGCCAAACCGATGCTGTCCGCGCTGAACCGCCCCTTGCGGGTTGGCGTGCCCTTTCCCTATTCCATGCATCGTTTGTTGTTTGAATACTGGATCAGGCATGCAGGCGGCGCATCTGACATTCAGATCATCACCACGCCCCCACCCTTGATGGCCAAGGCGGTGACATCCGGTGAGTTGGATGTGTTCTGCGTCGGTGAGCCGTGGGGGTCTGTGGCGGTGGATGCGGGCGTGGGCGAGTTGATCCTGCCCGGTGTGGCCATCTGGGCGCAGGCCCCGGAAAAGGTGCTGGCCGCCCGGCGCACATGGATTGATGACAATGCACTGGCCGTAGGTGGGTTGATGCGCGCCGTGTCACGGGCCGCCCGCTGGCTTGACCAACCCAGTAACCGGGTTCTAGCCATCGAAATCCTGGTGCGCAGTGCCCATTTGAACTTGCCCACATCAGCGGTTGAGCATGCGCTTACGGGTCGGTTTGCCACCCGACTGGACGGCCCGCCCGTGCATGTGCCCGATTTCGTCCGTTTTCATGATCTGGCCACCAATTTCCCATGGCGCAGTCAGGCGGCGTGGATTGGGGCCGAAATCAGCCAGATCACGGGTATCGAACGCGCCCACGCCATCGAAGTGGCGCAAAGCACGATGCGCTCCGATTCTTATCGGATGCATTTGGGGCCCATGGGCGTCGATATGCCGGGGGCTTCGGCAAAAGTCGAAGGCGCGTTGGCCCATTCAACGGCCGTCGCCTCGACGAAGGGGCAGATGATTCTTGGGCCGGATGCTTTCTTTGACGGCAGAACGTTTGATTTTACTGCAGCAGAATGACTAAAAATGCGGCATTCGCTGCATTGCAGCAATAAACTGCACTAAATCACCAAAACAATGTTGTCCGCCAAACGAAGCGCGCGCTAACGTAAGAACAACGAAGCAAAGTCGCTTCCCACCGCCTCCACAGTAGGAGGCTCTATCAAGAGCAAAGCCGCTCACCCCGGGTCACGCGTTCCTCCTCCCTCGCGTCCGGTGTGGGCGGCTTTTTTTGTTTTGGAAAGGACAAAACGTATGACACGACTATTCGCTGCTGTTGGAACTGTTGCCGCCCTTATGGGCTCCGTGGCGCATGCTGAACTGCTTGATCTGGAAAAGGACGAGCTGAAGTTCGGCTTTATCAAACTGACGGATATGGCACCGCTCGCCGTCGCCTATGAGAACGGATATTTCGAGGATGAGGGCCTGTTTGTTACGCTTGAAGCGCAGGCAAACTGGAAGGTTCTGCTGGACGGTGTGATCGACGGGCAGTTGGACGGCGCGCATATGTTGGCCGGTCAACCGCTGGCCGCCACCATTGGTTACGGCACCGAAGCGCACATCATCACGCCCTTTTCGATGGACCTGAATGGCAACGGGATCACCGTCTCGAACGAGATCTGGGAAGAGATGAAACCCCACGTGCCGCTGATGGATGATGGCCGCCCGCAGCACCCGATTTCTGCCGCATCGCTCGCCCCTGTGGTCGAAGATTACAAGGATCAGGGTCTGCCGTTTAACATGGGCATGGTGTTTCCGGTGTCTACGCACAACTACGAATTGCGCTATTGGCTGGCCGCTGGCGGGCTTCAGCCCGGATTTTATTCCCCCGAGGATGTGTCTGGCCAGATCGGTGCCGATGTTTTGCTCAGCGTGACGCCACCCCCACAAATGCCTGCTACGATGGAAGCGGGTACCATATATGGCTATGCCGTAGGTGAGCCGTGGAACCAGCAGGCTGTGTTCAAAGGCATCGGCGTGCCCGTCATCACCGATTATGACATGTGGAAGAACAACCCCGAAAAAGTGTTCGGCATCAACGCCGCCTTTGCCGAGGAAAACCCAAACACCACATTGGCCGTGACCAAGGCGCTGATCCGTGCCGCCATCTGGCTGGACGAGAACGACAACGCCAACCGCGAGGCTGCCGTCGACATCCTGAGCCGGTCTGAATATGTCGGTGCCGACTACGAAGTGATCGCCAATTCGATGACCGGTTTCTTTGAGTTCGAAAAAGGCGATCGCCGCCCGGCCCCGGACTTTAACGTGTTCTTTCGGTACAACGCGACCTACCCGTTTTATTCCGATGCAATCTGGTACCTGACCCAGATGCGCCGCTGGGGTCAGATCGCCGAAGCGAAATCCGACCAGTGGTATTACGATGTGGCCGCCGAGGTCTACAAGCCAGCCATCTATCTCGAAGCTGCGCGTATGTTGGTTGACGATGGTTTGGCGAACGAGGCTGATTTCCCATGGGACAGCGACGGGTTCAAAACGCCCACGCCAGCGGCCGATATCATCGACGGCATCGGCTATGACGGCAAAGCCCCCAACGCCTATCTGGAAAGCCTGCCCATCGGACTGAAGGGCGACCAAAAGGTCGTCGGCAATCAGGTCGAAGGCTAAGCACCTGCCGGGGTGGGCGGATTGCCCACCCTATGCTGCATCGCAGAATTTTACCGGCAATACAGCATCAGTGCCTAAAAAATAAGCGATATTTTCCGCCCTGCAAGACCCGAAATTCACGATGCACAACTTGTGCACCACTTGTGCACCGTGCGTGCACCGAAACTGCACCAGAACGCCCCCCGCCGCAGCCAGGAGACACCTGACATGACCGCCATAGACCCCTCAGACTTGGACGCCGCAGCCCGCGAAGACCGCCGCCAGCGTCGCTTTACCCGCATCAATGCGGCAGACAAATGGTTTCAGGTTCTCGGCCTTGCGTGGCTGACTCCGCTGCTGAAGGCAGCGGCTGGCGACAACCCCAGCGCACAGGGCAAAGAGGTCTGGCGACTGTTGGGCGTTCCGCTGCTGGCCATCGCGCTGTTTCTGGCGGCATGGGCCGCGCTGGCCCCGACGGTACAAACATCATTGGGAGCCATCCCCGGCCCTGCGCAGGTCTGGGAGCAGGTCGGCAATCTGAACGACGACGCCATTCGCGAGCGCGAGAAAGAGGCCGCGTTCTATGTCCGCCAAGACGAGCGCAATGCCAAGCTGATCGCTGACGGCAATGCGGACCGGGTCAAGGAACGCGTCTATACTGGCAAGCCGACCTATTACGATCAAATCTGGACCTCGATCAAAACGGTTTTCTTTGGCTTTCTGCTTGCCTCTGTGATCGCCATTCCGCTGGGCATTGCCGCAGGGCTCAGCCCGATGGTCAGTGCCGCCATCAACCCGCTGATCCAGATTTTCAAACCTGTGTCGCCGCTGGCGTGGTTGCCCATCGTGACCATGGTCGTTTCGGCCACCTATTCGGGCGGTTGGTTTGACAAATCGTTTCTCAACTCGGCCATCACCGTCACGCTGTGTTCGCTGTGGCCCACGTTGATCAACACGACATTGGGTGTGTCCAGCATCGATAAGGATCTGGTCAGCGTGTCCAAGGTTCTGAAGATGAACACATGGACCAAGGTTACCAAGCTGGTCTTGCCCTCGGCCTTGCCGCTGATCTTTACTGGATTGCGCCTGTCCCTTGGGGTGGGCTGGATGGTGTTGATTGCCGCCGAAATGCTGGCGCAGAACCCCGGTCTGGGCAAGTTCGTGTGGGATGAGTTCCAGAACGGCAGTTCACAATCGCTCGCCAAGATCATGGTCGCAGTCTTTACCATCGGCATCATTGGCTTCCTGTTGGATCGTCTGATGTACGCCATCCAATCCATGTTCACATTCACGAACAATCGGTGAGCGGTATGTCTGTAATCGAGTTCAAAAACGTTTCCAAATCCTACGGCACCGGGCTGCACCGCACCGATGTGTTGAAGGACATCAGCCTTGAGGTTCAGGAGGGTGAGTTCCTTGTGTTGCTCGGTTTTTCCGGGTCGGGCAAGACGACCCTGATCAACCTGATGGCCGGTTTGGACACGCCGACCAGTGGCGAGGTTAAGTTCAAGGGCGCGCCCATCACCGGACCCGGCCCTGAGCGCGGCGTGATCTTTCAGAGCTATTCCCTGATGCCATGGCTGACAGTGAGCGGGAATGTCCGTCTGGCCGTCGACACGGTCCATCGTGATCTGACCAAGGCAGAGCGTGCCGCCCGCGTGGATCACTATGTCAATATGGTCGGCCTGTCCCATGCTGCCGCCCGCCGCCCCGCTGAGTTGTCCGGGGGCATGCGCCAGCGGGTCAACGTGGCGCGTGCCCTGGCGATGTCGCCGGAAATCTTGTTGCTCGACGAGCCGCTGAGTGCGCTGGATGCGTTGACCCGCGCCAATCTGGCCGACGAGATCGAACATATCTGGGAAGCCGACAAGAAAACCTGTGTTCTCATCACCAATGATGTGGACGAGGCCATCATTCTTGCCGACCGCATCATTGCCCTGAACCCGAACGGCACTTTGGGCGAAGAATTCAAGGTCACAATCCCGCGCCCTCGTGACAGGATGGAGATGAACCACCACGACGGGTTCAAGGCGTTGCGCGCTCAGGTCACGAAATATCTGATGGATGTCGGGATCGAAGCCAAGATCGAAGGCACGCGCGCCTTGCCCGATGTGACACCGATCCATGGCATCCCCACCGCCGTCGCCGATGCCCAGACCGGTATGATCGAGAACCGGTTTCTGGATTTTTCGCAACTGCACAAGGTCTATCCAACCCCAAAGGGCCCGTTGACCGTGGTCGAGGATTTCGACCTCAAGATCAATAAGGGCGAGTTCATTTCCCTGATTGGCCATTCAGGGTGTGGCAAATCCACGGTGCTGACCATGGCCGCCGGTCTGAACGAGATTTCCAAGGGCGCGATCAAGTTGGACGGCCGCCACGTCGAGGGTGCAGATCCCGAGCGTGCCGTCGTGTTCCAGTCCCCCAACCTTTTTCCGTGGCTCAGTGCCCGCGAAAATGTCGCCATTGGCGTGGACAAGGTTTACCCGACCGCCAGCCGCGCGGAACGTCAGGATGTCGTGGATTATTACCTCGAACGGGTCGGTCTGGCGGATGCGATGGACAAGCAGGCCGACAGTCTGTCCAACGGTATGAAGCAGCGTGTCGGCATCGCCCGCGCCTTTGCCCTGTCGCCCAAACTGCTGCTGTTGGATGAACCGTTCGGCATGTTGGATTCCCTCACCCGTTGGGAATTGCAGGAGGTGCTGATGGAAGTGTGGAGCCGCACAAAGGTTACCGCCATCTGCGTCACCCATGACGTGGACGAGGCCATTTTGCTTGCCGACCGTGTTGTGATGATGACCAACGGCCCCCAAGCCACCATTGGCAAGATCGTCGATGTCGATTTGCCGCGCCCCCGTACCCGTAAGGCCCTGTTGGAGCATCCTGACTACTACAGCTACCGCCAGGACGTTCTCGATTTCCTTGAGGAATATGAACACGGCGCGAAGCCTAAGTCACCCAAACCGAAACCCTCAGCGATAGCGGCGGAGTAGATCATGACCCAGAACATCATCGTCATCGGGGCAGGTATGGCCACAGGTCGCGCCCTAGAGCATTTGTTTGACGCAGGTGCGGACGTGCACGTCACCCTGTTCAACGCAGAGCCGCGCGGCAACTACAACCGCATCATGCTGTCCCCCGTTCTGGCCGGCGACAAAAGCTATGCCGAGATCGTCACCCATGACGCCGAGTGGTACGAAGCGCACGGCGTCACCTGCCGTTTTGGCGAACGCGTCGCATCGATCGATCGCGTGGCCAAGACGGTCACGGCAGAAAACGGTGACGTGCTGGAATACGACAAGCTGATCTTTGGCACCGGGTCCAACCCGTTCATGATCCCCCTGCCCGGTCATGATCTGAAGGGCGTCATCGCCTACCGCGATCTCGAAGATACCGAACGCATGATGGAACTGGGCAGTGCCAGCAAGGTCGTCGTGATCGGTGGTGGTTTGCTGGGCCTTGAAGCCGCCGCAGGCATGGCCGCGCGCGGTGTTGATGTGACCGTCGTGCACATCATGGGCCATTTGATGGAACGTCAGTTGGACGAGGCTGCCGGGTATTTGCTGCGCAAAGCGTTGGTCGACAAGGGCATCACCGTGATGTGTCAGGCCAATTCCAAGGAAATTCTGGGGGCTGATGGCCGTGTCCGCGCCCTGTTGCTGGATGATGGCACCGAATTGCCCTGCGATCTGCTGGTCATGGCAGTGGGCATTCGCCCCAATGTGGCACTGGCCAAGGATGCCGGGCTGGCTGTGGGCCGTGGCATTCATGTGGACGATCAGATGGTCACATCCGACGCCGACATTCTGGCCGTGGGCGAATGCGTCGAACATGACGGCGCGATCTTTGGCCTTGTTGCCCCGCTCTATGATCAGGCGAAGGTGGCGGCGCAGACCCTTATGGGTGTGGACGCCGCGTTTGTTCAGAAAGAGCTGAGCACCAAGCTGAAGGTCACGGGGTGCGATTTGTTTTCCGCCGGAGATTTTGCTGACGGCGAGGGGCGCGAGGATATCGTGTTTCGCGATCCCGGTCGTGGTGTCTATCGACGGCTGGTGATCGAAAACGGCGTCATGATCGGCGCAGTCATGTATGGTGATACCGCCGACAGCAATTGGTTCTTTGGCCTGATCCGCGACAAGACAGACATTGTCGACATGCGCGAGACGCTGATTTTCGGCCCCGCCTATCAAGGGGGTGCCCCCCTGGACCCGTTGGCAGCCGTTGCAGCCTTACCGCGTGATGCGGAGATCTGTGGCTGCAACGGCATTTGCAAAGGGACGATAGTCGACGCAATCCAAGGCGGTGCCAACGATTTGGGGGCTGTCCGCGCTGTCACCAAGGCGTCTGGTTCCTGCGGCACCTGCACCGGGCTGGTCGAACAGGTTCTTGCTGTCACATTGGGCGATGCGTTTGTCATGCCGACTGTGCAGCCCATCTGTGGCTGCTGCGATCTGTCCCACGAGGACGTGCGGCGGATAATCAAATCGCAGGAACTCAAGTCCATGGCCGCTGTCTGGCAGGAATGCGCATGGAAAACAGTAGATGGCTGCCATGTGTGCCGCCCGGCGCTGAACTACTATCTGATTGCTGACTGGCCGCTGGAGTATCTCGACGATCCGCAGTCCCGCTTTATCAACGAACGCAAACACGCCAACATTCAGAAAGACGGGACATTTTCCGTGGTGCCCCGCATGTGGGGCGGCATCACAACACCGGATGAATTGCGCGCCATTGCCGATGCCGCCGACAAATACAACGTGCCCACGGTAAAGGTCACAGGCGGTCAGCGCATCGATCTGCTGGGGGTCAAAGGCGAGGACCTGCCCGCCATCTGGTCTGATCTGAACGCTGCCGGCATGGTGTCGGGACACGCCTATTCCAAGGGTTTGCGCACCGTCAAAACCTGCGTCGGGACGGATCACTGCCGCTTTGGCACGCAGGATTCGACCGGGTTGGGTATCAAGCTGGAGCGCGCCCTTTGGGGGGCGTGGACCCCGGCCAAGCTGAAACTGGGCGTGTCCGGCTGCCCACGCAATTGCGCCGAGGCCACCTGCAAGGATATCGGCGTCGTCTGTGTGGACAGCGGCTTTCAGATCGGTGTTGGCGGCGCGGCAGGCATGGATGTGCGCGAGGTCGAACGCCTGATCGATGTCGAAACTGAGGAAGAGACGATTATCGTCATCAAGGCGATGTCGCAGCTGTACCGCGAGAACGCCAAATATCTTGATCGGATTTACAAGTGGATGAAAAAGGTTGGTCTTGATTGGATACGCGAGCGTATTGCCGACCCGGTTGAACGTGCCGCGCTGGCCGCGCGTTTTGATCTGTCCCAAACGATCTATCAAAAGGACCCTTGGGCCGAACATGCGCAGAAAAAGGCTGCAAGCTACCAGCCCTTGGCGAACCTGAACCTGGAGGCTGCGGAATGAGCGATTGGATCGATATTGCCGCCCTTGCCGATATCCCCCTGCGCGGGGCCCGCGTTGTCAAAACGCACGCAGGATGTGTTGCGGTTTTTCGCACGGCGGCTGACGATGTGTTTGCGTTGGACAACACCTGCCCGCACAAGGCGGGGCCGCTGGCCGAGGGGATCGTGCATGGCACGGCCGTCACGTGCCCCCTGCACAATTGGGTAATTTCACTGGAAACCGGCCTTGTTCAGGGCGCTGACGAAGGGCAGGTCGCGACCTATCCTGCGCGCGTCGAACAGGGCCGTATTCTGCTGGATGCCACCCGTCTGCGTACAGGCCAGGCGGCATGAGCACCTGCACCACATGCCCGTACTGTGGCGTAGGGTGCGGAATCATCGCGTCGCCCGATGGCACGATCAAGGGCGATCCCGATCATCCCGCCAACTTCGGGCGCTTGTGTTCCAAGGGCGCAGCACTAGGCGAGACCATCGACCTAGAGGGCCGCGTTCTGGCCCCGCGTGTTGGTGGTGCGGACGCCACGTGGGACGAGGCCATCGCGCTGGTCGCTGACCGCTTTGGCGCGGCCATTCGCGAACATGGCCCGGACAGCGTCGCCTTTTACGTGTCCGGCCAATTGCTGACCGAAGATTACTATGTCGCCAACAAACTGATGAAGGGTTTTATCGGCTCGGCCAATATCGACACAAATTCCCGACTGTGCATGGCATCGAGCGTGGCGGGTCACAAGCGCGCCTTTGGCACCGATACTGTCCCCGGCACGTATGAGGATCTGGAACAAGCCGATCTGATCGTGCTGGTAGGATCGAACCTTGCGTGGTGCCACCCCGTTCTGCACCAGCGCATTGCCGCCGCCAAAGCCGCCCGCCCCGACATGCGCGTTGTCAACATTGACCCCCGCCGCACCGCCACGACGCAGCTTGCCGACCTGCATTTGCAGATTGCGCCAGATGGCGACATCGCGCTGTTCAACGGGCTGCTCGCCCATTTGTCCGCAGGCGGCCATGTGGATACAAGCTATGTCGATACCCATGTGAACGGTTATGGTGCCGCCGTGGCCGCCGCCGAGTGCAGCGACCCGCGCGACAGCGGGTTGAGTTTGGACGCGTTGCAGCAGTTCTATGCGCTCTGGGCTGGAACGGAAAAGGTCGTCACCATCTATTCCCAAGGCGTCAACCAATCGGCCAGCGGGTCGGACAAGGTCAACGCCATTCTGAACTGCCATCTGGCCACGGGCCGCATCGGACGCCCGGGCATGGGCCCGTTTTCCGTCACGGGCCAGCCCAATGCGATGGGCGGGCGCGAGGTTGGCGGGCTGGCAAACATGCTGGCCAACCACCTTGATATCGAAAACCCCGATCACCGCGCCACTGTGCAAGGGTTCTGGAGCAGCCCGACCATCTGCACCACACCGGGGTTGAAGGCTGTTGATCTGTTTCAGGCCTGCGCCGATGGCAAGATCAAGGCATTGTGGGTCATGTCCACCAATCCTGCCGCCAGCATGCCAGATGCGGCAGGTGTCGCGGCGGCGATTGCAAAGGTCCCGTTTACGGTGGTGTCCGACATCATGGCCCGCACGGATACAGGCGATTTGGCCGATGTGCTGCTGCCCGCCGCCGGGTGGGGCGAAAAGGACGGGACTGTCACCAATTCCGAACGCCGCATATCGCGCCAGCGCGCATTCCTGCCGATACCCGGTGCGGCCCGTCCCGATTGGCGCATCATCTGCGATGTGGCCGCCGCGATGGGATATGGCACCGCGTTTGACTATGACGGGCCTGCCGCGATCTTTCGGGAATATGCGGCCTTGTCGGTCGCAGCCAAGCCGTTTGCCCGCGATTTCGACATCAGCGGGCTGTCTGATGTGTCAGATGCCGAGTATGCCGCACTGTCCCCTGTGCAGTGGCCGGTTACCGCACAGGGCGATACCACCACGCGCTTTTTTGCGGACGGTCGCTTTTTTCATCCTGATGCACGAGCGCGCATGTTGCCCATCGCCGCCCCCATGGCGCAGGTCGCAGGTGGGTTTCATCTGAACACGGGGCGCATTCGCGACCAGTGGCACACCATGACGCGCACGGGAAAATCCGGGCGGCTCGGGTCCCATATGGCCGAGCCATATGTTGAAATTCACCCTGACGATGCCGCCGCAATGACCCTGGGGCTTGCCGAGTTGATACAGATCGAAGCGGGCGGTGAACGCTGCATTTTGCGCAGCCTGCCAACCGACCGTGTCGCCAAGGGCGCACTTTTTGCCCCCATGCACTGGACCCGTCAGCGCAGCGCGTCCGGCCCTGTGAACGCAGTTGTTCAAACGCGTGTTGATCCGGTATCTGGCCAACCCGCGCTCAAGGCCGGGCGCGTATCGGCCAAGCGATTTGAGGCGGCTTGGTATGGCTATGTCGCCTCGGCCCAGCCGATCCGCCAATTTGGTGCGTATTGCGCCATCGCGCGCACCCCGACCGGATGGCAGGCGGAACTGGCTGACGACGCTCCGCTCAATGATGCGCGGGCTGCGTTCAATGTGCTGGTCCACGCCAGAGGGGGCGACATCAGTGAACTACGCGATGACGCCAGCGGGTTGGTGCGTATCGCGCATCGCGTGGACGGGCGATTGAGCGCCCTGTTGTTCTGTGCACCGGATCCCGTGATCGTATCCCGCCCATTCGCGGTGGCGCAGATTGGAACCGATGTCACCATGACCTCTGCGCTGTCCGGGCGTCCCCAAGGTGTTGCCGTGGACCCCGGTGCCACCGTGTGTGCCTGTATGAGCGTCGGCCTTAACGACTTGCGCCGCGCCGTGCACGGCGGTGCCGACAGCGTGGATGCGCTGGGTGTGGCCACGGGTGCCGGAACCAATTGCGGTGCCTGCCGTCCCGAATTGGCGGCCCTGTTGCTGCCCACAGCCAAGGCCATGGCCGCCGAATAACCCCCTTAGGATTGGAGCAAACCGCATGAAAACCTTTCCCATGTTTCTGACGATGACGGGCCGCCGTGTCGTGATCGTTGGCGGCGGTGAACAGGCCGCTCAAAAGTGCCGTTTGATGCTAAAGACCGAAGCCCGGATTGACGTGCTGGCCGATGCGTTGGATGTGGAATTGCAAAGCCTTGCGCAGAGCGGGCGCATTGACTGGCACCGCGGTCCGATCAACCCGGCTTCGTTCAGGGATGCCGCGCTGGTGTTCGTTGCAACGGGCTGTCCGGGACTGGATAGCTGTCTGCACATGCTGGCCAAGGCCGCAGGCGTCGTGGTGAATGTCGTGGACCAGCCCGATCTGTGCGACGCAATCACCCCGTCCATCATTGATCGTGACCCGGTGGTTGTGGCCATCGGCACCGAAGGTACAGCGCCCGTGCTTGCCCGCCAGATCAAGACCCGGCTTGAGGAATCGCTGGAACCCCGACTGGGGGACCTCGCCGCCCTTGCGGGCCGTTTGCGTGGCTTTGCTGCGCGCCGGTTGGGGCCGCGGCAGCGTCGTGATTTGTGGGCTTGGGTGTTCAACGGCCCCCTGCGCGCGCAACATGCCCAAGAGGGCGACGCGCCAGTGGCCGCCGCGATCAAGGCAGTCATTGCGTCGGGCAAAGTGCCCCAAAAGGCCCCCGCCCCCGTCGCTCTTGTCGGGGCCGGACCGGGCAGCAGTGATCTGATCACGTTGCGCGGTGTGCAGCGGCTGCAAGAGGCGGACATCATATTTTACGATCGCCTTGTTGATCCTCAAATCCTTGAACTGGCCCGCAGAGACGCCGAACGTGTTTATGTCGGCAAAGCACCCGGTTGTCACAGTTGGCCCCAAGATCGCATCAACGCCTTGATCGTTTCGGCCGCCTTGCGCGGTCAGCGGGTTGTCCGATTGAAATGCGGCGATCCGGGTGTGTTTGCGCGCGGCGCCGAGGAGGCAGAGGCGCTGGTTGCTGCCGGGTTGAACTATGAAATCGTACCCGGTGTCACTGCCGCCAGCGGCGCTGCGGCTGCGGTGGGTGGTTTTCTGACCGAACGGGGCAAGACGGACACGCTGGTCTTGACGACGGGACGCCGTGCGGATGCGCAGACTCGCCCCGATTGGGTTCAGCACCTGAGCGCCGACAGCAATGTCGCCGTTTACATGGGCATCCAAACCGCCCCGCAGATTGTGACCGTGTTGCGTGATGCCGGTCTGTTGCACTGTGTTCATGTGACTGCCGTCAGCAATGCCCAGCGCGCCGATCAAAAGGTGCTCGAATGCCCGGCGGATCAGTTGGTGGATGAGATCACAGCCAAGGGGCTCGTCAGTCCGGCGATCCTGTTCCTGCGCCGTACCGAAACCGCAGAAATAGTCGCGCGCCCAGCGGCCTTGCGCGCGGTTTAACGGCGCTCAGGCTTTCGGTGATTGCGCGCCCGGTTTGCGATCCTCGCATTATTATTACGAAAGATGCGTCTATTATTGTAAAAATTGGCAATAGTGAATGTCGATCATTGTCTATTCTGCTCTGCCCGTAGGCGACCTACCTTTGTGTCAACCAAACACATAGGGTCAAAGGGGTCGAACATGATCAAGGACATCAAAGGGCTGCACCACGTCACATCCATGGCGGGCAACGCAAATGACAACAACGCGTTTTTCACCAAGACACTCGGCCTGCGTCGGGTCAAAAAGACCGTCAATTTCGACGCCCCCGAAGTCTATCACCTGTATTACGGCGACGAAGTCGGCACACCCGGGTCGGTGATGACCTATTTCCCATTCGGGAAGATGCCACGCGGCACGCGCGGGGTCGGAGAGGTCGGCGTGACAGAGTTTGCTGTGCCGACAGGCTCGCTGCCCTATTGGCGCGACCGCCTGTCCGCCCAAGGTGTCGCTGGCCTGAGCGAAGACAGTTTTCTGGGCGAGGCCCGACTGGGATTTGACGGGCCAGATGGCGATCGTTTTGCATTGGTCGAAAGTGATCCGCAGGGCCGCGCGCCATGGACAGGCACGGATGTGCCCGAAGATGCAGGCATCTTGGGCTTTCGCGGTGCCCGGTTTGCACTGCGCGATGCCGCCGCAACCGGCGAATTGCTGAGCTACATGGGATATCAAAAGGGCGAAACCGAAGGTGCCGTGACCCGCTATGTCATTGAGGGCGGCAATGCGGCCGATACCATCGACCTTGAGGAACTGCCCGGCACGGCAGGTGCCAATCAAGGGGCCGGATCAGTCCACCACATCGCCTTTGCGGTTGAAGATCGCGCGGCACAGCTTGAGGTGCGTCGCGCCCTGCTGGACACGGGCTATCAGGTGACGCCAGTGATCGACCGGGACTATTTCTGGGCGATCTATTTCCGCACGCGCGGTGGCGTTCTGTTCGAAATCGCGACCAACGAGCCCGGATTTGATCGCGACGAAGATACCGCCAATCTGGGACAGGCGCTGAAACTGCCAACCCGCTACGAAGCGCATCGTACCGAAATCGAAAAGCGGTTGCCCGCTATCGCAGATTAAAGGGAACAGGTCATGTCAACGGATGCCTACACCGCCTTGACCACGACACCGGCCCCCGACGCGCCGCTGGTCTTTGCCTTTCACGGCACGGGCGGGGACGAACACCAGTTCTTTGAACTGGCCCAACAGCTTGTTCCGGGGGCGGGCGTCATCTCGCCCCGGGGGGATGTGTTTGAACATGGTGCGGCGCGGTTTTTCCGTCGTACGGGCGAAGGTGTTTATGACATGGACGATCTGGCAGCACGTACGGTCAAGATGGCCAGTTTCGTTGCCGCCCACAAAGCGGCGCATCCGGGCGCGCCCGTCTATGGGTTCGGATATTCAAACGGGGCCAACATTCTGGCGTCGGTCGCGATGGAACACCCCGATCTGTTTGATCGCATCGGTCTGTTGCATCCGTTGATCCCATGGCGACCCGCACCGGCGACCGAACTTGTGGGCAAGGCTGTGATGATTTCTGCTGGCCGGCGCGACCCGATCTGCCCCTGGCCGATGAGCGAGCGGTTGATCGCGTGGTTTGGTGATCAGGGTGCAACTGTCACCACAGACATCCACGAGGGTGGCCACGAATTGCGTCCCTCGGAGGTGGATACCCTGGCCAAGCTGATGGCCCCGTAACCGCGCGTCAGCTTTGCCTAGCACTACCAACGAAAGCGCCGCTTGCCGAAAGGTCAGCGGCGCTTTGACCGTCTGATAGGCATGCACGGGCGGCATGCGATTGTATGCCTTGAAATATGTGACCGATCTGCCGCAGCCGCAGCCAAAACGGTTATCTTAAGCGGTCTGTTTGGAATAGCTAGCGCTAACGGGACAGCGTCCAAAGTGGGCGCGACGGTCAACTTTGGGAGACTTAGATGCGCGAATGGTGGCGGGACGCGGTAATTTATCAGATTTATCCCCGGTCGTTTCAGGACGACAATGGTGACGGCATCGGCGATCTGCCCGGCATCACGCGCCGCTTGGATCATGTTGCATCTTTGGGTGTGGACGCGATCTGGCTCTCGCCTTTCTTTACCTCGCCGGACAAGGACATGGGCTATGACGTGTCGGACTATACCAGCGTCAATCCGCTGTTTGGTACGGTCGAGGATTTCGACGCGCTGGTTGCCCGCGCCCATGATCTGGGCCTGAAGGTCATCATCGATCAGGTCCTGTCGCACAGTTCGGATCAGCACCCGTGGTTCGAAGAAAGCCGCCAGAACCAGACCAACCCGAAGGCCGATTGGTATGTCTGGGCTGACCCCAAGAAGGACGGCAGCGCGCCGAACAACTGGCCATCCGTCTTTGGCGGGTCTGCGTGGATGTTCGACCCCCGTCGTCGCCAGTATTACCTGCACAACTTCTTGACCTCGCAACCGGACCTGAACTTTCACAACTCCGACATGGTCGATGCGCTGCTGGACACCATGGATTTCTGGCTGAAACGGGGCGTTGACGGCTTTCGCCTTGATACCGTCAATTTCTACGTCCACGACAAGTTGCGGCGCAATAATCCCGCGTCGAAATACAAAGAGTTCCCCGGCAACCCATACGGTGCCCAGCGCCATATCCATTCCAAGACCCAACCCGAAAACATAGACATCCTGCGCCGTCTGCGCGCCCTGCTTGATCAGTATGATGACCGCATGTTGATCGGTGAGGTCGGCGAGGACGGGTTGCGCCAGATCGAGATCATGGCCGAATACACCTCTGGCAACGACAAGCTGCACATGGCCTATTCCTTTGCCCTGCTCAGCCACGATCATAGCCCCAAGCATTTCCGCAATTGCATCGAAGGTTTCATGCGCGACGCCCCGGATGGATGGCCCTGCTGGTCCTTTTCCAACCACGATGTGCAGCGCCACGTGACCCGCTGGGCACCGACGCCAGAGCTGGAAGACGCTGTGGCCCGCCAATCAATCAACATGCTGATCAGCTTTCCCGGAACACTGGGCGTGTATCAGGGCGAAGAGGTCGGACAGACCGAGACAGATATCGAGTTTCACGAGCTGCAAGATCTTGGGAACATTGACTTTTGGCCCGACAACAAGGGCCGGGATGGCTGCCGCACGCCGATGGTGTGGGACGAAAGCCAGCCCAACGCTGGCTTTTCCACGGGCGAGCCGTGGTTGCCGGTCAAAGCGCCCCAAGCGGCCCATGCGGTTGCCAGCCAAGAGGGCAAGAACACGTCGGTTCTGGCCAGCTATCGCGCCGCTTTGGCCTTTCGCAAATCGCGCCCGGAACTGACGTTGGGTGAGACGACATTTCCCAAGGTTCGCAATCCCTTGCTTGCTGTGTGCCGCACGCACGACGGCGTCAGTCTGACGGGCGTGTTCAACCTGTCAGATACCCCCCAATCCGTGCGCGTCGCCGCAGACGCGACGTTGGTGGGTGCCGCAGAAGGTGAATTGGCCAAAGCGCGCCTGAAACTGCCCCCCTTTGGCTATGCCTATGTCGAGACGCGCGGGGATGTTGCCCCCTTGGGCTGACCGCACAGCCCCCCTGTGCTATCAGGGCTGAAGCAAGGTAACTTGACCATATGACCTAAGACGCCTTGCGGTGATATCGCAGGGCGCACAAGACTGGAAAGACCGATCGCATGGCAAAAACACCGACACGCGACATGGCGTTGCGCGCTGCCCCCCCAGCAGAGGTGGTGGCGGCATTGCTGGCCGGACATTTAAGCGATCCTTTCCATTATCTGGGCCTGCGCGCGCATCCTGACGGTTTTGCCCTGAACGTCTTTGTTCCAGGTGCAGACACCGTCACTTGCATCACCGGCAAAGCCACAAGAAAGCGACTTGAGCCTGTCGAAAACGCGCCGGGGTTGTTTTGCACGCTATTGAAGAAAGACCAGCCTTACCGTCTTACCGCAACGGCGGGCAAAACACGCTGGGCATTCGAAGACCCCTATCGGTTTGGACGCGTCCTCACGGATGACGATCTGCACTACATCGCGGAAGGGTCGATGCATCGCCTTTGGAAGACGCTGGGTGCGCATGTGACCACGGTGGATGGTGTGACGGGCGTGCACTTTGCCGTCTGGGCCCCCAGTGCAGAACGAGTCGCCGTTGTGGGTGATTTCAACGTCTGGGATTCGCGGTGCCATGGGATGCGTCGGCTGGGTGCCTCTGGGGTCTGGGAAATCTTTGTCCCCGGTGTGGTGCCGGGCGATGTCTATAAATACGCAATACGCGCGGGTGGCCATGATCTGCCGCTCAAGGCCGATCCCGTAGGGTTCGGATCAGAACATCCGCCCAAGACCGGATCGATTGTGCGCGAAATTGCGGGCCACGTCTGGGAAGATGATGCGTGGATGGCAGACCGCGCCGCGCACCAGACGACTGACGTGCCGATCAGCATCTATGAAGTGAACCTTGCCAGTTGGAAGCGCGCCGAGGGCAACCGCCCCTTGTCGTATGAAGAACTGGCCCGCGATCTGGTCGATTACGTGTCTGACATGGGCTTCACCCATATCGAGATGATGCCGATCACCGAACACCCGTTTGACGGCTCTTGGGGCTATCAACCCATTGGCATGTACGCCCCCACCATCCGCCACGGCACACCCGAAGAATTCCGTGCGCTGGTCACGGCCGCCCACAACAAGGGCTTGGGCGTCTTGCTGGATTGGGTGCCTGCGCACTTTCCGACCGACGAACACGGGCTGGCCCTGTTTGACGGCACGCATCTTTATGAACATGCCGATCCGCGCGAGGGCTTCCATCAAGACTGGAACACTTTGATCTTCAACTTTGGGCGGCGTGAGGTGGCGAATTTCATGCGCTCGAACGCGCTGTATTGGCTTGAGGAATATCATCTGGACGGCGTGCGCGTGGATGCAGTCGCGTCGATGCTGTATCGCGACTATTCCCGCAAAGACGGTGAATGGGTGCCCAATGCCGATGGCGGTCGCGAGAATTACGAAGCGATCGCATTCCTGAAAGACACGAACAGCTTTGTCTACGGCGAGGCCCCCGGCATCATGACCGTCGCCGAAGAAAGCACCGCCTTTCCCGGTGTGTCGCGCCCTGTCGATCATGGCGGCCTTGGGTTCGGGTTCAAGTGGAACATGGGGTGGATGAACGACACCCTGCGTTACATGGAAGAAGACCCGATCAACCGCAAATATCATCACCACCTGATGACCTTTGGCATCGACTATGCGTTTTCCGAGAATTTCGTCCTGCCGATCAGCCATGACGAGGTGGTGCACGGCAAGGGGTCCATGCTGACCAAAATGCCCGGCAATGACTGGGAAAAATTCGCCAACCTGCGCGCCTATTACGGCTTTATGTGGAGCCATCCGGGCAAGAAGCTGCTGTTCATGGGACAGGAGTTTGCGCAACGCGAAGAATGGAACCATGACCAGAGCCTTGATTGGCACCTGTTGGATGCGCCCTTGCACAGTGGGATGCAAACGCTGGTGCGCGATCTGAACACGCTCTATCGCGCGACGCCTGCGCTGTACGTCAATGATTGCCGCCCGGCGGGCTTTGGCTGGATTGATGGCGGCGACATGGAAAATTCGATCTATGTTTATGTCCGGCACGGCGGTCCTGATGACCCGCGCGTCGTCGTTGTGTTGAACATGACACCAATTGAACGGCCAGATCACAGGGTCGGCCTGCCCGGACCTGGGTTCTGGCGTGAGGCACTGAATACCGATGCTGCTGAATATGGGGGCGGTGGGCGTGGCAATCTGGGAGGAATGCACGCCGAAAATGTTGAATGGATGGGCCAGTCCCATTCTGCCAATGTTACACTGCCCCCATTGTCGGCAGTCATATTGATCGAAGGGGAGAACGAGAGATGAAACCAACACCAAACGACAGGCTATCCAATCGCGCGATGGCCTTTGTGCTGGCGGGTGGGCGTGGCAGCCGGCTCAAGGAATTGACCGACAACAGGGCAAAGCCCGCGGTCTATTTCGGCGGCAAGACGCGGATCGTGGATTTCGCCCTGTCCAATGCGTTGAATTCCGGCATTCGGAAAATGGCCATCGCCACGCAATACAAGGCCCACAGCCTGATCCGCCATTGCCAGCGCGGCTGGGGATTCCTGCGTGCGGAACGGAACGAATACCTTGATATCCTGCCAGCCAGCCAACGGATGGACGAGGAAAAATGGTATCTCGGCACAGCCGATGCCGTGGCCCAGAACATCGACATCATCGACAGCTATGACATCGACTATATTGTCGTTCTGGCCGGTGATCACATCTATAAGATGGACTATGAAATCATGCTGCAACAGCATGTGGAAACTGACGCAGACGTCACAATTGGCTGTCTGACAGTCCCCCGCATGGAGGCGACAGCCTTTGGTGTGATGCATTGCGACGCCAAGGATCGTATCACCGCCTTTTTGGAAAAACCTGCTGATCCCCCCGCCATTCCCGGCGATCCCGATCATGCGCTCGCTTCGATGGGGATTTATGTCTTTAAATGGACGTTCCTGCGCGAGTTGCTGATCAAGGACATGGAGGATGACAATTCCAGCCATGACTTTGGCAACGATATCATCCCTCAGGTGGTCAAATCAGGCAAAGCCCAAGCGCACCGGTTCGAAGACAGTTGTGTGCAGTCCGGTCTGGAGGTGAAACCCTATTGGCGCGACGTGGGCACAATTGATGCCTTCTGGGAAGCCAATATTGACCTGACCAAATTCACGCCGCCGCTTGATCTGTATGACAACAGCTGGCCTATCTGGACCTATTCAGAAAGCGTGCCACCAGCCAAGTTCATCCACAACGAGGATAAGCGGCGCGGCATGGCCGTGTCCTCCATGGTCTCGGGCGGGTGCATCATTTCCGGCTCTGAAATCAGCGAATCCCTACTGTTTACCGGCGTGCGCAGCCATTCGTTTTCATCCCTCAATCAGGTCGTTGCCTTGCCCTATGTCGAAGTGGGCCGCGAAGCCAAGCTGAGCAAATGCGTGATTGATCGCGGTGTGCACATCCCCGACGGCCTTGTCGTCGGCGAGGACGCCATGGAAGATGCCAAATGGTTCCGCGTCTCGGATTCCGGTGTCGTTCTGATTACTAAAAACATGATCGCCGCCCGCGCGGCTGCGATGGAGTGAAGCAATGCGCGCTGTCCTGTCTGTTACTTCGGAATGTGTCCCACTGATCAAGACGGGGGGGCTGGCAGATGTTGCCGGTGCCCTTCCCGCCGGATTGGCACAGACAGGATGGCAAATGCGCACCTTGATGCCCGCCTATCCGGGATTGATCGCCAAGGCCGACGCCACAACCCAGCTGATGCGGTTCAAGGACCTGATGGGCGGCCCGGCCCGCGTTATGGCGGGGCAGGCTGGCGGCGTTGACGTGTTGTTGCTGGATGCGCCGCATCTTTATGATCGCCCCGGCGGGCCTTATGGCAATCCAACCGATTTTCCGGACAATCCGGTGCGATTTGCCGCGCTGTCCTATGCGGCTGCACAGATCGCGCGCGACGGCTTGTCGGATGGCTGGAGACCCGAAGTACTGCATGCACATGACTGGCAAGCCGGGCTTGCCCCGACTTATCTAAATCTTGGCGGGCCGCACGACGTGGCCACCGTGATGACTGTGCACAACATCGCGTTTCAGGGTCTGGCACCGGCGGCGATGCTGGGTACCATGTGTCTGCCATTGTCGTCCTTCACCTCGGAGGGTTTGGAATACTGGGGCCAGATCAGCACGCTAAAGGCCGGGCTGATAGACGCAGATGCCATCACCACGGTCAGCCCCACCTATGCCGCCGAGCTGATGCGCCCCGAGTTCGGGATGGGGCTGGACGGTTTGATCGCACACCGTGCAGCGGACTTGAGCGGTATTTTGAACGGCATTGACATGGACGTCTGGAACCCCGCAACAGACCCGGAAATCACCCCGTATTCCGCCACCGCGATTAAGGGCAAAACCAAGAACCGCAAGGCACTGATGGCCGAATTTGGTCTGTCAGGCATCACCGGTCCGCTGGCGATCATCGTCAGTCGCCTGACCTCGCAAAAAGGCATGGATCTGATTGCCGACACCGCCGATCAGTTTATTGCCATGGGTGGCGGGCTGGCCATTCTGGGCAGCGGCGATCCAGCCATAGAGGATCAGATGCGTCTGTTGGCACGCAATCATCCCGGCCGCGTCGGTCTGCGTATTGGCTATGATGAGGCGCTGTCGCATCGCATGTTCGGGGGAGGCGATGTGGTGCTAGTGCCTTCGCGCTTTGAACCGTGTGGGCTGACCCAGCTTTATGGTCTGCGCTATGGCACCGTGCCGGTGGTCGCCGCCACAGGCGGGCTGGCTGACAGCGTGATCAATGCCAACGTAATGGCCCAATCGTCGAATGCATCGACCGGGTTTCAATTTCATCCGATCGACGCGCTGGCCTTTGCTCATACGTTGCGCAACGTCGTGGACCTGTTTGCGGACAAATCGGGCTGGACCCGCCTGCAAAAACGGGGAATGAAGCAACAACTGGGGTGGGAGGCCTCTTCCGCAGCATATGCTGCACTTTATGAAAGGCTTACTGCGTGAATGTCTCCGCACAGCACAATCTACCGGGCGATCTGAAACATCATTCGATGTCTGCCGGGCGTCCGTCGCCCATTGGCGCGACATTTGATGGCGAGGGCGTCAATTTCGCCGTCTTTTCCGAACACGCCGAACGCGTCGAATTATGTGTGTTTGACGCTGACGGCTGGATCGAAATCGCCCGCATTCCGTTGCTGGAACGGGACGGCGATGTTTGGCACATATATGTCGCCGGCCTGACGCCGGGGACCTGTTATGGCTACCGTGTACACGGCCCGTACGAGCCGGAAAACGGGCATCGTTTCAATCCCAACAAACTGCTGATGGATCCATATGCCAAGCGCATTATTGGCGAAGTGACGTGGAACGACGCCGTGATGGGCTATTCTATCGGGGCCAAGACCGCCGACCTTAGTTTTGATCGCCGTGACAGTGCCCCCTATGTGCCGCGGTCGGTCGTGGTGGACCCGAGTTTTGAATGGGGCAAGGACGCGCCGCCCGAAATCAGTTCCTCTGAGACGCTGATTTACGAGGCCCATATCAAAGGCATGACTGCCGAATTCAAAGGGCTGCGCAGCAAACAGCGCGGCCGTTTTCTGGGGATGAGCAGCGAGCCGGTTCTGGAACACCTGACCAAGTTGGGTGTGACCACGGTGCAATTGCTGCCCGTGCATGCGTTTCTGGACGACAAGTTTTTGGTTGATGCCAACCTGAGCAACTATTGGGGCTATCAGTCCATCGGCTTTTTCGCGCCCGAACCACGTTATATGGATCATGCCGGTATCTGGGAATTCCAGACCATGGTGCGCCGTTTTCATGCCGCCGGGATCGAGGTGATCCTGGACGTGGTTTACAACCACTCGGGCGAGGGCAACCATCTGGGGCCGACCCTGTCGTTCCGCGGTCTGGACAACAAGTCCTATTACCGGCTGCAGGATCCGGGGCGCTATTACATCAACGACACCGGCACTGGGAACACGTTGAATGTGCGCCACCCAATGGTGCTGCGCATGATTATGGATTCATTGCGTTATTGGGTCGAAGTGATGCATGTGGACGGCTTTCGGTTCGATCTGGCAACGGTGCTGGGGCGCGAAACCGAAGGGTTCAACCGCAATGGCGGGTTCCTTGATGCCCTTGGGCAAGACCCGGTTCTAAGCCAGGTCAAGCTGATTGCAGAGCCTTGGGATCTGGGCCCCGGCGGCTATCAGCTGGGCAACTGGCCACATCCGTTCATGGAATATAACGACAAGTTCCGCGATGGCATCCGCAAGTTCTGGCGCGGCGACAGCGGCCTGACCGGCAAGCTGGGCCGTTGCCTCACCGGCAGTGCGGACACGTTTGACCACTCCGGGCGCGCAGCGACATCGTCGATCAATTTCATCACCTGCCATGACGGCATGACCCTGCGCGACGTGGTCAGTTATGATCACAAGAACAACCATGCCAACGGCGAGAACAACCGCGATGGCACCGAGGCGAACTATTCTGACAACATGGGCGTTGACGGGCCCACAGACGATGCCGAGATCAACGCCGCCCGCGCGCTGCGCCAGCGCAACCTGTTGGCCACCGGCTTTCTGTCGCAAGGCACCCCGATGCTGCTGGCGGGTGACGAGATCGGCAACACGCAAATGGGCAACAACAACACATTCGGGCAGGACAACCCGCTGGGCTGGATCAACTGGGGCAGTGCGGATCAGGACTTGCTGGCCTTTGTCAAAAAACTGAGCGCACTGCGCCGCAACAACAAGGTGCTGCGCCAAACCCGTTTCCTGCATTCCCGACCGCGCAGCAAAGACGGCAAGCCGGATGTATTCTGGCGTCTGCCTGACGGCACCGCCCCAACCCGCGAGCAATGGGAAGACCTCGCAACCAAAACCATCGGTGTCGAATTGCGCACGTCCTCGACCACGCCATACTATTCGGCCTCGGACGATGTGATTTTCCTCGTGTTCAACAATGGTGCGGACCAAGACGTGGTTCTGCCCCCCTGCGCACCCAACAAGACATGGGAGCGTATCCTGAACACCGCTGCCGCTGACGAGGGGCCCCATTGCGTTGTCGGCGACACCGTGCCGGTCAGTGCCACATCGGTGTCCGTCTTTACCCTGACTGCCATTCACTAAAGGACATTTCCCATGACCAAAGCGACAATTGCGACGACACCGATCGAGGGCCAGAAACCCGGCACCTCGGGCCTGCGCAAGAAATGCCGCGTGTTCATGGGGCCGCATTACCTCGAAAACTTCGTTCAGGCGATGTTTGACGGCATCGGCGGTGTGGCGGGCAAAACGTTGGTGGTGGGCGGCGATGGCCGGTTTCACAACGACGTCGCCACGCAGACCATTCTGGCGATGGCATCCGCCAACGGGGCGGCACGCGTTATCGTGGGCCAGAATGCGTTGCTGTCGACCCCTGCGGCGTCGAACCTGATCCGCACGCTTGAAACCGATGGCGGCGTGATCCTGTCAGCCAGCCACAATCCCGGCGGCATCGACGAAGATTTCGGGATCAAGTTCAACATGTCCAACGGCGGCCCCGCCCCCGAGGCCGTCACCAACGCCATGTTCGAGCGCACCAAAACGATCGACACCTATCACATCTGGCAGGGCGATCCGGTGGATCTGTCCGCGCTTGGCGTGACCAAATTGGGCGACATGCAGGTTAACATCGTCGATCCGGTCGCCGCTTATGTGGACCTGATGCAAAGCCTGTTTGATTTCCCGGCCATCGCCAAGATGATCGAGGGCGGATTGCGTCTGCGCTTTGACGCGATGTGCGCGATCACTGGCCCATACGCCCGCGCCATTCTTGAGGATGCGTTGGGCGCGCCGAAAGGCACTGTAACCCATGGCACCCCCCTGCCCGATTTTGGTGGGATGCACCCCGACCCCAACCCCACGTGGGCCCATGAATTGATGGCAGAGATGATGGGCGACAACGCCCCCGGCTTTGGCTGCGCATCTGATGGGGACGGAGATCGCAATATGATCGTCGGGCCGAACTGCTATGTCAGCCCCTCTGACAGTCTGGCCGTGATCGCCGCCAACGCGCATGTCGCGCCGGGCTATTGCGATGGGTTGAAAGGGGTCGCGCGCTCGATGCCGACATCGGCAGCCGTCGACCGTGTGGCCGACGCCTTGGGCATTGATTGTTATGAAACGCCCACAGGTTGGAAGTTCTTTGGCAACCTGATGGACGATGGGCGCGTATCCTTGTGTGGCGAAGAAAGCTTTGGCACCGGATCGGACCACGTCCGCGAAAAAGATGGCGTGTGGGCCGTTCTGATGTGGCTGAATATCATGGCCGCGACGGGCAAGTCTGTGCCACAGATCATGGCCGATCACTGGGCGCGTTTTGGGCGCAACTACTATTCCCGCCATGATTTCGAAGCAATCGAGACGGAAAAGGCCGACGCCTTGATGTCAGAACTGCGCGCCGCGTTGCCGGGGCTTGTGGGCCGTGTTGAGGGTCCGCTGACTGTCGAACATGCGGATGACTATACCTATCTGGATCCTGTCGATGGCAGCACATCTGCCCAACAAGGCGTGCGGGTCGTGTTCGAAGGGGGCGCGCGGTTTGTCGTCCGTCTGTCTGGCACAGGCACCAGCGGGGCCACGCTGCGCCTCTATCTGGAAAAGGTCGAGACAGAACAACTGGCGCTGGATCCCCAAGCTGCGCTGGCCGAAGTGATCGCCGCGGCACATGCCATCATCGGGATCGAGAAACACACCGGGCGTACCGCGCCCGACGTCATCACCTGACATGTCAACGCAACGGCTTGCCGGCATAACAAATCAACACCTGTTTGATCTGCGCTGGCAGCGCGGACACAAGGACTTGATCGGCCCGCTCACCCGGTTGTTTGGCGACGCACACGACCCGGATAACTTGGCCGAACGATTGCGCCACATGCTGCTGCGGCACTGGAAACAACGCAGCGCATCCTTGCGCGCACTGGACCTTGAACGCGACCTGAACCCCGAGTGGTTCCTATCGGAAAACATGGTCGGCTATATTTTTTATATCGACAAGTTTGCGGGTCGGCTGGCCAATGTGCCCGCGCATATTCCCTATCTGCAAGAGTTGGGCGTCACTTACGTGCATATGATGCCGTGCCTCAAACCTCGCGACGGGGCCAATGACGGCGGCTATGCGGTGCAGGATTATCGGCAGATCAACACCGCCCTTGGCACCATGGCAGAGTTTCAGAACACGACCCTGATGCTGCGCGCCGCCGGGATGCGCACCTGTATCGACATGGTGCTGAACCACACGGCCAAAGACCACAAATGGGCGCAAAAAGCGCGCAGCGGCGATCCGTTCTATCAAGCGTTTTACCGGATGTTCGACGATGACAGTCTGCCCAAACAATACGAGCGCACGCTGACCGAAATCTTTCCCGATCAGGCACCGGGCAATTTCACATACTACCCGGATATGGGCAAATGGGTCTGGACGACCTTCAACGAATACCAATGGGATCTGAACTGGGGAAACCCAGAGGTTCTGCTGGCCGTGCTGGATACCATCCTGTTTCTGGCCAACAAAGGTGTCGAGGTGTTTCGACTGGATGCCGTCGCTTTCATGGGCAAGCAGATGGGCACCAATTGCCAGAACCTGCCGCAGGTGCACGATCTGTTGCAGTTGATGACCCAAGCCACACGCGTCGCTGCCCCCGCCGTGATCCACAAGGCCGAAGCCATCGTGGGTCCGGCCGATCTGGTCCCTTATCTAGGAACAGGCAGCCATACGGGGCGCGAAAGCCAGCTTGCCTATCACAACAGCCTTATGGTGCAGTACTGGTCTGCGCTGGCGGCACAGGACACGCGGTTGATGACGTACGTGCTGCGCAGCCATTTCCCTGAATCGATCCGGCGGGCGTGTTTTGCAACATACATCCGCTGTCACGACGATATCGGCTGGGCCATCACCGAAGATGACGCAGCACATATTCCCGATATGGACGCGCCAGCGCATCGCAATTTCCTGGCCGATTTCTACAACGGCACTTTTCCGGGCAGCTTTGCGCGCGGGGCAGATTTTCAGTCCAACCCCGAAACCGGGGATCGGCGCACGAACGGCAGCTTTGCCAGTCTTGCAGGTCTGGAGGTGGCGCTGGCCAGCGGCGATGCGGCGGCCACCGAACTGGCGTTGGATCGGATCGCGCTGGGATTTGCGCTGATGGCGTCCTTTGGCGGGATCCCGTTGATCTATATGGGGGACGAGTTGGGAATGATGAACGATCATCGCTATCTTGATGATCCCGCACAGGCCGATGATGGACGCTGGATGCAGCGCCCCGCGATGGATTGGCCATTGGCCGCGCGCGCTGATGCAAGCGCGCCCTCTGCCCGCCTGTTTGGTCGGGTCCAACACATCATGCAGCGGCGCAAGACCAGCCCTCAATTGGCATCCTACGTGCCAACGCGGGTTCTAGAGGCACCGGCACCTGGCGTGTTTGCCTTTGTTCGGTTGGGCGATACGGGCACGGTAACGTGCCTTGCGAATTTCACGCCAGACGTGCGGCACGTGGCCGTGTCGGCACTGGATTTAGACGACCAGCAAGACCTGTGGGACATGTTAGGCGATGCTGCAATCCCGACAACCGCAGGACACGTCACGCTGGCCCCCTATCAGATGCAATGGATCACAGCACGTAACCGGGCGTAGTCAGTGCAGCCGCACGCCATACACCTTCAGTCAAACGCCCCGGTCAAAACCGTGCACCCCGGATAGCCATAGCCCCAGCGCCATGGCAGCCCCGAACACGGTGCCCCCCCAAACCGCACGGCCAGATACATTGCCTGCGCGATACCGTCATATGCGGCTGCAACTTGATCCGGCGTCACATCGTATTCCTGAACCAAATCAGTCACTCGGCTTTCACCTGTTTCGATCACACAGGCGCGCAAGGCCGCATCTGCCACCTGACGCGCGGCAAAGCTGCTTGCGGCATCCGGCGCATTAGCGGCATTGTGATAGGCGCGGTCATGGGTCACGCAACAGCTCTCCCATGGGGGCTTTGATTGGTGAACTGGGACGAAATTGGGATAGTTCGTTGCCACCATTTTCCATGTGTCTGACAGCCCGCCACTGCACCCGTCGGTTTCAAACGGGGCCAGCACGGTCGTATCGCGTTTGATCAATGCCATCAGGGCTTCGTGAGCTGGTCCCTCAAGGCTTTGCGCCACTGCGCCCGCGGTCCAGTCCTGCGCCGCAGCAGAGTTGGTTGTGACCAACATCAGTGCAACAAGCGCCAGCTTAGGGCTGATCATCGCGGTACGCCTTTGTGTTCAGCTCAAGTCCCAAGGCATGCGACAGCCACAGCACCAACCGCTCGCCCGTGTTCAGGCGGGCGCGAATGTCCAGCACCTGATGCACCAGGGCGGGTTCGTCGGTGATGATACCGTCCACCCCTTTTGAAATCATGCTGGACATCATCAAGGGATCATTCACCGTCCAGACATAGACCGACTTGCCTGCCGCCTGCGCCTGCCGGATCAGTTTCGGGCTGGCAAACCCCGCGCTGATCGCAATGAAATCCCCG
>Ga0115562_1000423_pt1 | contig 32073 bp, 25 predicted proteins | sample COGITO_mtgs_1105_6_FD_87200 | JGI IMG/M metagenome (GOLD analysis project Ga0115562, IMG submission 87200) | Pelagic marine microbial communities from North Sea - COGITO_mtgs_110516 | ecosystem: Environmental > Aquatic > Marine > Epipelagic | place: Germany:Helgoland, sampling site Kabeltonne...
ATTGCCCAGCTACCGTGGCGACATCATCAACGAGCTGGCGTTCACACCTGAATCGCGCATTCCCGACCCGGCGCGCATGTTGCAGGCCTACACGCAGGCCGCAGCCACATTGAACCTGTTGCGCGCGTTTTCGACAGGTGGTTTTGCCGACATGCATCGCGTGCATTCCTGGACGCTTGGCTTTGCCGAAGGGGCCGAGGCCGAGAAATACCTTGAGATTGCCAACCGCATTCAGGACACCATCGATTTCATGGCCGCGGCCGGGATCGACGCGGAAACCACGCACGAGTTTTCCACCGTTGAATTCTACACCAGCCACGAGTCGCTCTTGCTGGAATACGAAGAGGCGCTGACGCGCGTGGATTCCACCACAGGCAAATGGCTGGCAGGCTCTGGTCACATGATCTGGATCGGCGACCGCACCCGTCAGCCCGATGGTGCGCATGTCGAATTTGCCAGCGGCGTTCAGAACCCTATCGGTATGAAATGCGGTCCCTCAATGACCAGCGAAGACCTCAAGGCGTTGATGGCCAAACTGAACCCGGAAAACGAAGCGGGCCGTTTGACTTTGATCGCGCGCTTTGGCGCGGGCGCGGTGGGCGACCACCTGCCACGCTTGATCAAAACCGTCCGCGAGGAAGGGGCCAACGTCACGTGGGTGTGCGACGCGATGCACGGCAACACGATCAAATCGTCCACAGGCTATAAAACGCGCCCCTTTGACTCGGTGCTGCGGGAAGTTCGCGAATTCTTTGCCGTTCACACGGCCGAGGGCACGATCCCTGGCGGCGTGCATTTCGAGATGACGGGCCAAGACGTGACCGAATGCACAGGCGGTGTTCGCGCTGTCACTGATGAGGATCTGAGCGATCGCTATCACACCGCTTGCGACCCACGTCTGAATGCCTCGCAATCGCTGGAACTGGCGTTCCTTGTTGCGGAAGAGCTGTCAAGCTTGCGCAGCGCCCGCAACGGCGCCCGCGCCGCTGGTTAAGGTCACAATCCTTGAAGAAAAAAGGCGCGCGTCCCGATACCGGGGCGCGCGCCTTTTTTATTAACCTGTACTGACGCCTCAATCGTCCGATTTGACCACCCGAAGATACGGCACGTCCCGGCGGGGTGTCCGGGTTTGAAACGGGCTTACAGGCTCTGCAAACCCATCTGCGCGGGCAGGCGTTTCATGCCCTGTCTCGTCCTGCATGGGGGGCGTCGGTGCCATCGACGATGCAGTCAGCGGACGTATCTTGGCACCGATGACATCAAAGCGGCGCGGTGCGACCCCGATATCGCCCCGTGCAACAAAACACCCCAGAATTCGGCTGATATCGCCCAAATCGCTTTTCATAGGCAACAAAAGCATACGGGCGTCCAGATGTGATTTGGTGATGGTCGTATCGGCGTTCAGGCGCATTTCGCACAGTGCTGGGCGCTGGCACACATCCTCAATCAGATCGTTAACCTGACGACGACCCGACGGCGCGATCAACGATGTCAGCGGCATACCGCGCACTTCCATACCCATCAAATCGCTCAGATGACTGCCCGCAATGCGGATGCGGGCCATGCCCGGCGCAATGCGTTCCACTACAAATGTATATTCAAGCGCGGACTCAATTCCGCGTGGGTCAATGTCGGATCGCTTGGGCACGAGACGGGTGCCACGCAAAGCCTCCCAATAGGCTTCGACCTGGGAAAGTGCGGAAAATCCAACCTCTGCGCGAAATTCTGTCATTACTCATACATTGTGCAGGCTGTTTTTTAATTTGTCCATCATCTCAGTCTTTTCGCTTTGGTTAAGTTGAATACGCGGCCTTTGGCATGCGCGTTGAGGGCAATACGTATCAAATTGGCGCGGTTTGAGTGCTCAAATCTTATCAACTGGTTAACGGTGCAGGTGCAGCGTGCCCGCAGGCTTTGGCTTGCCTGAGTGTTGCCGACCCCCTAAACGCGGTTGCATGACCAAAAATACAAATGCGCGTGACGCGCTATCAGATCCAAAGGAGCGTGACGTGCGCTCGATGACAGGCTTTGCTGCGGCAACGGGCGCTATGGATCCGTTTCGCTGGTCTTGGGATATCCGTTCTGTCAACGGTAAGGGCCTTGATCTGCGGATGCGGGTGCCTGACTGGATTGATGGGCTAGAGGTAGCGATAAAGCCACTCGTGCTGGCACGCGCGCAGCGCGGCAATATAACCCTGTCGCTGCGGGTTTCACGTGACGATGCAGTGGCGGCAGTCACGCTGAACACCACCCAGATGAAGGCGACGGTGCAATCCTTGTTGGCCATCGAAGCCGAGGCAATGGATCAAGGGCTATCACTCGCGCCCTCGCGTGCCAGCGACGTCGCCATGATGCGTGGCGTCTTGGAACAAGGCGTCAGCCAGGACGATCCTGCCCCGTTGCGTGCAGCCCTGATAGCGGAACTGCCCAGCCTGCTTGCCGCTTTTGATGATATGCGCAAAGCCGAAGGGGCCGCATTGCTGGATGTGCTAACCGCGCAACTGGACGAGGTGGCCGAATTGACTACGCAGGCCGCGGGCCTCGCCGAAGCGCGCAAGGCCGAGGTGGCTGTCACCCTCAAAACCAACTTGGCGCGCGTGCTGGACAACACCGATGGTGCAGACCCGGACCGCGTGGCCCAAGAACTTGCCTTGTTGGCCGTAAAGGCAGACGTGACAGAAGAAATCGACCGGCTGCGCGCCCACGTCGATGCCGCGCGCACCCTGTTGACAGAGCGGGCCGCAATCGGGCGCAAGCTGGATTTTCTGATGCAAGAATTCAACCGAGAGGCCAACACCCTGTGTTCCAAGGCGCAAAACGCCGATCTGACGCGCGTGGGCCTCGACCTCAAGGCGCTGATCGACCAGATGCGTGAACAAGTTCAGAATGTGGAATGACCCATGACGACTAAACTGACCAAACGCCGTGGGCTGCTCATTATCCTGTCCTCGCCTTCGGGCGCGGGCAAAAGCACGCTGGCCGGACGCCTGCGGGCCTGGGATCGTGACTTGTCTTTTTCCGTATCGGCCACCACCCGCAATCCGCGGAGCGGCGAGGTGGACGGCGAACACTATCACTTCATTTCCGAGGCCGAATTCAAACGGCAGGTGAATGACGACGAAATGCTGGAACACGCCCACGTCTTTGGCAACTTCTACGGATCGCCCAAGGGGCCGGTGCAGACTGCGATCGACAGTGGCAAAGACGTGCTGTTTGATATTGACTGGCAGGGCGCGCAGCAAATTACCAACTCGGCACTGGGTCAGCATACGCTGTCGATATTTATCCTGCCCCCATCCATCGCCGAATTGCGACGCCGCCTTGAAACCCGCGCCCAAGACGATGCCGAGACAATTGCGAAGCGGATGCTCAAAAGCTGGGACGAGATCAGCCATTGGGGCGGTTATGACTATGTTCTGGTCAATGACGATCTGGATATGACAGAAGCCAAGTTGAAAACCATCATCGAGGCGACGCGCCTGCGCCGTTTGCAGCAACCCGGCCTGACCGACCATGTCCGCGCCTTGCAGACCCAGTTCGAGGAATTGAAATGACGATCTATGCCCTTGGCGATTTCACGCCTGACATTCATGCCGACACATGGGTTGCACCGGATGCAAACCTGATCGGAAAAGTAGTTTTAGAACAGGCCGCAAGCGCTTGGTTTGGCTGTACAATCCGTGCAGATCACGAGGAAATTCGCGTTGGTCAAGGCAGTAATGTGCAGGAAAACTGCGTTATGCATGTTGATGCCGGGTATCCCCTGACGATCGGTGCGGGCTGCACCATCGGACACAAGGTCATGCTGCATGGTTGCACCATCGGGGAAAACACATTGATCGGCATGGGTGCGACCGTTTTGAACGGTGCGCGGATTGGCAAGAATTGCCTGATCGGGGCCGGGGCCCTCATCACCGAAGGCAAGGAAATCCCGGATGGATCGCTTGTAATGGGCATGCCGGGCAAGGTGGTGCGTGAATTGGACGCCGCCGCCATTCAGGGTTTGCGCGCATCCGCATTGCATTACCAAGAAAACATGCGCCGCTTTCGGGACACAATGACAAAGGTAAAGCCATGAAAAACGACCGCGGTTCCATCATGCGCCCCGTGCCGTTGCCCGAAAGCGCGTCCCGCCCGGTGGCCACGCCCCTCAGCCCATCGGTTGTCTATGCCTCTGACACACCGGATATGCTGGATGCCCAATACGAGGGTGCGCTGCATGGCTACACCTACAGCCGCGAGGGGCATCCGAATGCCGACGTCGTCGCGCGCACAATCGACGCGATGGAAGGTGCCCCGCACATGGGCGTTGTGGTTTCCTCGGGCATGGCGGCGGTATCGGCTGTTCTGCTGGGTCTGACCAAGGCGGGCGATCACGTCATCGGGGGCAACCAGCTTTATGGTCGGTCCTTGCGCATGATGTCCGAAGACTTGCCACGTCTGGGCATTGCCACCTCGATGGTCGATCCCGGAGACGTGGACGCAGTGCGCGCCGCGATCCGCCCCGAAACCCGCATGATCCTGGTCGAAGTTGTGTCAAACCCCACACTGGCTGTCGCAGACATTCTGGGTCTCTCGGCCTTGGCTCGCGAAACCGGGGTTCTGCTGGTGGTGGACAACACGTTTACCACGCCGCGCGCGTTCAAGGCGTTCGATTATGGGGCGGATATCGTCCTCCATTCGGTCACGAAATTGTTGGCGGGGCATTCTGATGTCATGCTTGGCTATGTCGCGGCCGCAGACAAGGCGTTGAACGACCGATTGCGCGTGTTCGCAGTGACGGCTGGCATGTCGCCCAGCCCGTTTGATTGCTGGTTGGCGGAACGGGGTATGTTGTCTTTCGAGCTCCGCTTTGATCGCGCCCAAGCCACCGCCATGCGGCTGGCCGAACACCTTGGGACATTGCCGGGGGTCAAACGCGTGATTTATCCCGCACGCCACGATCACCCGGACCATCACCGCGCCACAGCGTTGCTCAAGGGCAAGTACTGCAACATGGTCAGCTTTGAGATCGATGGCGACCGGGCTGCGGCCAACGCGTTGGCGCGCGGGGCCGAGGGTCTTAGCTTTGCGCCGACGCTGGGGGATGTGGGCACCACGATTTCGCACCCTGCCTCGTCCTCGCACCGCGCACTGACTGCGGAAAAACGGGCGGAACTGGGCATGTCCGAAGGGTTCTTTCGGGTCTCTGTCGGCCTTGAGGACCCGGATGCGCTGTGTGATGTGTTCACGGCCGCGGTACAGGCCGCGATGGCCTGAAGGCGAGACGCATGAGCGACGATATCCTTGACGGGCTACTGTCTGCGATCCCGCTTCCTGCGCTGGCCATTGATGGCACTGAACGTATCATGGCCGCCAACGCCGAGGCGTTGACGCTGATCGGGCAGCAGGCACTTGGGCGCAACTACGTCACTATTTTGCGCCAGCCCGCGATGCTGGACGCGATCGAGGCGACGCTGGGCGACGGCAGGCCGCGCACCACGCGATACCTTGGCAACGATGGGGCACAGGATACGACATTTCAGGTCAGTTGCCGCGCAATGCGCGGTGTGGGCCATGCAGGGGCAGGGGCGGTGATGCTGGTGTTCGAGGATATCACCCACGTCGAACAGGCCGGACAAATGCGCCGCGATTTCGTCGCCAATGTGAGTCACGAGTTACGCACCCCTTTGACCGCTTTGATGGGATTCATCGAAACGCTGCGCGGACCCGCGCGCAACGACGCAGTCGCCGCCGCAAGGTTTCTTGACATCATGCAAGACGAGGCAGAGCGGATGAATCGTTTGGTCGGCGATCTGATGTCGCTGAACCGGGTCGAAGGGGACGAACGGGTGCGCCCGACTGAAACTGTGGTGTTGAACGACGTGATCGATTCAACCCTGCGGACCTTGCGCCAACTGGCTGGCGAGGCGGGCGTCGCGTTCGAGTTGGACGTTCCGGAACAGCCCGTTCGGATGAACGGCGATGCGGATCAATTAAAACAAGTGTTCACGAACCTGATCGAAAACGCGATCAAATATGGCGGATCTGGCGGGCGCGTGACTGTCCGACTGACGGTCAGCCCACGCGAGCCGGTGTTGCGCGCCGCAGGGGCGCGCGTACAGATCATCGACTATGGTCCCGGCATTGACCCGTTGCACCTGCCGCGCCTGACCGAACGGTTTTATCGTGCCGACGATCATCGCAGCCGCGCGCTTGGCGGTACGGGTCTGGGCCTTGCCATCGTTAAACATATCATCAATCGCCACCGGGGCCGGTTGCGGGTTGAAAGTGATCTAGGGGCAGGGGCGACGTTCACCGTTATCCTGCCGATCCAGCACGTATTTTGACGGCATTTCGACTAAAAATCCGGCTGTCATAAAACTGTTACGAAAGTGTCACAAAAGCATTGTGCAGTGCCCGTAAACGAGCAGCAAGGTTCCCATGGGGGGATCGCCTTTGATACTCAAACAGGAGACATTCATGTCCTTTGTGAAACTCACCACATCCGCGCTGGCCATTTCGGCCGTTGCTGCCACTGCCGCTGCGGCGCGCGATCAGGTTCAAATAGCGGGGTCGTCCACTGTTCTGCCCTATGCTTCTATCGTCGCCGAAGCGTTTGGCGAAAACTTTGATTTCCCGACGCCGGTTGTGGAATCGGGTGGGTCGTCTTCGGGTCTGAAACGGTTCTGTGAAGGTGTTGGCGAAAACACCATCGACATCGCAAACGCATCGCGCCAAATCCGCGACCGCGAGATCACAGCTTGCGCCGAAGCCAGTGTGACAGACATCATCGAAGTGCGCATCGGCTATGATGGCATCGTGTTCGCCAGCCAGATCAACGGCCCAGCCTATATGGCGTTCCAGCCTGCAGACATCTTCAATGCATTGGGCTCCAAGGTGCTGGTTGACGGCGCAATCGTCGACAACCCACACACCCAGTGGTCGGATTTCAACGCTGATCTGCCTGCGGCCGACATCGTCGCGTTCATCCCCGGCACCAAGCACGGCACACGCGAAGTGTTCGAAGACAAGGTCCTGCTGGAAGGTTGCGAAGCCACCGGCGCAATGGAAGCAATGATGGCCAGCGGCATGTCCGAAGATGACGCCGAAGACGCGTGCATCGACGTACGCCAAGACGGCGCATCGATCGATATCGACGGCGACTATACAGAGACGCTGGCCCGCATCGACGCCAACCCGAACGGCATCGGCATCTTTGGCCTCGCGTTCTACGAAAACAACACAGACAAGCTCAAGGTCGCGACCATGGGCGGCGTTGCCCCCTCGACCGAGACGATCTCGACTGGTGAATACCCTGTGTCGCGCCCCTTGTTCTTCTACATGAAGAAAGCGCACATCGGCGTGATCCCCGGCCTGAAAGAATTCGCATCGTTCTTTGTCGCCGATGAGGTTGCAGGCCCCGATGGTCCACTGTCGGCCTATGGTCTGGTTGCAGACCCAGAACTGGCAGCGACCCAAGCTGCCGTGAGCTCTGAAACAACACTCGGCGGCAATTGATCTGCTGCGCGTAAGACACTAGGGGGTGGCGGCATACGCCATCCCCAAACGCAAACACCGCTCCGCTGCTGGGGCAACTGCCACAAACCGCGACGACTGGAGCCGACATGCCTTTTTCCTGGCTCGTTTTGATCATTTTAGCAATTGCTGCGGCTGGCTATGTTCTGGGGCGCAAACGGGCGCTGAACAGCGCAAGTGGCGACAGGCGAAACCTGCATTCCCTTCCAAGCTATTATGGTGCGCATGCCGCGATGTGGGCCGTTGTACCCGCAACGGCTGTCCTGCTAGTCTGGATGCTGGCGCAACCGTTTTTTGTAAATGCGCGCGTGTTGGCATCACTGCCAGACACAGTCGTGGCCGAAGGCAGTTCCATTGGCCTCGTGATGAGCGATATCCGCCGCGTGGCCGACGGTCTTGACGAAGCTGTGCGTCAGGGTGCCATGACGCGCACGCAAGCTGCAGCGCTTGATACCGATACAACAGATGTGCGCGATGTGCTGGGCGGTGTGGGCGTGGCCCTTGGGTCTGGCGTTAGTGCGGACGTGTTGAGCGGCGCGCAGCTTTACCGCGTACTCAACAGCACGGCGACCAACTTGATGTCTTCGTTGGTTGTGCTGATCGCGCTGGGTGGGGCCGCCTATGGGTATTCCAAGTCGCACGCAGATTTCAGAGCACGCAATACAGTCGAGCGCGGGATACTGGCGCTGCTGATTTTTGCCGCCTCCATTGCCATTCTGACGACCATCGGCATCTTGTTTGCGCTTCTGTTTAATACCATCGAGTTCTTCAAGCTATACCCGGCGCGCGATTTCTTTTTTGGAACCAACTGGGCACCTAGTTTTTCGGGGCGCGGCGGGGCGTCGGACCTTGGGGTGCTGCCCTTGTTGTGGGGCACGTTTTATATTTCGTTCATCGCATTGTTGGTGGCGGTTCCCATCGGTCTGTTTTCCGCGATTTATCTGTCGGAATATGCCGGACCGCGCGTGCGGGGCATCGCCAAGCCGCTGATCGAAATTCTGGCCGGTATTCCGACGATCGTTTATGGTCTGTTTGCACTCCTCACTGTCGGTCCATTGCTGGTATCCATGTTCGGCAAGGACACACTGGGCTGGATGCAGGGTGGCACTGCCGTGATCACAGCCGGGCTTGTTATGGGCATCATGCTGATCCCGTTCGTGTCATCCCTGTCGGATGACATTATCAATGCGGTGCCTCAATCTTTGCGGGACGGATCATATGGTCTGGGCGCGACGCAATCCGAAACCATTCGCCAAGTGATCTTGCCCGCCGCTTTGCCGGGTATTGTGGGCGCGATCCTGCTGGCCGCCAGCCGCGCCATTGGCGAGACGATGATCGTGGTTCTGGGGGCAGGGGCCGCGGCCCGCCTGTCGATGAACCCGTTTGACGCCATGACGACCATCACAGCCAAGATTGTCAGCCAGTTGACCGGCGATGCCGATTTCGCCTCGCCCGAGGCGCTGGTGGCCTTTGCCCTTGGCATGACCCTCTTTGTTCTGACGCTGGGGCTGAACATCTTTGCCCTATATATCGTGCGCAAATACCGGGAGCAGTACGACTAATGACCGACGCAAGCATGAGCCCCGACAGCGCGGCCCCAAAATCTGGGCTGGCTACAATCGATGCACGCACCCGCAAACGCAACGCCGCTGAAAAACGGTTCCGTCTTTATGGCATGGCAGCCATAGGTGTGGGCCTGTTGTTTCTGGTGTTCCTGTTCACTTCAATTCTGCGTTCTGGCCTGCCCGCGTTTACGCAGACAGTGCTGAATATCGAATTCGTTCTGACATCGGAACAATTTGACACCGCTGAAAGCAAGATGATGAAGACGGGTGAATACCAGAACATCTTTGTCGCCGCACTGCAGGACCAACTTGAAGCCAGCGGACTTGAGGTGGCGTTTGACAGCAAATCCATCGAACGCATCGTGGGCAAGCCGGGTGGCACCATTCGTCGCTTTTTCCTCGAAAACCCTGACCGCATCGGCACGCCCGTCTCGTTTGAACTGGCGGCTTCGTCGCGGGTGGATGGGTATTTCAACGGGCGCGTGACGCGCGACACGATCGTAGACAGCCGGTTTCTGATGGCAGCTGACTTGGATCTGGTGGACGCGCTGCATGACGCGGGCATTATCCACGGGGCGTTCAATTGGAACTTCATCACCGGGACAGACTCTGGCGTGGACAACCCCGGCGGCGCAGGTCTGGGTGCGTCGGTGATCGGGTCGTTCTTTATGATGCTGGTCGTGCTGTTTTTGTCGCTGCCGATTGGTGTTGCTGCCTCGATCTATCTCGAAGAATTCGCACCCAAAAATCGCTGGACTGACTTGATCGAAGTGAACATTTCAAACCTTGCCGCCGTGCCATCCATCGTGTTCGGTATCCTTGGGCTGGCCGTGTTCATCCAATTCGCAGGTATGCCGCAATCGGCTCCTCTGGTCGGTGGCCTTGTGTTGACGCTGATGACACTGCCGACAATCATTATCTCGACACGTGCGTCCCTTGCGGCGGTGCCACCATCGATCCGCGACGCGGCATTGGGGGTAGGGGCATCCAAGATGCAATCGGTGTTCCACCACGTGCTGCCTCTCGCGATGCCTGGCATTCTGACAGGTACGATCATCGGACTGGCGCAGGCCTTGGGTGAAACCGCACCCTTGTTGCTGATCGGCATGGTCGGCTTTGTGGCGCGCGAATATCCCGAAGGGTTCGTATCGGGGTTCACCGATGCCAACTCGGCGATGCCGGCACAGATTTATACATGGGCCAGCCGCGCTGATCCGGGGTTTTACGAAAAAGCGTGGGGCGGCATCATCATCTTGCTGCTATTCCTTATCACAATGAACGCCATCGCCGTGGTTTTGCGCCGCCGCTTTGAACGACGCTGGTAGGGGGCAAGACTATGAATGATATGAGAATTGTGGAGAGAGACGTGGAAACCAAAAAGGTCAAGATCGCCGCCAAGAACGTACAGGTCTATTACGGTACCACGCACGCCATCAAGGACGTCAGCGTTGAAATCGAAGACAAGACGGTGACCGCATTCATCGGCCCATCAGGCTGCGGAAAGTCAACTTTCTTGCGTTGTATCAATAGGATGAACGACACAATTGATATATGCCGCGTCACCGGTGATATCCGGATCGACGGTTACGATATATACGATCCCAAGGTCGATCCCGTGCAACTACGCGCCAAGGTCGGAATGGTGTTTCAAAAACCCAATCCGTTTCCAAAGTCTATTTACGACAATGTGGCCTACGGTCCGCGCATCCATGGTTTGGCCAAGAACAAAGCGGATCTAGATGATATCGTTGAAAAATCATTGCGCCGCGGGGCAATTTGGGACGAGGTCAAGGACCGCTTGCAATCGCCCGGCACGGGCCTTTCGGGTGGTCAACAGCAACGTCTGTGCATCGCGCGCGCCGTTGCGACCGAACCCGAAGTGCTGTTGATGGACGAACCCTGTTCAGCGCTTGACCCGATTGCAACCGCACAGGTTGAGGAACTAATCGATGAATTGCGCACCAACTATTCGGTCGTGATCGTCACACACTCGATGCAGCAGGCCGCACGGGTCAGCCAGAAAACTGCGTTCTTCCACCTTGGAAACCTTGTGGAATATGGGGAAACCGGGACGATTTTCACCAATCCCGTCGATCCGCGCACCGAAAGTTATATCACTGGCCGGATCGGCTAAGGAGTACGTCATGCAAGACCAACACATCGCATCGGCCTTTGACCGTGACCTGGAAGCGGTTCAGGCACAGATCATGAAAATGGGCGGGCTGGTCGAAAACGCCATCCTTGAAGCGGCAATCAGTCTGGAAACGCGCGACGAAGAACGCGCCGAAGCCGTGCGCAAAGCGGACAAGGCCATCGACGCGCTTGAAGAGTTGATCAACGAAGAGGCGGCGCGCGTCATCGCATTGCGCGCACCAATCGCTGTCGATTTGCGCGTCGTTCTGTCCGTCATCAAGGTGAGCGCCAACCTGGAACGTATTGGAGATTATGCAAAAAACCTCGCCAAGCGCACCAGCGTTCTGTCCCAGATGGCACCCGTAAACGACAGCGCTGGTGCCTTGCGCCGTATGGCCAAAGAGGTCGAACGCATGCTCAAGGACGCACTTGATGCCTATGTGGCGCGGGATGCAGAACTGGCACAGGATGTGATCGACCGCGACATCGAAATCGACCAGATGTACAACGCGCTGTTCCGTGAATTCCTGACCTTCATGATGGAAGATCCTCGCAATATCACAGCCTGCATGCACTTGCATTTTATCGCCAAGAACATTGAACGCATGGGCGACCACGTCACGTCTATCGCCGAACAGGTCATCTATCTCGTGACTGGCACGATCCCAGACGAAGCCCGCGACAAGGGCGATAAAACCTCCGTCCTGTCCTAAGGGGAAACGTTAGATGTCTGCCGATCAGCCCCGTGTTCTCGTCGTCGAAGATGAACCAGCGCAACGCGAAATTCTGGCATACAACCTTGAAGCCGAAGGGTTTTCCGTCACCCGTGCGCAAAACGGTGAAGAAGCGTTGTTGCTGATAAATGAGGATGCGCCCGACATCATCGTGCTGGACTGGATGATGCCACATGTGTCGGGTATTGAAGTCTGCCGCCGTCTCAAGATGAAATCCGAAACCCGGTCGATCCCTGTGATCATGTTGTCCGCACGTGCCGAGGAAGTCGATAAAGTGCGCGGCCTTGAAACTGGCGCGGATGATTATGTCGTTAAACCGTATTCCGTGATCGAGTTGATGGCGCGGGTGCGCAGTCAGTTACGGCGTGTGCGACCATCAACTGTGGGTCAGCGGCTGGAATTTGACGACATCGTGCTTGATTCAGAAAGCCATAAAGTCACGCGCGGGCAAGTCGAGTTGAAACTCGGCCCGACAGAGTTCGGCTTGCTGAGCACGTTCATGGAAAAGCCCGGCCGGGTCTGGAGCCGTGAACAACTGCTGGACCGCGTCTGGGGCCGCGACATCTATGTCGACACGCGCACCGTTGACGTGCACATCGGACGGTTGCGCAAGGCACTCAGACAACACGGTGGCAAAGACCCTGTACGCACGGTGCGCGGTGCAGGTTACGCGCTGGGGTGAGCGGTACTGCCTCGGGCCGCGGCAAGGTCGCAAATCGGTTGACATAGTCATCGTTTTTTCGCCCTAGTGTGGTTTATTTTGAGGGAACGAATTTATGCCGGACGGCAGCGCACCGAATATCGAACTTACACGGGAACAGATCGAATTTCTGTCGAAATACCTGCATGTCCCGGAAAGCCAGATCAAAGGGTTCTTCAAAGGCAAGGGTACAAAGAGAGCCGCCGCCGCGCGCATCAAAGAAATCAAGACCAACTACAAAGCTTACGAGACGGCCAAAGCGGACATGGACGCGCTGTTCAAAAAGATCGAAACAGAAACCGATCTGTCCCTTGTGCCCGAAGTTGCAAAGGAAATCATCAGAATACGCGACAGGGTCATGGTTATCGCTGACAAAGTCTGGGGTGCCGCCGCCGAAGAACCACAGTTCGGCTGGGGGGCCACTGAGCTGAACAGGCTTATGCCGGCTTTGCAACGATTTGGCGAAAAGGCCGCCCAAATGGCCGCCACCGTCAAACTTCCGCCGCCCCCGATTCCACCGCGCAAGACCGACCTGTTTGATACGCTTAAGGCTCAGGTTCAGGGCTTCGAGGCGTTCGAAGATCAAGCTGGTCTGACGTGGTTGATGGCGAAGACACCGATTGAGGACGATCCGGAACCAGAGGCAAAGCGCGCAACCGCTTTTGCCGCCCACGAAACTCTTTGCAAGGCCGCTTACTCCAAGATCGGCGGCCTGCGTGGACAGGTGTCTATTGCAACGCCGCAAGATGAAGTTTGGGACGTCGAACGGCTGGCCGTGATTGCGCGCGATGCCCTGTTCACGGACCGGCGCGCTGAGATTGACGCGATTGTTGCCGCGCTGAACGCGCATGCCAAAAAGGGCATGGAAACACGCGCCATAGCCGGGAACGAAATCGCCAAGACCGAGATCGCGCGCGACACCCGCATTGCATCAGAAGAAGCCAAGCTGAAAAAAGCGACCGACGCGCTGCAAGCCAAAGTTGGCAAGCTGGAACGCGACAGGGATGCAGCGACGGGCTTTCAGCAGAAACGTGATTTGGATGCGGAATATAAAGCGGAAAAAGAGCGTTTGGATGCGATGCGGCAAAAGATGCTTCAACTTGAAGCCTATCAGCAAAGCGCAAGTGCCCGCCTGGAGAAAATGAAAGAAGCGACTGACGCCCAATTCAAAGAGGAACAGCTTGCCAAGGTCTTTACGGCCGCCGAGTCACCCGAAGCCGGGTTCCAGAAATGGCTGGAAAAAGAAGAAAAAGACGACGGCGTCATGGTAAAGCCCAAGAAAGAACCCCTGTCCGGAGAAAAACTGGCCGAAGCCATCGCTGAACTGACCAGTGGCCTCTCCGAAGACGTACTGGCCAGCCAGATCAACGCCCTGAAGCCGATCTATACCGCGTCCGCGCAAAATATCGTCATCTCTGCCAAAATGTACCTCAACGAACCTGACATCACCGAGATTACGACCGCACAGTGCGCTACATTGCATAAAATCTTGGACAATGCGCTGAGCCTTCTTCCGGGAGGGCATTATGGCGAAGCCAAGGTGCTAGCCGATAGCACGGGCGAATTGTGGAATAAGTTCAAGGATGCCCGTATCTTTCAGTTGCCCAAAGTGGCGGAAACCGGCGAAACCGCTCGCGATGCGTTGCAACGCCGGATCGATCAGGCCGGGGTCAGCCTGGATCGTTTATGGGGTCTTGGCGGCGATGCGGATGGCGCGCTGCGCACCAAACTGGACGCGCTGGGACCTGCACTGATCGAAGCGATGAAAGTGCCGCCCGTTGATCTGCGCGATGTCGAAAAATCCCTTGCGGCACTCGAAGTCGAGATTGGCAACGCAGCCAGCACCATAAAACCCTTGGACGGGAAGGAACTGAGCGCACGTGAAGAGGCCAAGGAGACCGAAGCAGCGATCACCGAAAAATTGCTCGGCCTCTACCAAACAAAAGAAATCAGCGAAGGCGATGTGTCTACCGTTGATTCTGATCATTTGCTGTCCATTACGCTCGACGGCACTGTCAAGTTCTACGAGATTGAAACCGGCAAGGACGGGCGCGTGGACAAGTTCGACAAGGCGGCCAAGTCGATCCCGCCCGAAGCGGTTGAACGTCTGCGCGCCCAGATGGAAATGCTGGCCGCGCTGAACGAGTCCAACGCTGCGGGCATGGCAGATGCCATACGGCAGGCCGCCCAAGACGCCGAGGATCTTCTGAAAGCGATTGTGGCTGGCGCTGGCGATTACGAACGGGTCACGACGGCGCTGAACGCGTTTGAAAAGACTTACCAAGAGAAAAGCAATTTTATCGAATGGCGCCCCACTGGCGTTGATGACTTGCGGCTGCGCAAAGATAAATTCACGACCACCTACGCAGGCAGCATGACACCGTCGGACGCAGCGGTGAAAGCAGAAGCGTTGCAAAAAGAGGCGGCGCAACTGGAAATCGCATCCGGGAAGCTAGAGGCAGAATATAAGCGCGTCAAAACCCTTCTTGAAAACGTCGAAACGGCGATGGCCGCCAAACAGAAGGGCCAGGACGGTACTTTGGGCCAGGTCCTGACCGATCTGATCAAGGCCAAGAAGGTGGCACCCGTGGACACCAGCGCAATGGGCGTGATGGAGCAGGCCGAAGCTGAAAAAATGCAGCAAGATATCGCACAAAGTATCGATTATCTGATCCAGATGGGACATCACGGCACCGGTGTTCAGGGTGAATTTCGCGACCGCTTGCGTGACTTGAACCGTACGCTGGATACGAAATCCGACTTTGGCATAAAGGAAGCCGAAAAGGGTGCCAAGGCACTTGAGACAGAACTGGCGGCAGAGGCGGCCAAGGTACTGATCAAGCCTTCGGATGATCCCACTGAGTACCTGAAAAATATTCTGGCCTTGGTAAAAGGTAATATCACGGCCGCCGCAAAGGTTGAAAAGCTGAAATTCGATGCCACTGAGGCAGAAAATGCCGCCGCCGCAGCCCTGACGAAAGTCAAGGATGCGCTGGATAAAAATGAAAAGACATTGAGCAACCATACCGAGTATAAAACCGTCTACGATGCGATGATGAAAGAGTTGAGCAACGCCAAGCAATCCTATGACAAAAACAAAGACGCGGAATATGCTGCGACGCAGTTTTCGGTCTTGCAAAGGCAAGCCGAAGATTTGGCGTCGGACATTGGCGACCTGACCACCAGTTCTGTGCCGGTCGTTGGATATGATTATGCGGGCAAACAAGATGGACTGGTCAAAAACATCACGAAAGTTGGTGCGGGTGCGGTAACTGCGGCGGAAAAGATGATGGAAAGGGCCAGTGAGGATCAAAAAGCGAAGCACAAGGTTGCACTGGGCAAAGTTGAAAAGGCGTTGTCGTTGGCCAACACCGCGGCGCTGCAGAAAGTACCCGAATTCTCAGCCAAATTGGCTACGGATCTCGAGGCCGCACTGAAACTTGAGGGCGACAGCCGCAAGGCGGCGTTGAGCAAGCTGCGAGAACAGTCATTGTCCGAGTTGCGCCGCATGCAGGTGCGCTTGCAAAACGATCCGGCGCTGGTCGTATATCGAGACAATCCGTTTGATCATGGCGCAGCATGGCCGCAATTCGCTGCAACTCTTCATAATGCAGAAGTCGACATGCTGCGTGGGTTGAAACCGTAATGACACCGTTTACAGGCCGTTTGGTCATAAAAGGAGAGCCTCATGGTGCTCACTATCTCTGAACTGGAATGGGTCGGCATGATTGCCGGCAAATCCATAGATGAAGCCAGCCAAACGGCCGCCATCGCCCATCAGGGTGCGCGTGATGCGTTTTTGACCGAAGAGTTGGCTCAAAATGTGGACGCTGTGAGCAGCGAAATCGATGCTGCGATGGGATTGAGGATCAAGGAAAAAAACGATCCCAGTGCCATGCGGCAGGTCTGGGAAACGCTAAGCCGGCAAAAGAGCGAAGGCACAGAGATACCCTGGCGCTCTACCGATGGTGATCTGAAAAAAGCCAAACTTGCGAAATGGGCACCCGCTGCGGACCTTGAATTGGACATCCGCGAAGTAGATAGAGAGATGGAAAAAATTCCATCCGAGGATATCGCCAACCTGAGAAAAGCCCACGAGCGCATTCTCAAGATGCAAGAAGCGATGCTGGCGCAGCTTGACGAAAATGGCGAGCGGCTGTTTTCGGACGAAGACGTGCGGCGCGAGGTGTGGACACCGTTTGTACGTGCCGGTCTGATCCCGGAAAACATGGTTCCGGACAAGTTCAGCGAACAGGCCATCGCGTTTAACGGTGCAGCCGAATTCTATCAGGAAAAGATCGAGGCGTTTTCGCAAACCCATACAGAGGGTGTGGAAAGTCTGAAGGGCAAGTTGAGCTTTGCCAAGGATGTTGTTGTTTTGGCAGGCGCTTTGACCGCAGGCGCAGTCACCATAAGCAACGCGACCGACATTGCTGGCAAAGAGGGCGAAGTCAACGGGCACAAAGAGAAACGGGGAGAAATTGACGACAAGCTCGAGGCAAAAGACCCTCCGCCCACTGCACAAGAAAAAATTGTGTTGGAAAAACAAAAGGAGGCCATCAACAAAGATATCACAGCGGCCAACGCTGACATCAAAATGATGAAGAACGAAACCCTGTGTGCAGAGGCCGCCACAGCGATCCTGACCGGCGGCCTGGACCTGACCGAGATCATCGTCGACCATCGTACGTCCGAAGAGGACAACACGCTCAAGTGGTCAAAGACCCTGGAAAAAGGGCTGGCGCTGGCGCAGGGGGTTTCGACGAAATCCGTTACCGCATCGATGAACCAAGCCAAAGCCGACGGTGCCTTGGTCACCTGTGTCACGATGAGTATCACAGCGGCCTTTACCGGGGCCAAGATGTTACCGGCAGGGGTTATCGCGTTGCGCGAAAGCGACCCCGACAAGCAGTCGATACATTTCAAAAATATTATGATCGGCTTTGCAGACGCGGTTGCAAGTTCGGTCAATGCGGTCGGTGCATCGCTGAACGACGGCTCTGACGGTGGCAAGGATGCTCAAGCCGAGTTCAAAAATATCGCAGAGATAGTCAAAACTGGTGTCGTGCAATTAGGCAACATACCTGCAATCAAACGCGCAATTAAGAACGGAAATTCCGCCGAGCTTGCCTTGTTGTTGGGGGGAGGGGCCATTGCGGCGGCTTTCGGAGCCACCTCAAAGGATATCTATGATGGTGTGCGCAAAGACGAGAAAGACGGCGATTTGGCCGCGATGTCACTTGCGGACGGGACTTTTCGCGAAAGCACGACGGATCAGGACCGTTCGCAAGATGCGGGTGCCGCCGCATCCCTGGATGCAGTAAACAAAGCGCTGGATGGAACCTCTAAAGTGGCCTTGGACGGCCTGAAAAACATCACTGTTTCCGCACTTGAGGCAACCGCCGCCGCAGAGTTGCAAGAACAGATCATCGCAGATGTGGACAAAGCGCAGAAAGAAGTGGCAAAGGCCGAGTTGGACGCCGCGTTCACAAAAGAAGCGGTCGCGGAAATGATGAACAATGTGGATCAGGAGTTGATCGGATTTACCGAACTCTACTCTGACGCATATCCGGACCCGAAAGCGACACAGCGCACAGCCGAAGAAATCCTGCAAGCGCAGAACGCGATTACCAAAGCAATGGCCAACACCGCAGCGTTGCGCCAAAAAGTTGCAATCATAAACGGCTTTTCATCTACTGCTGCGAATATTCTGAAGGCGTTGGTACCGGGTACAGGAGCGGTGGCGGCTGCGGTCACGTTGGCGCAGGACGTTTATAAAATGTTCAAATGTATCGAAGTTCACAATGCGTGGTGCGACAGCATGGCATTGGCGTTCGATGCGCAAAGCGGCGCAGCCGCCGCTATCCAGAACACGATGCACAACGCCAAAATTCATCTGGACCACTCCAAGGTCAAGGCGCTTTTGTCTGCGGCAAAGGTCGGTACCGAAGTCGCGCGTGTGTGTGATCCGACAGGCGGTGCGACAATCGCATCGGCAGCGGTTTCGATGTCTTCTGCGGTCGTTGAATTCGGCTACAAACGCCACGGCGAGGCCGCAGTCAAAAATGGTTGGAACGCCTACAAAGCCGCGCAGGCAGACCCCGGCAACCGCAAACTTGCGCGCAGTGCGCTTCGGATGAACAGCACATTGGCGAAATGCTGTATCGCGTATGGTGCCTCCATAATGGGGGATACGGCCGCCAAGCAGGCAATGCGCGCCAGTGGTCTTTCCATCGCCGCGATGCAAAACGACAAGGATATTTGCAAGCGGCTGATCGAGTATCTTGAGGCAGAGCTGAAGGAAGACCCGGTCGTTTTGAAAGTCGAAAAAACCAATGGCAGAAAATGGCATCCCGGGCGACCGGCGCTTGGTTTGGCATCGTGGACTGCGTTCAAGGCTGCTGCCGTTAAATCCGCAGAACCGAAAATGGCCAAAGATAGCCTCAAAACCCCCGGCGTTGATCGTCTTTTTGCAGCCTTGCTGCCTCTGAAAGGGTGGCAGGACAACGCGGCGGTCGACGCAGCGATTGCAGATGGAGGCGGTAAACTTGCCAAAGATGAGAACGCGGCGAAGCCAGCTCAGATCACCGAATTGCTTACAGCAAACGAGGCGGCGGTTAAGCAATTGGCGAGGTTGGAAAGCGCTCTCAATGCCTATGCGCCAAAAACGGAAGGCATAACCACCGAAGCACATGCAGAGATGTCAAAAGTAGCTGCCAGTTTTGCGACCCTTGCCAAGCTTGCGGGCGTCACCGCAGGCGTAAACGCAGACAAGCTGAACGCGTTCAACAAGGACAAATATCCACCAGAGACGGCCGAACTGGTGTAGGAGTAATTTCCTAACGGCTTGACGAATTTAGTGTTTTTGCAGTGCGTTGAGGCACAGTGTGAATGTGCTTTCGGGTTTGTAGAGTTTAAAAATAAATTCATCCAATAATAACATAATGTGGATTATAAGTCTTTCGGGTACAGGGAACTTACAGAGCACAGGCTAATCAGCAGCGCCCTTTCATCTGCGGCAGATTGAAACCACGTTGATGCAGAAATTTCTGGTATTTTCCTTTGAAAACAATTCGCTCCGGTCAAAACCTCACGTCGATCTATGTCACCCGTGATCGCGTGTGATATTTAGGGTCGCGCCAAATTTCGCCACCGATCACCTCTTGGATGATTTCGGCAGCGCGCACGATCTGATCGTTGTCCAGATACAGTGGCGTAAACCCAAACCGCATGATGTTGGGCGCGCGGAAATCACCGATCACGCCCCGTTCGATCAGCGCCTGCATCGCGGGATAGCCATGTTCGAACCCGAACGACACTTGCGAGCCTCGCACAGTTGCATCGCGTGGCGACGCCAGAGTCAATTGCGGGCATCGCGCTTCGACTTCTGTGATGAACGTTTCGGACAAGGCTATAGACGCGGCGCGCAGATCGGTCATGTCAACGCCTTCCCACGCTTTCAGCGCTTCCTGCAAGATCGCAAGTTGGACGATGGACGGCGTTCCGACGCGCAGCCGTTCGGTGGACATCGCTGGGCGATATCCCGGCTCCATCGCGAACGGCGCCGCATGACCCAACCAGCCAGACAAAGCAGGTTCCAGATCAAGTGTGATATCAGGCCGCGCATAGATAAACGCAGGCGCGCCAGGACCGCCATTGAGGTATTTGTATGTACAGCCAACAGCAAATTCAGCATTGGATGCCGTGATATCGACGGGCACGGCACCGGCACTGTGGGCCAGGTCCCAGATCATCACGGCCCCGGCCGCATGGGCCGCGCGCGTGATGGCCTGCATGTCATGCATCCGTCCCGACCGGTAATCCACCTGTGTCAGCATCACGACCGCCACGTCATCGGTGATTGCGTTTAACACATCCTCGGGCGCGGGCGTTTGCAGCGTGTACCCCTTGTCGATCGTCTTGATCAGCCCCTCGGCCATGTAAAGATCACTGGGAAAATTGCCACTATCTGACAGGATCACCCGGCGATCCGGGCGCATTTTCAACGCTGCCGCGAGCGCCTGATAGACTTTGATCGACAGCGTATCGCCCGTGGCAACTGATCCATGCGGTGCGCCAATCAGCCCGGCAATCGTGTCGCCCACTTCGGTCGGCAGCGCCATCCAGCCCGCTGTGTTCCAGGCGCGGATCAGCTGATCACCCCATTCATCGCGGATAACCGACGTGGCGCGTTCCACAGCGCCTTTGGGCAAAACACCCAACGAATTTCCATCCAGATAAATAACATCCTGCGGAATATCGAACATCTCTTTTCTTGGCAGTGAAACGCCCATTTTTACAATTCTCCTCGCAGGTGCCACAATTCTGGAAACAACTCGACCTCTAGCATGCGGCGCAGGTACTGCACACCAGATGTGCCGCCTGTGCCGCGTTTGAAGCCTATGATCCGCTCCACTGTCGTTACGTGATTGAACCGCCAACGGCGGAAATAGTCCTCTAGGTCGACCAGCTTTTCGGCAAGTTCATACAGAGTCCAATAGCTGTCCACGTTTTCATAGACCAGTTTCCACTTGGCCTGAATGGCCGGATCAGCGACATGGGGTGTCGTCAATTGCGCTTCTGGCACCCCTGCCCCCGGTCCGTCGATCGTGACGAACAAATGGCGCACCACTTCGTCATAAAGGCTGGGCCGTGCCAGTTCGGCGGCCAGCATATCGTGCATGTGCGGCACATGGGCGTGGGGTTTGAGCATGTTGGGATTTCGGTTGCCCAGAATATATTCGATCATGCGGTACTGATGCGACTGAAACCCGGATGACGGCCCCAAGGTCTCGCGAAATGTCGTGTAATCAGCCGGCGTCATGGTGCGCAGCACGTCCCATGCACTGTTGAGCTGTTCAAAGATGCGCGCCACCCGCGCCAGCATCTTGAACATGTGGCTCATGTCGCCAGACATCAGCGCATCGCGCGCCGCACCCATTTCATGGATCGCCAGTTTCATCCACAATTCACTTGTCTGGTGCTGAATGATGAACAGCAACTCGTCATGTGCCGTACTGATCGGATGTTGTTTGTCCAGCACTCCGTCGAGGTGCAGATAATCGCCATAGGACATCGCATCCTTGAAATGCACGCGCGCGCCGTCGCGTTCGGGGTCATAGGCCGGGCCTGTCATGGCATTCCTTTCGCACGATATATCGTGCCTTGCAGGTCGGGAGGTAAATCCGCACTCTATGTGCAACTTTACCCCGCAGTGCGCCCCTTTGCGAGGGCGCAATTTATCCCGTGGAAAGGCACAGACATGGACGTGCAAAACAAGATCATCGTTGTGACCGGGGCCGCGAACGGCATTGGCCGCGCACTTTGCGTGGCCTTTGCAGCGGCCGGGGCCAAGGCCATCGCTTGCGTGGATCGTGATGCTGCTGGATTGGACTCTATTGCAATTGAAATCAATGGAATGCCGATCACAGTTGATGTGACATCCGAGGACCAAATCGCCGCGATGATCACCCAAGTCGAGGAAACGCTTGGCCCTATCGATCTGTTCTGTTCCAACGCGGGCGTCTTTGCACCGGGTGGCATCGAGGTGCCCAATGACGACTGGCAGCGGCTGTGGGACATCAACGTAATGGCGCACGTCTGGGCCGCGCGTCACGTGGTGCCGCGCATGATCGCGCGCGGTGGCGGGTATTTGCTGAACACTGCCTCTGCGGCTGGATTGTTGAACCAGATTGGATCAGCTCCCTATGGGGTGACCAAACATGCCGCCGTGGGACTTGCGGAGTGGTTGGCCATGACCCACGGTGATGACGGGATAAAGGTGTCAGTGCTTTGCCCTCAAGCGGTACGCACTGCCATGACCAAAGGGTTGGAGGACGGGGTTGCGGCAATAGACGGAATGCTGGATCCGGATGAGATTGCTGCCTGTTGTCTAGAGACCATCCGAGCGGAACGCTTTCTTGTTCTGCCCCACGCGGGCGTGCTGGACTATATGCGTCACAAGACGGCCGATTATGACCGCTGGATCGGTGGAATGCGCAAATTGAACCGGATGTATGAGAAATAGGTTTTGGATGGGGGCCAGCCCGGCACACCAATTCCGACCTTGGGGGCCAGCCCCCAAACCCCCGTGGTATTTCTGGTCAAAAGAAACCTTAGGGTGTGGTTCGTTTGGGTCTGATCAGCCCCTCTTGAGCGACAGAAGCGATCAAAGTGCCTTTTCGGTCATAGATCATACCCCGATTGAAGCCACGCCCACCGCCTGACCACGGGCTGTCCATCGTATAGAGGTGCCAGTCAGAGAATTGCGCAGGTCCGTGAAACCAGATCGCGTGGTCGAGGCTCGCGGCCATCACCTGCCCTGTGAACCAGGTCTGCCCATGCGGACGCAACGCCGAGCCAAGCAGGTTCATGTCAGATGCATAGGCCAGCAGGCAGTGCTGCAATTGCGGGCTGATGCCGCGCGCGGCGGCCATACGGAACCATAGATGGTTCACGTCATCTACTGGTACGGGGACAAAGAAATCCCGCGGTGCGACTTCGCGGATATCAATTGGGCGCGCGCGCATGAATTCATCGTGATGCTGTTGCGGGATCTGGTCCACAACGGCGGCACGCAGCGTGTTGCGATCGGCCAGATCGTCCGGCCCTTCGACCTCTGGCATGGGGTGTTGGTGGGCCCACCCGTCCTCGTTCACATGAAACGACGCCGACATATTAAGGATTTGCCAGCCGTGCTGAATGGCCACAACGCGCCGGGTGGTAAAACTGCCCCCGTCCCGCGCCCGGTCCACCTGATAGATCACTGGGATATTCGGATCACCGGGGCGAATGAAATAGGCATGCAGACTGTGGCACAGCCGGTCCGGCACCGTCTGATGGGCCGCCGCCAGCGCTTGGCCGATGACTTGCCCGCCAAAAATGCGCGTCGATGTCTCGCCGCCTTGCCCAGTGCCCCGAAACAAGTCGACTTCCAGCGGTTCGACGTTCAGCAGATCAAGCAGGGTTTGATGCGGGTCAGACATGGGCGTGTTCCTTTTCTGCGATCTCTTTGATGGCCTGTCATATCAGTGCGCCATGCACCAGCGCCTTCAACTCCGCCCGTGCGGTCGTAGAGGATGACGGGCTGAGTTGGGTGAATAGAACCGTGGTGATATCATGCACCCGATCGATCCAGAAAAATGTTGACGCCATTCCGCCCCAACTGAAATCCCCGACAGAGCCGGGCACCCCACTGATCGCTGCATCCAGAACCACAGCGCCGCCGATCCCGAACCCGACCCCGCGCATCGGCTGTTCTGCAAAGCTGGATGGCCCAAGGCTCGCTATATCGCCGCACAGGTGGTTTTTCATCATGAAATCTAGCGTCCCGCGCGACACGATCCCGTGCCCACCCGCGCGCAATGCGGTCGCAAACCGGGCATAATCGTCGATCGTGCCTACCAGACCGCCACCTCCGCTTAGGCACGTGGGATTGCCGAATGGCGACTGCGGTGCCGCGTCTACAAGGCGCAGACTGTCGCTGCCTGCAACACCTGCATTCAAATCCATCGCATCACCCGCAAGCGGCGTATAGAGCGCCGCAAACCTGTCCACCTGATCCGGCTTTACGGCAAATCCGGTGTCATCCATCCCCAAGGGGTCAAAAACCCGCTGTTGGAAAACGTCGACCAACGATTGGCCCGTCACGACCTCAATGACGCGCCCGATCACGTCGATACCGACTGAGTATTCCCATCGCGTGCCCGGCTGAAAGGCCAGAGGCAGCGCCCCAAGCTGCGTACACGTGCCGGCCAGCGTGCCTGCACGCGGCGCAAAGGTGATGCCTTGGGCCGTCATTTCAGCAGGGACCAGACCCGGGTTGAACGCATAGCTCAACCCACTGCGATGGGTCAAAAGCTGATGCAATGTCGGCACGGCACACGGCGCTGTCTGATCAAGCGCCGTTGCACCGGGGATCAATGCATGCGGGTTGCCAAATTCAGGCAAATACCGCGACAAAGGCGCATCAAGGTGCACCCTGCCCTCTTCCACGAGGGTCATCAACGCCAGCGATGTAATTGGCTTGGTCATGGAATATATCCGCACCACCGTATCGCGTGTGAACCCAGTGCCCCGGCCCAAATCACGCAGGCCCCGCGCATCAAAAAAGACCTCTTGCTCGCCTTGTGTGATCAGCACGGACAAACCTGCCAATGTACGACGATCGACGTAACCCTGCGCCCAAGCGCCGATCCGGTCCAATCGTGTCGCGTCCAGTGTCATTGGCATGTTTCGTGCTCCGTATGCAGGTGTGGGCAGAGTACATCAAAGATGCTCTGCAAAGGGGGCCACGCAGTGCGCGGTTAGGGAGTGTTGCGCCAATACTGCTGCGTCCCGCAAGGCACTGAGCGTGAAGCACCACAAGCGGGAGCAGACTTACGGAAGTGCCTTTAAACCTTTTGATGCAAACACAGGTACAAAACTGCCTAGTTGTTTCGCCCGTTCAGGGTTGGATGCATTGCCATCCAGCGCACGTCGCAGCACCCCTTGAATGATCGCCGCCATCCGGAAAAAGCAAAAAGCAAGATAAAAGCCGAAGTTGTCGATGCCGGGCAGTCCACGTCGTTCACAATAAGCGGCGATAAAGGCTTCGTCAGACGGCAAGCCAAGCGATGAGCGGTCCACACCCATCAGCCCCCGGCCCTGCCCACCGGGCGGAAGTTGCCATTGCATGATGACAGAGGCGAGATCAGCAAAAGGATGTCCGATCGTGCTGAGTTCCCAATCCAGAACCGCCAGACAACGGGTGCCAGCCGCCTCGAAAATCATGTTGTCGATCCGATAATCCCCATGCACCAGCGTGCGCTGGCCATCATCGCTCGGCATATTCGCGACAAGGCGCTGCATCAGCGCGTTCATGTCTGGCAAATCTTGCGTTTCAGACGCGCGGTATTGCTTGGACCAACGCGCGACCTGGCGCTCCAGATAGTGCCCTGGGGGTCCATAATCGCTTAGACCAACGGCATCGATGTCGACCGCGTGCAAGGCGGCCAATACGCGGTTCATGTCGTCGATCACCGCAGCGCGCGTGTCCTTGGTCATGCCCTCCATCGTGGGGTCATTAAAGTTGCGCCCCGCCACGTGATCCATCACATAGAAATCCGAGCCAATGATCGTGGGATCCTCGCACAGCACATGCATACGGGCCACCGGAACATCGCTGTGATACAGCGCGCGTTGGACGCGAAATTCACGATCCACAGCGTGGGCTGACTTCAGCAACTGCCCCGGCGGTTTGCGGCGCAACACATAGTTTCCGGCCTCAGTCTTGAGCAGAAATGTGGGATTGGACTGGCCCCCTTCGAACTTGGTCGCGCTGATGGGCGCATCAAATCCGGGCAGGTGATCGCGCAGATACGCGGTCACTGCGACTGTATCCAATGTCTGCGTGTCCTCCGTCATACTGCACCCCAGTCTTTTGCCATGCGCGCGCCTGCCGCTGCGTATTCATCTGCCATGCGATCCACAATGGCGCGCACGGGGCCCCGCGATCTGACGGCCCCTATGCCCTGCCCCGATCCCCAGATCGTTTTCCAGGCTTTGGGCTTGGACGATCCAGACGAAAAGTTCATCGCGCTGCTGTCAGCCTGTGGCAGGTTATCCGGGTCCATACCCGCATTGGCGACCGACCCGCGCAGGTAATTGCCCCACACACCCGTGAACAGCGAGGAATAAACGATATCCTCGGCCCCGCCATCGACGATCATCTGTTTGTAATCAGCCTGCGCGTTGGCCTCGTCAGTGGATATAAAGGGCGATCCGACATATCCAAAATCCGCCCCCAAAGCGCGGGCAGCCAACAAGGCCTCGCCCGTGGCGATGGCACCAGACAGGGCAAGCGGGCCGGCAAACCAGTCTCTGATCTCGGCGATAAGAGCGAAAGGGGATTGCTGACCGGCATGCCCCCCGGCCCCTGCGGCGACCGCCACCAGACCGTCAGCGCCTTTGGCAATCGCCTTGCGCGCAAATGTGTTGTTGATCACGTCGTGCAGGACCACACCACCACAGGAATGCGCTGCCTCATTGACTTCGACGCGCGCACCCAGACTGGTGATCCAGATCGGAACCTTGTGGCGGGCGCAAATCTCCAGGTCGCGGTCGAGCCGTGTGTTGGATCGATGGACGATCTGATTGATGGCAAAGGGGGCGGCTGGAGTGTCCGGATTGGCCTGATTATAGCGATCCAGCTCCTCGCTGATATGTGTCAGCCAAGCATCGAGCAGCGGTGGGTCACCCTCATCCTCGCGCGCATTCAGCGCGGGAAATGAGCCCACAATGCCGGCCTTGCATTGAGCAATCACCAATTCCGGCACCGAAATGATGAACAGCGGGGCCGCAATCATCGGGATGCGCAAACCGCGCAATGCCTCTGGCAAATGACTGTCCGTGTTCATGGCGAAACCCTTGTTTTCTTCTGACCCAAAATACCACCGCCGGAGGCTCCGACACCAGCCAACTGTGCCACGTTCAAAAAACCTCAAACAGGCCAGCAGCACCCATGCCGCCACCGACGCACATCGTGCACACGACATAGCGGACACCGCGCCGTTTGCCCTCGATCAGCGCATGGCCGACCATGCGCGCGCCGGACATGCCATAAGGATGGCCAATGGAAATCGCGCCACCGTTGACGTTCAAAATTTCATCCGGAATGCCCAGAGTGTCGCGGCTGTAAATCACCTGTACCGCAAAGGCCTCGTTCAATTCCCACAACCCTATATCATCCATGGACAGCCCATGCGCGGCCAGCAACGGCGGCACTGCAAAAACAGGGCCAATGCCCATCTCATCCGGCTCGCAGCCAGCGGCCCAAACGCCCATACAGCGCCCCAAAGGGTGCAGGCCCTTTTTCTCAGCCAACGTCGCCTCCATGACCACGCAGGCCGAGGCCCCATCGCTAAGTTGCGAGGCGTTGCCTGCGGTGATGAACCCGCCTTGTGCAATGTGGATGCCGTTGGAAAAAACCGGGGCGAGCCCGGCGACATTTTCATAGGTCGTGCCGGGGCGGTTGCCTTCGTCCTGTTGCAGCGTCACTTCGTGTTCGCTCACCGCCTTGGTCTCGCGATCTTGCACCTTTTTGAGGGTCGTCAAGGGGACAATTTCGGCGTCGAACCTGCCTGCCTCTTGGGCGGCAGCGGTGCGCGCTTGAGATTGAACGGCATATCGGTCCTGTGCCTCGCGGCTGACGCCGTAGCGCGCGGCGACCGTTTCGGCCGTTTCCAACATGCTCATGTAAATTTCGGGCTTGTGCGTCTTGAGCCACGGGTCTGCTTGTACGCGCATGTCAGGGGTTTGGACCATCGATACGGATTCCACACCACCCCCAACAACGACATCCACCCCGTCATGGATCACCTGTTTGCTGGCCGCCGCAATGGCCATCATGCCAGAGGCGCATTGCCGATCAAGGCTCATCCCTGCCACGGTAACGGGCAAGCCTGCACGGATTGCAGACTGACGCGCGACGTTTCCCGCCTGATAGCCCTGTTGCAAGGCCGCCCCCAAAACGATGTCTTGTACTTCGCGGCCCTCAAGTCCGGCGCGTTCTACTGCGGCCTTGATGGCATGGGCTGCAAGCGTTTGCGGTGGCGTGGAATTGAAGGCCCCGCGATAGGCCTTGCCGATTGGAGTGCGGGCGGTGGAAACAATGACGGCGTCACGCATGAGGTCTGGTGTCCTGTCTGAATTGAGAGTGCGGGACCGGGTGTTTCACACCCCCGGACCCCCGTGGAGTTTATTTGGCAAGATGAAAGGGATCATGTCTTACCAGTCAAGCGCGATGCCCTTGGCGGCAGCGGCGCGCAGCGCGTATTTGCGGGTCTGCGCAAAAGCGTTTTCAAGGTCTTCGGCCCCGGTTGCGTCTGTGATCTGGTCCCATTGGGCTGCGATGATTTCCGGGGTGATCTCGCCCTCGATCAACGTGCCTTTGGTTTCGCGGATCTGGGTGACTGCAAAGGTGCCTGCCCCTGCGGACAGGATCGTGCGGCTTGGTGCATCTTGGCCCAGCAAGAACAGGACACCCGGCGTGATGGTTTCGGGGTTTAGCAACGCCAGAGCGGCCTCGGGCAGCAAGCCTTTGGTCATTACGGTCGCGGCCGTGGGGGCCAGCGTGTTGATGCGAATGTCACCGCGCGCGCCTTCTAGGTGCAGCACGTTCATCAACCCCACCATCGCGGCCTTGGCCGCGCCATAGTTTGCCTGCCCGAAATTACCGTAGAGGCCGGAGCCTGAGGATGTCAGAACAATCCGACCATAGCCTTGGGCGCGCATGATCGGCCAAACCGCGTGGCAGCAGTTGGCGGATCCCATCAGGTGCACGTCGATCACGCGGCGAAAATCGGCCATGTCCATTTTGGCAAAGGACTTGTCGCGCAGGATACCTGCGTTATTCACCAAACAGTCGATGCGTCCCCAGCGCGCCATGGTTTGGTCAATCATATCACTGACCATCCCCATATCAGACACGTCCGCGCGGTGCGCCAACGCCTGGCCGCCCGCGGCCCCGATCTCGGCCACGACGGACTCTGCCCCAGCCCCCATGTCATTGACGACCACCCGCGCACCCCGCGCAGCCAGCCCCAAGGCATGGCATCGACCCAAGCCCGCACCGGCCCCTGTCACGATGGCCACGCGATCGGTAAATTCAATCATGTCCTACCCCTCGAGTGCGGCGCGAAACAGGTTTGGACCACTCATCACTTGAATGCCACCAGACACCGGCAACACAGCCCCGGTCAGGTATGACCCACCGCGACCGCACAGGAACTGCATGCACCCCGCGATGTCTTCGTCGCGGCCCACGCGCCCTAGGGGTACGTCTTGGCCAACCTTGTCGCGTGTTTCTGCATCTGCCGTGGCGAAAGCCGTCATTTTGCTCACGAACGGGCCCGGTGCCAATGCGTTGACCGTGACATGGTGGGGGGCCAGTTCCTTGGCCATGATCTTGGTCATATGCAGCACTGCCGCCTTGGATGCTGCATAGGAATAGGCCCCGTCGCCCAAGGCCGCCTCGCCCATGACGGATCCCACGTTGACCACACGGGCCGGATCGTCTGCCGTGCCCGAGGCGATCAGCGTCGGCAGCAACGATTGCGTCAGGTGGAACATGCCAGCCACATTCACATTCATCACCTTTTCCCAGGCCGAATGGGGAAATTCGCCCAACGGTGCGCCCCACGTCACGCCGGAATTGTTCATCAGGATGTGCAACACGTCTGTGTGCGCGCTGACCTCTTGGACCATTGCCGCAATCCCAGCTTCGGAGCCAACATCGCCTGCAAACCCTGTCACGCGGCCGGGGCTGTCCATTGCATTCAGCTCTTGTGCCACCGCCGCGCAAACGTCGCCCTTGCGGCTGGCGATCAGGACATGCGCCCCTGCCATCATCAAACCGGTGGCGGCCATGCGCCCGATCCCGGTGGCACCCCCTGTGACCAGCGCGACCTTGCCTTGCAATGAAAACAATGTGTTGGGATCCATTCTTTCGTCCTTTTCCTGTCTGCACCTTTGCGACATCGCTGCACTGGCTGCTTTACAGCGCCGTCCCGTCCGGTCACGTTGCCCGCAAAGGCGAGTGTAGCGCACCCTTGCCGTTACGTCACGCGCAGAGGATTACGATATGCATGCGATGCTGAGCAGAGAAACCGGCGGGCCGGACACATTGGAGTGGGCCGATTTGCCAGATCCCACCCCCAAAAAGGGCGAAGTCCGCATCGCCGTCAAAGCCGCAGGCGTGAATTTTCCCGACACATTGATTATTAACGATCTCTATCAAATCAAACCACCGCGCCCTTTTGCACCCGGTGGTGAGGTGGCGGGCGTGATTGATGCCCTTGGCGACGGTGTCGAAGGGCTAGCCATCGGAGATCGCGTCATTGCCATGACCGGTTTTGGCGGCTTTGTGACGCACATTTGTGTGCCTGCTGCGACGTGCCTCAAGATGCCTGCTGACATGCCGTTTGAGGACGCGGCTTGTTTCACATTCACATACGGAACGTCCCATTATGCATTGAAAACGCGTGCAGAACTGAAGCCAGAGGAGACGTTGTTGATCCTTGGTGCTGCGGGCGGCGTTGGTGCAGCCGCCATCGAATTGGGCAAGGCGGCGGGCGCGCGTGTCATCGCTGCGGTCAGTTCACAAGACAAGGCTGACTTTTGTGTGTCGCTTGGTGCGGATGCCGCCATTGTCTATCCCCGCACATTGGATCGCGATGCACAGAAAGCGTTGTCACACCAGATCAAGGAAGTCGCCGGCCCTCAGGGCGTCGACGTCGCCTATGATGCCGTGGGTGGCGATTATGCAGAGCCGGTGATCCGATCGATGGCGTGGGCCGGGCGGTATCTGGTGGTTGGATTTCCCGCCGGTATTCCAGCAATTCCATTGAACCTGACCTTGCTCAAATCCTGCCAGATTGTGGGCGTGTTTTGGGGGGCATCGATCTATCGCGATCCGATGGCGCACATGCAAAACATGCAAGAACTGTTTGATATGTATGCAAAAGGCTTGGTTAAACCGCGCATTTCCGCCCGCTTTCCCATGCAAGAGGCCGCCAAGGCGCTGACCTTGATCGCAGAGCGCAAAGTGCTGGGCAAAGTCGTGCTGATCGCGCCCTAATGGTGATCCAGATGCCGCGTTTCATTAAATGCGCGCACGACCATCCGATCCCCCGAGATCACCAGCCGGCTGATCGACCCGTTTGCCGCCCCCAGGAACGCAAAGGGCTCTGATCCTGTGGCCATGGCGAGTGCGGCACCGATCACACCGCCATGCACAAACACCGCGACCTGCTCATCCGCATGGGCTGCGGCAATCGTCATCAAACCGCGGCGCACGCGCCCAAAGAACGCCTCGCGGGTTTCAGCGCCCGGAATCGCGGACCAGTCCTGTTCAGCCACAACACGCATATAGACGGGATCGCCGGTTGCTGCCTTGATCCGGTACAAGCCCCCGTCCCAGTCGCCCAAGTGCACCTCGTGCAAGTCCGGGTTTTCGCGCGGTGTCATGCCCAGATGAGAGGCCAAGGGGGCCGCCGTTTGTTGAGTACGTGTTAGCTTTGTAACGTAAAGCGCTGCAAAGGCTTCGTTTCTTAGTCGTTGGCCGACCGCAATGGCCTGAATTTCCCCGGCAGGATGCAAGGCCGGATCGCCATGCCCATCTTTCATCGGGAAACTCACACCGGCGCGCGCAGGTGCGCTTTCGCCATGTCTGATCAGAAATATATCTGCTGCACCGGGGGGTGGCGTATAGCGGGGTTGGCGGTATTCTGTATCCATGGACGTCGTATACCCCGGAGCATCCCTGTGACCAACCGCCAGATTGTCGTGGCCGCCCTGCCCAGTGCGACCCTTGGAACGCAGCATTTCGGGCTGCGTCAGGCACCTATGCCACAGCCCAAGGACGGTGAGGTTCTGTTGCGCACCA
>Ga0115562_1000424_pt1 | contig 32072 bp, 25 predicted proteins | sample COGITO_mtgs_1105_6_FD_87200 | JGI IMG/M metagenome (GOLD analysis project Ga0115562, IMG submission 87200) | Pelagic marine microbial communities from North Sea - COGITO_mtgs_110516 | ecosystem: Environmental > Aquatic > Marine > Epipelagic | place: Germany:Helgoland, sampling site Kabeltonne...
AAGACGTGCGTTTTTAAAAGCACCAGTAAAGTTTAGTAGAATATCATCGCGTTATAATTTAAAACGGCGTATTGCCGTTTACGGATTTAAAGTACGCGCGCATAAAGGTACTGACTTTGCGGCACGAATTGGTACTCCGATTATGGCTACTGCCAATGGTACAGTCATCGATTCTAGAAGAAAAGGCGGTAATGGTAATTATGTAAAAATACGTCATAACGCGACTTATGAAACTCAATACCTACATATGAGTAAACGCCTGGTTAAAGTTGGCCAATTTGTAAAACAAGGTGATATTATAGGAAAAGTTGGTATGACAGGAAATACAGGCGGACCACATGTTTGTTATCGTTTTTGGAAAAATGGAAAACAGGTAGATCCATTTAAACAAAAATTGCCAGAAGCTAAACCTATTTCAGATTCTTTAAAAGTTGAGTATTTAAAATTTATTCAACCTATAAAAATTCAACTAGATAATATCCATTTTTTAGAAGATGTTTTTGAAGAACAGAACCAACCAGAACAAACTATAAAACAAAATAATAATCTAATATCACTTAACCAGTAATTCATGGCATTACCAAATATAAATCCTACTTCAACCGATTCATGGAAAAAACTAAAGGAACACTTTAATGATGTAAAAGATGTTCACATGAAAGATTTATTTGCAGAAGACAAAGACAGAGCAAATAAATTCACCATTAAATGGGATGACTTTTATGTAGATTTTTCTAAAAATAGAATAACAAGTGAAACGTTTAAATATTTGCTAGAATTAGCAGATGATGTTAAGCTGAAAGCGGCTATTGAAAGCCAGTTTTCTGGAGAAATAATCAACCAAACAGAGGGTAGAGCGGTATTGCATACGGCCTTAAGAGCTCCAGAATCTTATAATGTTAAGGTTGATGGAGAAAATGTTGTTCCAGAGGTTTATAAAGTAAAACGAAAAATAGAAACTTTTACAAATGAAATAGTAAATGGCGACCTAAAAGGATACACAGGAAAACCATTTGACACTATCGTTAATATTGGTATTGGCGGTTCAGATTTAGGGCCAGCTATGGTAGTAGACTCATTACAGTACTACAAAAATCATCTAACAACGTATTTTGTAAGTAATGTAGATGGTGATCATGTTAACGAGGTTATTAAAAAATTAAACCCTGAAACCACGTTATTTGTTATAGTTTCAAAAACGTTTACAACGCAAGAAACACTTTCAAATGCCAATACCTTAAAAGAATGGTTTTTAAAGTCTGCTAATGAGGTTGATATTGCTAAACATTTTGTGGCCGTTTCAACAAATATTGAATCTGTAAAAAACTTTGGTATTGACCAGAACAATATTTTTCCCATGTGGGATTGGGTTGGTGGCCGTTTCTCATTATGGAGTGCTGTTGGTTTATCAATTAGTTTAGCCGTAGGTTATGACAATTATGATAGTTTATTGAAAGGTGCCAATAAGATGGATATCCATTTTAAAAACGAAGATTTTAAGAATAATATTCCAGTAGTTTTGGCGCTTATTAGTGTTTGGTATAATAACTTTTTTGGAGCTGAAAGTGAAGCGGTTATTCCTTATTCTCAGTATTTAAATCAATTTGCAACATACCTTCAACAAGGTATTATGGAAAGTAACGGTAAAAGTATAGATAGAAATGGAAATCCTATAGATTATGAAACAGGTACTTTAATTTGGGGAGAACCAGGAACAAATTCACAACATGCATTTTTTCAACTAATACACCAAGGCACTAAGTTGGTTCCTGCTGATTTTATAGGTTTTACTAAATCGCTGCATGGCAATCAAGACCATCAAGATAAATTAACATCAAACTTTTTAGCACAAACTGAAGCGCTTTTAAATGGTAAAACAGAAGCTGAGGTTTTAGCTGAGGGGACTCGAGAGGATATTATTCCTTTTAAAATATTTCAAGGAAATAAGCCTACAAACACCATTTTTATAAATAAACTTTCACCTGAAAGTTTAGGGAAATTAATAGCCATGTACGAGCATAAAATATTTGTACAAGGTATTATATGGAATATTTTCAGTTATGACCAATTTGGTGTAGAGCTAGGGAAGCAATTGGCATCAAAAATTTTACAGGAATTCAGTAATGTTGAGAATAACGAACATGATTCTTCAACTCAAAACTTATTAAAGTATTATAAAGGAATGTCGTAAAAAATCATCAAATATTTACTAAAAGCGCCATTATGTTAAATACTGGCGCTTTTTTGTTAATAAAAAATGTTAAAAATCTTAACATTTGCATAATAATTAATGCTAATAAATATGTACTTTCGCATCGACTAATTTCAAACAATTAATTATGAAAAGAACTACGCGTTTTTTAATGTTTACCGTAGCATTACTGTTTTCAGCAGTTGTTATGGCACAAAGTACTATCTCAGGTACAATTATTGAAGCAGGAACTAATATTCCACTTCCAGGAGCTAATGTTATTGAGAAAGGCACTTCTAACGGTGCTATTGCAGATTTTGATGGTAATTTCACTATCAAAACTAAATCTTCTTCTGGAGAAATTGTAATATCCTTTATTGGGTATAATTCTAAAACTATTGCATTTACAGGAGATATGACTCTTGGTAGTGTAACATTATCGTCTAGCCAATTTGGTTTAGAGGAAGTTCAAATTATTGCTTCTGTAGCAGTGGATAGAAAAACTCCTGTTGCTGTATCGACAATTAAAGCAGCTGACATTGAGCTTAAGCTAGGAACTCAAGAATTTCCTGAAATTTTGAAATCTACGCCTGGTGTATATGCAACCAAAGCCGGTGGTGGTTATGGTGATGGTAGGATTAATCTAAGAGGTTTTGATTCTCAAAACGTTGCTGTTATGATAAATGGTATTCCTGTAAATGACATGGAAAATGGTCGCGTTTACTGGAGTAACTGGGCAGGACTTGGAGATGTAACGTCATCAATGCAAGTTCAAAGAGGGCTTGGTGCTTCAAAAGTAGCTGTACCATCAATAGGGGGTACAATTAATATTATTACTAAAACAACTGATGCTGAGGCTGGTGGAAATATTTTTACATCTATAGCAAATGATGGCTATGAGAAATTTGGTGTAACATATTCTACAGGTTTAATGGACAATGGTTTAGCAGCAACAGTAAATGCAGCTAAAACTACAGGTAATGGTTATGTAGATGGTACAGAGTTTTCAGGTGTCAATTATTTTTTAAATATTTCTAAAGAAATTAATGACGCTCATAAATTGTCATTTTCTGTATTTGGTGCTAAACAACGCCATGGTCAAAGACAGAATAGTCAATTAATTGAAACTTACAAAAGCTCAGAAAGAGGAAGAAAATTTAATGCTGATTGGGGTTATAAAAATGGACAAGTAACGCATCAAGAAGATAACTTTTACAATAAGCCTCAAATGTCTTTAAACCATTATTGGACATTAAATGACAACACGAGTATCTCGACAGTGGCATATGCCTCTTTTGGATCCGGTGGTGGAGGAGGTACTGCTGGAGACTATAAGTTTGGCTTTGATAGTCGTGGTTACAGTGATTACAGAAATGGACTTTATGGGACTTTAGATTTTGATAAAATAGTAGATGAAAATATTGCAAGTGGCGCTAACGGGTCTGAAACTATTTTAAGAGCTTCACGTAATGACCACAATTGGTTCGGTATATTATCTACGTTGAAAACAAATTTATCTGATGATTTGGTTTTATTAACAGGACTTGATTGGAGAGACTACACTGGTAAACACTTCCAAGAAGTAACTGATTTATTAGGAGGACAGTATTTCTTAGATGATAGTGATGAAAACAACCCAAACAATGTACTTCAAGTTGGGGATAAGAGAAGTTATAACAACGATGGTAAAGTAGGATGGTTAGGAGCATTTGGCCAGTTAGAATATGATGTTAATGAAAACTTTAACACCTTTATCTCGTTAGCATTATCAAATACCTCATATCAAAGAATAGATTATTTTAACTATTTAGATTCTGATCCGTTGCAAACAACTGATAAATATAATTTTCTTGGTTACAGTGCTAAAGGTGGTGCAAACTACAGACTTGATGATAAAAATAATGTATTCGTAAATTTAGGTTATTTTGAAAAAGCACCTGATTTTAATTCTACATTCTTAAATTTTAATAATGAGAATATTAATGAAGACGCACCTAATCAAAAAATTGCTAGTTTTGAGATTGGATACGGATACCGTTCAGAAAAATTATCTGGAAATATAAATTTATATTCAACAAGTTGGACGGATAGAACAGAAATTGCAACTTTTCAACAACCGGATGGTACTAATGCAGCTGCTAATATTTTAGGAGTAAATGCTATTCACAATGGTATTGAATTAGATTTTGTTTATAGAGCTACAGATAAATTAAACATTACAGGTATGGCCTCTTTAGGCGACTGGAGATGGGATAGTAATGTACAAAACGTTGATATCCTTGATGAAGATCAGAATGTTATAGATACGGTAGATTTATTTATTAAAGATTTACACGTTTCTGATGCTGCTCAAACTACCGCCGCTTTAGGTTTAAGTTATAAATTAACTCCTGAAACTAGATTTGTATTAGATTACAATTATTACGCAGATATTTACGCAGCTTACGACCCAAGTGATAGAGGTACTGCAGGCGCTCCAGATGCATGGAAAATGCCAGATTATGGATTGTTTGACGCAGTTATTAGTCATTCTTTCAATGTTGGGCCTTTTGATACGATGTTAACAGCACGAATGAATAACGTTTTTGATACGGAATACATCTCTGATGCAAGAGATGGATCAGGTTCAATCGCAAATACTGCATTAGTGTATTTTGGTTACGGAAGAACATTTAGTATTGGAGCAAAACTTAATTTTTAAAAAACTTTGAAAATGAAAAAAATAATTTATTGTTTAGCATTTTTAGGTGCAATCTTAACGGGTTGTAATCCTAATGAGGACATTTATAATGATCTGGATTCAGCAGAAAGACCAGGGTTTGACTATATTCAAGCTGTTGAAGCATATACTTTTACTTCAGAAGATTATGCGATTTATGAGACAGAATTAAGCGAGGAAGAATATTTTGGATCTCAAGACCAAGCAGATCAAATAATACCAGATTTTTTAGCTGATAAATACCCTGTTTGGGGAGAAGGATCATTAGTTAATGTTGGTTACAACTTATTTGATAAAACAGAGTTGGAAACTATGTCTACTATGGAGACGTTATCAAATTTAAACGAAGTTGATGGCTATTTAGGTGACAACTATGAAACAGCAGTTAATGGAACTTTTGTAGAGTTAACTTATAATGCAGATATATTATCATATGCATTATCGGATGGTGATTTTGAAACTATTGGTGATGCTTTAAGTTCAAAATACCCTGAACCTGCTGCAAGCGCGGCAAGATTCAGTAATTTCGATAGAAGATCAGGTAGAGATGGCTATTGGTCTGATAGTATGATATTAGAAGGTTTTAACGAATTATTAGCCGATGAGTATAGTATTGGCCAAGTCGTAGCTGTTACTTTTGCTATTTACGATGGTGGAACAAACTTTTCTGAATCATTTACTGTTCAGTATAATGGATACGGATTCACTAAATTAGATGTTGAAGCTGGTGGAACAACGGCAATAGAATATGCATTATCTGGAGATGATTATGATACAATAGCTACTGCTTTAGCAGCATCTTATCCAGGTCCTGCAGAGAATTTAGGAAACTTTGGAAGTTTTGACGTAAGATCTTCAAGTGCTAATTACTGGAGTGAAGCTATGATTTTAGAAGGTTTAAATATTATTTTGCCAACTGCTACAGAAGGTGATGTGTACGCGGTATCTTATGAGATTTACAATGGTTCTAGAGGTACAGAAACGATGACTTTATTATATACAGCAGGAGCTTATATTGCAAATGCAACACTTGTAGAAGTAACAGCTGTAGTAGCTAAAAACGGCGGCGATTGGGAATTTCCATATGTGTTTACAAAAGCAGATTTCGACTCATTCGGGTTTAGATTTCCAAACTTTGGAAGCAGTAGTCTTTATATTCTAGACATCTTCTTAGAGGGCTTATTTCCTTACGCTAAAGAAGGCGATGTAGCCATGGTGCAATATGATTATTACTCAGGATCAGGTTCAACAGAATACGGTCATAGTATTTTTGACGGTGACAAATGGAATTTAACTCCAGACGTTATTGAAACTTCATTCCAATATGGTTATGAAAACGGAGCATGGGTACCAGATAACACTATTAATTATACCTTATTAGGTGCAGATGTTGATTTAATCTCTAATGCGTTTATAGATATTTATCCTGGTCCTGCAGACAATGTTGGATTCTTTGGAAGTTTCGATAGAAGAGATGCGAGTTCAAATTACTGGAGTGATGATATGTTATTGGAAGCAGCTAATGTACTATTGGGTGCAAGAGATCCTGGTGCTCAAGAAGGGCAAAAATATGTTTTAAACTTTGTAGTTTATACTGGTTCAACCGGTATTGAAAGTCTAAGCGTTATTAAAACTGGTGGAGTTTGGTTAGCAAACTAGTACCTTAAAATAATTAAATAAAAAAAACCTCTTAGTTTACTAAGGGGTTTTTTTTATCTTCACATAAAATTTTTGTTATGAAGTATGTATATATATTTTTAGTTGTAATATTTTTTGGTTGTGGTGGAAGCGATGACAGTGTCGCGGTAATGCCTCCAGTAGCAGCAAATGATACTGTAAGCACTTTAGAAAACACCTCAATATCAATAAGTGTTTTAAGTAATGATTCGCTTAAAAACAATGCTAAGCTTAATAATTTTGATACGTCTACAAGTCAGGGTGGATCTATTATTGAAGCCTCTAACAAACTTATTTATACTCCTGCAAATAATTTTACAGGGACAGATGTTTTTACATATACTATTTGTGACGGCTTAAGTACTCCAAATTGCGCAACAGCTTCGGTAACCGTTACTGTAAATGATACGGGTAACCCAGCTGTCGAAAATGATACTTTAGAAGTTATAGAGAACACGACAACACTCATTACAACCTTATTGGATAACGACACAATAGTAGATAATGCTACGTTAACTTCAATAGATAGTTCATCTAGCTCTGGTATGGTAATATTAAATGATGATGATACAATTTCTTATACATCGTTAAACGGTTTTTCTGGTCAAGACACATTTACTTATACATTGTGCGATAATGACCTTACGCCTACTTGTGTAACTGCAACCGTAACGATAACCGTAATAGATGAAGGGAACCCAACGGCCGTGAATGATGCTTACTCAATTGTACAAAATGAAGTAAAAATAATTTCTGATATTGTAAATAACGACGACACAACTGATGACGCTATACTAACATCATTAGATAATACAGGAACGCAAGGTGCAGTAGTTTTAAATACAGATGGCACAATAAGTTATACGCCTCAAAATGGTTTTACGGGTACAGATTCGTTCACGTATACCATTTGTGATGATGACACACCCAATAATTCATGTTCTACTGCTACCGTAACCCTTACGGTTATTGCCCCTTTAAATTTCAATATACCTCCGGATTTAATAGATTATTATAATGGTGTTATATTTTCTGAAGATTCAGATTTAATGTTAAATCAATTAGAAGATCATACAAAATCAAACCACACAACTATACTAACTTATATTCAAAGACATCAATATTTATATTTGGCAGATGCCGATTTAACAAATCCTGATAATGTGGTTTTAATATACTCTGGTGAAAGAAGATATTGGGAAGAGTATCAAGGTAACCCAAATCATAGTCCGTTAACTTTTAATACAGAACATGTGTATCCACAATCATTGTACGCAGGTGGCGATGGCGGTGAAGCTAAAGATTTAATTGTGAAGGCAGATTTGCACCATTTAAGAGCTTGTGACGCTGGCACAAATACTACCCGTAGTAACAATTCGTTTGTTGATGGTTCTGGAAACTACGAGTTAATCAATGGTGAGTGGTTCCCTGGAGATGAGTGGAAAGGTGATGTAGCCAGAATGATTCTATATTTAAATATCAGATATGGCGAATCGTTTTCTAGAGTAGGATCCTTAGAATTATTTTTAAAGTGGAATATAGAAGATCCTGTTTCAGAATTCGAGCAACAAAGAAATAATATTATTTATGCAGCCCAAGGCAATAGAAATGCATTTATTGATAATCCTTATCTAGCAACCTTAATTTATGGAGGTACTGATGCAGCAAATAAATGGGAATAATAAATTAAAATATCTAAAAAAGCCGTTTCTAAAAAGAAGCGGTTTTTTTATGAATTAAAATCATTATTTTTGACATGTTAAATAAAAACACAAAATCATGTACGAAGCTATACAAGTATTACATTCATATTGGGCCTATTTAGTACTTCTAATTTTAATAATTGCCGTAGTTAATGCTATTGTTAAAACTGTTGGAGGAAAAGAGTATAGTGCAAACGATTTTAGAATTTCTTTATTTACTTTAATCGTTTCTCATCTTCAATTACTTATTGGGTTTATTCTATATTTTGTATCACCAAGATTCGCTGTTTTTGGAGAACTTGGAATGGGAGGTGTCATGAAAGATGCCGTAAATAGATTATATCTTATAGAACATCCATTAGTAAATATTATCGTTGTAGTTTTAATCACTATCGGGTACTCAAAACATAAGAAGAAGTTAACGTCTTCGCCAAAACTTAAAACCATAGCAATTTTTTACACCATAGCATTAGTATTGTTAATATCAAGAATTCCTTGGAGTGCCTGGTTAAGTTAGAATCAGGCTATTTTACTTCTTTAATCAAATAGATGTAAACAGGAAAATGGTCACTAAAACCATTGCTAAATCCGCTATCATTCCAACTTCTAAAAGGATACCCTTTGTATTTTCCTTTAGGGGTAATTAAATAGTTTTTATTAAATATTCCAGCTTGGTAATATCTAAAAGAGGTGTAATCTTTTTCTAGTAAAGTTTTAGAGACTATAATTTGGTCAAATAAACTCCAATTGTCTCGGTAAGCAGTGGTTCCCAGACCATCTCTATAAAATTTTTCGAATGGATTATAAAGACCTTTAAAATCAACTTTTTTACGTTTTCTTTTCGCTTTTAGAACATTCTTTATGCTTGGGTTTGTAGGATCGTCGTTCAAATCTCCCATTATAATTACTTTTGCATAGGGATCTTGAGCTTGAAGCGAATCCAAAATGCGTTTATTTAACTTGGCAGCAGCAACACGTTTAGGCCTGCTTCTTGCTTCGCCGCCTCGTCGAGAGGGCCAGTGATTCACTATCATATGAATTAAATCACCTTCAAGTTTACCACTTACCAATAGTTGATCTCTTGTTGTAATTTGTTTTTGAGTTTGGGTATCATAAATTTTTAATTCTTGAGCGCTTGAACTTATTGGCGTGAATAAACTTTTTTGATACAATAAAGCTACATCAATCCCTCTTGAATCGGGAGAATCATAATGAACAATACCGTAATTTTTTTCTAGCAATGTAGAATCGTTTACAATATCTTCTAAAACATCTTTGTTTTCAACTTCACAAACCCCTAAAATAGCTGGTGTATTATGAGTTACATCCTTACCTATTTCAGCAATAACTCTAGCCATATTGGTTATTTTTCGCCTATAGGCTTCTCCTCGATTTGTTTTTAGTTCCATAATGGGACTATAATCATCGAACTTTATTGGGTCATTTATAGTATCAAATAAGTTCTCTAAATTGTAAAAAGCAAGTGTGTGAATTTTGAATTTTTTGTCTTGAGCATGCGTAGAAATAAAAAGACTCAAAAATAAAATAGATATAACAAGTTTTAAAAAATTCATTCAGTCAACGTAAAAGATTAAAATGGCTACAACACAAAACCTAAGCCAAAGTTATGATTTTAATTTTTTTTGTAATAATTTAGTTACGTTTTTATGTTATTGGTGTCTTAAAGATAACTATGAATAAACTAAACTTCATTTTTATATTCGGATTTTTTACAATGTCCCTATATTCTCAGCAAACTATTGTTAAGGGAAGTGTTAAAGATGCAGTTTCTTTTCAGCCCATTTTAAATGTTGCTATTTCTTTAGAAGAGACTAACCTGTCTACGCTTACAGATACTCAAGGTGAATTTGTTTTCGCATCAAATATTCCTTTAGGAGAACAAATATTGAAAATTTACAAATCAGGATATATCATAAAACGTTTTCCAATAATTGTGAATGAAGGCAAAGTTGTAGATATAACGGATATGACTTTAGAGCGCGATTTATCTCAAAGTCAAGATTTATTTACAATTACACTTTCGGATGATGAATTAGATAACGATGCCAGTGGTGCCGATAATATTACGGGTTTACTATCGGCTTCTTTAGATGTGTTTCAGCGCACTGCCGCTTTTGAATTTAGTCAATCATTTTTCAGGTTAAGAGGGTTAGATTCGGAAAATGGTTCGGTACTTATCAATGGTATTTCTATGAATAAACTCTTCAACGGGAGGCCCCAGTGGAGTAATTGGGGCGGTTTAAATGATGTGATGAGAAATCAAGAATTAACTTCAGGCTTAGCACCATCTAGTTATAATTTTGGAGGTGTATTAGGAACTACCAATATCAACGTAAGAGCTTCTCGGGCTAGGGAAGGGAGCCGAATTACGTATTCTTCTTCAAACAGAAGTTATTCCAATCGTTTAATGGCAACTTATGCATCAGGACTTTTAGAGAATAATTGGGCGTATACTATTTCATTAGGAAGACGTTGGGGGAATGAAGGCTATCAAGATGGGACACTTTACGATGCGAATTCCTTCTTTCTATCTGTTGAAAAAAAACTTAACAACAAGCATAGTTTAAACTTCACTGGGATGTATGCGCCAAATCGAAGAGGGAAATCTTCACCGAACACTCAAGAAGTTTATGATTTAAAAGATATAAAATATAATGAATATTGGGGTTGGCAAGATGGAGAAAAGCGGAATTCAAGAATTAAAGAAGTAGAAGAACCTGTTTTTATGTTGAATCATTATTGGAATTTATCTTCAAAAACAGTTATTAACACCAATGTTGCATATCAATTTGGAAAATTGGGAAATAGCCGTTTGGACAATAACGGCACAGATTTGGTAAATGGCTTTCCTGAAGGTGGTGGCGCTAATCCAAGCCCTAGCTATTATCAAAAATTACCAAGTTATTTTGAACGAAATTTTCCGGATGATTTACAATTTGCATACACCGCATTGCAAGAGTTTGAAAATAATGGACAAATAGATTGGAATGCATTGTATCAAGCCAATGTTTCAAATACTCAAACCGGAGGAAATGCTATTTATGCTTTGTATGAAGATAGAGTAGATGATTCACAATTCACATTTAATTCTATTTTAAATTCTGAGTTAAACGATAATGTAGTATTCAATGCGGCATTAAATTATCAAAGGTTAAAATCGGAAAATTATGCTCAAGTTCTGGATTTATTTGGGGCTGAAACCTATTTGGATATCGATCAATTTGCTACAGATATTGATGAGGCTCAAAATGATTTACAAAATCCAAACAGACTGCTAGGTGAAGGCGATACCTTTAAATACAATTATAATCTTTCTGCTAACATATTAAATGCATATGCACAAGCTCAGTTTACCTATAACACATTAGATTATTATATTTCAGGAAGTTATACAAATACACAATATCAAAGAGAAGGCCTATATCAAAATGGGGCTTTCCCTGATTCGTCTTTAGGTAAAGGTGAAAAATTAAACTTTATGGGTTTTGGTGTAAAAGGAGGAATGACTTATAAAATTTCTGGGAAGCATTTACTGAATTTTAATGGCGGGTATATTACTAGGGCACCATCACTCCGAAACACCTATTCAAATTCAAGAGAAAACCATAATATCGTTCCGAATATCACTGAAGAAAAGATAGGGTCTACAGATTTAAGTTATATTTTTCGTTCACCAATAATTAAAGCTAAAATAACTGGATATTATACCAAAATACAAGATGCCAACGAAATCTCTTTTTTCTTTGCGGATGGTATTGGTGGTGATAATGTGGCTTTTGTACAAGAGATTTTACAAGGAGTTGATAAACAGCATATAGGTGCAGAACTTGGTATTGAGGCGCAGGTAACACCAACCATAAAATTGAAAGGTGCAGCCTCAGTGGGGCAGTTTACCTATGCCAATAATCCAAATTTATATTTAACTACAGAAGCTGATGAAGAATCTGTAGAAGCAGGCTTCGTGAACGGTTTTAAAGATTTTGGGGAATCAAATTTAAAAGATTATAAAATAGCAGCAGGACCGCATCGGGCGTATTCCGTCGGGTTTGAATATCGAGATCCTGACTATTGGTGGTTTGGTGCTACGGCTAATTTTTTCACAAATACATATATTGATATAAGTCCGTTAACGCGTTCTTCAAATTTCACAACCGATTTTGATGGCAATACGTTTAACGATTATGATGAAGATTTGGCCAGAGAATTACTAAAGCAAGAACGTTTTGATGATTATATGGTAGTAAATTTGGTAGGAGGAAAATCATGGAAAATTGGAAGTAAATACATTAGTTTTTTTGCGAGTGTAAATAACCTTTTAGACGAAGTATTTAAAACAGGAGGTTTTGAACAAGGGAGAAATGCTAATTATCGAGAGTTGAGAATTGATAAAGCGCTGGATACACCAGTTTTTGGTTCTAAATATTGGTATGGTCGTGGTGCGACCTATTTTTTGAATGTGAATTATAGGTTTTAATCCTGAGTTGTTGCCTTGAAGGGGCTTTGGTGTTTTCACTCTTAGTGAGTTATATGATCAATATAAATAGTGTCCTGTCCTGAAGTTTCAGGATCTAAAAACATAAATGATTTGTCAGGTTGAGCGTAGTCGAAACCTACAGTAAATCTATAAATATAAATTATGAAAACAAATACTAGCAAAATAGCATTTATCTTCATTGGAATGTTACTGATTTTTATGTCTTGTGTGCAAGATGATGATTATGGTACGCCTAATATCTCAGATGAAGAACCAAATATTACAAACGAACAATTAATCACCTTTAAAGCTATTAAATCTCTTTACGAACAAGCCGTAAATGGAGGAAATACAACTGCAGTTATAAATGATGATGTTTATATTGAAGGCTATGTGGTGTCTTCGGATAAAGCAGGGAATTTTTTTGAGGAATTAATCATTCAGAATAAAATAGATGATAGTAGCCCTGATAACGACCCAAGATTAGGATTTAAGATTGATATTAATGTGAGTAGTTTATCTGATACCTATCAATTTGGTCAAAAAGTATACGTAAAATTAAATGGATTAACCGTTGGAGAAACTAGTGGCGTGATTACTATTGGTAAAGGTGATGCGGTTAATGTCGAACAAATTCAAGCTGCCGAATACAAAGGTATTGTTTTGAGAACCAATGAAATAGTTGATATAAAACCTAAGATTTCTGGTTTAGCAGATTTAACTGAAAACGATGAAAACACTTTGATTCAGTTAACTAATATGCAATTAAACCGATTTGAATTGGGAGCAACCTTTGCAAGCGAGTCTTTCGATGAATTTGATGGCTTACGTTTATTAGAAAGTTGCGATTCTGGTATTCAAATGATTATGCAAACTAGCACGTTTTCAGATTTTAAATCCTTGATAGTGCCTCAAGGAAAAGGAACTGTAACAGGCATTTTTAGTCGCGATTTTAGAGATAATTTTAATGTACTAGTCATCAATAGTTCTGTGGCTATTAATTTTGATAGTAATGAGCGTTGCGACCCGTTGGAATTAACCTGTGGTTTAGCTTCAACAATAGGTACAGAGAATTTGTTGACTGAAGATTTTGAACCTCAAAAAAACAACAAACCTATAGTTATTGATGGGTGGGTAAATTATATGGAAGCAGGCTCTGAGGCATGGGAAGGTTATTCCTCAACATCATCCAATGCGTCTTTGGGTCGCTCTGCTAGATTTCAATCAGGCAGTTCAGGTGATGCAAGTAATATAGGTTGGTTAATTACACCTGCCATAGATTTGGATGCTCAAGATGGTGAATCCTTGCGTTTTAAAACATCTAATAGTTTAGCAGATAGTAGCTATATGGAAGTCTTGTATTCTCTGGATTGGGATGGTATTGAAGCTAATATAACTTCAGCAACTTGGGGTGTGTTATCTGCCGCATATGTAGTAAAGGATTCTGATTCTTTTGCGCCTTGGTTTAGTTCTGGTAATGTTGATTTATCTTGTGTTTCAGGAACCATTTACATTGCATTTAAATATACAGGAAGTGGTCAAGGTACTTTTGATGGGATTTATGAATTGGATGAGATTAGTGTTGATTATATGGAATAGTAAAACATTAGTGATACCTTTGTGCTAATTATTATTTTATGACCACATTCGACTCCCTTTTCTTTCGCTTTTTTCAACATTACAAAACTAAAAAGAGCAAAAAAGCTAACGGTATTGCTACCTTTTACATTACGGTTTTACAATGCAGTTTACTATTACTTTTAGGTGTCTTTTTTGCAGGCTTTTTTAGGCAAATGCATGTAGATACGATGTCTGCAAGTAAGGCATGGACATTATTTGCATTAGTTGCAATTTTTATTTATTTCAAAAATTGGATGCAATACGGAGGCAGAAAACGAAAAGTTCTAAATGCTAAAATAATTAAAAACAAAAAATTGTCTTATAATATTTGGTTCCTTTGGTTGTTACCTATTGCTATTTTGGGTTTAACGTATGTTCTTTTTCAAGCAACTTAATCACTTCTTAAAAATAGTATACACTGGAAAATGATCACTGTATCCGCCTTTATATTTAGGGCCAACATAAGTTCTAAAAGGTTTGCCTTTGTACCTTCCCTTAAGCAGTTTTAAAAAGTCATCATCAAAAATATTGGCTTTGTCAAAACTTAAAGTATCAGGGGTAGCCTCAAAAAAGTTGGTAGAAAAAAGTATTTGGTCAAATAAATTCCATTGGTAGTTATAGGTGGTCGTTCCTCTAGAATACGTATGTAAAACTTCCATAGGATTAAATAAACGTAGACTATCAACCATTCGTTTAATACTAGTACTCGCAGGATCATCATTAAAATCGCCAATAACTACTATTTTAGGATTACTATATTTAATATTCAAATCATTTATTATTTCTATGACTTTATCGGCAGCAGCAAAACGTTTATGTTCTGTTTCTTTGGCTCCTTCACGTCTAGACGACCAATGGTTTGCAATAACATGAATTTGTTCGCCATCGAGTAATCCAGAAACTAATAAAATATCTCTGGTGTAATCAGTCTCGCCATCATCCCTTGTAAGATGTACCCTAAATGATTCCGAGTGTTCTACCTCAAAAGCATCAGAGTCATACAATAAAGCTACATCAATACCGCGTTCATCTAAAGAGTCATAATGCACGTAACCATAATTAATAGCTTCCAAATGTTTTGAAGCTATTAAATCTTCAATAGCTTTAGCGTTTTCAACTTCTGCTAAACCAACAATAGCGGGATGCTTTCCAGTTTCCTTTTTCCCAATATTAGAAATAGCAAACCCTAACTTTCTGAGTTTGTTTTTGTAACGTTTTGGCGTCCATTTTTTTTCAGATCTAGGTAAAAAATCATTGTCATGAGTATTTGGATCGTCCTCAAAATCAAATAAGTTTTCAAGATTGTAAAATGCAATAGTTTGCAAATCATCACGAACGGGAATAGTTTCTAAATCGCCTGTCATAAATCAAAAATAGGCTTAAAAATATTAAAAATAAAACGCTAGCAATTATGTAACTTTGTAATATGATAGAAAAGAAAGATATTGCTTTAGAACGTGCGGTTTTAATAGGTGTTATCACTAAAGATCAAAATGAAGAAAAGTCTAAAGAATATTTAGATGAACTAGAGTTTTTAACTTTTACAGCTGGTGGTTATGCGGCAAAACGTTTTACGCAAAAAATGGATATGCCAAACCCTAAAACCTTTATAGGAACGGGTAAAATGGAAGAGGTGCGTAAATATATTGAAGAGTACGATATAAGTACTGCTATTTTTGATGATGAATTATCCTCAGCACAGGAACGTAATATTAGTAAAATTCTTGATGTTAAAGTATTAGATAGAACCAATTTAATTCTGGATATTTTTGCACAACGTGCGCAAACAAGTTATGCAAGAACTCAGGTAGAATTGGCACAATGCGAATATTTACTTCCACGTTTAAGAGGAATGTGGACGCACCTTGAACGCCAAAAAGGGGGTATTGGAATGCGTGGACCTGGAGAAACCGAAATTGAAACAGATAGACGTATTGTTCGTGATAAAATCACACTATTAAAAGCCCGTATAAAGACCATTGACAAGCAAATGTCAGTGCAACGCGGAAACCGTGGTAAAATGGTTCGTGTCGCACTTGTTGGTTATACCAATGTTGGTAAATCTACCTTAATGAATGTTATTAGTAAAAGTGATGTGTTTGCAGAAAACAAATTATTTGCTACACTTGATACCACCGTTAGAAAAGTAGTTATTCAAAACCTTCCTTTTTTATTAAGTGATACTGTTGGTTTTATTCGTAAGCTTCCAACACAATTGGTTGATAGTTTTAAAAGCACACTCGACGAGGTTAGAGAAGCCGATTTGTTGCTTCATGTGGTAGATATATCACATCCTAATTTCGAAGAACATATCGCTTCTGTAGAGAAAGTTTTAGGTGAAATAAAAAGCGGCGATAAACCAACTATTATGGTCTTCAATAAAATTGATGCTTATCAGGCAGAGCCTTTTGCTGAGGATGATTTAGAAACAGAAAGAACGGCAAAACACTATTCTCTTGATGAATGGAAGAGTACCTGGATGAATAAGGTTGGCAACAATGCGTTATTTATTTCTGCACTAAATAAAGAGAATTTAGAAGATTTCAAAAAACGTGTTTACGATGAGGTTCGCGAAATTCACGTTACGCGTTTTCCATACAATCACTTCTTGTACCAAGATTATAATGAAGAAGGTTTAGTCCAATAATATTTGGATTTGTACCTGCAAGTACTCGCTTATACACCTCTATGGGCTTTCCACTACTATTCCTAAAACGAAAAATGCGCTTCCTTGAAAAAGGGAAGCGCATTTTTTATAACATCTTTAATATTAAAGCGGGTTAAAACTTATAGCTTAAACCAAGGGTATAGTATGATTGTAAATCATTATCAACATCATCAAAAGATGTTGCAGTAGCTGGTACTTGGGCTAGAGCATAGTTTAAAGCTTCTTGCTTGTTGCTTCTTAGACCAAAATCAAAACCAACACCAATCATTTTCCAAAGTGTGTAGCTAAATGAGTTAGACCATGTCCAGTTAGAGAAGTCGCCAGACTTATAACTTTGAAAAGCAGATAAGTTAGTTTTAAAATTAAAAGCACCAATTTGTCTTGTATAGTCTGCAACAATTTTAGCACCCAACGATGATTCAAAAACAGAATTGCTATCAGCAAAAACAAAGTTGTAGTTTAAAGGGTGAATAACCACTATTAAATTTTCAATAGGTGTCCATGTAAAACCAACACCAACGTCTAAGTAACCTGGGTCATTAAAATTGGTTAAAAGTGTTGTTCTGTATTCTGCTAATGCAGAAACGGCTATGTTTTTCGCAATATTTCTACCGTATAAAGAAGAAATATTAAACACATCAGTAGTTGGTTCAAAACTATTGTCGTCATCAGTTCCGTTATCTTTGTCGTCTAGTTTTACCCAGCTCAAATTTGTAGTTAGTGAGTTTCTCCAAAAGAATTTATCTTCAATTAAATTAGCAAAAGCATTAACAGTAAAACCAATATTTCCAGAAGCATTGTTTGGTTTGTCTTGAGCATACCAGTTGCTAAAGTTGGATAAACTTCCACCAATAGTACCAAAAGCACCCTTTTTCCAACCCGGAAGAGCGTTAATTTTTGCCTGTAAGGCATTTGCTTCAGCTTGAGCTGCATCAGCAATAGCTTGTTTCTCAGATTTTTGAGTCTGTAATTCCTCTTTTGTTTGAGCATTCATCGAAACCATTCCGATAAGTAATGCAAATAATAATAATGTTCTTTTCATTTCTTTAATTTTATTTAAATATAATAATTTTTCAAATAGGTTAATTTTTTTATGATATAAACGTTTAAAATGGGACTATTTAATGCAATTGTAAAACTGATTTTAATTTAATTATTTATTTTGATTTGTGTATTTGACACTTATCTTAAACTAAAGTCACTTATAATATTATTTTTTTTTGAAAAGAGGTACAGAAGAGCAAGCCTCTCCATACATGATAGACTTAGCTAATGGCTTTAACTTATTAGAAAGCATGATATAAGCATTTTGTGGAACAGGTTTTTTGGAGCAACCTTTTATTATAATAGGTTTGTCTTTGAAGTCTGAGATTTCAAGGTCGTTTATAATGTCTTGGTAAATAGAAGTTTCTAAATTATCAAGAGTTCCAATAACGATTTTTTTAGCGTATGGCTCTAGTTGAATACTTAAAAGCATATATGCCCAACCTGGAATTATTGCATCTGTGCTGCAAGTTAGAGCAACAAAATTATTTTGATATTGACTCCAATCAAACTCCGCTACTTGGTTTCTAAAGTCTTTTTCGCGAAGCACAAAACCTTCAAATAGCCAGTCTTTAATATCAAACAATACACGCTTCCCTTCGGGGTAAAAATCTTCTAGGTCAATGGTAACTAATTTGCTACTCGCAACACGATTTATTATTTCGTCTTTCAAAAAGTAAAATATTAAGTTGTTTGTACGTCTCTTATTAAGTTGAAATAGTTTTGCTGTCTAGAGCATCCCTAATTCTAACTTTGCTTCTTCGCTCATCAACTCTTGAGTCCAGGGAGGATCAAAAGTAATTTCTACTTCGGCTCCTTTTACAGCATCTAATGATTTAACTTTTTCTTCAACCTCTAATGGTAATGTTTCTGCAACTGGGCAGTTAGGTGTTGTTAAAGTCATTAAAATTTTAACATCAAAATCCTCGTTTACAAATACGTCGTAGATCAAGCCTAATTCGTAAATATCAACTGGTATTTCTGGATCGTAAATCGTTTTAAGTACGTTTACTATTTTTTCACCTAATTCGGCAGTATCTATTGTATTACTCATCTTAATTTAGCTGTGTTTGGTATGCTATAGCATACATTTTTAATTGCTTCACCATACTTACTAATCCATTAGCTCGTGTTGGTGATAAATGCTCTTTTAAACCAATTTTATCAATGAAATCCATATTTGCATCAATAATATCTTTTGGATGTTGATTTGAAAAGGTTCTGATTAAAATGGCGACAATACCTTTTGTGATAATAGCATCACTATCAGCAGTAAATTCAATTTTATCATCTTTCATTTCAGCATGCACCCATACTTTACTTTGGCAACCTTTAATAATATTACTATCGTTTTTATATTGGTTGTCAATTAAGGGTAAATCTTTCCCTAAATCAATCATATATTGGTAGCGTTCTTCCCAATCTTCAAACATTGAGAATTCGTCTATTATTTCGTTTTGGATGTCTTCAATACTCACAATTACATTTTTTTACAAAAATACAATAACAAAAGTTGCTATTCAATGTTTTCTCCTATTGATAGGATTTCTTTAACTAAAACTGAAATTTCTTTGGGAGGGTTTCCATGATCGAAACTATTGGTTTCATATGTAGAATCTTTATGTTTTATGGTTAGTCTAGCAATAGCTGCGCCATCAAATTGAAACCTTTTGGAAGGAGCTTCAAGTTCTGTTATTTTTTCTATTTCGATAGTATTAATAAGTGTAATGAGTTTTTCCCAATCTGCTTCAGAACACGTTTTTGCTTTTGCACTACCACCTCTTTTGCTTATAATAGAAACCGTTTGATTATTAATATTTATTTGTTGGTAACTACCTCGAGAAGCTGCTGTGTATTCAATAACATAATCGTTGTTTTGTTTTGCGATTAACAAAACAATTTTGTCTTTTAAAAGCGTTAATTCGTTGTTTTTTAATGTAAACGAATTAACTTGAGATAGCACATCAAACATATTATGTTCAATGCTGTTTGCTTCTTCTCCACACATCATTCTTGTCGATGCTGTAGGGCCAAATGTTATGTTGTTTTCGGTAATTGTATAAGAGCCATTAAAGCGGTTACAGCCAGAAAAACCAGAAACGCGATTTGTGTTTTCGTCAAAATTTATTTCAGGAGTAATGGCTAATGTATTATTTTTCCCTAAAGTGGTAACTGAATAAAGTCCAGATAATTTTTGCATTGTATTCTCTTGTATCGACATAATAGCATTTGTGCTTCCACATGATTTTAGTGATAGAAGCATTAATAATAGTAAACTAAATTTCATTTTTTATATGTTTTGATTCTAATTATAATATACAAAAAAGACGCCAAAGTTGGCGTCTTTTTAATTTTTATAAGCTTGGACTAAAAATTAGTTTCCTGCCATTGCTGCTCTAGCTCCATTTTGAGCAAAAAGAGGACGCATTCTGTTACGTTGCCCATCAGTAAACATATACATGCAATTATCATATGTGTAATCCATATAATTCATGGTCATGTCTGCAGTTTTGCAACTTACAGATGGGAATGCAGGACAGCCACCGTTAGAAGAATTTGAAGATGGAGTATCTGCAACAAAATCATCTTGACGACATCTACCATCACCCCAAATATGGCGTAAATTTAAATAATGACCTACTTCATGAGTTGCTGTTCTTCCCGCTCCATAAGGACCACCAGTGTTGCCAAAATAATCTCCACCTAAAACAATACCATCAGTTGCTTCGCTACCGCCAGGAAATTGAGCATATCCTAAAATACCACCACCAATATTACAAACCCAAATATTCATATGAGTTTCTGGATTTATTGGAGGGTAATCAGCTTTTACTGAGTTGTTTGTTCCCCAAGACGACTTAGAATCGTCATGTCTAAAAGTACCTGCTAAACTAAAGCTAAATCCGGCATCTGTAGCATCATTAGCAAATGTAGTTCCACTAGGGAGTTGGTCCGTATTTTTGTCTCTAAAATCTGCATTTAAAGTAGCCATTTGAGTTGTTACTTGCTCATTACTAATAGTCTTAGTACTAGCATCGGGATACACAATATGTATATACACAGGAATATCAATAACACCCATATTATCTTCAATAGGAGCAACATCAACATCTGAGTCACCGCCGCCGCCACCGCCACCGCCTGGTTTTGTAGGTTTTCCTTTGCCTGCTATAAATTTTCTAGTATGTAATTCGATATTATACATTTTTTTAGCTAGACCAGGGTTTTCATTTAGTTGTCTGTTGAGTACTGTCATTGAAGCACAAGATTTACTGGCATTTTTTTTGTTATCCGATTTTGCAGCCTCATCACTGTCTGCATCAGTATAAACATAAAAATCGCTCATGTCAATTTGTTGTTCTTGCACGATTTCATTTTTGTCAGCATCACATGCAGTGAACAGAAAGGCTAAGGCAGCCATGCTTAAAAGTAATTTTTCATAGTTAATATATTTGAGTTAGTCACTGCGGAATATATAATTATTTAATAAAAAAAACGAGGAATATTTAGTTTTTTTATTAAATTTTATATGAAATATGAAAATATTGGTGTTTTTAGTGATAAAAAATCAATATGTAGTGTAAAATAGTTCAGCCTTGAAAGTATTTTAAGACAGCATCATTTTAGCTTTCTTAACAGCTTCAATAAATGTGTCAATTTCAGCTTTAGTATTATAAAATGCAAATGAAGCTCTCACTGTTCCAGGAATTTTATAGAAATCCATAATAGGTTGTGCACAATGGTGTCCGGTTCTAACCGCTATACCTAATTTATCTAAAATAGTGCCAACATCGTATGGGTGCATGCCTTTTAAATTAAAAGAAATTACGGAGGTTTTATGTTTAGACGTACCGTAGATTTTTAAACCTTCAATTTCCAATAATTTGGTGGTACCATATTCCAGTAATTCGTTTTCGTAAGCTGCAATATTTTCAAAACCAATACCATTCATATAATCTATAGCCGCTCCAAAAGCGATACCTCCACATATATTTGGCGTTCCGGCTTCAAATTTATGAGGTAAATCTGCATAGGTGGTTTTTTCAAAGCTTACTTCAGCAATCATTTCTCCACCACCTTGGTAAGGTGGTAATTTTTTTAACCATGATTCTTTTCCGTACAGCATACCAACTCCTGTTGGGCCGCATATTTTGTGAGCAGAAGTCACATAAAAATCTGCATCTAAAGCTTGAACATCTGGTTTGATGTGCGGTGTAGATTGCGCACCATCTATTAAAACAGCTGCGCCTATTTTGTGCGCTTCTTCAATGATATATTCAATAGGATTTATAGTTCCTAAAGCATTTGATATATGATTAACAAAAACCAGTTTGGTGTTTTTAGATAACAATGTATCAAATTTCGACATGATGAGTTCTCCTTCTTCATTCATAGGAATGACTTTTAGAGTTGCTTCCGTACGTTCACACAACATTTGCCAAGGCACAATATTACTATGGTGTTCTAAAGCGGAAACTATAATATCATCTCCTTTTTTTAAAAGAGAAGAAAAACCATTTGCTACCAGATTAATGCTGTGTGTAGTACCTGATGTGAAAATGATTTCATGTGAAAACTTTGCATTAAAATGTGATTGTATTTTAAGACGCGCCTGTTCGTATAAATCTGTGGCTTCTTGACTTAAGGTGTGTACACCACGATGAATGTTGGCATTATAATTTGAATAGTAATCTACAATAACATCAATTACCTGTTTTGGTGTTTGTGAAGTTGCAGCATTATCGAAATATACTAAAGGTTTGCCATTGACTTTACGAGAAAGAATGGGGAAGTCTTTTCTTACGGCTTCTACGTTGAACATGGCATTTATGTCTAGCCCCGATTGAGGCATTTGTTGGAGCTCCTCGCCGAGAGCGACTGCTGAAAGCGGGATTAGCTTCAAATTAAATTTTTACTGATACTGAAACCAGTTCAGTACTAAAGGTCAAACCCAATATTAACACCTAATTTGTTGGCGATAATATTGGTGATACGTTGTTTTAATTCGGGTATTTTAACCGATTTAATCACATTATTACTAAATGCATACATTAAAAGTGCCTTGGCTTCCTTTTCTGGAATACCACGTGAACGCATGTAAAACATGGCGCTTTCGTCTAGCTGACCAATAGTACAACCGTGTGAGCATTTTACATCATCAGCAAAAATTTCTAATTGTGGTTTGGTGTTTATAGATGCTTTATCACTAAGTAAGATGTTGTTATTAGCTTGAAATGCATTAGTTTTTTGCGCTTCTTTATCGACCAAAACTTTACCATTGAAAACGCCTGTAGAACTATCGGCAAAAATACCTTTATAGTCTTGGTGACTTTCGCAATTTGGTTCTATATGGTGTACCAAGGTGTTATGATCCACATGTTGTTTGTTGCCAATAATAGTGATGCCTTTTAGTGTAGAATCGATACGCTCTCCTTCTTGAAAGAAGCTTAAGTTGTTACGCGTTAATTTACCGCCAAAAGTGAAGGTATGCACTGAGGCTAAACTTTCTCGTTTTTGTTTTATAAACGTATTATCTATCAAAGATGCATTTTCGTTATCATTTTGAATTTTATAATAATCGACAATGGCACGTTTGTTAGCGAAAATTTCGGTAACACTATTTGTTAATACTGGGTTGCTTGTTAAACTTTGATGACGCTCTAAGATTTGCACATGTGAATTCTCTTCAACTACAACTAAATTACGTGGTTGTAACATGGTAGCAGATTCATTTCCTGTTGAAAAGTGTAAAATTTGAATTGGTTTTCGTACAATTTTGTTTTTAGGAATATGAATGTAAGCACCTTCACTTGAAAAGGCTGTGTTTAATGATGATAAACTATCTTTTGTGGCGGCTTTATTGAAGTAATTTTCAATAATTAGTTGGTATTTTGGTTTGTTTAAAGCTGATGACATCAAACATACATCTATCCCGTCGTGTGTAGTTTGAGATAAATGAGACGAATACTTACCATCAATAAAAATGATTTTATAGGTATCAATATCGTGGATAAAATACTTTTTTATATCCTTATACTCTAAAGCATTCTCTTGTTTTGGAAAAACGCTGTAATCTTCTTTTAAAATACTGTTTAAAGAGGTGTATTTCCAATCTTCTTCCTTTTTTGAAGGAAAGCCTTTTTCTTCAAAGACTTTTATAGCATCAGTTCTAACATCATGAACATATCCATCTAAATCGACATGGTTTTCAAATGCTAAAAATGATGATACTAATTTTTCTTTTAAATCCATTTGCTTGGTATTAAGCGTTCACTTCGTCTTTAATCCAATCGTATCCTTTTTCCTCAAGCTCGTGAGCTAATGCTGCAGTACCTGATTTTACAATTCTTCCATTATAAATTACATGAACAAAATCTGGAACAATATAGTCTAACAAACGTTGATAATGAGTAATTACAATAACAGCATTGTCTTTGCTTTTTAATTTATTAACACCATTTGCTACAATACGAAGTGCATCAATATCTAAACCAGAGTCTGTTTCATCAAGTATGGCTAATTTTGGTTCTAACATGGCCATTTGAAAAATCTCATTACGTTTCTTTTCACCTCCAGAAAAGCCTTCGTTTAAAGAACGCGATAAAAACTTTCTATCAATTTCTAATAACTCCGATTTCTCACGAATCAATTTTAGCATCTCTTTAGCAGGCATATCTTTTAAACCTTTTGCTTTACGAGTTTCGTTGATGGCAGTTTTCATGAAGTTTGTTACAGAAACCCCAGGAATTTCTACAGGATATTGAAACGATAAAAACACACCCTTGTGAGCGCGTTCTTCGGCCGCTAATTCTTCAATGTCTTCTCCTTCAAAAATAATAGTTCCATCAGTAACTTCGTATTCCTCTTTTCCTGCAACTACGGATGCTAATGTGCTTTTTCCAGAACCATTTGGCCCCATAAGAGCATGAACTTCACCTGGTTTTATCTCAAGATTAATACCTTTTAAAATACTTTTACCTTCAACACTTGCGTGTAAATTGTTTATTTTTAACATGCTATTGATTTCCGAATTTTATAACTTTATTTTCTTCTTTTGAACCTGATTGTACATTCAAAATTTCCACAACTTCTACCTTGTTCTCCCAAAGAATTTTTTCGTCTTTTTGATTTGTAATTTTTCCTCGTATTTCTACCTGAACCATATCAGTTGGTTCAGATTTATGTTTTTCAGCTTGTTTTTGAAGCTCCTCTAATTTATCGGTAAGCAAAACACCATAAATTTCAGAATTTGTTTGAAGAACAGCAGCGCCATTATAGTAAACAAACTCACCTTTTAACAGCGTAAGTTTATCACTTTGTTTTGCAGTTCTTTCTCCAACACCATTGATGATAGTATCTTCTGAATTTTGGGATTTCACATCTTTTTTACAGCTTATAAAAACTGAAAGACAGGCCATTAAAATTAATGTTTTTTTCATTTTTATTAAATTATCCGACACTTCCTTCTAAACTTATTTCTAACAATTTTTGTGCTTCCACAGCAAACTCCATCGGAAGTTTATTTAGAACTTCTTTACTAAAACCATTTACAATTAATGCAATTGCTTTTTCGGTATCAATACCACGCTGATTACAGTAAAAAATTTGGTCTTCGCCAATTTTACTTGTCGTTGCTTCGTGTTCTATTATTGCTGTTTTGTTTTTAGCTTCTATATAAGGGAATGTATGTGCGCCACATTCGTTACCCATTAATAAGCTATCACACTGTGAAAAGTTACGGGCATTTTCTGCTCTTGAGTTTATTTGAACTAAACCACGGTAACTGTTCTGGGATTTCCCTGCTGAAATTCCTTTTGAAATAATAGTAGACTTCGTGTTTTTTCCTAAATGTATCATTTTAGTTCCTGTATCGGCTTGCTGATAGTTGTTTGTTACTGCTATAGAGTAAAACTCACCAACGGAATTATCACCTTTTAAAATACAAGAAGGGTATTTCCAAGTTACTGCAGAACCGGTTTCAACCTGTGTCCAAGAGATTTTTGCATTTTTCTCGCACAATCCACGCTTGGTTACAAAATTGTAAACTCCACCTTTGCCTTCAGTATTTCCAGGATACCAGTTTTGCACTGTCGAATATTTGATTTCAGCATCATCTAAAGCAATAAGTTCTACAACGGCTGCGTGTAATTGATTTTCATCTCTACTTGGTGCTGTGCAACCTTCCAGGTAACTTACGTAACTACCTTCGTCAGCAATTAAAAGGGTTCTCTCGAACTGACCTGTTCCTGCTTGATTAATTCTAAAATATGTAGACAATTCCATTGGGCAACGAACGCCTTTTGGAATATAACAGAATGATCCATCACTAAATACAGCAGAGTTTAGTGCCGCATAAAAATTATCTTTTGTAGGAACTATAGTTCCTAAATATTTTTTCACAAGTTCTGGATGTTCTTTAATAGCCTCAGAAATACTCATGAAGATAATGCCTTTTTCTCCTAATGTTTTCTTGAATGTAGTTGCAACAGAAACAGAATCAACAACAATATCCATAGCAATATTGTTCATCTTTTTTTGTTCATCAACAGAAATCCCTAATTTTTTATACATTGCAAGTAAATCTGGATCTACGTCGTCTAATGTTTTATTTGGGTCTACAGCTGTTGGTGCAGAGTAATAAGCTATGGCTTGAAAATCTGGTTTCTCATAATTAACATTTGCCCATTCAGGCTCTGTCATATCTTTCCAAACTTTAAAAGCGTCTAATCTCCAATCAGTCATCCATTGTGGCTCTTCTTTCTTTTTAGAAATGGCACGGACAATATCTTCATTTAAACCATTAGGAAATGTTTCTGATTCTATATCGGTATAAAAACCGTATTCGTATTCTTTAGTTTTTAGCTCTTCGCGTAAATCATCCTCGGTATATTTCGACATAATGCTTTCTGAATTTTAGAGTGAAAATGATTCGCCACAACCACAAGTGCGGTTAGCGTTCGGATTATTAAAGACGAAACCTGTTCCGTTTAATCCACCTGAATATTCTAATGTAGTTCCTATGAGGTATAAAAAGCTTTTTTTGTCAACTATAATTTTTACGCCATTGTCTTCAAAAACCTTATCACCTTCTTGTTGTTCTTTATCAAAATCTAAGTCATAAGATAATCCAGAGCAACCACCACTTTTAACACCTACCCGTATATAGTCTGTAGAGGCATTATAGCCATCATCAGTCATAAGCTCAACCACTTTATTTTTAGCTGTTTCAGAGACTTTTATCATATTTTATATTTATTAAATTTAGTTTTGAATTAATAATTTTATTAAGACAGTTTCTAAATAGAGCACAAATATACAATATAAGTCAATGAATATAGAACAACCTAACATTATATTAATATATAGTTTGATAGGTTTTTCTTATCAATTTATGAAGGTCTCAATTAAAGGTTGTTACCTTTTGGGGTTTGATTTTTATTAAGGAAAACTTTGGAAGATTAAGCAATTCTTCTTTTGAAAAGTATTGACGAGAATTTGTCGTTTTCTATGAGAGAAAGCAGAGTTATGGAGCCATCTTTTTGAAATTTAAAATAACTATTGCAGCATTTGCATATAAGCTCCGGCGTATGAGCAGTAGCTTTACTCAAGCGAAAATAGTTATGCCCATACGTTGAGCAAAAAATGTTAGATATTATTTTTCTATTCATAAAAGAACTCTTTGATGGGTACAATGTAACAAGAATGAACCAACTGATGGGTGAAAAACTTATTTTTTCGATTAAGTGTAATTATTTGTAGTATTAATCATATTTTTTATTTACTATTTATAAAATCATAATCCGAAAGAGATAGTAAAAAAGCTTTTAGATCAGCTTTGTCTTTATCTGTTAAGCCAACACCTCCTTGATCTGCTTTTTTCATTAGTGGATCTATAGTCGAAGAGTTTTTTAAGCCTTGGCTGTAGTGGTTAATAACATCGTCTAAAGATGCAAACCTGCCATCATGCATATATGGTGCGGTAAATTCTAAATTTCTTAGCGATGGTGATTTAAACTTACCGTTATCCGCAGGGTCTCCTGTTACGGCTCCTAACCCCAAATCGGCAAACGTTTCATCCAAACCATTGTTATGAAATATATTGTCTGTCCAAAGTGGATTTTTATCGCTTCCATGGCAATGAAAACAATCTCCCTTTGCTTCATCCATAAATACATTAAAACCGTTAAGTTCTTCTGGACTTAAATTCAGTTCTCCTAAAAGAAATTTATCAAATTTTGAATTAGCAGAAATTAAGGTGCGTTCAAATTGTGCTATAGCTTTGGTAACTAAACTAGAATCTATATTTGAAGCTCCAAACGCTTTTTCAAATAAACTAGGATATTCTGCGTGTTGTTGTAGTTTTGATTCCACATCAGCCCAATTGCTTTTCATTTCAAATGGATCGGTAACAGGAACAAAAGCTTGATGTTCCAAACTAAACGTATTGCCATCCCAAAAGAATTTTTCATCATAATTCCAAGCCAAATTAAAAAGAGGCATAGAGTTTCGATTGCCAAAAATGCCATCAACACCATCGCTAAATTTGTCTGAATCGGTAAAAGCATTTTCTGGAGCATGACAGTCCACACATGCTAATGTATTGTCAATAGATAAAATAGGATCAAAAAACAACTTCTTCCCTAGGGCAATGCCTTCAACCGTTTGTGGATTATCAATTGGAATTACGGGAGCTAATATGTTATCCTCAAATAGTTTTGGGATATCAAGGGAACTTGGGGTGGCGAAATAGCGTTCGACAGATTCGTTATCGCAGGAAAAGCAAACAAAAAATATGATGATAATATGTACTTGCCATGTTTTCAATAGATACTATTTATTGGTTAACGGATTCTAAATTAAACACATTCTGACCATTTTCATACATCATTATTTGAGCTGATGAATTTGGCATTAGCATTTGGTTTAACACATTTAAATCCCAAGTGTTTGGATTTTTAAACCATTCAGCAATATTCATTTCTATATTAAAAGTAGCATTGTTTGTAATGTTAACAGCCCCTACATCAATTTCAAAAAAGGTGTCTTGAAATACTTGTGTTGCCCCAGAATTGTCTACCGCTCTAATGGTATGATAGGCATATCCTGTTTCAGTTGTGGTGTTATCAATAAATTTCCCTTCTAATTGCATATAATGATAGCCGCCACCCAGTAGTTCTGGAACATTCCATGAAGCTGAGTTTAAATCGATATAGTTTTCGTTGTAATTATCATCATTATCAAAACCAAATGTAAATGAAACTTTGCTGTAATCTCCATCGGGAATTGCGGTAATAGGTGCGAATGATTGATTGGTGTTATTGGTTACATCTACTAAATTATATCCATCTAAGATAAAAGTCTCACCACTTGATTTTTCAAAGGTTATTTTCGAGATGAGATAACGTAATTTGGTAATACTTAAATCTTCACCGTTCGCATTAGTATAAATTATGCTATTAAAATTTGCGTTTGAAACTGCTGTTCCATCCCAATTATGAGAAAATTTAAATATAATTTGAACTTGTGAAACATCCTTATCTTTATTACAAGACGTAAACATAAATAGTACCAGAATAATGAGGATTATTCTTTGCATTAATTTAATTTTAAAATTAGTAAATCACTAAAACCTTTATTTTCTAGGATATCTATATCCCTACTACTAGACTCTCCAACGGCTATTACTGTTCCATCATTCAATTCAACAGCATCGTATGCAAAATCAATTTCTGAACCTCCAATGGTTTTTTGCCATTTTAATTTACCATTACCATCTATTTTTATAACCCAGGCATCATTCTGCCCGTTGTTATTTGTTAAGTCGCCATCTATACTTCTTGAACTTCCTGAAATAATAAAATCACCATCTTGGGTTTTTGATATGGAACGCGCTACATCAAAACTATTACCTCCAAACGTTTTTTCCCAAATAAGTTCGCCTATCGGTGATATTTTAATTGCCCATAAATCTGCTCCTCCGCTATTTATAGAAACGTCCAAATCGCTACTTCTAGTATCTCCAACAATAATATAATTTCCGTCGTTTGATCTTGTTATACTTCTTGCCTCATCGGTTTGTGATCCTCCAAAAGATTTTTCCCAAAGTAGGGTTCCAGTCTCTGAAATCTTAACTACCCAAAAATCATATGCTCCTTTACTGTCTTTAATATCTACATCTGCACTGTCAGAAGATCCAACCAAAATATAACCGTTATCTTCAGTTTGTATGGCATCATAAGAGGCATCAGTGAATGTGCCTCCAAAATATCGGCTCCATTGGTTTTCGCCTAAAGCATTTATTTTAATCACCCAATAATCACCGCCAGCATGTCTTTTTGAAAATGCGGATTTACTGTTTTTACTATTGCCTTCACCGTTAGAAGCTGAAACATCTAAAACGCCGGTTAAAAGATAACCACCGTCATTACTTTGAAGTATGGAGTTACCAATATCTGCACCTAAAAAACCAAAAGATTTTCCCCAAGTAATACTTCCATTTGCATCTAATTTTGAAACCCAAAAATCATGAGCGCCACTGTTTTCTGAAACATCCCCATCAATACTTTTACTAAAACCTGTTATGGCATATCCACCATCGGAAGTTTGGATAATATCATTACCTCTATCATCATCACTCCCTCCATATGTTTTTTGCCATTGAAGCAAGTCATTTTGGTCATATTTGAGTAGCCAATAATCAAAAGATTCATCAGATTTATTGGTTATGTCTCCGTCCATACTTTGGGCATAACCTAGAATAGCATAGCCACCATCAGAAGTTTTTGCTAGCGCTTGGGCACTTTCGTTTTTTGTGCCACCTAAGGTTTTTACAAAATCAATTGCAACGATTTCAAGTGTGCCTTTGGAGTCATTATCTTTTTTAGAACAATTTAAAAAGAGTAATGCTATTGAAAGAACGCTTCGGGCAATTATGTGTTTCTTCAAATAAATTGACATTTTAGAAGGGTATTAATCGCTTTTTCTGATAACGAATAAACCTCTATCAATATCGCTTATTATAATATTGCCACTATCGAAAAAAGGATATACATTCCAAGCACCATTAAATTCCGTACTATTATCTGCAGGGTAAGTATCAAAATAGCCTATTTCTGTAATCGAGCTACCTGCTATTTGAGAAATATCTAACATACGTGCTCCAGCCCGGTAATTCGCAAAATAATATACATTATCCTTCACATATCCGTTGTGGTCAATGGCTGCGCTTGAACCAAAATAATCAAAATGATAAGCTGGATTATCCAAATCAGTGAAATCAAAAATAATAGTTCTTGTGTTACCTCCAACTTGAATTTCATCAACTTCATCACCTAGTATAAAGTATGTCATATCTTCAGTAAACCAGCCTTGGTGAGCATATCGCACATTATTATAACTTATGGTCGAAATAATTGTTGGGTTAGATTTATCAGTAACATCAGCAATTACCACCTCATTTTCGTTACTACCAATTAATATTTCTTTTCCCGTATAATCTGAATCAGGACCATTATATGTTACCACTTGTGCATCATGAGAGTATCCGCCTTCTATAAAACCTCCTTCAGCTACTGGGTTTTTAGGGTCTTGAATGTTAATGAATATGGGACCGCCCTCAAAAGTAGAACTTCTATCACCAACGATGTATGCATATCCGCTAGCTTCATTTATTACTATGTTATGCGAACTTCCAAACTCAGTAAAATTTGTATCTGCAGTAAATATTTCAGGAGGGTTAGCAACATTTCTTAAACGTGTTAAATCGAAAACTTGCATGCCATGTGAAGTCGCTTCACTTACTATAAAAGCATGATCTTTATACACTTTAACATCACGCCAAATACTCGAAACTGTTGCAGTTGGTAAATTTCCTAAGTAAATAGGGTTATATGGTGTTGTAATGTCAATAAAAGCAGTTTTATTATTAGTTGCCATTAAAGCATACTCTTTTCCAG
>Ga0115562_1000428_pt1 | contig 32027 bp, 30 predicted proteins | sample COGITO_mtgs_1105_6_FD_87200 | JGI IMG/M metagenome (GOLD analysis project Ga0115562, IMG submission 87200) | Pelagic marine microbial communities from North Sea - COGITO_mtgs_110516 | ecosystem: Environmental > Aquatic > Marine > Epipelagic | place: Germany:Helgoland, sampling site Kabeltonne...
GAGAGACGAGAGTGGAGAGACGAGAGTGGAGAGACGAGTCGACTACGCCAAGGCTTCGTCGACTGAGAGCATGGAGAAAGGAGCATGGAGCATAAACAATTCCAAATCTGTAAGTCGTAATCCGTAATTATAAAGGGTAGGGGATTTGGGATTTGAACCGCTCAAGTATGCTTTAGTGAGCTGAAACTGGTAACTCGTAATTGAGTATACCACCCGCTCTTCGACAAGCTCAGAGACTCGTAATCCGTAACCTGTCACATGTCACATGTCACTCTTAATCAGTAATCGGTAATTGCTAATCAGGAACTGAATCCTCATTCTCCCGTAGGTAGGCCTCCACTTCCTCCACCATGTCTTTGGAGCCTACGTAATAAGGAATGCGCTGATGCAGCTCTTTAGGTTCTGCGGAGAGAATCCTGTTTTTTCCGTCGGAGGCAACGCCACCAGCTTCTTCTGCTATGTAGGCAAGAGGATTGCACTCGTACAAGAGACGCAACTTTCCTTCTGGCGCACTCAAGGTTTTGGGATAAATGTAGATGCCACCTTTAATTAGGTTTCGGTGAAAGTCTGCCACCAATGAACCAATGTAGCGAGATGTCATTTGCCGCGATTTTACTTCATCGAGGTAGCGGCGCAAGCCCAACTCGAATGCTTGGTAATTTCCTTCGTTGATGGAATAGATGTTTCCTTGTTCGGGAAAACGCATGTTGCGGTGCGAGAGACAAAACTCACCAATGGAAGGATCGAGGGTGAAGCCGTTCACTCCTGCACCTGTGGTGTAGACCAACATGGTGCTCGAACCGTAAATCACGTAGCCAGCTGCTACTTGCCGATCACCCGACTGCAAGAAATCGCTCTCGCTCAACTCATCTCCTGGAGAAAGCTTTCGGTAGATGGAGAAAATGGTTCCAATCGAAACGTTCACATCGATGTTCGAACTTCCGTCCAAAGGATCCATGAGTAGAACATACTTGGAATTTCGCGACACATCGTTGTCGAAGACTACGAACTCTTCGTTCTCCTCAGAAGCAACTCCACGAACTTCAGAACCGTTCTGGAATGTTTGCATGAAAACATCGTTGGCGTACACATCCAGCTTTTGCTGGGTTTCCCCCTGCACGTTTTCCACATCTGTAGCACCAAGAATTTCAACCAAACCTGCCTTGTTCACCTCTCGGTTTACACGCTTGGCGGCAATTTCAATGTCTCTAAGAAGGCTGGAAAGTTCTCCCGAAGCGAAGGGAAAATCCGCCTGGCGGTTGATGATAAATTCGCTTAGCGTTATGACCCCGTTCATGGTGGGCAAATATCGCATTTTGAAAATTGTGAGATTTGCCAAAAGCAATCTTAATGAAAGAAATAGTTATCCGGGAGGGAAGCATCGACGACTTGGACGCTGCTTTGACGCTCATTCAAGAGCTCGCAATTTACGAGAAGGCAGAGGGCGAGGTGATTACAGACCTAGAGAGCATGAAGCGCGATGGCTTTGGTGAACATCCGGCATTTGGCTTTTTTGTTGCCGAAGAATCGGGTGAAATTTTGGGAATGGCCCTTCATTACGTCAAATACTCCACTTGGAAAGGCAAATGTTTGTTCCTAGAAGACCTAATTGTGAGCGAAAAACACCGACGTCGTGGAATTGGTGGAATGCTTTTTCATCGTTTGATCGAATTGGCGAAAGAACGAGGAGTGAAGCGCATGGAATGGCAAGTGTTGGATTGGAATGCTCCGGCCATTGAGTTTTATAAAAAGTACCAGAGCACCATCGAGCCCGAATGGCTGAATTGCAAATTAGTCTTCGATTGAGGAAAACTCTTTCCACAGACTTTCACGCGACCTAACTGCTTTTCTAATTTAGTTCCCCATGAAAGTCTTCAAGTTCGGCGGCGCCTCTGTGCGCGACGCTTCTGCCTTCAAAAATGTACTGCGCATTCTTCTGAAACACTCGGCAGAACCTACGGTAGTGGTTCTCTCGGCCATGGGCAAAACCACCAACGCCTTGGAACGCCTCGTTTCGGCCCTATTTGAAAAGCCCCAGGATTGCCCAAACATCATTCAAGAAATAAAGAAAAATCACGTCGAGGTTGTGGACCAACTCTTTGCCGATTCCACGGAAATAAAGGTTACGATTGACAAAATCATGCACTACCTCAACGAACGCACGCAGAGTGGTGCCGATGCTTCCTATGCGCAAGCCTACGACCAAATTGCCTCTGTTGGGGAATTGCTTTCCACGAAAATCCTTTCGGCTTACATAGCAGAAAATGGATTGAAGAATGAGTGGCTCGATGCCCGAAAGTTGGTTCTCACCAATAAAGACTTCACCGAAGCAAAGGTGGATTGGAAGGCCAGCGAGAAAGCCATTCTCAAACAGTTCGAACAGATCGGAATCGACAAACTTTGGATTACGCAGGGCTTCATTGGCGGCACCGAAGACAAGTACATCACTACCTTAGGACGGGAAGGTTCGGATTACACTGCAGCGATCTTTGCCAACATCTTAGACGCCGAAGAAGTGGTGATCTGGAAGGACGTTCCTGGGGTACTCAACGCAGATCCGAAGCATTTCGAGAATACAGAAAAACTCTCGAACATTTCATACAAGGAAGCCATTGAGCTCACCTATTACGGCGCTTCAGTCATTCATCCCAAAACGCTCAAACCGCTTCAGAACAAAAGCATTCCGCTCACGGTACGCTCCTTCGACCAGCTCGATGAATCGGGTTCGCTCATCAACGACAACGGCGACAAAGACAACTTGCTTCCCTCCTACATTTTCAAAGACCAACAGCTGCTGCTGAGCATCTCAACCAAGGATTACTCCTTTGTAGTGGAAGAGCATATGAGCGACATCTTTAAGCTCTTTGCCAAAGCCAAGGTGAAGATGAACATCATGCAGAATTCAGCCTTGACCTTCTCCGTAAGCGTCGACAATCAGAAAGAAAAAGTGGGTGCTTTGCTGAAATCCCTTCAAGAGGAATTCCGAGTTAAGTACAACGACGATGTGAGTCTGCTCACCATACGGCACTTCAACGAAGAAACCGTTCGTGAGCTGATCAAAGGCAAAGAGGTTTTGCTGGAGCAGCGGACGAGGGAGACTGTGAGGTTTCTCTTAAAAGAGCTGTAAGCTTGAAGTGAAAAGCGGCTAGCTTCTAGAAGCTTTCATGAAAGTCATAAACCTGAGCTAGTTCCTGAGCCTGTCGAAGGACGATTGAAGGGTGCTTCTACCGAAGAAAAAACTTCCGAACCAATTCAGGACCACCCGATTGTACCCTCACAATGTAGATTCCCTTTTCTAAAGTGCTGATATCATAATTAAGGGATTCATTCGACTCAAAACGCATTAAAACTTGGCCATTTAAAGAGTAGACTTCTACGGATTTGACTGGACTGGCCAGCTTCACTTTCAAGCTCATGCTTTGCTGATCCACAAAGATGGATGAGCCCGAGTTTAGACCATTGGACCTTACTATCGTTGGGCTCTGCTTCACAAGAGAAATGGCCTTTTGTTCTCCATTGACATTTAGAGCGGCAAAGTAAAGTCCATCCGCAAGAGAGTCTGCATCGAATGGAATTTGAAAAGAGCCATACAGCTTTGCACCCTTAAAGAAATTGCCGACAGACTTACCGAAGCGATCGTAGACATTGAGAGAAACCACATCGCCATCGAAGGTGGGTAAGAAAAATTCAGTGGATTTATAAAAGGGATTTGGCGCGGCTCGGAACAAGGAATCCTTAGCAAAGCCAGCATTTGCAAAAATGAGGGAGGTTAGAAATGAAAGTAGATAGGTGGAAAATTGATTCAATTCTGAATTGTAAGGACGGTTTGGCTAAAATAGTTCAATGAAGCAACAAAGCCCCTCTTTGGATAAAAGACCAAATAGGAGCCAAAAAGCTTGACCGGTGAAGAGAAATGCGAGATTAATGCGGAAAGTGTAGTTCGGGTTATAAGTCGCATCCTATAAGGAAAAGCTGCTACTTGCTAGATGTTTGGTAAGTAAACTACTCAGTGAATTCACTGTGAGCTTCAGAATTAAAAATGAATAAGTGAAATGTTAATCTCTTACGCAGCGACAAGAAAAGCCAGATTCTTGCAACCAAGCCAATCCATACAAGCCTAAAGCTTCAGAATTGTATTTCAGCGAATAGGGTTTGGCCGTAAAGCCATTCGAAACTACTTTGGTTGTCCAGAAATATGCTGTTTGACCCTTTTCAGCAAAGCTACCGCCTGCATATCGAAACCCACCGCCTTTGCCGGCAAATCCACTCGAATTTGTCCCTCCAGTATTGGGAGAATCCCAATGGGTGGTGCCATTCACTTTCATTCTTCCTCCAGCAATTAAAGCACCGCCTAAAGAAGTCTGTAAATCCTCAATATCAGTATCGCTAGGAAGGTGCCATCCAGTCGGACACAACTTGCCGGTTTGTACGGTAAAAAAGTTGTACAAATAGCCGTAATCATCAGCATTGGCAGAGCTGTTGTCATAAGAGGACCTCGCAGGCCCAGTTTGATTATACCAGTCTGTGTCTCCCTGAACCTCAGGAATGGCAGTGCCATCGTTCAGTTTCGTCACGCGAAGATTATCCCTCATCCAACACTCCCCATCAATCAAGGTTGTACCGTAGGTGTTGCCGCTATTGTCATCGACTGTGGTGTAAACAACCTGTGTTTCAGTGAAACGAGTGCAGGAACTGCTCGTCACCTGAAGTTTGTAATAATTTACATCCCAAATAGGAAAAACCGATTGGGTAGCGTTCGCTCCATTCGTGAGTTGCGACCAGTTCACATTGTCCTCAGAACGGAACCACTGATAACTTTCTCCAGTAGTTGGGTTGGATGCATTTAGTATCACCTCCTCAGTTAGGCAAACATGAATTTGCGCATTCAAGGATGAAAAAGCTAAGAGCAGAATACTTGTTAGTGTAAGTCCTTTCATGTTCCGGCTGCTAAAGTTATTGCTTAATGATTCGTTGGTTCGATGAACGATGTCCGTACGAAAGTCGGACTAGATAAATCCCAGTCTCGAAATCTCGAGTTGCGAGTTGAACACGTGCGCCTTATAGGTTATCCATTAATAAGATAAGGGTTCCCAATGTATTGAAGACCTCAATCTTATAGCCCGAAATCTTTGTCCCACTAGAGCTCATATCCAAATAGACATCGCCGATGGTCGGATTGGGTGAAACGCGAAGTTCCAAGGGTTGATCGTACTCAGTAATCGAGCTGGGAGGACAAAGAGGAATGGTGAAGTTGAGCTGATCCTGGGCAAATGCAGCAAGTGAAAAAAATATTCCAAAAACAAATAACGCGAGCATTTTCATTGGTGCGAGAGTAAAAATGGATGAGAATTTCAAATAATATATATATAAATACACTCAGCTCAGCATTTGTCATATTCGCAAGGGATAGTAAATTGACGAATTAGAGGAGATGGATTTGCAATTATATGGCGAAGAGGAACTTTGCTCTATGAGGCGAGAGACTAAACAAAAGCTGGTGGCTCCTCGAGATGAAAGACCAAATAAGAAAGTGTGGTTGGAGCTATAAGCATAATGCTTTAAGCTATAAGGGAAAAGTGGCTTGTCTTAAGCTGCATCCTAACTTACAGTGAACCTGAGCGAGTTCCTGAGCCTGTCGAAGGGTTGACTCTTTTTCGCCCAGAAAAAAGAAGGCCAGCGAGGCAGCGCAATAGGTCATTGAGCCATAAGCTAGAAGCCTTAAGCTATAAAAAGAGCTAGGCCTTTTTGTGAAGGGCTTCGACAAGCTCAGCCTGACTTAGGTGCAATGGGATTTTGAAGCTCTAAGGAAGACTTCTAACATCAATAATATTCCTTCATAAATATTCAATCGGCACGCGCAGGCATCCTGCTCCAAAGGCTTGTGCCTCCGCTGAAACTATGACGACACGCGGTTGGCCGTCGGCGTGAAATACAATAGGAGTTTGAGCGATAAGCTTTAAGCCATAAGTTCTAAGGAGTAGCTGCTAAAGTTGAAAGATAAAAGCTGTTAGCTTCTAGAGAAGAAAGATTAAAGAGGAAAAGGGCTTGTTGCTAGTTCCTAGAACTTTTCAAATAAGCGCTAGACATGCTCTACAAACGAAAAAAGGCCCTCGTATTGAAGACCTTTTATCTATTAACTGTCAGCTTTTCGCTGATTAAGTGCGGATGGAGGGACTCGAACCCACACACATTGCTGCACTAGATCCTAAGTCTAGCGTGTCTACCAATTCCACCACATCCGCGTAATGGGGGCGCAAATATAATTGTTTCATAGAATGAATCTCAACTGAAATGAGAACTCTTAGAAGAGGGCATTTCACTAAGTTTGTGGCCGACAAAAAAGAACGATGAAAATCATTCCTGGAGAAGTTTCGGTTCCTAAACTGCATGGCTACCTGCTCGGAGCAATTGGCCCACGCCCCATTGCTTTTGCAAGCACAGTAGATGCGCAAGGAAATAGGAATTTAAGTCCCTTCTCCTTTTTTAATGTCTTCTCGGCAAACCCACCGATTGCGATTTTCTCGCCGGCGCGCAGAGGAAGAAACAACACCACAAAACACACCTACGAAAATGTGAAGGTGATTCCTGAAGTGGTCATCAACATCGTAAGTCATGCGATTGTGGAACAAATGAGCCTTTCGAGTACGGAGTACGGAGATGGCGTAGATGAATTTGAAAAATCTGGACTGACTCCAATCAAATCTGATTTGGTGAAACCATTTCGGGTGAAAGAATCGCCCGTTCAATTGGAATGTAAAGTGATTCGCGTAGATGAATTGGGCGACCAAGGCGGTGCGGGAAACTTGGTGATTTGCGAAGTTGTGGCGATTCACATCGACGACGAGATTCTAGATGAAGACGGACGCATCGATCCAAACAAAATAGATCTCGTCGGTCGTATGGGCGGAAACTGGTACGTGCGTGCCAGCGGCGATGCGCTCTTCGAAATCGAAAAGCCATTGGCCAGCATAGGCATTGGTGTAGACAGTATGCCTGAAGAAGTTCGCAACAGCAACATCCTAACAGGAAATGATCTTGGGAAATTGGGCAACGTTGAGGCCCTTCCCGATGAAACAGAAGTCAACGATTACAAATTGATGGAATTGAGCGAGTTGCATTACAACTTGGCCGACTACCCAGAAGAATTGGAAAAGCGACTGCACGAGTTGGCGCACGACCTACTTCAAGAGGGTAAAGTTGCTGAGGCTTGGATGTGTTTGCTCTCCTTTAACAACGAATGAGCATGCAAGTAGAAGGTAAACTAGTTGAAAAACTCGAAATGCAAACTGGATCTGGCCGAAATGGCGAGTGGAAAAAACAAGATTTTGTCATTGAAACCGCAGGTGATCGCTTTCCAAAAAAGATTTGTATCACGGCTTGGTCGGATATGATTGCAGAATTGGAAACCTACAAAATGGGCGACCAATTGAAAGTAGACATCGACCTTTCTTCTAGAGAATACAACGGACGTTGGTACACCGATGTGAAAGCTTGGAGAATGAGCAACGATGGTGGAGCTTCTTCTGCCGCTCCTTCTGGGTCAGGCTCTGGATCCGCTGCTCCAGCACCTGCTGCGCCACTCCCGAAAGACGCTCCCATGGAGGATCTCAACGAAGAAGACGACCTTCCATTCTAAATGGATTTCTCGGATCGGTTCATCCGCTTTTTTAAAAGCTTTCTTCCCGCTCCATTTACCATTGCGGTAGTTCTTTCTACCCTCACCTTTTTCTTAGCTCTTTTCCTCACCAAACCAGCCGAGAGCGGATGGTGGGATTATTCGGTGGTTCTCATGAACTTCTGGGAAGGCGGCCTCTGGACCAACTCTCTGCTCGTATTTGCTGTGCAGATGATGCTCATGCTGGTTCTTGGCCATGTGCTGGCTCTCACCAAACCAGCCTCGAATCTCATCAACCGACTGAGCTCCTATTGCACCACCACTTCGAAAGCTGCTTTTTTAGTTAGCCTGTTAACTATTACAGTCGCGCTCTTCAATTGGGGGCTCGGACTCATCTTCGGAGCCATCTTCGCTCGAAAGGTGGGTGAATATGCACGTCAGAACGGCCACAAGATCAACTATCCTCTTGTTGGCGCTTGCGGCTATGTTGGCCTAATGGTGTGGCACGGCGGACTGTCAGGTTCTTCACTCATTAAGGTTGCCGAATCGGGGCACTTAAACGAATTGGTGCAATTGTCGGGTAGCACAATGCTGAACACAGTCCCCGACCGCATTGGCTTCGACCAAACCGTCTTCTCAAGCATGAACATCACGGCTAGTCTGCTTGTCCTCATCCTCGTTCCAAGCATCATGTACTTGGTTGGAAAGCGCTTCCAAAATCACTCGGTAGAATTGCCTAACGTCGGTGAGGTGCACCTTCCAGAAATCGAAATCACTGGCGCTGAACGCCTCGACCATTCAAAGATTCTCGCCTTCTTTTTTGCGGCTGTCATATTGGGTGCAACCTTCATCAAAGCATTTGTACAAGCTCCCTCGCTGCTCAACTTCTTCACACCAAACAACATCAACTTCTTGCTGCTTGGCTTAGGATTGCTCCTTCATGGAAACTTCTACCGATTCCTGAAAGCCATCGAACAAGCCATTGGCGGCGTCTCGGGAATTCTCATTCAATTCCCGCTCTACTTTGGAATCATGGGAATCATGAACAACTCTGGAATGGTTCAAGACTTCTCTCAATTCTTCGTGTCAATTTCGTCTGAGTTCAGCTTTCCAATATTCACTTTCATCTCTGCAGGAATCGTAAATATTTTCGTGCCTAGTGGCGGCGGTCAGTGGGTTGTGCAAGGGCCAATCATTCTTCAGGCAGCCGATGCCTTGGGAGTCGCATTACCGAAAAGCATCCTCGCCCTAGCCTACGGCGATCAGCTCACGAACATGCTGCAACCTTTCTGGGCTTTGCCCCTTCTTGGCATTACAGGCCTAAAAGCAAAAGACATTCTTCCTTTTACACTCATTCTATTTTTAATCGGCGGCATTCTATATTTGAGTGTATTGATGTTGTTTTAGTCAAACACTATGCTGCTCCGCGCGTTGTTGAGGAAGTTACTTTTGCAGCCCTGTGAAACTCGAAGATTTAAAAGTCCGCCTCAATAAGATTCCTCAAGTCGAGGACTTGCTCTCCCTGCTCTCTGCAGACGGAGACCGTAAAGCATACCTTAAATCTCAGGTCGGCTCGTCGATGGCATTCTATGCCGAGCGTGTAATTCAAGAGCTCAATGGCGTGCATCTCTTCGTGCTCAACGACAAAGAAGAAGCTGCCTACTTTCAGAACGATTTAGAAAACTTAATCGGCGAACAGAAGACTCAATTCTATCCCGCGTCTTATCGTTTCCCCTATCAGGAAGATCACAAGGATCGATCGAATGTACTGATGCGCGCGGAAGTGCTCAAGGACTTCAACCACCGGAAAACACGTCAGGTTATTGTGACCTACCCCGAGGCTTTGGCTGAAAAGGTTGTCACCAAGAAACACTTAAAGAAGAATACGCTCGACATTAAAGTTGGCGATGAATTGAGCGTTGACTTTGTGAATGAAGTGCTCTTCGAATACGAATTTGAAAGGGTCGATTTTGTATATCGTCCAGGTCAGTTCAGTGTGCGCGGTGGCATTCTCGACATCTTTAGTTACTCTTACGAGGAACCTTACCGCATTGAGTTTTTTGGGGAAGAAGTAGATTCCATCCGGAACTTCGACCCGGTAACCCAACTCTCTTCTAGGAAAGTTACACGCTTGGAAGTCATACCAAACGTGGAGGAAAGAATCTTGCGGGAAGAGCGTGCTTCTTTCATGGAATATTTGCCTGAGGACACCATATTATGGTTGAAAAACTTTGAAATCACCGCACAAAAAATTGGGGACGAATACGAAAAGGCTAAAACGATTTACAACAAGCTCGCGAATTCTGAAGTGCAATTGGCGCCAAGTGAACTCTACCTAACCGAAAACGGATTCAAGGATTCGGCCATTCCCTTTAAAGTGGTTGAATGGGGAATCAAGAAGCATTTTGCTGGAGCCACTGTGATCGACCTCAATCAACTTCCGCAGCAGAACTTCAACAAAGATTTTGTGCTCCTCTCAACCGTATTGAGCAAGAACATCAAAGACGGTTACGAGAACATTGTAGCTGCTTCAAGCGCACGTCAGGTGGAACGGCTACACCGCATTTTCGACGACCTCGAGAAGCAAGCAGATTTCCGTTCCATGTTGCTTCCTTTTCATGAAGGTTTCATCGACCACGACAGCAAAACAGTTGTTCTCACCGACCACCAGATTTTCAATCGCTACCAGCGTTTCCGACTCAAAAAAGGTTTCCAGCAAAACGAGCAAGCACTCACAATAAAAGAGCTTACGAATCTGCGCAAGGGCGACTACGTAACGCACATTGACCACGGCATCGGGAGTTTCGACGGCTTGGAAAAAATTGACGTGAACGGAAAGGAGCAAGAAGCCCTTCGCCTCATTTATTCCGGCGGAGACATACTTTACGTGAGCATTCACTCCCTGCACCGAATTGCGAAATTTTCGAGCAAGGAGGGAATGGTTCCCAAGATCAACAAGCTTGGTTCGCCCGTCTGGAAAAAGCTCAAAGCCAAGACCAAGTCGAAGGTGAAACAAATCGCCTACGACCTCATCAAACTTTACGCAAAACGAAAACAACAGAAAGGATTTGCCTTTCAACTCGACACCTACCTACAGCACGAACTCGAAGCTTCCTTCATTTACGAAGACACCCCCGACCAAGAGAAGACGACCAAAGCGGTGAAGGAAGACATGGAGTTGGAGAGTCCGATGGATCGACTGGTGTGCGGTGATGTGGGATTTGGAAAAACGGAAATCGCCATTCGCGCAGCCTTCAAAGCGGCAACGGATGGAAAACAAGTTGCCGTTCTAGCTCCAACCACCATCCTAACTTATCAGCACTTTAAGACTTTCCAGGAAAGACTTTCGGAGCTACCAGTAACAGTCGATTACATCAATCGCTTTAAGAGTCCTAAAGAACAAAAGGAAAGCATCAAAGCGCTGGCCGCAGGAAAAGTCGACATCATGATCGGCACGCACCGATTGGTGAGTAAGGATGTCAAGTTCAAAGACCTCGGCTTGCTCATCATCGATGAAGAGCAGAAGTTTGGCGTAGGTGTGAAAGACAAGCTTAAGACCATTCGTGCGAACGTCGACACCTTAACACTCACCGCTACACCAATTCCAAGAACCCTTCAATTCTCTTTGATGGGAGCGCGCGATTTGAGCATCATTCAAACGGCACCACCAAACCGGATTCCCGTAACAACAGAAATCACTTCCTTCAACGAGGCTCAAATTCGAGACGCCATTTATTACGAAACCGACCGAAACGGACAGGTCTTTTTCGTGCACAACCGCATTCAGAACATCGCTGAGGTTGCTCAGCTTCTGACCAGAATTTGTCCGGACATTACGGTTGGAATTGCCCATGGCCAGATGGAAGGTCACGAACTGGAAAAAGCCATGATGGATTTCATCAATCATGAGTTCGACGTGCTCATCTCAACCTCCATCATTGAAAGTGGACTCGATATTCCCAATGCGAATACCATCATCATCAACCAAGCCCAGAACTTCGGATTGAGCGATTTGCACCAAATGCGCGGGCGAGTAGGTCGATCGAATAAGAAGGCCTTCTGCTTCTTGCTCGCCCCTCCCCTTTCTTCACTTACGAGAGAAGCGCGCGCTCGACTCAATGCCATTTCACAATTTTCGGAACTGGGCAGCGGCTTCAATATTGCCATGCGCGACCTCGACATTCGTGGAGCTGGAAACTTATTGGGAGGAGAGCAAACCGGCTTTATCTCGGAGATTGGCTTCGACATGTACCAAAAGATTCTTGAAGAAGCCGTGCACGAGATTAAGCAGGAAGAATTCGGTGATTTATTTGAAAAGGAGCTTGCCGAGAAGCAGGAGTTTGTGAAGGACACCCAAGTAGATACCGATTTGGAATTCCTCATTCCCGACGACTACGTCAACAACATTGAAGAGCGTTTGAGCTTGTACAAAACACTTTCAGAATGTGAAGGTGAAGAGCAATTGTTGGCTTTCCAGCTTGAGTTGAAAGATCGTTTCGGACCAGTTCCATCGGTTACAGAACGGCTCTTCGACCTCATCCGATTGAGACGTAAAGCCAAAGAATTGGGATTTGAAAAAATCGTTTTGAAAAAAGAGCGTTTGGTCTGTTACTTCATCAATAAAGAGGACAGTCCCTACTTCGAATCAAATCAGTTTAAGGCCATTCTGGAATACATCAAAAAGTATCCGACGCGTGCTCAAATGAAGCAGAAGAATGATAAGCTCTTGCTGTCTTTCATGCACATCAAATCGCTCGGTCGAGCCGTTGAAACCTTGAGCGACATTCACAAGGAATTGGACGCCTTGAATGGGGTTCAGGCGATTGTGAATGAGCGGGAAGCGGAAAGCAACTAGCTCTCTTCTAGGTTCTAGCAAAAATCAAGAAGTATTACTTCTTTCTCGTGTAATTCCAACGCACACCTAGATATACTTCTCTTCCATGAAAAGGTGCATAGGCATAGGCCGTGTCGAAGCTCTTGCTGAAACCCGGAGCTGCATTTGGGTCGTTGAAACCCACCAAAGGAGAGAAAGGCGGCAGGAAGTTGAAGAGATTGGCAATGCCCGCATACAGCTCAAACCTCGACTTCACAAATACTTTCGTGATCTGAACATTTTGAAGTAGGAAAGGCTGCGAAAGTCTTGGACGAGAAATGTCCGACAGTTCACCGTTCGACTCAAAATCGAACACTTCAGGTAAGTGCATTGGACCATTGAATCGCGAGGTGGCCGCCAAAATGATTTCGTGCTTCTTTATCCTGTAATTCACGCTCAGGTTCCCCGACCATTTGCTTGAAAAGTTGATGGGCGTCTTCTCGAGAATTCCGTTCACTTCTTCTTGGGAAAATACTTCCAGCGCATTCAATCCCAATTGATAACTCAATGGGAATTCAAATTCCTGACTGAAACTCAAGCTCACTCCTTGCGATATCGTTTGCCCCTTTCCATTGGCGTACAAGATTTTTCCTGCTTCGGAGTAGTCGGGTAGAATTTTGTTGGTGAAGTGTGTGTAGAAGGCGGAAAGGTCGAATGAACCTGCGCTGCTTCCAATATTCACGATGCGGTTGACGCTTGTACTGACGGAATAAGACTGTTCTGGCCTAAGCTTTTCCTGAATTACAACTTCCCGCTGCCCGGTTACAAAAGCGTGATCTTCGGCAAATAAGTTCACGACTTTGAATCCGGTTCCGAGGTTTACGCGCCAGTTCGTCCATTTCCCTGTTTTTAATTTCCCACTCAAGCGCGGACTAGGAATGAATCCGTGCTTGTTGTAATGATCCACGCGCATTCCACTTAAAAGTGTAAGTCGGTCGTTGACAGTCCATTCGTCTTGAATGAAAATACCAGGGATGATCTGTAGGTCAGGAGCATCGACACTTTTCAATCCTTCGAGCCGGCTTGTGGCTACTGTATTGTCGTTGTAGAATTGATAACGCAGACTCAGGCCCGATGTCAGCTGATGTTTTTTAATGCGTTCATCCCAAGTAAGTCGACCAAAACCAACGTCCTGTAGAGCTTCGTAGCCATCACTTCCGTAGTAGGAATCTTGGATGTGTTTACTGAAGGAATAGTCCAACCGCATTTGTTTTTTTGTGGGCAAATCGTAGTGACCAAATAGCTCAATGCGTTCTGTAAGAATGCTCTCCCCATAGATGCTGTCGTTTCCGCGAATGTCTCGATAAGCACGATCGTCGAGGTATTCCTGTACTCCGTTTCTCCGATCTTCATAGAAGCCTTTTAGATTTACAACCAGCTTCTTCCCATCCTGCATATCGTAGCTCCATTTCGAAAAAAGTCCGATGCGATCAAGGTTGATCATATCGCCAAAACCATCTTGGTTGAGGTCGTCGTAGTCGTTGATGTAGCCGTAATTGAGCCCTGTGAATTGTTTCCACTTTCCTTTCCCGCCTGCAATGGCAATGTTCCCAAAGGACTCCATGTGCGAGGTGACCATCACATCGGCTGAGAAATCGGGCTGTTTCGCTGGGTCTTTGGTGATGATGTTGATGACACCGGCCATCGCCTCGGATCCGTACAAAGTTGAGTTTGGTCCTTTGATGACTTCATAGCGATCAAGAATCTGAATTGGGATTCCATTCAGTCCGTATACTGAAGCCAGGTTCCCGTAAAGTGGAGAGCCATCGATGAGCACGGCCGTGTAGTTACCAGGAAGGCCATTGATGCTGATGGCGTTGGTGTAGCATACTCCGCAGGAAAGCACTTCTTGCACTCCATTGATCATTCCCAAGCTTTCCATCAAATTTGCTGGAGCCATGCTTTTCAGAAGTTGTTTTGAGTTCACCACCTCAATTCGCACAGCAGAATTCGAGAGGTGCACAGTACGCAAGGTTCCACTCACCACCAACTCATTCAAACCAAGGCTGCTGGGCTTTAGCTGAACATCTCCAAGATGTACGTTGGTCGTCGAGACTGTTACATCCAAGCTGTCGGCTTTATATCCCATGCAGGAAAAATAGAGCGTATAAGTTCCAGGCTTTAGGTCGCGCAAAATGAAGTTTCCGTTGTAGTCGGAAGAGGCTCCTAGTTGCGTTCCAACAATTCCCACACTGGCAAATGGAACTGGACTTCTACCATCGAGTAGTTGTCCCGAAACGTTCTGCCCGAATGAAAAGAGAGGAAACAGAAAGAAAAGTAAGATCAGGTATGCGCGCACTCCCAGATTGTATTCCGCGAAATTAGAATAATCTAAGAATATATTTAGTTGTGTCTAAAAATTTGTTTTTGCAGCCCTAAACTCAGTAACCAATGGTGAAATATTTATCGTTGATTGGAGGAAGTTGTTCTATTTGAAGTTCATTAACCCGAGCCATGGCCGGGCCATCTTCGGCCCATTTAATCATCTCCAAACACTCTTGAAGCGCGCCTTCCACTTCCATCATAACGCTGCCATCATCCATGTTCTTCACCCAACCATTGAGGTTGTGCTTCACAGCCATGTCTTGCGTAGATTTTCTAAACCACACACCTTGCACTTTTCCGAGAACGTGCACCCTAAATCGATAATCCAATTTTTCCATCCCGATGAATAGGTCTGAAAATTAACCAATTGACCGAAGCAATTGCCGAGTACATTTGTATCCTTCTAAACGAAAACAAATCATGAATAAAATTAAAAACACTCTTCTACTCGCGCTTATTCTATTGGCCGGATCTGCATCTGCCCAAGAATTACCAATGCCGAGTCCAACTTCAACCTTAACTCAACGCATCGGTCTTACCGACATCAGCATCACATACTCTCGCCCTAGTATGAAAGGCCGCATGATTTGGGGTGACCTGGTTCCAATGGATAAAATTTGGAGAACAGGCGCCAACAAAGCCACCAAAATCAGCTTTTCAAATGATGTCAAAATCCTAGAGAAACCCGTTGCTGCTGGTGAGTATTCAGTATTCACTATCCCGGCAGACGGAATCTGGACGCTCATTCTCAACAGCGACCTCGAGCTTTGGGGAACAGGTGACTACGATTCATTAAAAGATGTTCTTCGTGTAGAGCTTCCGGTAGACGTCAACCCAATGCAAGCTGAAACCATGACCTTCTACTTCGACAACTTAAGTTCAGACGGTGGAGTTCTTTATCTCACATGGGCCGAATTGCGCATTCCAATCGTGATCAGCACCAACGATCATGAGATTGCAATGAAGAACATTGAGAAAGCCATTGCCGAAAATGAAAAGAACGATTACGGTCCTTACATCAATGCAGCCAATTATTTGAACGGAAAAGGCATGTCGAAACAAGCCATTGAGTACGCCGAAAAAGGTGTGAACCTCAGCGACTACTGGTATGCACATTGGAGCTTAGCAAAAATTTATGGCGACGCTCAGAAATGGGATGATGCCGTTGCTTCAGCGAACATGGCCAAGTCGAAAGGCATGGAGACCTACAAGGAAAAGGGTCGTGATTTCAGCCCTTACGAAAAAGACATTGACAAGAAAATTGCTCAATGGAAAGCAGATAAGAAAGCGAAGAAATAATTCGTTTTACCAAAATAAAAAGCCCCTGAGCACTTTGCACAGGGGCTTTTTTTATGCTCTAAAATGAGGCTTAACTTTCAGTTTCTACAGTTGCTTGGTCACCAATGTGCTTAGCTAGGAATTTCTCCATTGCCCGGTAGAAGTCAAATCGATTCTCTTCATTACGGAAGCCATGCCCTTCGTCGTCCTTTACGAGGTATTCAACTTCAACACCACGAGCTTTCATTGCTTCAACCATTTGGTCTGCCTCCGACTTTTTCACTCGAGGGTCGTTTGCCCCTTGAGCTATGAATAGAGGGGCCGTGATCTTCTCTGCGTTCAAGGAAGGAGAATAGGCAGCCAACATAGCGCTGTCGGCCTCGGGGTGCCCAACCATTTCGTAAAGCATTTCAAGGTACTGAGTCCAGTATGGAGGAATGGTTTCCATGAAGGTGAACAGATTCGAAACACCAACATAATCAACGCCACAAGCATAAAGGTTGGGCGTATAGGTAAGTCCCGCTAAAGTTGCGTAACCCCCGTAGCTTCCTCCGTAGATGGCCACCCGGCTTGAATCTGCTATGCCTTGATCGATGAGCCATTGAGCTCCATCGCTCACATCGTCTTGCATGGCTTGTCCCCATTGCTTGAATGAAGCTTCCCAAAAGGCTCTTCCAAAACCAACAGAACCACGATAATTCATTTGAAGAACTGCATAACCGCGGTTCGCTAAGAATTGAACTTCATTGCTGTATCCCCAATAATCGCGAGCCCAAGGACCTCCGTGAACATTGACGACTACGGGTAGATTTTTAGCTTCTTTTCCTTTTGGAAGTGTGAGGTACCCACGAATGGTTAATCCATCTCGAGATTGATAACTCACAGGCTGCATTTCGGCCATTTCATCTTCTTGAACCCAAGGGCTTACATCTTCAAGTTTTTCCAAACGATCTTCAGCAATGTCGTAGAAATAATAGGCTCCCAACGACCGGTCGCTGTAAGTTCGAACGACGAGCTTGCTTTCGTCTTTACTTCTACCACTGATGCCAATCTCATAACCAGCTAGCTTGGCTTCAAGCTTTTTAAACCATGCTTCCGTTTCGGCGTCCAAGAAACTGCGTTCGCGTTTGTCGATGGTATAGCTGACAGTGGTCAACACCTTTCGCTTTCTTGAATAAGAAAGATTCGAAACGTCCACATCTGGGTGCTCGAAAAGAATTTCTCCGAGTTCCTTCTTGGCAACATCGTACATGCGAATGGCACTTTTATCGCGACCAACATTTGAACTTACATACAGGTTCTTATTGTCGAATGTGAAGAAGAGTGGGTCAAGCGATTCTTTGAAATTGCCCGTAAAGAGAATTTCCCATTCGGAATCTTCAGTCTCGCGGTACATCAAGCTGTTGTTGACGCCATCCGTTGTTAAGGCCACGCGCAATTTGCCTTCATGGTCTGTCATCCAACCAGAAATGTTTCCTGGGTTTTCGGCCAACATGCTGAGCTCTCCTGTTTGAACATTTAAGCGATAAGGATCGTAAATGCGTTGATCGCGCTTGTTGAGGCCAACCATTACATAATCCTCTTGGTCTTCGAGATCGTCTATCAATTCTGTACGAACGCTGTCGAAAGCGGTAAGAGATTGTGGATTGCTCCCATCAATGTTTACGGCGTAGAGTGCAAAGTTTTCGTCTCCCCCATTGTCTTTAAGGTATAGGATGCGCTCATTGCTCACCCAAGTATAACCAGCAATGTCTCGGTCTGTGACATCAGTAATTCTCATAGACTCCGAATCGCCAATCTTTTGAATGAAGACATTCATCCGGCTTTCGTAGGGAGCCATGAAGGAATAGAACATTCCGTCTGGGGAAATCTGGTAGCTCGATTTATCGGGATTCTTGAAAAAATCTTCCAATGGGATTTCACGAACTGCTGTCATAGTTACTTCTTCTTGATTGCTCGCAGCTTGTTCTTGACACGAAGTCAAAAAGAGGCCAAAAGAGGCCATTGCGAATAATAGGTTGATTTTCATTAGATTAATTCTTGGTGAGCGGCAAAGCTAAGTACAGAGCAGTCAGTTTGTTGCCCACCCATCAACGAATACAACCTTTGGTAAATGAGGTTTAAGCGCGTCGCAGTGCAAAGCGGATGTTCACCAGATGCCCGAAGATGAGACCCAAGGCAGCCACATACGAAAGCATTCGCATCACGAGCAGATCTTCAAAAAACATCCCCAGAATGAGTGAACCCAAGGACGCCCACAAAAGCAAATTGATCCAAGATGCTGGCTGGTTTCGAGTTGTGAGATAGACAGCTGTGGCCGAAATAAGCGCGAAGAAAACGTCGAACCAAAGATGATCGAACCAAGAGCCCAATGCGTTGCTCGACAAAATAATGGCTGGTGGAATAAGGCAATGTAAGAGGCAGAGTATCGAGCTGCATACTCCTAGATAATCTGCGCGTTTAGAAATTCCTGTGATTGCCATGAGGGCTCCAAAGATACACTTCAGTTCCGTTTTGCAACAGTGTTGCGTAAAAAAATTAAGAGCAGTCTGGGCAAAGACCTTCTAGAAGCATATTGGCGTCCTTAAGACGATAGCCCGAAGGCAAGCCTACGGCAGGAATTGAGACATCATGCAAACATTGATTTTTTCCGCAATTGGTGCACAAAAAATGAACGTGCTCATCTTCGTGACTTCCCTCTTTGCAGGAATCGCACAAGGCATAGGAGTTTTCCTCCTGTAAGTCCATAACCCTATGAAGAATTCCGCTTTCAGTGAAAGACTTCAACGTCCGGTACACAGTTGCGCGATCGTATTTATCGGCAAGAATTGTATTGAGCTGGGAGACCCCAAGACTTCGATTCTCCTCTAAAAAATATGAGAGCATATCGAGGCGAACCGGAGTAGACCTCAATTCATGATCTTTCAATAAATGTTCAGCACGGCTCATAATTCAAAGGTACTTTAACGAAGCATGTAACGAATTTCTGAAACCATCATGGCCGTCGCCCCCCAAATGATGTGCTCTCCTATTCGGAAGGCTCGGGTATTCAGTTTGAATCCTTGTTCTCCAACACTCACTTGGGTATCGATCAAGTTTCGCTCATCGAGAAGTTCTTGAAGAGAAAACTCCAATACTCGCTCAACCTCTATCTCATCTGCGATGAATTTCGGTTGCCGTTCGAGTGCTGCGATGAACGGCTGCACGAAAAAGTTGCTCGGAGGAATGTACAAGGGCGATAGTTGACCTAAGACTTGAGCAGGGCTCACTTCCACCCCGACCTCTTCAAGGGTTTCCCTCAATGCTGTCTGCATCAAATCATTGTCTTCTTCTTCTCTTTTCCCGCCAGGAAATCCAATTTGGCCAGAATGAACGCCAGGATAAGCCTTTCGCTCAATGAAGCAAATGTTTGTAGCGGAATCAATGGGATAAGCCATCGCTAAAACGGCGCTGTACTTAGGGTTTTGCGCATTCTTCATCGACTCCTCCAAATTTCCTCGCCCTAGTGGCGCCAATTCCAACTGCGCAATTTCGCCTGGTAATCCAGACACAAGAGAGCTGTTTATTTTTAAAAGAAAGTCGTCGAAGTGCACTGAGCTGTTATGCCATTTCCATGTACTCCTCGATGGGCGGACAAACGCAAACCAAGTTTCGGTCACCGTAGGCGTTATCGACGCGCGCTACTGGAACCCAGTACTTGTTCTGCACCAACCAATCCAACGGATAGGCTGCCTTTTGACGGCTGTATCCATGGTTCCAATCATCTGAAATAAGAAGGTCTGCTTCGTGCGGAGCGTTTTTCAAGACATTGTCTTCAGCATCTTGTTCAGCTCGCTCAATCTCAGCTATTTCTTCACGAATGCTCAACATGGCATCACAAAAGCGATCGAGTTCTGCTTGCGACTCACTCTCAGTAGGCTCAATCATCATAGTTCCTGCAACTGGGAATGAAACCGTAGGAGCATGGAAACCATAGTCGATTAAGCGCTTGGCGATGTCTTCAACTTCAACCCCAGAAGTTTTCTTGAATGGCCGGCAGTCGATGATCATCTCATGCGCAACCCTTCCCTTGAGTCCTCGATATAAAACATCGAATTTTCCTTCCAAACGTTTGGCAATGTAGTTCGCGTTCAAAATGGCCAATTCAGTCGAAGACCTCAAGCCATCCCATCCAAGCATTCTGATGTAGCCGTAGCTGATGAGAAGTATGAGTGCTGAACCCCAAGGCGCCGCAGATACAGCTCCATTTTCGTTGAGCTCAACTACTTGATGACCTGGTAGAAATGGGACTAAATGTTTTGCTACTCCAATTGGACCAACACCTGGCCCTCCACCTCCGTGAGGAATGGCGAAAGTTTTATGCAAGTTCAAATGACATACGTCGGCACCAATGCTTCCCGGACTTGTCAATCCAACTTGAGCATTCATATTCGCACCATCCATGTATACTTGTCCACCATGCTTATGAATGATGTCGGTGATTTCTCGAATGTCGGTTTCGAATACTCCATGGGTAGATGGGTAGGTAACCATTAGAGCTGCAAGTTCATTGCTGTGCTCTTCAGCTTTCGCTCTCAAGTCATCCAAGTCGATGTTCCCATGCTCATCGGTTTTGGTTACAACAACCTTCATCCCAGCCATTACGGCTGAAGCTGGATTCGTACCGTGTGCAGATGCAGGAATCAATGCGATGTTCCTTTGCGTATCTCCGTTGTTTAAGTGATAAGCACGAATAACCATCAATCCAGCATACTCGCCTTGCGCACCTGAATTCGGCTGGAAAGACATAGCAGCAAATCCTGTAACCTCACTCAACCATTTGTCGAGGTTCGAAATCATTTCGTGATAACCCGCCGCTTGATTCAATGGAACGAAGGGGTGAAGTCCTGCAAAAGCTGGGTTGCTGATAGGATACAACTCACTCGCGGCATTCAATTTCATGGTACAAGAACCCAAGGAAATCATCGATCGGGTAAGCGAAATATCCTTGTTCTCCAAACTCTTGAGGTATCTCATCATATCACTTTCGCTGTGGTATAAAGAAAACACTGGGTGAGTCATGAAATCGGAAGAGCGGCTGAATCCACCAATAGCGGCACTCTTTGAATCTGCTTGATATTGAGCTCCTGCTTTTCCTGCAAAAGCAGCAAAAACATTCAATAGAGTTGAGAGCTCATCTTCGGTGTGCGATTCATCGATGCTTATTCCAACCGAAAGGTCGTCGATGTACCTCAAATTCACCTCTGCTTCTTCAGCCAATTCTCGAAGTTTATTGATGTCCCCATTCACTTGAACTCGGATTGAGTCGAAGTAATTCTGGTTCATATTCATAAAGCCCAGTGCCTCCAATTGCTTTGCGAGAGACGATGATTTTCGATGAACACTTTCAGCGATTTCTTGAAGGCCATCAGGTCCGTGGTACACTGCGTAAGCACCAGCCATGATGGCCAAGAGGGCTTGCGCCGTGCAAATGTTTGAAGTAGCTCGCTCTCTCTTAATGTGTTGTTCACGCGTCTGAAGCGCCATCCTCAAGGCTTTCCTTCCACGGCGATCTTGAGAGACACCTATAATACGACCAGGAATGAATCGCTTGTATTTTTCATGTGTTGCAAAAAAGGCTGCATGTGGCCCACCGTATCCCATTGGAACGCCAAATCGTTGTGAATTTCCAACCACCACATCAGCACCCCACTCTCCCGGAGGAGTTAGAAGTGTTAAGCTGAGAAGGTCCGCACAGACCACCAATCCAATTCCTAGGTCGGTACATTTTTGAGAGAACGCTTTGTTGTCCTTCAGCTCTCCGTATCCATTTGGATACTGCAGCATCGCGCCAAAGTAGGTTCCATCCAATTCACCATCTTCCACTTTTCCAAACACCAGTTCAATGCCCAAAGGAATTGCCCGATGAGTACATACATCTATCGTCTGTGGGAAAATGTCTTCATCGATGAAAAACTTCTTTACCTCATCTTTCACCTGAGCACGTTCACGCGCGTGATACAGCATGATCATACCTTCACTAGCGGCGGTTGCTTCATCCAAAAGGGAAGCATTGGCCAATTCCATTCCCGTGAGATCACTCACCATGGTTTGAAAGTTCAACAAACCTTCGAGTCTACCCTGAGAAATTTCTGCCTGATATGGCGTGTATGCCGTATACCATCCTGGGTTTTCCAAGATGTTCCTTTTAATCACGGAAGGTGTTAGCGTTCCGTAATAACCCATACCAATGTAATTGGAAAAGAGCTGATTTTTTGCAGCCAATTCATCGATGTGACTCAAGTACTCAGACTCTGAAAGTGCATCCGGAACATTGAGTTCGCGATTCAACCGAATGCTGTCTGGAATTGTTTGAGAAATCAATTCATTTAGGTCCTGAGCCCCAATCTTAGTCAACATATCCTGCTGATCTGAGCTTCTTGGTCCTATGTGTCTGTCTGAGAATTTTTTCATGAATATTCTTCTTTATTATCTGCTAAACAACGGAGGTCAAATATAGTTGAAAGTCCTCCTTTTCAACCCCTTCTTTCCCTCCCACAAAATAACTGACTATCAGGCGCATAACGAAAGCTTGGAGAGGCACAAATTATCTTATACTTTTGCCGCCGACCCATTTATCATGAAGACAAGAATTTTTTTCGCATTTGTCTTTGGACTTCTTTGCATAAGCGCTCAGGCTCAAGATCAAATCATCCTGCGAAACGGAGCTAGCCTTGACTGTAAGGTATTGAATGCTGGTGATTACGAAATAAAATATGAAGTCACCAAAAAAAGCGGCAAGAAGAAACATCGCTACATAGAGCGTGAAATGGTTTTTTCCGTGTTGAGAGAAGGTGAGGCCGAACAGATTTTCTACGAGAAAAATCCCGACAACGGAGACTACTTTGAAATAGACCAGATGCGCAAGTTTATATACGGCGCTCAAGATGCTCAAGAACAATACAAAGCGCGTTTGCCTATGGCGATCGGATTTGGCCTTGGAGCAGTTGGTGGGTTTTTCACTGGTGGTAGCATTCTTTTTGTCACCGTTCCTTTTGCAGCCACTATGATTGCTGTGATTCCACCTGTGCATCCTCACAATCGCCAGGTGAGAGATAAGAACTTAATCAACGACCCAAGCTATGTACTTGGCTATGTACTTGGCTATGAGCGCACCGCCCGCAATAAAAAAATCATGCACGCCTTAATAGGTAGTGCCATTGGTACTGCAGCCGGCGTAATCACATACAACGTCCTTCCCGGTACGGAATAGAGCTTTTGGCTAACGCACTCATTCGGGCCTTCCAGTTTTTAGTTTACAGCAACCTATACCTAGGTTTGGTATTGGGCGGTTTTAGCTTTCATGGTTTTGGATCTTGTACGGAATATAGAATCGAGTACTCGCTCTTAATTGCCTCCTCCTCCATCGCAGTCTACACCTTTCATGCTCTTTTTGGACTTCGGTACATTCAAGAAGAAATTCGGTCTGATCGCCATAAATGGCTCAACAAAAACCGAAGTGTTCTGTGGGCCACCACTGCTTTTCTTGGTCTTTTGTCCTTGCTTCAACTTACAAGCATTCCCAACATCATTCCCCTTCTTTTACCCGCGCTGGGGCTTACCGCTTTTTACGTTCTTCCGATTTTTGGAAAACGCCTGAGGGACCTCAACTATGCTAAAGTGTTTTTGGTGAGCGCTGTTGTTTGCTACCTCTGCCGTTTCATCCCACAGTACATTAACGGCCAAACCAGCTGGGATCTTTTCTTCCTCTTCGAGCTTCTACTTTGCTTTGCCTTTCTATTCCTCCTAACGATGCCCTTCGACCTTCGCGATCAAAACATTGAACGTCGGCTGAAGACCAAAACTCACATCAATAAAACTGATTCTAAGCAAGCGTTTAAATTCGTTTTTGTCGGTTTGGGTGTTTGCATCCTTGGGTTATTACTGCTCAGCAGATCTCATCCCGAAACTTTCTCTTGGCGGCTGTTCGAAATCGCTGCTCTCGTGTTTGCATTTCTAGCCATTTTCGTTCCTGAACGAAATCAAAAGGAGCTCTTTTACCCGCTCTTTTTTGAAGGTCCCCTTCTTCTCATGGGGCTTTTTTCAATTTACCTTTCGATATAGGCGCGCACTCAAACAAGCCTTGGCAAAGTTCCTCTCTTCAAGAACTTCAAAATACCGCATGGCCTGCAGGTGGTAGTTGTTTAATTTCCCAACTGGAATTCCAGTGATCAGACGAAATCCTTTGTACAAAATCCACAAGTATGCCTGAAAGGGGCTGGATTTCTGTTCGGGGTTGAAGTCCAAAATAAGCAACTTCTGGCCCTGGTCCATCAGGCCAGAAATGCGTTTGAGCAAAGCGCTTTGTCCTTCTTCTGAATACATGTTCAACACAAAAGGCACAAAGACCAAACCCCCGAGACTCAGATCTCCTTCATCGCCCAACACATATTCTATGTCCGAATGTTCAAGCTTCTCGCGCGCCTTTTCAAGCATTTTTTGAGAAAGGTCAATGAGTCTCACTTCCTCAAAATTTTGAATTGCGTCGCTCAAACCAAGGCCATCCCCAGGCCCCAATACTTCGAGCTTCTGGGCTTTTCGTCCGACCAAACATTGATGAATGCTTCTCTCAATAAAGCCCATACCAAGCAAGCGTGCGAAGAGAGAATAAAAGCCCGCGCTTCGATTCATTCCACTCTCAATTGAACGCTTCATCCCAATGAAGTCCATAAGCTCTATTTTTGCCATCGCTGAATCACAAATGTGACTTCATTATTTTGAATCGCCCTATGAATTTTGAGAATAGTCTTGCGGCCGCCCGCAAAATGGATCAAGAAGATCAACTCCGAACTTTCCGTGAAGAATTCCTTTTTCCTCAGCACGATGGAAGGGGTGTCGTTTACTTAACCGGAAACTCTTTGGGACTTCAACCAAAAGGAGCTGCCGACGCCATCAATCAGGAATTGAAAGACTGGCATGAGTTCGGTGTGGAAGGCCACTTCGAAGCAAAAAATCCTTGGTATGCCTACCATGAGATGTTCGCGGCGCCACTGGCCAAAGTAGTAGGAGCAAAAGAATCGGAAGTCGTAGCCATGAATGGGCTCACCACCAACCTGCACCTTCTTATGGTTTCCTTTTTTCAGCCAAAAGGAAAGAGAGTCAAAATTCTTTGTGAAGCCAAAGCATTTCCTTCCGACCTCTACGCGCTAAAATCGCAATTGCGCTTTCACGGAATCGAAGAAGAAGACGGCCTCATTGCTTTGGAACCACGGAAAGGAGAACATACACTTCGAACCGAAGACATCTTGAAAGCCATTGAAGACAATGCCGAAGAGCTCGCATTGGTGATGATTGGAGGGGTGAACTATTACACCGGTCAAGTGATTCAAATGAAAACAGTTTGCGCAGCTGCACATGCTGTAGGGGTGCTTTGCGGTTTTGACCTCGCTCATGGTGCTGGAAATGTCGAGCTCAAACTTCACGACTGGGGAGTTGACTTCGCTGCCTGGTGTTCCTATAAGTATTTGAATTCTGGACCTGGAAGTGTCAGTGGAGTTTTCGTTCACGAACGGCATCACGGAACCGATCTTCCACGTTTCGAGGGTTGGTGGGGCCACGATAAAAATGAACGCTTCAAAATGGGCAGTAATTTCAAAGCCATCCACTCTGCTGAAGCTTGGCAACTGAGCAATGCACCCGTACTTGCCATGGCCGTCCACAAAATTGCTCTCGATCAATTCATGCGTGCAGGAATGGATAAAGTGAGATCCAAGAGTCTTCAATTAAGCTCCTTCTTGCGATATATCATCGAAGACACCTCAAGTAAAAACGAGGGAGTAGAATTTGAAATCATCACTCCAAAGGCAGATGAAGAAAGAGGCTCGCAACTTTCCATTCTCGTTCACGGAGAAGGAAAAGCGATGTTCGATCATCTCACTAAAAATGGAGTTGTTGCCGATTGGCGTGAACCGAATGTAATTCGCATTGCGCCAGTGCCACTCTACAACAACTTTGAAGACTGCTTCCGATTCGGGGAAGTATTGCAAGACTTTTTAGACGCTTGAAACCGGTTTTAAGTACGGGACGATTCGTACATTGAAGCTGAAACCACATCCTCCTTTGCCAAGCCCCTCAACATTCATTCTATTGAGACGATTCCTTTCGGGAAGTTTATTACTGATGCTCATAGTCTTGGCGACAGTTTCTCCAGATTTAAGTCAAGGCCAAACCGACACAAGAATGAAGGTTGGTAAGCTCAAATCGCACGGAAGGTATTACAGCCTCCTGGAATTTGTTCGTGCACCAAAGGGTTACCTATCCATTTCAAAATTTGAAGCCTCCGATAAGTTTAAATTGAATTTCTACGACCGAAAGATGAAGCTAGTGGAGCAGCTCAAATACGTTCCAAGAACGCCCGACGACGATGGGAAAAGATTGGACTTTCGGGAATTTGTTCATTGTGGAGATCAGACCTACATCGTTCTAGAAAAGGAACATTCCAATCAAAAAGAAATTTATTTGGGCCGAGTGGATTTCGACAATCACCGGATTGGAAACCTAGTCTCGATTGCAGACATAGAGCGCGACAAGAATTCCTTTTGGCGCTTTTCTCAGCAGAAAAAGTTCTTCTTCTCCATCATGGAAAACGATTGGAGCAGCACTATGGCAACACTCATTCTTCAGTACTCTGAAGAAAATGAAAAATACACTTCCTATGTACAACTGTACAGCAAAGACCTCAAACTGACTTCTGTTTCACAGATGAAAATTGAGCCTGAAGTTCATACCGACATTCTAGGAGCTTTCTACCTCAAGCCAGGCATTCCTATGGTTGTTCTTCGCCTGCACGACAAAAAGAAAACAGTGCGTCTATACTATTCCGATTCCAAGCAGAACACGCATCAAATAGACGTTGATTTAGGGGAGCATTACATCAACGATTTTGAGCTGAAATCAATCGGCACCGACATTTTCCTAGTCGGTTATCAAGCGCATAAAAACAGTGAGCTGCTCGGTGATTTTAAGTGGAACTATCCTTCGGATTCCTACCACCGACCGGTGAGCAATAAGTCCGATGGTCTCTTCTTCGCGAAGGTTGATCTGCGCAAAAAAAAGGTGGTGGCTAAAACCATCATTCCATTCAAGGATCTGAAAAACGATCACTTTAGGAACACAACCAAAAAGGACCACCGAACCGATGAAATTCACCTCTTCGAAACGGGGCACTTAGTACTCACCAGCATGCGTGCCGACATGACCCAAAAGGGAGAAGATCTTTTGCGGAACGTCTACAACATCGACCTTACCAGCTTCACCTTGGATGGCAAGTTCATTGACGCCACTTCAATTCCTGTTGATCACAAGAGCTCCGACTTTTACGCAGGAGTCATCGAATACAAAGGACTTCCACATGGGGAGAAACTTCACATTTGGATGAATGGCCAGAGTTCCAGCATCGATGCCTTTCCCGACTTAAAAGAATCGAAAGTTCACTACAATTACCAAGGAAATACGAGCAATGAACTCCAGTGCTGGGAATACGATTTTCATAAAGGTTCCCTCAAACCACTGGGTTATATTCCCAAATTCAAGAAAAACATTCGCATCAGTCCCTACTTTATGTACTCTGAAGGCAAGTCGTTGGTGGGTCCGGGAATGAAGGTGTTTAAGTCGAACGCCATTCGTGTTGAGAATCCCTTCATCAAGTGAGACTTTTGCAGAGCTAACAAATCTTAGGGGAATCTGTAAACTTCACAGACTATCTTCGCAGCTTAACAGTGCTTATGAAAGAACATGCCGTAGTAGTTGGCGCCGGATTGGTCGGTAGCCTCCAAGCTTTACTCCTAGCCAAGAAAGGTTATAAAGTCGATGTTTATGAAGGACGTGGAGACATTCGTGAAGTGGACTTCATTGGAGGACGGTCCATCAACCTCGCCTTATCAAATCGTGGTTGGAAAGCTTTGGAGTTGGCCGGAGTAGGTAAAGAAATTCGAGACATTTCCATTGCGATGCACTCAAGATTGATGCACAGCGTCGACGGCGAGCTCACCTACCAAGCCTACGGACAAGAAGGTGAAGCAATTTATTCAGTTCCCCGGGGCGAGCTAAATCGCCAAGTGGTTTTGAAAGCCTCTGAGTTTGAGAATGTGACTTTTCATTTTGAGCACAAATGTTTGGACGTAGACTTAGACAAGAACGTCCTCACCTTCTTAGATCGAAAATCTGGAAAAGAGATACAGGTTGAGGCCGATAGAATCTATGCAACAGATGGTGCATTTTCTGCTGTTCGGAAGCGTATGCAGCGAATGGATCGCTTCAACTATTCTCAAGAGTATTTGAAGCATGGCTACAAGGAATTGGTCATCCCACCAAATCCCGACGGAAGCCATCGCATCGACAAAAATGCTCTGCACATTTGGCCGCGTGGTCAGTATATGTTGATTGCCTTGGCAAATCAAGACGGCAGTTTTACTGTGACATTATTCTTTCCATTTGAAGGTCCTGTATCCTTCAAAAGTTTAGACAGCGATGAGAAGATCATGGCTTTCTTCCAGGAACAGTTCCCAGATGCGGTTCCATTGATGCCGAACCTCATCCAAGATTATCACGACAACCCGAGTGCGTCTTTGTGCATCATTCGATGTGAGCCTTGGAATTATAAAGACAAGGTGCTGCTCATGGGAGACTCTGCGCATGCGATTGTTCCCTTCTACGGACAAGGAATGAACTCTGGCTTTGAAGACTGTTCGGAATGGTGGAGACTGACCGAAGAATTGAATGAAGACTGGTCGAAGATTTTCCCCAAGTTCTCAGAAATTCGAAAACCCAACGGCGATGCCATCGCCGAACTGGCCTTGAGAAATTACATTGAAATGCGCGACCTTGTTGGAGATCCTATGTTCCTGTTGCGCAAGAAGATTGAGAAAAAGATGTTCACGAAACATCCTAAAAAATGGATGCCACTCTACTCCATGGTCACCTTTTCACACACTCCTTACAGTGAAGCTTTGGCTCTTGGAAAAAAACAGGAAAAGATTATGGATTCCGTGATGAGCTTGAAGAATATTGAGGAAATTTGGGACAGTGAACAGATTGAGCAACAAATACTCGAGCAGCTTTAAAAACCTTCTTCCCCTTCGCGGCGTTTTTTTAGGCGGAATTTTCTTGATTGCAGCCCTGCTTTTTGGGAACAGCTCTCAAGCACAATCCTTCGGAAGAAAGTATCGTTCGGTTCTTCCCAAGAAACCTCAATTCTCGCAAAGTCACTGGCAATTTGCTCCTGGAATAACTTATTCCCCAAGTGTTATTGGAGGTAGAAAACAGACGGCTTTACAGTCTGGCGATTCTTCATTGATTGCCCAGAGCAAACCTCACGGAAAATTTGGTTTGTACGCGGAAATCGGTCGCTATCACATCACCGACAAATTCATTCTATTCTCGGTATTCGATTACGGACTGGCTTATAAAAGCACTGGTGGCAGAGAGAATTATGACGACTATTGGGAAGTTTCAGACGCCAAAACTCCAGTGGCGCAAGGTGAGAGCAGCTATCGTCAGCACAATGCAAGCGCATTCGCCAACGCCTATTTCTTTCGTCAAATCAAGGAATACGATTTCCTTCTTCACGGACCCGGAATCAACATCGACTACGCCTTCATCAACAAGTTCGACAACACCCATACTCTTCCAGGAATTGAAACTTGGACCACCACGGCATTCAACATTCAACTGCATTACAAAATCAGTTATGGAATCAAGATGCGTGGGAATTGGATGATTCTACCGAGCCTCGAAACTCCGATTCTGAACATACTCCCTTTCACTTCTGGAATTCCAGGAACACAAGCCTTCAGCTCTCGCTATCAGCCCTTCACATTGTCGTGTAAAATCATGTTGCTGAAACCCTGGCGTCAGAAGTTCTGCCCACCGGTAAAATCCATTGAAGCACCTCAGATGCCCGACAAGGGTGAATGAGTTGAGCCTTTGTCTCAGCTAGATACTGTAATGGCGAGAAAGGCATAAGAGAAGCCGAAGCCAGCAGTTGCGTAAAACATCCCACTAAACAATACCACAAGAAAATACTTCACGAAGGCCCAAAAGCTCTTTTTTCGAATCAAGCCATAAATACATATGATGGAATAGGTCAATAAGAAAAGGAATTGAAGGTCGAGACGAACAAAACTAAGAGCTGCTTCACAACACAGATTTGATTGGTGTCGGAGACTTAGAAGCTTTTGAAGGCAGGGGAAAACCATTCCCACGAGGCAAGTGCTCTACCTCCTCAGTTCATTCATTGCTCACGACCAGCCTCGCGGGTGTGTGGGTCAAATCTCGGCATCTCCATTACCTCTGCAGTACAATCATCTGCGATTCTCCTGATTCGAGAACTACAAAGTAAACGCCATTAGGTTGATTGAAAAGGTCAATGGACTTGGCTTTTCCGGTAAGGACCTGCTGGCCGTGAATGTTCAATACTGCATATGAGCTGCGCTCGCCTATATTAATGTGTCCTTTTGAAGGGTTGGGCCAGAATGTGCCATTAGAATACTCGCCGCTTTCTTTCACAGCTGAAACATGCTGATCCTCGAACATCACGACTGCTGAATATTCTTTCGTAAGGTCAGGGGCCTTAAGCACAGTATCTCCGTTGGCATCCAATATTGATCCCCAATACTTTACAAAAACGTAGACTTTATTGCCTTTCACAGCGATGTCTTCACCAATGGAAACGCCAGATAAAGACGTCACCCATAGGTAATCTCCTTCACCGGTCATCTTTGCCAGAACAAGATTCTCTTGTGATCCAGTTGGAGTGATCTCAAAATTTCCAAAGGTTGATTTTTGCGAAAGATAACCCGTCCAAAAAAGGTCGCCATTCTCACCTTTATCCATGGCTAGAACACCTCCCCTTCTTTCAATTTTTGCCAGACCTAGAGTATCGTCAAAGAAAAATATATATTCATCTTTCGGATAAGTTGATCCATCAAAAACAAACTGCTCCCGAAATGCGGCTGTTGCCACATTCCCATCTGTTGTTGTGGTTGAGCATAAGTACTCACCACCTTCTCCGTCAGGTATTTTGAAGAAGTTTTGAAATTCGCCCTCTGACTTCAGCTGCAAGGCAAAGTGCTCATGAAAACTCCCCGTTGGGTTTGAGACAAATGTTCCTTCAAGGTTCATCATCCCATAGTGGTCACCAACAATATTTATATCTCCTTGGTCTGAGACATGAACATCGCAAAATGCAACGCCAATGCTTGGATATGTGTTAGGGTCTAATGAGTCAAATACGTTATTGTGTCCTAAAACCCATCTAGTTCAAATGATGTCTAAATTCTCGTCCCATTTCGTAATCATCGTTAAACCTTCAGAGTGTGAATGAAAGTCGTTAGCGTAAAAAAGCTCGTCACCCTGCCTTCCTGTATCTTGGCAATAATTTGTTACGGTAATGATGCTATTGTCATAATTTGAGTGACCAATCGCAGTGATTTCAGCTCTCGGCCCACCAAAGGTTGTTATGTCAATTATGGAATCGAATTTGTCAATTTTACAGATATAGGAATTTCTTATATAGCCACAATTTGCATCCATTAAGGTGTCCACCCGAATGGTATCGACACCTAAAACAACTGGTGAGTTGACATTAAAAAAAAGCGCTCCAAGAATATGAGAGGAATCTTCAAGACTGAAGTTTCCCCGATCCGCCGTTCTATTAAATTGCTTTGATGAAATGAGGTCTAAGGAATCACCTAAAACAAGCCTTACCGTGAAGTAGTCATTTAGTTGATTTATTTGATCTAGCTCATTCGTTTCTGAAAAGTTCTCGCCCATTAACGTATCCCCCCCCCCCCCCCCCCCCCCCCGGGGAGCAAAAACCCTTTTGTGTGGGCCCCCCCCCCACAGGGGGGGGTTCTTTTTTTTCTAGAAAAAGAAGTTCCCCCCAAACAGACTCCGGAA
>Ga0115562_1000474_pt1 | contig 30458 bp, 29 predicted proteins | sample COGITO_mtgs_1105_6_FD_87200 | JGI IMG/M metagenome (GOLD analysis project Ga0115562, IMG submission 87200) | Pelagic marine microbial communities from North Sea - COGITO_mtgs_110516 | ecosystem: Environmental > Aquatic > Marine > Epipelagic | place: Germany:Helgoland, sampling site Kabeltonne...
CCCGCCCTCTGAAAACAGAAAGCTTATCATTGATGGAGTTTTGCTCAGGCAAACCAGACAATCCGGCCGCTTCAGTGATGGATTATTGCACTGGCGTTCTCATACGTTTAACCGTTATGGGTATTACTACTTCTCCAGACGTGTTCCCGCTGATCTCACGCAGCATTAGTCCTATCGCCGCATTGTTCAGGGCTTAAAGACCAAATCTGCCCATACTGCTAAGACGAGGGCTTTGGTGGCTGCGGCTAAGCTAGATGAATACTGGTCGCACCTTCGCATGACTGATCCTGATCTAATCGGGCATAATCTGTTAAGACAGTCGTTTAAGTCTTATTCTCGGAATACTCAGCCTGATGTGTCTGCCGTTTCTAAGGCACATATTACGTTGGCTGATGCCTTGGAGACATACCTTACTCAGAAGGGTGCTAATAAGGGCAAGACCTTCCATGCCGCCGCTCAGAGGGTATGTACCTATCTGGTTGAGGCTTGTGGAGCGAAGGACTTGGCAGACTACAGCAGGGCTGATGCCTTGAAGTATAGGTATTATCTGATTGCTAAAGCCATGGCTGGGTCCCGTGTCAGTCGTGTAATCAGTTCCGTAAGAGCGGTGATGAGCTTCGCCATCTCTGAATATGCGCTGGATTTGAAGAACCCGTTTGTTAGCATGTATGATGATCGCTTGGCTGGGGTGAGTCAAAGGCTTCCAATACCGATTGAGGATATCTTCACCTTCCATCAATGAATTCAATTAGATATAACATTATTTTTTCGAGCGTTCTTTTAAATATGTCGATTTATAATGTTTGGTAACAAAACCCAATATTTAAGGGTCATACTATGAAACAAGCCAAGCTATTAACTGATGCAGAATTCCGTTGGATCACTGCCTGCAATCGCAAGAATGCACTGTTTTCTGGTCATGACGAAGACGGTCACGCCTGAGCGCGCATTGCCTCGCTGATCGAAACCTGCAAGCTCAAAGGCGTCAGGCTATACGCCTATCTCAAGGCAACCTTTAAAGCCATCGCAGCAGCGCATCCAAACACGCACAGCGATGAACTCACTCCTTGGCACTTTGGAAAAAACCAAAAACAGGATCAGCCGTGGTAATGAACAAAGTGAAGGGCCTCGAGCACAACATCTAAACAATCAGGAGACAGCTCTGCACAGTTGAAATCCTGGTTTAGGCGATGATAGTTGACGCCATAAGAACAAAAAATATTGATGACAAGCCGTTGCTGATGTTCTTGGAACAACGAATGGATACCGTCCACAATAACAAGAAAAATGGCAGACCAGAAAGCCTTCGGTGCCACCGCGACGCTGACAAGCATTTTGGACATGATCAAACGTATAATAGGGGCCAAAATCCCGGCGTGATACCGCTGAAGCCTCTGCCACCTAAGTTTTCAGTGGTACTGACAGAGCAACAAAATATACTAATGCACCAAAAAATAGCATTAATGCTCGCGTTAACAGGGCTTTATCACCCCCACATTGGCCTGCCTAGAACTGGTGATAAAAACACCATAATGGGTAATTAAAGTTGATTTATATCGTCAGAAACATTCTTACTTCAACGAAATGTGATACCAATTAAACCACACGCAATTACAAGGGTTCACGGTTGTTTCTTGAAAATGTCGTCCCCTGTAATCTGGGTCTATGACCAAAATGCTCTTTGCATTTATATCAACATTTCAGAGGGTTGTTTTCCATAAAAGTCTTTGTTGCAGTCAGGTCGCTGATGACAGCTTGCGATCCGAGCCCCAGTGCATTTTGAGCAGAAGACGCTTGCGCCATTTGGACACAATTTTGAGGAGTAAGTCCCAAATGTAGACCCGTTGCAAATCCACCATTGAAGCAATCACCACACCCACAAGTACAGATCACATCAAGATCATAAGCTGGTGTCTCAAAGGATAGGCCAGTTTGATCACGATACATTGCGCCATCCGCGCCTAGAGTGAGTACAACTGCCTTAGCACCCTTTTCGAGCAGCAAAGAACAAACCTCTTCAAAATTTGTTAAACCCGTTAACGCCATGGCTTCTTCTTCAGAAGGCATAAAATAGTCAGTGAACGGCAAGAGTGGTTCAATAAGAGTGAAATCTTCTTGAGACGCGGCAAAGACATCAAGCGTTGTCACGCATCCGCGAACCTTAGCCTCTTTTAAGATTTCCACGGTTCGTCCCTGATCCATGGCGTCCATCAGCCCAACACCACCAACATGCAAAATCTTGGTATCTAATACCGTATTGATCTGTGCGTCAGTCACATAGAACCCAGCCGTTGCCCCTCTTCGATGCAAGGCAGGGCGGGCCCCGTCAGGGCGGGTTGTGACGATTGAAGAGGAGGTGGGAAAATCAATCATGCGTTCCATATTTTTGGTGTCTACGCCAAATCTCTTTAGATGTTGGATAACCCAATCGCCCATATCATCGACACCGACGCCCCCAACACCCTGTACTGACAAGCCATGTTTTGCAGCCACAATTGCCGCACTTCCAGCCGCGCCTGAAACTGCGAGCGCCATTTCATCGATAAAATACGTATCTCCTCCAGGAGGTATAGAATTCACGGGACGACCCAAGCAATCGAAGGTAAAAAAACCTACGGACGTATAGTCAAATGTCATTCTACCTCACCTCACGCGTTGACCGTTCTCAGCATCGAAGAGGTGCAAGCGTTCTGTGTCTAACTCAACTTCCTCAATCAGCCCTAGATCTGCACGGTAATTCCAGTCCGCTTTAATTTCAATTTTATTTTGACTGACATGCAGGGTGAGATAAGTCGAATCACCCGTAGGCTCAACACTGAAAACCTTGCCTGTTATATGGCTGGTCTTTGTTTTCGCATCCATTACGGTACAGTCCTCGGGACGGACACCCAACTTGATTGCGCCTTCAACCTGCATGTTGAGTCCCGGGATTTAAATATTTTCAGCTGTAAAAATACCATTGTGAATGTGATCGCTAATAAGGTTCATCGGAGGAGCTCCGATAAATCCAACAACAAATGTATTTTCAGGATCGGAATAAATTTCATCTGGCGTACCAATTTGCTGGATCGTCCCACCTTGCAGTATTACGATGCGATCCGCCAACGTCATGGCTTTGATTTGGTCATGTGTCACGTAAACCGTGGTGATTTTCAGCTGGCGCTGGAGATGCTTGATCTGCACCCGCATCGCTTGGCGCAGTTTTGCGTCCAAATTTGACAGAGGTTCATCCATCAAAAAGACTTGTGGTTCGCGCACAACAGCCCGTGCTAAGGCGGCAAGCTGGCGCTGGCCACCAGATAAGGCGCTTGGCTTTCGCTCGAGGTAATCGCCCATTTCAACCATATCCGCCGCCCGACGGACAAGACGATCTTGATCTCCCTTTGGAACATTTCGCATCCGGAGCGGGAAGCGGATATTTTCATAGATGCTCATTTTGGGGTACAGTGCATAGCCTTGAAAAACCATCGCAACGTCTCGATCACGCGCATCCACTTCGGTCATGACCTCTCCATCTATAATGATCTCCCCTTCGGTGGGATCTTCAAGGCCAGCAATCATCTGCATGGTTGTTGTCTTGCCAAAGCCAGATGGCCCTAAAAGAACAACAAGTTCCTCATCCGCGATATCAATATTTACATCTCTTACACCCCACACGTCGCCCCATTGCTTTTGGATTCCGCTAAGTTGAATTCTTGCCATTATTTTTATCCTTTCACGGAACAGATGTTTCTGGATGGCGATGACAACCAAAAAGACAGGCACAAATGCGAGGAATGCAACCAATGCAATTGCGTTATAGATCAACCCGTCCGAGCCACCGGTGAAATTGGCAAGCGCAACCGACATTGTGTAGGCAACGGGTGTTGACGCTATGAGAAGGGTAAAGAGGAATTCGTTGATTGCAAAAATCATCGCGATAACCGCAGCTGTGATAATGCCAGGCAGGACTGCAGGTATAATGATCTCCCACAAAATACGCAAATCACTAGCGCCATCTGTACGCGCAGCGTCTTCCAGCTCTTTCGGGATGTCCATCATGTACGAGCGAATAATCCACGTGACAATCGATAGATTGATCGCAGAATATACCAGCATCAATGCCCAGATTGTATCGAGCAGGCCCATATTTCGAAATAAGAAAAAGATAGGGATTGCGACAATCGCAGGCGCCATCATTCGTGTCGACAGAATGTAGAATCCGATGTCGTCACGTCCGCGATATTTGTACCTTGCAAGGGAGTAGGCTGCAGGAATTGCCAGAGCCAAATCAATCGCAACAGATCCGAAAATAGCAGCAACTGAATTGCGGAGTTATTTTGCCATCGGCCAATCAGACCAAATCCCCTGCCATGCATCTAAAGAAAATGTTGGTAAGTAGATTGGTTGAGGATTGATGATCGCTGTTTGCGGCCGAAATCCGATGGAAAGAAACCACAGGACTGGTCCAATGCAAAAAAGTGCCTATGACCCAAGGATAAGATAACAAATGAAGAGGTTTGCGCCCTTCGTGCGCTTTACAGCAGCCATAATTTACTCTTTCCCAGACCTGAAGGCGCGTTTTACTACTAGTTGTGCCAAGACAATGTTTATGAACAACATGATAACTAAGGCCGCAGATACATAGCCAAAATTAAAGAATTTAAAGCCTGTTCTATAAATAAAGTAACTGATGGTCTCTGTCCCAAATGCCGGACCACATTTAGTAATAATGAACACATTTGCAAACATTGTCGTGATGTCAATTCCGCGGATAACCAAAGCGACAACAATAACTGGACGCATGAGAGGGAGCGAGATATTCCAAAAAATCTTACTCCAAGTTGCCCCATCGAGCCACGCAGCTTCTTCTATCTCTTCATCTTGGCTTTGAAGACCAGCCACAAAGATTATAAACAAAAATGGTGTCCATTGCCATATATCCGTTAAGATCAGCAAAGCGCGACTGCCCCAGATGGACGACTGGATTGCAAGGTTTCCATCTATGAGACCAAGACGGATAAGAATATCGGCAAAAACGCGGGGATCCAAGAAAAGTAGTTTGTATAGAAAGGCCACAGCAGATGGCATGAAAAGCATCGGAATTAAAAAGACAATTCTCCAACCTTTGACCCAAGGATCGCGATAGGCACGAAATGCTAATACCAGCGCAATTACGCACCGCGTAGTGAGCGAAATAGCGCCCATTATCAAGGTATTCCAAAGAGCGCCCCAAAATTGGTAGTCGCCCCATAATTTAATATAGTTGTTAAAGCCAATCGGATTCCAAGGACCAAACTTGACAGCATAAAAGCTTTACACAACCGCATAGATGCCGGGGTAGAGCGTAATCATTAGCAGATAAGCAACTGCTGGTGCGACCAACAAATACGGAAACCACACCCTGAGGCGTTTGCTTCTTCGTTTAAAAGCTGCCTTGGGTGTCGGAAATTTAGGGGCGGCCGAAGCCGCCCCCATATCTGACAGTTGATAATCGCTCATTTAAGTTGTTCCCGGATGTCTTTTTAAAATTGTGACAGCGCTAGAAAGGTAGGGGCTTCCCCCCACCTACATACAACCCAGGTTCAGCAGCGGCATACTCAACTGGACCGTTGCCCTGATAGAAACCATTTTCAGACATAATGGTGCGCACAGCAGCCGCAGCATTGTCGAGCGCCTCTTGACCCGTAATTTGCCCAACAACTGCCCGATTAATTTCGTTACATATGCCTTGCTCAATCGGGAAGGCACCCGGCAAACGTGGTGAGCACCATGCGTGCTCAAGGCTTTCACCCCAAATTTTGGCAGACTGAGACACCTTCCTCAATTCTTCATTTTCCAGAACCGAGCGATAGCCCGGCGCAACACCGTTGGCATTTGCTTCGTTCATCGCCATGATTGAGGCCGTTGTCAGGAAGCCAAGCATCAGGAACGCTCCTTCTGCATTTTGAGCCGAAGCTGCAACACAAGACGTTGAACCCGCAATATTTGGCGGTGCAAAACGTCCACCTTCGATACGCGGTTCATAAATTGTTACGAAATCATCAACGATTTGCGACTGATCTGGGCGCAGCGCTTGGGTCCCGCTGTCCTGCCAACTGATGTTCGTAGCCACCTGACCACCCAACCATGCGGCGCGGTTTTCCGGCCAACCAGCACCCGCGTGACCTTCGTTGGCATTTTTTGCCAGTTGAAGAATAGTATCGAGGCCCTTCATTCCTTCGTCGCCGTTGAAGACTGGTTCCCAGTTATCGTCAAACAACATCATACCAGCCTGAGCCGAAATGTGCTCCCACGTATAGGTTGACCAGAACCCAGGCGCGGCCATCGTGCCAACACCTGATACGCCTGGCTCTATCTTATTCAATTCACCAGATACACGGATCAGTTCATCATAGGTTGGGTTTGAGTTGACGACATCAACTTCACCACCCAAAATCTGTTCCATATAGCCCTTTCGAACGTGGACCATCTGAATGTCACAGTCGAACGGGATACCGTATATCTTACCGTTGAAGAAACCATAGTTCATGCTGTAAGTATCGTAGAAGTCTTCTAAAGGCAGTGCCCATTTTTCCGCAAAATCGTCAAGCTCGTGCAAAAAGCCCGGCGCCGCAAAATCACCCAGCCAAGGCGAGAAAAACTGCAACGCATCGAAACTTGCATTGCCCGAGATGAATTCAGCAAACACCTTTTCGTACATACTATCGTCTGGAATTGGAACAAGCTCCACAGTGATGCCGGAGAGAGCTTCAAACGGAGCCAGACCTACTTTTGCAGACTCGGCATCGGCCGCGCCAACGGCAAAACGGACAGTCGTCCCTGACAATTCTTGACGGACCTGATCCCAATCGACTGTGCGGATCCAATCATTATTAGGATCCCAAAGAGGATTGCCACTCATGTTATACAGGTCTTGATAATCCTGACGCACATATTTTGCGACAGAAATCTCGTTTAAAATAACGGACAGGTCTTTCAAATGGCTGCCAGCCACCGCGGGAATTGCCAGAACTGATTGCGGATGTGGCCCCTAATGCAGCAGACGTTTTTAAGAAAGATCTCCGGGTGGGTTTTATGAGTTTACTCATCAAAATTTCCTCCATGTTGATGAGTCGGAAAGGAAGTTTGGAGCTTGGTACGTCTAATTATCACACAAAATGGCACGGCGATTACATTGCCAAAGCAGGCACATATTGTGTGTTTCATTTGTTGCTCCCTAACGACCAATGCACGTGAACAAAAGTACTATAGATTATACTGATGTTCATTAAAAAAACCTTTTAATTTTTATTTTACAGGTTTTCCGTAGAAATCTTGAACATTTGCATTGACTAAATTACGTTTGTTCGCTCATATGAGGTCACATTTGGGAGATTTATACGATGCCATCAAACGTGGCCTTAACTGGCTTAGCCAAAGAACTGGAGGCCAGAGCCGAAAGTGGCAAGCCAATTCGCATCGGTCTTATTGGATCAGGAGAAATGGGCACAGATATTGTGACCCGGGCAAGTTTGATGTCAGGCATCAATGTTGCTGCGATCGCAGATGTCAAAGTGGAAAATGCAACCAAAGCGGTGGAAATAGCCTTTGGAGATGAGGGATTTTCCACAGTCGCCCACACGACTGACGGTTTGAACGCAGTCATTGAGGACGGAAAAGTGGGTGTGGTTAATGATGCCAATCTGCTTCTAGAAAGTGGTATGGTTGACGTGGTGGTCGAGGCCACGGGCCTTCCGGGTGTTGGCGCTGAGTTTGGGCTAAAGGCGATGGAGCGCGGCAAACATTTAGTCATGATGAATGTTGAGGCTGACATTACAGTCGGCGCTTACCTAAAATCTAGGGCTGAAGAGCTTGGTGTTGTCTACTCTCTGGGGGCTGGCGACGAACCTTCTTCGTGCATGGAACTCATCGAATTTGTCACAGCGATGGGGCATAAGGTTGTCTGCGCAGGCAAAGGTAAAAACAACCCACTAAACATCGATGCAACCCCCGACGCGTATCAAGCCGAGGCGGATGAAAGAAATATGAATTCCCGCATGCTTGTCGAGTTTGTTGACGGTTCAAAGACGATGGTGGAAATGGCCGCGATCGCCAATGCGACCGGATTAATTCCCGACATAGCCGGCATGCACGGCCCTGCGACTGGACCCAAAGACCTTGCCTCTACGCTTATCCCCCAGAAAGATGGCGGCGTTTTAAATGGTATCGGCCGGGTCGATTTCTCAGTAGGTAAAGGTGTCGCCCCTGGTGTCTTTGTTATCGTAGAAGCCGAACACCCGCGCATTTGGGAACGTATGAAAGATTTAAAAATGGGTGCTGGCCCATATTTTTCCTTTTTGCGCCCGTATCACCTGACCTCGCTTGAGGTGCCCCTAACCTGCGCCAAAGCAGTTTTGCATGGCAAAGCAGATATGGTCCCTCTCGCTACACCCGTCGCAGAAGTGTGTGCGCGCGCAAAGAAAGACCTTTCGATTGGTGAGCAGCTAGATCAAATCGGTGAATATTGCTATCGGGCTTGGATCATGGACGCGATTGAAGCTCGAACAACTAGCGGCATCCCCTGTGGTCTGCTCGCGGGCTCTGTGGTCACTAAAACAATTCGCAAAGGCGACTTAATTACCTATGACAACACCACCCTTCCCACCGATTCAAAAATCGTAAAACTCAGAGCACTTCAAGATCAAATGATTTTTGGCAGGTGAATATTGGAAAAGCTCCATGACTAAGCAAAAGACCCAAAATGAGCCTTTCGCTCTGAAAAAGTATTCAAGCCAGCAACTTAAAAATGCGTTGCGTAAAATGTATTTGATCCGAAAATTTGAAGAAGGCGCAGAAAACTGCTACACGCGGGGCCTCATACACGGCACGATGCACCTTTCAATTGGGCAAGAAACCAGTGCCGTGGGCAGCTGCATGCCGCTTGCTGCAGATGATCAGATTACCTCTACTCACAGAGGGCACGGTCATTGCGTTGCTAAGGGTGCAGACGTTGCACGAATGTTTGCTGAATTTTTCGGTAAAGAAACTGGTTACTGCAAGGGACGTGGTGGCTCAATGCATATCGCTGATGTTGAAAAGGGCAACCTTGGCGCCACTGGAATTGTTGCTGGTGGCATTCCCATTGCAGTGGGGGCGGCCCTGACGTCTAAACGTCTCAACACCGGTAAAGTTATACTTTGTTTTTTTGGTGATGGAGCAAACAATGAGGGTGCGTTTCACGAATCTCTGAACATGGCCTCAATTTGGAAGCTGCCCGTCGTCTTCATCTGTGAAAATAACAAGTATGGCATGTCAACTTCGATTGAACGATCCACGTCGATCAAAAATATCTCTGACCGTGCCGCTAGTTATTCAATGCCGGGCGTCACCGTTGATGGAAATGACTTCAACTCAATAAGTCAGGCTGTCGATACTGCTGTCAAACATGCACGTAATGGCAATGGACCGAGTTTGATAGAATCTCTGACATACCGCTGGCGCGGCCACTCTAAATCAGATCGCAATCGCTATCGCACTAAAGCGGAAATCAATGAATGGATTGAACGTGATCCAATCGTTCGATTCTCGTCTTTCCTAATCGAAAATTCGGTATTGAACGCCAAAGATGTCAAAGAAATTGAAGCCTCGGTAGAAGCTGAGATAGAATCCGCAATTGAATTTGCAAGATTAAGCCCCGATCCGATCATGAGCGAAGTATCGCGGAACGTATATACCGAGATTAAAGCATGAGTATGGAAACTTCAGCCTTAGCCTCTGACCCAATTGAAATGTCATATTCTGAGGCAATCAAAGATGCATTGGATATCGCTTTAAAATCTGACGAGCGTGTGATCCTGATGGGCGAAGACATTGGCGTTTATGGTGGTGCTTTTCAGGTCACTGGTGATCTCGTGCATACCTATGGAGAAGAGCGAGTGATGGATACACCCATTTCCGAACTTGGTGGGGCTGGCATCGCTGTTGGCGCAGCATTAACTGGTTTGCGCCCTGTCTTTGAATTTCAATTTTCAGATTTCGCAACACTTGCGATGGAACAAATTGTCAATCAAGCAGCGAAAGTACGCTATATGCTGGGTGGTAATGTCTCTGTTCCACTTGTCATGCGCTTTCCAGCAGGCTCTGGAACAGGCGCGGCAGCGCAGCACTCCCAAAGCCTCGAAGCATGGTTGGCGCATGTTCCTGGGTTAAAGGTTATTCAACCAACCACCCCGCATGATGCCAAGGGGATGTTACTCGCAGCGATAGATGATCCCGACCCGGTGATGATTTTTGAACACAAGCTTCTTTACAAAACCAAGGGTATGGTTCCGCAGGGGCGGTATACAGTTCCAATTGGGCAAGCACATATTGCACGATCTGGAACAGATATCACTATCGTAGCCACATCAATCATGGTCCATAAATCGCTTGCGGCAGCCGAAGAGCTTGCAACCTCTGGCATCTCAGCCGAAGTGATCGATTTACGCACGATCCGGCCAATTGATCGTGATACCATACTGGCTAGCGTCGAAAAAACCTCTCGGTTGATTTGTGTCTATGAAGCGGTCAAGACGCTTGGAATAGGGGCTGAAATCAGCGCGATGGTTGCTGAAAGCCATGCCTTTGATTTTCTTGATGCGCCTATCATGCGTCTTGGCGGATCTGAAAACCCAATTCCTTATAACCCAGAGCTAGAGAAAGCATCCGTTCCACAAATTGCCGATATTATCAAAAACGTGACCAATCTCGTGAAGGGTAAAACCTAATCATGCCGATAGAAGTAATTTTACCAAAGGTCGATATGGATATGTCGTCCGGTACAATCGCAGGCTGGCACAAGGCCGAAGGTGAAATGGTCGCAAAGGGCGAAGCTTTATTTGACATTGAAACTGACAAGGCGACCATGGAAGTGGAGAGCCCAGGCACCGGAACCCTGCATTTCGTGAGCGCAAAAAATGGGGATATAGTTCCAATTGGGCAAACTGTTGGCTGGCTTTTTGCGGAGGGCGAGCAAGTGGTACAGCCAACGGGATCAGACGGCAAAGGTAAAGGGTTCGATACCGTCGCTGAAGCAGGGTCCAAAACCGAAGCGCCCGCTGCCGAAAAAACAAAAATTGCATCCTCGAACGCAGGCGGAAAAAGAGCCACACCTCTGGCAAGAAGTGTGGCAAAAAGACTAAACCTCGATATTCACTCTATAAATGGCTCAGGCCCAAGAGGACGCATTGTCTGTGCAGACGTCAAAGAAGCCGCTGAAGTAGACCAGCCTTCCCTGCTGTCTGAAACCATCAAATCTGGCGATAAGACCGGAGCACAAAAAACCGCTGACGATCTTGGCTTGGCGTATACCAAAGTGCCTGTGAACCGCATGCGGTCTGTGATCGCATCTAGGCTAACCGAGAGCAAAAACACCATTCCGCATTTCTACCTCAACGCTGACTTAGAGATTGACGCACTTCTTACAATGCGGGCGCAGATTAACTTGGTTCTGGAAAATAGCGGTTCCAAGAGGGTGTCCGTGAACGACCTATTGATCAAAGCGTCTGCAGCTGCACTTACGGCGGTTCCCGAGGCAAATGCGTCTTGGGATGGAGACAACATTATCAAGTATGAGGGCGCGCATATTTCAGTTGCTGTTTCTGTCGATGGTGGGCTGATTACTCCCGTCGTGAGGGATGCACAGAAGAAAGATATTCAAACAATCTCTGCCGAAATTGGCGATCTTGCTGCACGCGCAAAAACTGGTAAGTTCTCTAGCCAAGAATATCAGGGGGGATCATTTTCGATCTCAAACCTTGGAATGTTTGGTGTTAAATCTTTCACTGCAATCATCAATCCCCCTCAGAGCATGATCCTCGCAGTGGGGCAAGGCACACCTCAGTTCATTCCTGACGGTGAGGGAAAGCCCAAAGTTGTCACAGTGATGTGCGTTACTTTGTCTTGCGATCACCGGGTTGTTGATGGCGCTCTTGGAGCCGTTTGGTTGAAAAAATTCAAGGAACTCGTCGAAAACCCAGCGGCTTTAATGCTAAACTGACACAGGTTTATCATAATACCAGCTTTTGTTCTGATGATTTTCAGAGTGGACGGCGGAGCAATACTCGGCCGCATAAGCGGCGGTATTGTGTTGTCGCGGGCGGCATTAAAATCAGCCTCTTTTCTATTTCAGCCTGCGGTGGTTTTGAGGTATGCGGTGTCTCAATTTCCAAAAATCCGCGTGAGCAATTGCTTTCTGCCTTTCCACCATTTGCAATGGCCGTACGCAGCTTTGTCAAATAGGGGGTGGGAACATTGTACAACGTACATCTCTCAATAATGAATGCTAGCATTGGCCAGTTTTAAGCGCCAGCATCATGGTCAGCGAATGGTACATTTTTACAGTTTAGTGCCATGGGACGCATGCGGCTTTCGACAATGTTATTGACGGACTCGTTGCGGCCGTAAGAACAAAATCATGCGCCAGTGGGCGAGCCAGAATACAGGTCCATCGGCACCGTACTATCAACGCATCCTATCGACTTGCATCTTCAAAGCGATTTTCCCAGCCTTGGGCAAGAGCACAGGACTTGTCCTGCCGTTTTGCAACACCGACCCGATGATCCTAAATTTTGCCGACATAGTTAGGGATGTGGCGCTTGATATCTAAGCCACAATATTCATAAACTAGGTCCAGTGGCATATAAGTATGCGCAAGGCACGCACCATACCCGAAATTAAAAGCAGCATCCCGTTACTGGTCAAATGTTCAAATTTCAATCCAGCCAAAAAAATCTGGGATATTTCTGCGCGATAACTGGCTCGTCAACCGTGTCTTAGAATTCTATCATGAGACCGCCAATAATTGCTGTAATATCTGGAATAAGTTGCTCTATCAGCTCTCATGTATCATTTCCACTGGACACCACCAATGGGCTCAAGATTTCTGATCCCCGCAGGTTGGTATGACCCTACATTATAGAAGCCGCTGGGCCATTGATTGTTCGCTCATCGCACCCTAACATTGCCCGGCCTTGACACCCCATTTGATCCTACCTGTTCTAGTCTCAAGAATAAACACCGCAAACCCAGATATCAATTGAAACCGCTACATTATAAACACTGGCGTGATCACCCGAAAACCCCTACCCGTCTGACTGAAAATGTAGACGAAGGGGTTTGATTTCACTAAGGTCATCCATAGCGTCGGGTCCCCAATGCTGGACCTTCAATCTTGTGCAATGTGAAATGCAAAATAGCGCCTTGCTTGGCTTTAGGATTTGAAGTTTAGCGACACGAAAACAAGGGCTCCACGAATTGGGCCTCTACAGGCAGCAGAAGCTAAGGATAGGTTAATCCGATGACAGACACTTCGTCGATTCATCAAACTGATAACACAATCATAGAACGTCACAATGGCAGCATAGACCCTAGCCGGGAGATGCGCGTTCGAGCCGCTTGGCTCTACTATGTTGAAGGATTAACGCAACAAGCGACGGCTAAACTTCTTAAAATAAATCGTGTACAAGTGACCAGACTTCTCGCTGAGGCGCGTAAGAGAGGTGAGGTCGATATAAGAATAAACGCTTCGATCTCTTCAATCATTGAAGTCGAGCGCGCAGTCGAGCACGCTTTTGGAATCGCGAAAGTCATCATCGCCCCAATGGCGAGCGAAGAACTAGATCCAACCAAAGCAATTGCGTCCATTGCTGGCCAGTTTATCTCAAATTATGTTCAGTCAGATATGAAAATTGGAGTGGGCTGGGGCAGGACTCTGTACTCTACACTGCCACATATTCGCGGCAGCGACTTAGAAAAAATCCGTGTGATCTCATTACTTGGTGGTATCTCGCAGGCCAAGCGCTTCAATCCGGCTGAATTTGCATGGCAATTTACTGAATTATTTAACGGCGAAGGTTATCTTGTACCTGCGCCTGCACTTGTCGACAGCGCCGAAACCAAACATGCTTTACTTGAGCATTGTGGTATCAATCAAATTTTTGAACTTGCTGATGATCTTGATGTCGCCTTTTTGAGTGCTGGGGGTATTGAAGGGATCACGACATCTTACCGATTGGGTCACGTTTCAGAAGCTGAACGCCAAAGTCTCATAGCCGCTGGAGCCGTTGGTGATCTTCTTTATAATTTTATATCAGAAGACGGCGATCTCGTTGACCACAATGTTAATACGCGAGTCATTTCTATTGGTATAGACCGATTAAAAAACGCCAAGGACCGCATCTTAATTTCAGGTGGCAAAGAGAAAGTAAAGGTCTTGCTCGGTTGTTTGAGATTAGTGAAACCGACAGTTTTCATAACGGATGAAATTACCGCAAAAGCAATATTATCACTCAAATAGCTAAATCATAGCCGCATCGGCATTAAGCGTTGCCGCAGTGACGCTGTCGATAGTTGCCGTCTTGATTATGGGGTTACTTGTGACCAACGCTTACGGATCAGCGACATTTGTTGCAAAGCCCTTATTTGATGAATTAAAAATTTATTGGTCAAGGTGAAAGCTTAGTGCTGCCGCTTTGCAAGTTATTCTGTCCTACAATAGACGAATTTATTGACAAGAATCATTATTCGTGCAAATTTTTTCGTAGAGTGAAAAAAAAATCAATTAATTTAGACTGTTGGGTTCGTACTAAAACGCGTTGGGAGTAAATGAGACACGCCGCAAAAAGAATGGAGCAAGAGACAAGTCTGTCGGTGCGTGCGGCTTGGTTGCACTACGTGGGGGGGCTGACCCAGTCTTTGGTTGCTAAGCGACTAGGCGTGTCATCAGTCAAGGCGCATCGGTTGATTGCGCGTGCAGTTCAAGACGGGTTGGTCAAAGTGACTATCGAAGGGGATATATCTGAATGTATCGCCCTCGAAAATGGGCTCTCTGCTAAATATGGTCTGGATACTTGTGAAGTCGCTCCTGATTTAGGAGAAGAAGGTTTGCCATTGCAAGCATTGGGTGTGGCTGGCGCATCTTTTCTCATGCGTGAAATCGACAATGGGCAACATAATTGTATCGGGGTCGGGCATGGCCGAACCTTGGCGGCATCTGTTGCTCAAATGAATCGGTCAAACAAAACCGCTGTCAATTTCGTATCATTGCTGGGCGGTCTTACTCGAAACTACTCGGCGACACCCTATGATGTAATGGCGCGATTAACAGAGAAAACTGGAGCCACAGCTTATGTCATGCCAGTCCCATTTTTCGCCAATACTGTTGAGGATCGCGAAGTAATGTTGAACCAGCGCGGCGTGTCTAAGGTATTTAAAATGGCGGCTAGTGCGGAGCTGAAGGTGGTCAGCATTGGCACAACTGAGCCAAGTGCATCGCTGGTTTCATCGGGCATGATCGAAATGTGTGAGATAATAGATGTTGTGGCCAAGGGTGGCGTCGGTGAACTGCTTGGCCACTTCTTTGATGCCACGGGGCAGCAGGTGCATACCTCGCTGACCGCCCGAACAATATCCGCTGGGCTAGGTCAGCTTGACGGCAAGGGAATTGTCGCCATCGCAGGCGGCATGGAGAAGGTCGGAGCGATCCGGTCTGTGGTGATGAGTGGCTACTTGAGCGGTCTCATAACCGATGAACGCACGGCAATCGCCCTGCTCGAAAGCTAAACTAAATAAACACATAGGGAGATAAAAAATGTACGATAAGGAAAACAAGCTGATTGACAGCTATACTGCGGGACGGATGAGCCGACGTGAATTATTCAAAGGGCTTGGCGCCCTCGGTCTCAGCACATCGGCGGCGGCGGTTTTGGTAAACGCATCCGCGACGCGCGCGCTCGCCCAGAATGGGTTGATTGGAAAAAGCACGAAGGCACAACAGTGCGGCTGTTGCTGAACCAGCACCCCTATACTGATGCAATGATCGCCAACCTTGAAAACTTTAAAGAACTGACGGGTATGGACGTGGAATATGATGTCTTTCCTGAAGATGTGTATTTCGACAAAGTGACTGCAGCGCTGGCCTCAGGTTCCAGCGAATACGATGCATTCATGACGGGTGCATACATGACTTGGACTTATGGCCCTGCCGGCTGGGTCGAGGATCTGAACGAATGGATTATGGACGACACCAAGACTAACCCCGACTATGCTTGGGATGACGTGCTTGAAGGCGTTCGTAAATCCTGTGCTTGGAGCGGTGTGCCAGGTGCAGCCATCGGGTCGGATGATGCTAAGCAGTGGTGTATTCCACTTGCCTATGAGCAGAACAATCTGACTTACAACCAGCGTATTTTTGATGCCAATGGCCTAGCTGTACCAACCAACATCGACGAGTTGCTGGATACGGCTGCTGCGGCTAAAGCTGTTATGGCAGATGGCTACGGTATTGGTGTGCGTGGCTCGCGCAGTTGGGCCACGATCCACCCAGGCTTCCTGTCGGGCTATACCAACTTTGATCAGGTCGATCTGACTGTTGGTAATGATGGCATGTTGTCAGCGGCGATGAATACGGATGTGTCTAAGGAGTATCACAGTAAATGGGTCAAAATGATCCAGGATTCCGGTGCACCTGATTGGTCAACACACACATGGTATCAGGTTGGTACAGATGTTGGTGCAGGCAAGTCAGCAATGATGTTTGATGCCGACATTTTGGGCTACTTCATGAATGGCGGTGATAATGCTGAGGCGGGCAACCTTGCCTTCTCTGGTTTTGCAGCCAACCCTGACGCAGCGGCCCCTACTCCTAATATCTGGATCTGGTCAATGGCAATGTCCAAAGCCTCTCAGAACAAGGATGCTGCTTGGTACTTCCTGCAGTGGGTGACTGGCCCAGAACATGACTTGTTCGGTGCGCGCGAAATGGACCTTGTGAACCCTGCACGGTCTTCAGTTTGGGCGGATGGAATGTTCCGTGACAAGCTGTCAGCCAAGTACTCAGGCTACGTGGAAATGCACGACGCATCAGCACCCGGAGCATCGATTAAGTTCACGCCACAGCCGCTTTTCTTTGATCTGACGACAGAATGGGCTGAGACACTGCAGAAGATGGTTGCGAATGAGGTGCCTGTTGATGAAGGCCTCGATATGCTAGCTGAATCAGTGAACAATCAGTTGGGTGAAGCAGGCTTGCACTAAGTTAGTAATGCTTTAGATTTGGCCCGTCTGCACGTGCTGGGCGGGCCAAACATTTATGCTTTTCACTTTGATTGCGATTTTTCCTTCCTGATCTGATATCAGGAATTTAGGAGATTTTTTCCCCATGTCGGATGTGTCTATCAGTGGCCCCAAGCCACGGCGATTTAAAGTCAGCCGTCGTATGCTGCCCTACCTTCTGAGCCTTCCGGCTTTGCTGACCTGCATCGGCATTCTGATACCATTTTTTACGGCTTTGATTTATTCATTGCAGCGCTATCGGTTATCCCAGCCCTGGGCACGCAAATTCAACTGGGGCGAAAATTACTTGAATTTTATGACGGATTTGTCCTTCTGGAATACGCTCAAAGTATCTTTGACCTATGCGTTCTGCGCCGTGGGTGTCGAACTGCTGTTTGGTCTGGGAATCGCGCTTTTGCTGCAAAAGCGGTCACGTTTTAACAACTTTGTGTCGATCATGCTCCTGATGCCGCTGATGACGGCCCCGGCACTTGCTGCTTTGATGTGGAAGTTGATGACAAACCCCGGCTTTGGCATCCTATCCTATTTTGCGACCCTGCTTGGAGTTCAGGATTTCAATTGGGCTTCGGACCCACAAACTGCGATGCTGACCGTCGTGATCGTCGACGTCTGGGTTTATACTCCATTCATCATGATCCTTCTTTTGGCAGGTTTGCGATCTTTGCCGCCACAGCCCTTCGAGGCGGCTGCATTGGACGGTGTTCCCCGCTGGCTCGTGTTTTACAAGATCACTTTGCCAATGCTGACGCCCTTTCTGCTGACGGCTGTGTTATTCCGTGTTATCGAAAGCATCCAGCAATTCGACATTATTTACGCGATGACCCAAGGCGGCCCTGGCGACTCGCTGACTGTGTTTCAGGTCGAGGCCTATCTGAACTTTTTCCAATCAACGAATGTAGGTCGTTCGGCTGCACTTATGATGATCCTTTGGGCGATCACCTATTTTCTGTCGAACATCTTTATCAAAAACTGGCTGCGTCTGCGTGAAAACCAGCGCGGCAACGCATAAGGAGTGGGATGATGAACACGACGTCAACTCTCGAGCGCATTCTGCGTGGGATCGCGATCACTCTCGTGATCCTATTTTTCATGTTCCCAATTTTCTGGATTATCCTGATGTCGTTCCAGACCAATTCGACGATCCTGCAAGTGCCGCCGTCAATGTTTTTTGAACCAACCATGCAGAATTATCGCGGGTTAATCACTGGCCAGTTGGTGACGGACACCAGTTCACTTGAGATCAAATTCATGGGGAACCTATTTAACTCACTGTTCCTGTCCACAAGCGCTGTAGCAGTCGGCCTGATCCTTGGTGTGCCTGCGGCCTATGCTTTTGCAAGACTCAAGTTTCGCGGTTCTGAGGATATCGCATTTACGCTGTTATCTTTCCGCTTTGCGCCTCCACTTTTGGTACTTTTGCCGCTGACGATCTATTTCCAGCAGATTGGGTTGGCCAACACCTATGGTGGTCTGATCTGGGTCTATCAACTGATCGTGCTGCCGTTGATCTTGTGGATCGTGCGCGGCTATTTTGAAGATATCCCGGCGGATATCGAATATGCCTACCGCATTGCGGGGCACCGTTGGTGGACGACTTTCCGCAAGATCGCCTTGCCACTCGCGGGGCCTGGCATTGCAGCGGCTGCCTTGCTGGCCTTCATATTCGCGTGGAATAACTTTATCTTCGCGCTGGTGCTTGCCTCAGCGGATAAGCAACCTGTCACTGTAGGTGCCTTGGCCTTTATCACCGCTTCAGGTGTGCAATATGGTCAGATCGCGGCGGGTATCATCCTGTCGATTGCTCCAACCTTTGCTCTTGCTCTTTATGCACAACGCTATCTCGTCGAAGGCCTCAGCCTTGGCGCGGTGAAAGGATAGACCGTGAGTTTAATTCTTAAAGATATTGTCAAAGCCTTTAAGGATGACGTTGTATTGGATGGCGTCAGCTTGTCGGTCGACAGAGGTGAAACGCTGGTATTGTTTGGCCCGTCTGGGGCTGGAAAAACGGTGTTGCTACGTCTGATTGCCGGGGTGATTGAACCAGATGCGGGCACAATTATTTTGCAGGATCGGGATATGAACGGAGTAGAACCCGAAGATCGGGGCATCGGAATGGCATTTCAGAACTTTGCTCTGTTCCCACACATGGAAGCAAAAGACAATATTGCTGCCCCTCTTACGGCGCGTAAAATGAGCAAAACTGCTATCGCTGAGACAGTTGGCAAGATTGCCCGTATGCTCAAGATTGACCATGTACTGGGTCACAAACCCAAGGAACTGTCGAACGGACAAAAGCAGCGCACGGCATTGGGCCGTGCCTTGGCCGGCGAGCCAGATATTTTGCTTCTTGATGATCCACTGCGCAACGTGGACGCAAAACTGCGCTTTGAAATGCGTCTTGAATTACCACGTCTGCTCAAGGATCAGATGGCGACGGTAGTTTATGTGACCCAAGACTACAAAGAGGCGATGGCGCTGGGTGACCGGATTGCGGTGATGAACGCCCGCGGCATTGAACAAATCGGTTCGCCCACAGACATCTACCTTGCTCCAGCCAATATCGGGATTGCCCGCCTGTTTGGCGATCCGGTGATCAACCTGCTTGATGTGCGGCCTGCGGATGTCGATGGCGGCGTACATATTTCATTGTCAGGGGTTTCCGTTGCGATTGATAATAGTTACCGGGTGGCGATCGGTCGGGACTGCACAATCGGCATTCGTCCCGAGGCGATCCAATTTGTAGAGCGAGGCACGGCAAATGCCATTCCGGTCAACGTCGAGACTGAAACGCCGCTTAACGAAAAGACCGTGACACTGGCGCTGACACAGAACGGCCGAGAAATTATGGTCTCGCGACCCGCAGGTACTCCGGGGCCAGATCACGGCGCAGAATTTGTTACCATTGACGCTGCGAATATTCACCTTTTTGACCGGGCAACCGGCAACCGGATTGTCAGTGACACAGCAGCTCAATCACAGGGGCGCGTGTAATGAAAGCTCATCTGCAACTTGACTCCGTAGACAAATTTTATGGGCCTATCGACATAGGAGTTCATGCGGTGCAAAATATCAGCATGGAGGTCAACAAAGGCGAAATCATCGCACTGTTGGGCTCATCGGGCTGCGGCAAAACCTCAACGCTACGCATGGTCGCAGGATTTGAAGAGGTCAGCCGAGGCAAGATCACATTGGCTGGTCGTGAAGTGCAGACATTGCCCCCCGCCCGCCGAAATGTCGCCATGGCATTTGAGGGCTATTCGCTTTATCCTACTGTGACCTTGCGCGAAAATATTGCCTTTGCTCTGAAGGCGGCAAAGTTGTTGGACACGGAAGTGGCATCACGGGTCAAGCACGTTTCGGATATGTTGGAGATCACGGATATCCTTGACCGCTACCCGATGTCGGTCTCGGGCGGGCAGCAACAGCGTGCGTCACTTGCGCGCGCGTTGATCCGCGATGCTGATTTGCATTTGCTGGATGAGCCGATGGGACAGCTTGAGCCACAGTTGCGGACATTACTGCGCGGCCGCATCAAACACTACATTAAAGAGCGTGAACTGACAGCGATCCTTGTGACGCATGACCAGACTGAAGCCAACGCCCTTGCCGACCGTATCGCGGTCATGGAGGACGGCATTTTGCAGCAATATGCAGCCCCACAAGAGATCAAAGACGCACCAGCCAATCTGTTCACAGGCACATTCGTAGGAGAACCGCCCATGAACGTCTTTCCGGTGAAAGCCAAAGAGGCTGGTGGGCAGTTGCGGCTTGATTTGTACGACGGGCTTTATCTTGAATATGCTGCAGACGCTTTTGCCCCAGACGTGCGTTCGGCGCTTTTGGCGCGCGCTGACATGATGCTGGGTGTGCGTCCTTATGCGGTGCATCGCAGTTCTGATGGCGCTGCTGCTCAGGTCATAGCAAACCAATGGCTTGGGGATCAGTCTCATATAGCTGCCAGCTTTGCGGGTGGTACTCTGGTGTTGGTTGAACATGACCGAGCGGATCTCGCAGTAGGCGACACTATCAAAGTGCGTCTGATGCCGGACGATCTGCATTTCTTTGACACAGATACAGGCGCTGCTATCAGCCATGGGGGTCAGCTTGCATGACGGCATCGGGGCAAGACATTCTGATTGGTATTGATGCTGGGACTTCTGTCGTAAAGTCAGTTGCCTTTACGCTGGACGGGCTCCAGATTGCCGTCGCTTCGACTCCGAACCGCTATGTGACGGGGGCCAATGGCGCAGCCTATCAATCTCAAGACGATATATGGGCAGACTGCGCCAAAACCCTTCGGAGCCTGAGCAATAAGGTGCCGCGTCTGGCCAAGCGCACCGCCGCGATATCTGTCACAGGGCAGGGGGATGGCACATGGCTGGTTGGGGCAGGCAATCGGCCTGTGACAGATGGTTGGCTTTGGCTTGACGCGCGTAGTGCAGTAACCGCCAACCGGCTGCGCGACAATGATACGCGTGCCCGGTTTGAAAGCACAGGGACAGGGCTCAACGCCTGCCAGATGGGGGTTCAGTTGGCGCATATGGACGCCACAGCGCACGATCTTCTAGACCGCTCCGAAGTGGCTTTGCATTGCAAGGACTGGTTGTATCTTAACCTCACTGGGGTACGCGCGACCGATCCGTCAGAGGCTAATTTCACCTTCGGTAGTTATACCAGTCGCAAATATAGCGATGCGGTGATCGCGCAGCTTGGCCTGAGTGGACGACGTGGGCTGTTGCCTGAGATCGTTGACGGCACCCAACATACGCACGCTTTGACGGCTAACGCAGCCGTGCAGACAGGCTTGCTGGCTGGGACGCCCGTCGCGCTGGCCTATGTGGACGTGATCTGCACTGGGATGGGGGCGGGCATCTATACCGGCGGTGAAGAAACGGGATGTACAATTATTGGCTCTACGGGCATGCATATGCGTGCTGTAGCGGCAGCGGAGGTGACGCTGAACGATGAGCCCTCAGGCTATACAATGGTTTTGCCAGTGCCGGGCATGGTGGCGCAGGTTCAGACCAATATGGCGTCTACCTTGAATATTGACTGGCTTCTGGGGATGGGTGCCGACCTTGTGACACAATTTGGTGGGTCAGTGACCCACGCTGACATGGTTGCGCAGATTGAAGACTGGTTGACCCAAACCAGTCCTGCATCGGTACTTTATCACCCCTATATTTCAGAAGCGGGGGAGCGCGGTCCGTTTGTGGAGACCAATGCGCGTGCTGGCTTCACTGGCTTATCCTCGCAGCACCGCTTTCCTGATCTGTTACGCGCTGTCATTGAAGGCATCGGCTATGCAGCGCGTGATTGCTATGACGCCATGGGGCCTGTGCCTGCCGAAATCCGACTGACAGGGGGGGCGGCGCGTTCGGCAGGTTTACGTACAATTTTATCTGCGGCACTTGGGGCATCGGTGCGCACGGTTAATCGTGAAGAGGCAGGTGCTGCCGGCGCTGCGATGATTGCGGCACAAGCTATTGGAGTTTACTCGGATATGGATGCCTGTGTTGATGCGTGGGTGCGCCCACTTTTGGGGGCCATTGAAGTGCCGGATTCAGAGCTTGCTACGCTGTACCAAATGAATTTTCCTGCGTATCAGTCGCTTCGCAAATCAGTTGTCCCAGTTTGGGCAGCGCTTGCAGCTGTTAAGGAGACTAAAAATGCCTAAGTCCGTAGCTATCATTGGTGACCTTTTCATGCTGCCCGAGGTCTTTGCCCGTGAATTAGAGGCTGCGTGCGGAGACAAGGTTGCTTTGCACGTCCGAAAAGACAATTGGCCCGATGAACCGATGGAGCACGGTTATGCCGTCGATGGGATGGACGGGCTTAAGGAATATTTTGGCACGGTGGACGATGTCGTGAACTTTGTTGGGGACGCCGAAATCTTTGTGACCCATTTAGCGCCGCTATCGCGTGGTATGTTTGAAAAGTTGCCTAACCTAAAAATGGTGGCCGTATCGCGCGGTGGCCCCGTGAATATCGATATGGCAGCTGCAAAAGACCACGGTGTGACGGTTGTGAACACTCCGGGGCGTAACTCCAGCGCCGTCGCAGAATTTACCTTAGGTGCCATTCTGGCCGAAACACGCAAAATCCGCGAAGGCCATGAGGATTTGCGCAAAGGTAATTGGCGCGGCGATCTTTATCGTGCGGATGTGACTGGACGTGAATTGAACGAAATGACTGTGGGAGTCATCGGCTATGGAAATATTGGAACCAAAGTTGTAAAATTGCTTCTGGCCTTTGGCACGAAGGTTCTAGTCTGTGACCCCTACGTTCAGCTTGCCCCTGAGGATACGCAGGCTGGTGTTGAACATGTCTCTTTGGAAAGAATTTTGACAGACTCGGATGTTGTGACCCTTCATGCCCGCGTGACCTCTGAGACCAAGAAAATGATGAATGCTGAGGCGTTTCGCAAGATGAAGAAGGATGCGTTGTTTGTGAACACCGCTCGCGGCCCAATGTGCGATTACGACGATCTCTATCAGGCCTTGGTCAACAATGAGATTGGCAGTGCCATGATGGAAACCTTTGGGATCGAGCCTGTGCCCACCGATTGGCCCCTATTGCAACTTCCCAATATAACTGTGACCCCGCACATCGCTGGAGCTTCGGTGCGCACGGTCACTTTTGCAGCCGAACAGGCCGCCGAAGAGGTGCGCCGCTATATCGCTGGCGAACCGCCGCGCAATCCGTGTTGATCTCATGGACCGTCACTCAGACATTATCGCAGCTTGTAAGAAACTTGCAGCTGACGGCATGGATCGTGGGGCATCCAGCAACGTATCGGTGCGTGATGGTGACAGGATGATGATCACACCTTCAGCAGTTGGCTGTGATGTCATCCAACCTGAGCTGATTGCAAGCATGGCACTTGCGTCGAAGGATGGTGATTGCACGGAGCCGAACAAACCGTCCTCAGAGTGGCGGTTTCATAGCAATATTCTGCGCGCGCCTCCGGACATCAATGCGGTTGTCCACACCCATGCACCTTATTCGACAATTCTTTCAGTGGCGCACAAGCCAATCCCGGCGTTCCATCATATAATAGCGCCGTCTGGTGGCTCGGATGTCCGAGTTTGTGAGTATGCCCGTTGTGGAACCGTCGCGCTGTCAGATAAGGTGCTGGCAGCAATGGATAGGCGCAAAGCCCGTCTGATGGCCAAGCAGGGCATGGTCGTCGGGGAGGGCGATCTGACGCGCGCCATATGGCTGGCTGGAGAACTGGAGGCGTTGGCGCACCAATATTATCACGCCCTGAACATCGGTGGCGGCGTGGTACTGAGTGATGCTGAAATCGTGGAAACTGCTAAAGGTTTTGAAAGCTATGGTGTGCAATCAAAGGAAAGGGAAAATTGACTGAGGCGGTCGACCTTTTTGTAATTGGTGGCGGCATCAATGGTACTGGGATCGCGCGGGATGCTGCAGGTCGTGGCCTGAGTGTAGTGCTGTGTGAGAAAGATGATCTGGCCCAAGGGACGTCCTCGCGATCTGGAAAACTGGTGCATGGCGGCCTGCGTTATCTGGAGTATTACGAATTCCGGTTGGTACGCGAAGCGTTGATTGAACGCGAGGTGCTGCTGAACACCGCCAGCCACATCATCTGGCCAATGCGATTTGTTTTGCCACACTCGCCGCTGGATCGTCCTGCTTGGTTGGTACGCTTGGGTCTGTTTTTGTACGATAACCTTGGTGGGCGCAAGAAACTGCCGGGCACCCGCACGCTAAAACTGCGCCACAGCCCTGAAGGTGCGCCGCTCAAGGATATGTATACCAAGGGCTTTGAATATTCAGACTGTTGGGTCGATGACAGTCGTCTGGTTGTGCTAAACGCTGTCGATGCCGCAAAAAATGGCGCTGAGGTGTTGACCCGTACCGCCTGCACAAGTGCGCGGCGCGAGGGCGACATGTGGAATGTTTCTGTGAACGGGCCAGGCGGTGCACGCAGCTTTAAAGCCCGTGCCATCGTCAATGCAGCCGGTCCATGGGTGAATGATATTGTGGGTAGGGTTACAGGTACCAACTCCGCGCGAAAGGTGCGGCTGGTCAAAGGGTCTCATATAATCACTCCAAAATTCTGGGAAGGAACGCAGGCCTATCTGGTGCAGAACCACGACAAGCGTGTGATTTTTATCAACCCTTATGAGGGGGATAAGGCGCTGATTGGGACAACTGATGTTGCCTATGAGGGTACACCAGATGATGTCGCTGTGGATGAGGGCGAAATCGAATATCTGCTGGCGGCTGTGAACCGCTACTTCAAGCAAGAACTGTGTGCCGACGATATTGTGCAAAGCTTTTCAGGGGTTCGGCCGCTCTATGATGATGGCGCGGGTAACCCTTCGGCTGTGACGCGGGATTACGTCCTTGATCTTGAAACCATCGGCGGTGCCCCTTTATTAAATGTCTTTGGCGGTAAAATCACGACTTTTCGTAAGCTCGCAGAGCATGCAGTGCAAAAACTGGAGCGTTTCTTCCCACAAATTGGAGGTGACTGGACAGCGCAAGCCTCCTTGCCAGGGGGCGATATTAAAGACGCTGAGTTTGAGAACTTTCTTGCCGAAATCCAGACTGAATACCCTTGGCTGCCACTTGATTTGTCATCTCATTGGGCCCGTCTATACGGAACGCGGATACGTTGGATCATCGGGGACGCCTCAACGATAAAAGACTTGGGGCATAGTTTCAGCCCCAAATTGTTTGAAGCTGAAGTGCGCTATCTTTATGCAAATGAATGGGCCCGCAGCGCCGAAGACGTCTTGTATCGTCGCACTAAGGAAAACCTACATATGTCCGCTCCCCAAATCTCAGAGTTTACCAAATGGTTCGACGACGTTTTACAGGCCCCCGCATGACAAGAACTGTTGATCTGGAAGCACTGGCAATATTCTCCATACGCATTGGTGCTGATCTGATGCTGATAAAGGGCGCGGGGGGCAACGCGCTGGATTTGCAACAGCCTTGGTGCAAACGGGCTTGCATACTGATTTGTCTGATCGCCAACTCATGGCGTATTGCACTGCGACTGCCGCGCCGTATTTCATCATACCAAGTTTTACTTTGATGGAGCCATCATGACATTGACGCTCTCACTCAACACCAACCCTTTGGTCAACCGCTTTGCCGATCCCGCCGATCTGATCGACACGGTGGCGCGCGATATTCGCATCCGCGATCTGCAACTCACCCATGAGTTTATCAATCCCAGTTGGCCAGCTCCGGTCATTGCCCGTATGACCAAGGCCATGCAGGCAGCGATGCTGCGTACAGGGGTGCGTATCACTAGCGGAATGACAGGGCCTTATGGGCGGCTCAACCATTTTGGCCATCCCGACCGCGATGTCCGGCGCTATTATATAGAATGGTTCAAGACCTTTGCTGATATCATTGCTGATTTGGGGGGTACCTCTGTGGGGACACAATTTGCAATCTTTACCTATCGTGATTTTGATGACCCGACGCGGCGCGAAAATCTGACGCAAGTTGTCATCGATTGTTGGGCCGAAGTAGCACAGCACGCCAAGCAAGCAGGTCTTCATTCTGTGTTCTGGGAACCGATGAGCATCGGCCGTGAATTTGGGGACACCATCAAGGCCAGCCTGGCGTTGCAAGGCCGGATCGCCGCAGCCGATATGGCGCTGCCCATGTGGATGATGGCCGATATTGACCACGGGGATGTAACCAGTCCGAACCCTGATGATTATAATCCCTATGCCTGGGCACGTGCAGTTCCAAAGATCAGCCCGATCATCCACATCAAGCAAAGCCTGATGGACAAGGGCGGACACAGGCCCTTTACCGCCGCGTTCAATGCCAAAGGGCGCATTCAACCCGAACCCTTATTGGCGGCTTTGGCCGAAGGGGGGGCTGTGGACAATGAAATTTGTTTGGAACTCTCCTTCAAGGAACGTGAACCGAACGACCGCGAAGTCATCCCCCAAATCGCTGAAAGCGTGTCTTTTTGGGCTCCATACATCAGCAGCGGCGCAGAGGATTTGAACATTTAAACGTCGCAGCGAATAGCGCATAAACGAGGTAGACCCATGCCCCCCCCGTCTTTTTGGATCGGCACCAGTTGGAAGATGCACAAGACCCTTGCTGAGGCGCTGGCCTTTGCACGCACCCTTGCTGCCGCTGATGCAGATCGTGATCTGCGCATCCAGCGATTTGTCATCCCCTCATTTACCGCAGTGCGAGAGGTCAGCACGGCCTTGACAGGCAGTTCGGTCAAGGTTGGCGCCCAAAACATGCATTGGGCGGATGAAGGTGCTTGGACGGGCGAAGTATCGGCCCCCATGCTGGCAGATTGCGGCGTTGATCTGATAGAGCTGGGCCATTCCGAACGGCGCGCCCATTTCGGCGAGACCGATGAAACCGTGGGACGAAAGGTTGAGGCTGCAGTGCGGCACAGGATGACCCCATTGATTTGCATTGGCGAGACGCTGGAGGAACGCGAGGCTGGTCGGGCCCAAGAAGTACTGGCCAAACAGGTTCGCGGTGCCTTGGGCCAGTTATCTGAAACGCAAAAATCAGCGCCTGTCGTGCTGGCCTATGAGCCGGTTTGGGCGATAGGAGAGCATGGCATTCCAGCGACATCCGACTATGCAGATGCTCGTCAGGCCGAGATTGGCGCTGTGGCCTATGACGTTCTGGGACAGCGGGTACCGTGTCTTTATGGTGGTTCGGTCAATCCGGAAAATTGCGAAGAACTGATTGGATGTCCACATATTGACGGGCTGTTCATTGGGCGCTCTGCTTGGCAGATCGAAGGGTATCTCGACATTCTGGCGAAATGCACGGCACATATTGAAAAAGCAGGAGAACAGTTATGAAAATTGCAGTGGCAGGAGACAGCGCTGGCGAGGGCTTGGCAAAAATTTTGGCGCAGCATCTGGCAGGCAGTCACGAGGTGACCGAGATGTCGCGTTCCGACACCGGTCCAGACGCATTTTACGCCAATTTATCGGACCGGGTGGCCTCAGCTGTGATCACGGGGGAATTTGAACGCGCCATTCTGGTTTGTGGCACGGGGATTGGTGTTTGCCTTTCGGCCAATAAGGTCCCCGGCATCCGCGCAGCACAGTGCCATGACACATATTCTGCCAGCAAGGCTGCAACCTCAAACAACGCGCAGATCATCACTATGGGCGCCCGGGTAATTGGGGCTGAGTTGGCCAAGGATATTGCCGATGCGTTTCTGTCCAATACCTTTGATCCCGAGGGCCGATCTGCAGGCAATGTCGAGGCGATTGACGCGGTCGATACCAAATATAACAAAAGCTGACCCGGCCGTTCTTAAGATGAAAAAAGGGGCTGACCCTATAGGAGTTTAGATAATTAACGTTTCGAACGCAGTTATCGTAATGAGGTGATGTCCGAGGCTCAGATCAACCAAAAAACGTTCTCGTGTCTAACTCTTTACGCAGAACGCATTGTAACTTGTTGATAAAGTTTACTCACAAAACCCGCGATATAGCAGACTGACAGACGGCTACTTATGGAAAGTTGCAATATAGCGGGCAAGTTTGACGTTAAGGGCTGCTTTGGACGATTCATGCGAGTGGCAAAATCCGCATTCGGCATATTATGTCACCTTGTGATGCGCGCAGTATTCGGCGGTTTAGACCCTAAACTGACGTTTGCTGCGGCTGGCTCAAAGGCCCTCTTCGGGCCGTTCACTTCCTCAAAAATCAGTAAATAGGGTTACAGCATCAAGATAAATCGCTCCCCAAAACTGGACCCAAAAACCGTGGCCCCAGAACAACGCAGCGCCCACCTTGCAAGCTGCCTGTGGTGCTAGCCGATAGTTTTGGTCAATTCCAATTAAATTAATTTTACTCGGTTCGCGACCCATGGGCAAAGCCACTGGCACCTCGAAATGCTGCCTTAAATATACTAAAATAGTGCCTATAAATGCGAGGGCATTGGCGGTGACAAAAGTTAGGTTCGAGGTGGGTAATAAATGGCGTTTTTGCCTCGAACGCCCCCTCCAAAGCTGTGGCGCCAGACCCGGCAGCGGCACCGTGTGCCAAAAACCTCTGCTCAGCGGTAAGGTTCGCTGTCGGCTGCACGGCAGCTTATGCACCAGCCCGGTAACCGCTGAGGGCAAGGCGCGCATCGCAGCTGCGCACTGGAAACACGGTCAGCGCTCTCGGGGCTTCACTGAGACCCACAGCAGATATGGGCGGACTTCGCGCAGTTGAGGCTAGGATAGACGCTGACGGGCTTATTTAGCCGCTATTTGTTTTAGTTAAAACTCGACTGCTGCTCAATATAACTGGAAAGGTTTTCAATAAGGTTGACAACATGCGAACCATCCTGATTGCTTTGCTAATGACCATCACTTCGCAGGCAGGGGCTGGGTGTGGCAATCTTTGTGATGGGAGGTGGTGGGATATAGCAACAAAAGCTGATTTGCAGGCCTAGTTGGATGCCGGTGCTGACGTTATGGCTCAAAATGACGAACACAAGACACCGCTACATATCGCGGCTGCTTTTGGCAAGCCTGAGCATATCTACACTCTTTTTTCCGCTGGAGCATACATTATGGCGCGGGCTGGATATGATTATACGCCGCTACACGATGCTGAAACATCTGAAGCCATTAAAATCTTGCTAGCAGCTGGTGCTGATATATCAGCACAGAGCAGGAATGGTTTTACACCACTACATGAGGCAGAAACCCTAGAAAGCATCTTTGCATTAGGGGCCGCTGGTGCAGATGTCATGGCCAAGGAACCTTGGCACAACACTCCGCTGCATCGGGCAGCCGCTAACGGCACACCCGCAACTATTAAGCTCAACGGGCTGCAGGGACGAGTGTATCGGCGAAAAATGCTAAAGGCCAAACGCCGCTGCATAAGACTGCTGATATGTCCACTTCAGAAAACATCAAAACCGTGCTATCTGCTGGTGCAGACGGTATGGTGCAAGATAATGTGGGGGACACTCCACCACACCTCGCTGCTGCATGCATGATTTGCATGCACGGCGTCTTCAAACTCCTCTGACAACTGGTGCAGACATAAGAATTAAGAACTATTATCGCGATGCGCCGTTGGAGGTGGCCCAGAAAAACGAAATCTTAAAAGGAACCAGAGACTACTGGGACCTATTGGATTGATTCCAACGTTTGGACCCTCCGATTTCTTGCTGCGATGATTTTGTCTGGATCTGCTGTCCATTTGAATGGTTTGGCGTGGTTGTCATTGTACTCGGTGATGAAACGGTTGATTGCAGCTTGAAGGTCGATAAGGGAACGGAAGACACCTCTTTTCAACCGCCGCCTCGTCAGTTTGGCGAAGAAGCCTTCCACAGCGTTGAGCCAGCAACTGGATGTCGGGGTAAAGTGGAGGGTCCAACGAGGGTGCCGGGTC